>JAABUS010003977.1_pt1 | contig 22494 bp, 20 predicted proteins | sample 5560161 | NCBI WGS metagenome assembly JAABUS01 (sample SAMN10711885, study PRJNA513376) | rock metagenome | isolation source: Antarctica rocks | place: Antarctica: Victoria Land, Trio Nunatak nord | collected 2016-01-04
ACCCCAGTCTTGACTCATGCCCGGACCAGACACGCCAGCAGAATAAACGCGCCCCGCAGAGGAACCCGCTACCTGTGGCCCTTGGGACTCACCACAGGCTATCCGGGAGGTGGTTGGGAGTTACCAAATATAAGCATCCGCTTGTAGCAGGTGCATGCGGCAGCTTCGAGGCCTGGACGGTCGCAGATAGTAATCCGCCCGCGGCTGTGCCGCAGCAGCCCTGCTGCCTGCAGCGCGTTGACCGCGATCGTGATGCCGGGCCGGCGGACCGCCAGCATGATGGCCAAGAGCTCCTGCGTCATCGGCAGTTCGTTGCCGTCCAGCCGGTCATGCGCCATCAGCAGCCAGCGCGCGAGGCGCTCCGGCAAGGTATGGCGACTATTGCAGGCAGCGGTCTGCGCGAGTTGCACGATCGATGCTTCCAGGGCTTGCCGCATGAAGCGACGGAGCACCGGCGCCTGATCGAGGCTGGCATGCAACGTGGCGGCAGGAATGCAATAGGCTGTCCCCGACATCTGGACCATCGCTTGGACGTATGAAGCCGCGTCGGCTGCGAGCAGCACCGACGATCCGACCACGCTTTCCCGCCCGACCAGGCCGACCTCGACCCGGCTTTCGATGCCATCGGCCTCCGCCACCAATGAGACGAAGCCCTGCTCGACGAAGAACGCGTACTCGATCTGATTGCCGGCCCGATGCAGCACGTCGCCGTTGATCAGGCGTACGCGGGTCAAGTAGGGCCGGAGCCGCCGAAGCTCCCCTGCGGGCAGCGTCTGCAGGATCTGGTTACGAAACATCGGCCGTGTCGATGAGAGAAATGTGTCCATGGCGCTCTCCAACTCGGAAGCGCACGTGCGCATTCAGGTAATCGGGATCAGAAAGTTACCAAGTGATTCTTATGTCCTAAATGGTGCTTAGCAGCAAAGAATCCAGCAATGTTTCCTGCAACAAATAGGATTATTATGCTCATTTCGAGCAGTAAAGCGTGAAATCAGTAAAAATTTTCTGAAATTGCTGATATTACGTCAGTCATTGATCAACGTTTTTTCAACGCTAAATTTGGACGGCGCAGGCCAACACGCCGGACCCGGTGCGTGTCGCTGCGGCATGACGCGGTCAGGCGTCCGGCGATTCCTGCTGGATATAGGCGCGCCAGAACGTTTGGGACGTCAGCCGGGGCGAGGCTGCACGCCAGGCGCTCCGCAGATCCGGCGTGACGCGACGCAGCAGCCAGATCGCACGAAGTCCGGCGGTGAGCAGATGGCGGAAGCTGCTCCGGTCCCGCCGGAACGTCGGCAGGTCGCGGTCCCAATGCGTGTCCACGGCCAGGCAGTCCGAGCGCATCACCCGAAACCAGACCAGGTCCTGCACCTGCAACTCTCGCGGCGGCGCATCGGCATGGGTCGGCCGGCACCAGTTCATCAGCAGCGCACGCGCCATCGCAAGGCCGAAACCGGGCCAGACTCGCGGAGAGCGACCGACCGGCGCCGCCGCCAGCACGCGCTCGCGCCGGGTCCACGCATCGGGATAGCGCTGGCGAAGCTCGGCGAGACTGGCGTGCAGCGGCCGGGGGTCCTGATCCAGGACAGCGGGCCCACGCAGGCTGTCCTCGATCCCGCGCACGACCAGCGCCGCGCTGTAGTAGCGATAAGTCAGCAGTTGGATCAGCAGGCGCTTCAGCAGCAGCACGGCCACACGGTTGGGCGTGAAGTCCTGATGCAGGGCCGCGCAGGTCAGGGCGTTGCGCGTTTCGTAGTACAACTGCCAGCCGCCGAGCTTGAGGTAGAATGGCTCGTGCCAGATCGCGATGCCGGGCAGTGGCACCGTGGGCAGGCCGGCCTCATGCAGGCGCATGCCGAACTCGATGTCGTCGCCGCGGATGAAGCAGGGCAGCGGCATGCCGACGCGCTCGACCCACCGCTTCGGGAAGCCGAACATCCACCAGCCATTGAAGTGCATGGCGCCCGGGTCCAGCAGCGTGTCCAACGCGTCCGGGTCGCACAGATCGAGGCCGTGGTGCAGCGGCGTCGGCGCCCAGTTTGGCAGCACGACTGCGCCGGCCTCATACAGCGTGGTCGGGCGCACGCTGTCCAGCATATGGCCGCCCAGCGCGACGTCGTGCTGCGCCAAGGTAAAGAAAGCGGCCATGCGGCGCAGGCTTTCGGGTTCCACCCGCACATCGTCGTCGAGAAAGCAGACGTGGCTCACGGCCGGGTCGTCGAGCGCCTCGAGCAGGCCGCGGCCGAACCCGCCGGCGCCGCCGAGATTGGCTTGCTCCAGCATCCGCAGCCGTGGTCCGAACTGGGCGGCGGCGTCGCGGATGCCGGGCTGCGCGACCAGTCCCGGACGCCCCTGGTTCACGACGATGATCCGGGCCACCGCGCCCCCGAGTTCCTCGTCGCCGGCGATCGCTGCCAGCACCGCGGCCAACTCGGGTTCCCGGTTGAATGTGCAGATCACCACGCCAAGCCGGGCCGGCGGTTGCCCAGGGTTCGGGGTGGACCAGTCGGCGCCTCGCAGGACCACCGCTCCGCCAAGCGCGGTCAGGTCGAACCACAACAGCCCGGCCTGACGGAAATGCGCGGCGTCCATCGGCAGGCAAATACGGGTGCTCCCGGCAACCTCCTGTTCGTGCACGAGCGCCTGGCCAGCATCCGGGGTGCGGCGCCAGACCCTGACGATGGCCCGGCCTTCGGCCTGCAACGCCAGCGTGAGAGCGCCGGCACGGGTGTAGAGACGCCAGTGCAGCTCAAACAGACCGTTGAAGTACGTGTCGAACGACACGGTGGCGTCTTGCGCGACATGCAGTGCGCCCGGCCCGGCAGGCCGCACCGCTCCGATTACCGCATCGGCTGCGGCAAGATCCCGCCAGTAGAGCGGCTGTAGGCTGGTCGGCCGATCAAGTAAAACCCTGTGCAGTACTATTACATCTTTGGCGTTAGAGAGGTTGATTGCGTCGTCCAGATGTGCTGCAATAACTGTGTCGTAACGTTGTATGACATCACCTTTACGTTGACCGTGCTCCAACAATGGTAGCGCAACGTAGATTGCATCGCATGGTTCAGCGGCCCGAGGACCAGGGAACACGAGTACCTAGAATTGCTGCAGCTTCGCCACTCCAACCCTGCGCTTCCGGTCCGCCCTACGGACCAATGCCGGCCCCGGGTGGTCGCCGTCATCGTCACCCGGGACCGGCCCGCGCTGCTTCGGCAATGCCTTGAGGCCGTGCTGGACCAGGCCCGCCCGCCGGACGCGGTAATCGTCATCGACAACGCCAGCCAGGACGCGACGTGCGAACTGCTGCAGGAGTACCCAGGCGTCCGGCATGTCCGGTTGCAGCAGAACCTTGGCGGTGCAGGAGGGTTCCGGGCGGGGATCCAGCATGCCTTGGACGACGCCGCCGATTGGCTCTGGCTGATGGACGATGACGGCCGGCCCTGCGGACCGCTTTGCCTCGCGGCGCTGCTCGCGACCGCAGTGGCGCGTCGCGCCGAACTCGTCGGCCCGCTTGTCGTGGACGTGGACGAGCCGCGCCGCCTGTCGTTTCCCGTGCGCATCGCCGGGCGCACGCTGTTCGAGGTCGAGGCCCTGGTGCGCCATGGCCCGGTGCCCGGCTTCGCCCACCTGTTCAACGGCGCGCTGATCGGCGCCGGGTTGTTCCGCCGCATCGGCCTGCCGGACCCGCGCTTTTTCATCCGGGGCGACGAGGTCGAGTTCCTGTTCCGCGCCCAACGGGACGGCGCCCGCATTGTCCTGGACACGGCCGCCCGCTTCCTGCACCCGGGGTCGCAGGCGGACATCCATCCGATCCTGCTTGGCCGGTTCTACGCCGTGGTGCCCCAGGATGCCGGAAAGCAATTCTACCAGTTCCGCAACCGCGGCTACATCTTCCGCCAGTACAACATGTGGGGCTGGCTGGCGGCCGACGTGGTCCGCTACAGCTACTATTTCCTGATCAGCCGCCGGGCCGACGTGGCTGGCCTGGCCCGGTGGGCGGCCGCAACGGGATGCGGCCTCCGCGGTCGCTTCATGCGCGAGTAGGCGGGATCAGGGCTTCAACGCGCCGGTGGCGTCAACATACACGGCATAGACGGAGGTGCTGGCGGCCATGAACAGCCGGTTCTTCTTGCGACCGCCAAAGCATAGGTTGGCGCAGGTCTCCGGCAGGTGGACCTTGCCGATCAGCTCGCCCGTCGGGGCATAGCAACGCACCCCGTCCTCCTTCGGATCGGCCCAGCCCATGCTGCACCAGACGTTGCCCTCGGTGTCCGTGCGCATGCCATCGGTGAAACCGGGGGCGAAGTTCTCGGCAAACACCTTGCCGCCGGACAGCTTGTCGCCGTTCACATCAAACGAGCGGATGTTCGCCGGCCCGCCATGGGTGAGGCCGCTGTCGATGACATACAGCGTCTTCTCGTCCGGCGAGAAGCAGATGCCGTTCGGGCGCGTGAAGTCGTCTACGACCACGCTGGCCGTGCCGGATTGCGGGTCGAGGCGATAGACATTCCTCGGCAGCTCGGCCGCCGCCTTGTGGCCCTCATACGCGCCGTCGATGCCATAGCCCGGGTCGGTGAACCAGATGGCGCCGTCCGCCGCCACCACGACGTCGTTCGGCGCGTTGAGCGGCTTGCCCTGATAGCTGTCGATCAGCACGGTGATCGTGCCGTCATGCTCGGTCCGGGTAACCCGGCGCGCGTCGTGCTCGCACGTCAGCAGCCGGCCCTCCCGATCGATCGTGTTGCCGTTGGAGTAGTTGGACGGCTGGCGAAACACGCTGACATGCCCGTCCGCCTCCGACCACTGCATCATGCGGTTGTTCGGGATGTCGCTCCAAACCAGTGTGCCGCTCGCAGGGAAATACACCGGCCCCTCCGCCCAGCGAAACCCGGTGGCGATCCGCTCGATCGCAGCGTTGCCGACCTTGCCGTGAAACCTTTTATCGAGCACCTCGACGCGTGGGTCGGGGTAGCGCGTGCCCGGCAGGTCGCCAAGCGGCAGGCGGTCGGCGTGGGCTGTCCGGCTGGCGGTGATTGCCGCAGTCGCCGTCGCGACGGTCAAGAAATGACGTCTCTGCATAGCGGTTTCCCCCTCCTGCCCCGTCTTGATTGCGGCGCCAGGTCGTTTCAGGCTAACCAGCCCGCGCGCGCAGGTCCATTGATTCCGTCTTGAAGCAAGGACGGGCATGTCGCACAAGGCCAATGCTCGCCGGCTGGCCGGGCGCAACGGCAGGGCGACGCGGGGGAGGTCCAAGATTTGAGCACTGACTCCAGTGGCGACGACCCGCCGAAGCCGCGTTCGTTTGCCGACGCCGCTGCGCTGCTGCCGTCCTTGGTGCCGTTCCCCGGGCTTAATCCGGCCGCCCTGCCTGCGTCGGACATCAATGCGGCGGAGCCAGGCGGTCCTGCCGCAGCGTTGTCGCCCGGCATCGCGCCGGTGACTTCCGGCATGACGCCAGCGCCCACCACGAAGCCGGCGCCCACCACGAAGCCGCCGCTGGTCTTTGGCCGCCGGGCTTGGATGTTCGCTGCGGCGTTGACCGCTGCGGCTGGGCTGTTCGCGGCATGGTACGGTGCTCGCCAGGAGCCTGTCCTGGCCGCGCTGCCGGTTGAGCAGCACGCGGCGACGGCCCAGGCGCCCGCGCCGGCCGCCGTCGGATCGGCCGAAGGCGTGCCGGCCAGCGACGCATGGCCTGAGCCGGAAAGCGCCGCCGGCAATCAGGAGCCTGGAACGCCCGGGGCGGCAACGCCTGGAACCGCGACTCCATCAGATGCCGACCCTACGCTGGTTGCCTACAACATGATCGTGCTGCATCCCCGACCGGCATCGGCCGGAGGCGATGCGGCAAATGCCCGGATCGCCACGCTGCTGCAGCCGCTCACCAAGCGGCTGGAAACACAGAAGAAGGCGGGGACGCAAGGCCGGCTCACCGTGCATTATTTCCATGCCGAGGACGCCACGGCAGCACAGACGCTGGCCGATACGGTCCGCACACCGGGTGCCCGCGTCAAAGTCCGAGGGCCGGTTCGCACCCAAAAGGCATGGCCGAGCGGTTCCTTCGAGGTCTGGCTCCGCGGACCCTAACCGTCTGCATGCCAGGCGGCGCCCTCAAGCCAAAGCAACGCCAATCACCAGCCGCCCTCGGCCTTCGCCGGGCCGATCGCCGCGCACTGCGCCAGGAATCCCGCCTCGTCCTCCAGCGTGCGCAGGTCGAACCGTAGCGCGCCCTCCGCGAGGTGGCCGACGACCGGGACCGGCAGACGACGGAAGGCCGCGGCGGTGCGTTCCAGCCAGTGTCCCGCGCCTCGCCCTGCCATTGCCGGCGTGATGGCCAGGCAGGCGCTGGGCAGGGTGCGCAGCGGCAGTGCCCCGCTGCCGATCTGGCTGGCGCATGGCTCCACGCGCACCTGCGCCAGCCCGCCCAGCGCGCGGGCCAACTCCGGCTGCACGCGATGCGCGGCGGCGGCGATATCCGCCTGCTTGCGGGCCAAGAGGCGCAGCGTCGGCAGCCGTTCGGCCAGGCGTTCGGGGTGCAGATACAGCCGCAGCACCGCCTCCATCGCGGCGATCGTCAGCTTGCCCAGCCGCAGCGCCCGGGTCAGCTGGTTGCGCCGGACCTGCTTGACGAGGTCCGCCCGGCCGACGATGCAGCCGCACTGCGCGCCGCCCAGCAGCTTGTCGCCGCTGAAGGTGACGACGTCCGCATGCGCCACCGCCTCGCGCACCGTCGGCTCCGGCGGCAGGCCCCACTGCGACAGGTCGACCAGCGTGCCGCTGCCGAGGTCATTGACGAACGGGATGTTCGCCGCCCGGCAGATCGCCGCGAGTTCAGGTTCGGGCACCGCGGCGGTGAAGCCCTGGATTTCGTAGTTGCTGGTATGGACCTTCATCGCCAGCGCGGTCTGCGGCCCGATCGCCTCGGCGAAGTCGGCCGGGTGGGTGCGGTTGGTGGTGCCGACCTCGCGCAGCCGGGCGCCGGCGCGGGCCATGATGTCGGGGATGCGGAACGACCCGCCGATTTCCACCAGCTCGCCGCGCGACACGATGGCCTCGCGGTCGCGCGCCAGGGTGTTCAGCACCAGCAGCACGGCGGCGGCGTTGTTGTTGACGACCGTCGCGGCCTCGGCGCCGGTCAGGCGGCACAGCAGCGCTTCGATATGGACGTCGCGATGGCCCCGCTTGGCGGTGTCCAGATCGTATTCCAGCGTGCAGGCGCCGGCGGTGGAGGCGATGTGCCGGATTGCTTCGGACGGCAGCGGCGCGCGGCCAAGGTTGGTGTGCAGGACCGTGCCCGTCAGGTTGAATACGGCGCGCATCGACGGCTGCGTCAACGCCCGAAGCCGCGTCCGGCAAAGCTCCGCCAGCGCGTCCGCACCCGGCGCCCCCGCGTTGCCGGCACGCAGGCCGGACAGCACGGCGCGCAGGTCGTCGCGCGTCGCGATGCGGCCGAACTCGTCCAGCAGTGCCGCGAAGCACGGGTGGCCCAGCAGGCTGTCCACGGAAGGGGGGCGGGCGCGAACCTCGGACATGGCACTCATAATAAAGAAGATGTAGGGAAAACTGGCGGAAGGGAGTGGGAGTCGAACCCACCGAGGATCGCCTTGCAACCCCACCCGGATTTGAAGTCCGGACGCCCCACCAGGGAACGATTCCCCTCCATGAACAAAGCTAGCAAGTCCGTGCGCGTTGTCAAAACGGCCCAGCCTGGTCGAACAACGCGGCGCGGTCGGGCCGCACGACGCGGCCGTTCGCCCGGCGCACGGTGAAGCCCGCCTTGTCGAAGAACTCCAGCACCGGCATCGTCACGTTGCGACCGATCCCGGTCGCCTCACGGAATCGTCCGACCGTCAGGATGCCGCCAGGGCCGTCCTGCGCCACCGCCTGCGCCGCCTGCGCCAGGCGCGACAATGCGCCGGGCAGCACGAAATAGCTCGGCGAGACCCGGCAAAGCCAGCCGATCCGGCCCAGCTTGCGCAGCAGCGGCAGCAGTTCGGCCTCCGGCATATGCAGGCCCGCCGCCAGCAGGGCGACGCGCGGCTGGTCCATGCCGGCGCCCTGCAACGCGTCGCGGATCTCCTCCCACAGGCTCTCCTCCTCGACCGACAGGCGCACGGCGTGGCCGGGCAGGTGCAGCAGCGGGCCGAAGCGGTGCAGCGCGCCATCCGCCACCAGGTCGCGCAGCACCGCCCGGCCCGGCGCGCGCATGACAGGCGGCAGGCGGCGGAGCAGCTCGTCCCCGGTGCAGCCGGCGCTGTCCGCATGCCTGGCCGCATAGTCGGCGGCGGCGTCCAGCAGGCGCGTCCGCAGGGCCGCGTAGTGGGCGGGCGAGAAACCGAGCGAGCCGACGATCACGATATCCGTGGCCAGGCCCTGCAGCTCGTCCAGCGTCACATTGCGGGTCAGGCGGAACCAGTCGAGGTCGAGCCCGGCCGCCGCTTGCTCCAGCAGGGCACGCAGCGCAGCCGCGGTGTCCGGCTGGTCCAGCGCCTGCAAGACGCGGCGGCGCTCTGGTTTGCGGGTGCCGCGCCGGGGCGGGTGCGGGTCCACGACATGGCCGCCGCCCAGCGAGCGCTGCGCCGACTGGTCGCGTATGATGAAGCGATCGCCGTACGCCGCCACGGTGGGCGCATCCAGCGCAAGCTGCACCCAGGCGCTGCCGCCGGGCTCCAGGGCGCGGTCGTCCAGCAGGCCGATGCGCCCGGGGATGTCGGCCGCGCCCAGATGCACGTGCACGGGAGTCCAGTGCCGCAGCGCCCGCGCCTCATGCGGCAGCAGGCGCAGCCGGGCGTCGAGGCGCGAGGTCGGGGCGTGCAGCGCCGGGTCGATGAGCCAGGCGCCGCGGGTCGCGTCGTCGCGGTCCAGCCGCGGCCCGGCGATGTTCAGCGCGCAGCGTTGGCCGGCCTGGCCGTGCTCCGCCGCCTGGTTCTGGCTGTGCAGCCCGCGTACCCGCACCTCCAGGCCGGCGGGCGACAGCATCAGGCGCTGCCCGGCCCGCACGGCGCCGCTATGCGCGGTCCCGGTGGCGACCAGTCCCACGCCCGGCAGGGTAAAGGCCCGGTCCAGCGCCAGGCGAAACCCGCCGCTGGAGACGCGCGCCTGCATGGCCGCGGCGGCGTCCTCCAAGTGCTGGCGCAACGCCGGGATGCCGTCGCCGCTGAGGGCCGAGCATGACACGACTGGCGCATTGTCCAGCACGGTGCCACGTAGGATACCGTGCATCTGCGCGGTCAACGCAGCGAGGCGGCCAGGCTCCGCGCGGTCGGCCTTGGTCAGCACGACGACGCCGCCCGGCACCGCCAGCAGGTCCAGGATGGCGAGGTGCTCCAGGGTCTGCGGCATCGGCCCGTCATCGGCGGCTACCACCAGCAGCGCGAAGTCCACCCCGATCGCCCCGGCCAGCATGGTCCGCACCAGGCGCTCATGGCCCGGCACGTCGATGAAGCCGATCGAGGCGCCGCCGGCCGCCTGGGTGTAGGCGTAGCCGAGGTCGATGGTGATGCCGCGCGCCTTCTCTTCCGGCAGACGGTCGGTGTCCACGCCGGTCAGGGCGTGGACCATCGCGGTCTTGCCGTGATCGATATGGCCGGCGGTCGCGACGATCATGCGGCATCCATAAAATAAAACGGGAGCTCCGGCCAGCGGGACCCCCGTTCCATTGCGGCGACACCCGGGTTAGCGGACGGTGGTCTCGGCCAGCTCCGACATGCAGGTGTCGTAGGCCACGAAGGACACGCGGTTGCTGACCGCGAACAGCGTGCTGGGCGAGATCAGGAACAGCGCGCGGGCCTGCTCGTGCACGTAGCGCTCGACCTCCCGCACCACTTCTTCCTGGGCCGGCTGACGCGGGGTGCGCAGCAGCTTGGCGTACAGCGCGTCGAACCCCGGGTCCTCCGGCATGGAGCGGTGGGCACCGTTGGCTCCGAAGAACTCGCGGTGCACGACGCCGACCGGGTACTGCGGCGACCAGTCGAAGTGCCAGACGAGCTTGATGTCCCAGCCCTCCGGCTCGGTCTTGCTGTAGTCGGCCTTCACTGTCAGCCCGACCTTCGCCAGGTTGGCGGCGATGACCTCGACCACGCCCTGCCAGTCGGGCGCTGCCAAAACCAGGATCTCCCGGCCTTTCAGCCCCGCCTTCTCGATCGCAGCAGCCGCTGCTGATGTATCGAGCTTGTAGGATTCGAGCTTCGGGTCCGCGCCATAGCGGCCGGGTTGGATGAACGCCGGCATCACCATGCCGTAGCCGTGCGCGCCTTGTTGCAGCACAGCGTCGCGGTCGATCGCCATGTTCAGCGCCCGGCGGACCTCAATGTTGGTCCAGGGTGAATCCGGCTTGTTCTCGTTGAACACCCCGGCCAGCACGGTTTTCGCCGGCTGCGAGTGGATCGCGGCGACGCTGCCGCCCTGGAAGGCGTGCGCCTCCGCCGGCGTCAGGTCGGTGACGACGTCCACCTTGCCGTCACCGGCAGCGACGGACCTGATCGCGTCCTCTTTCGGGACGGCGTTCTCGTAGATGATCCGGACCTTCGGGATACGGTCGGGATTCCAATGCGTTGGGTTCGGCTCCAGCACAACCTGCGGCGAGCGCGTGTCGAGCGTCGAAATGCCGTCAGCGAGCAAGAATGGGCCAGTCCCCCACGGACCGGGCGCATCGATGACTCACCAGTGGCCTTCGGCCGTCCCGGTTTTCGGATCGATGAAGCCCCACTCGTTCCAGAACCGGGTCGAGGGGATGTGCATGCCGCGCAGCTTCATCAGCGCGGCCGAATCGCCGCCGGGGAAGCGCATGCGGACGGTGTAGTCGTCCACGACCGTCAGCGTGGTGTCCGGGGCGAAGTTTAGGAAGGCACCTGGGGGATGCGGATTGGTCCACTCCTGCACCTTGTCGAATGCCAGCTTGAAGATCTGCGCGTCGTACTTCTCGCCGTCCTGGAAGACGGTGTCGCGGCGCACGTCGAGCTCCAGCGTCTCGTCATCGACCCAGCGCCATCCGGCGGCGAGGCTGGGCTGGCCCATGCCCTCGTGATCGACCCGGTTGGCCTCTTCCATGGTGTTCCAGGTAATCGACAGCCAGTTCACCGGCGATGGATCGACCACCCGCACGGTGTTGTGGGGTCCCCAGGACGGCGCGCCGCCCGAAGCTCCCTCGGTTGCAGATTGTGCCAAGTTTTACCCCTTCGAAATGCCGTGTTAAGAAATTAGCCTACGTGCAATTAAATCTTGCGCCAAGGATTTTCCCGGGTGCCTCGGTGCTCATCGACAAGCCGACTTGGGTGTGGCCTTCTTCCAGCGCCCATCAACTGAATGGCCGCTATGGGGCCATCCCGCTTGGAGATATTTATGGCCGCTGTCACTTTCGCCCAGTGGGACCCCTCCCCCTCCGGCCCGCCCCCGGCCGCCATGCCCGGCGCCGGCGGCACCATGCGGCAGGTCCACGTCAAAGCCGGGCACATTGCCGCCCGGCACAGCCACGCGCACGAGCAGTTCCTGTTGGTGATGAGCGGCGCCGGCCGGATCGAATGCGAGGCCGGCAGCGTGCCCCTGCATCCCGGCACCGCCATCCGCTTCGCGCCGGGCGCCTGGCACAGTGCGGAGTTCACCGCCGACACCGTGCTGACTGAGTTCAACCTGGCGGAAGCGGCAGGTTAGACTCGAAGCGCTACCCCGCCCCGGCGCGGCTTTCGAGATGCGCCTCGATCTGCTTCCAGATTACCACCTCGTCCGTCACCAGCCACTCCTGCTGGATGCGCCCCTGCACGATCTGCGCGTGGCTGAGGCCCATGACATAGACCGGGGCGCCGGTGGGCTCGCCGAAATGGCCGAACCCCGCATGGGTTCCGCGCAGCGACCAGCGGAGCGCGACGCGGGTTGCCTGGCCGCCGCCCTGGTTGGCCGTGGCGCTCTCGATGGCCAGCACGGCATCCGGGAAAGCGGCGAGATAGCCTAAATAGAAGCGGTCGATGTCGCCATGCCCATGGAAGGTCTCGCCGCCGGGCGCGGCGAGGCTGGCGCCATGGAAATACAGGTCGCGGATCGCCGAGGCGTCCTTCTGGCCCCAGATGCGGCGGTAGCCGTTGCAATACAGGTCGATCTCCGCCCCCTGCTGCACCACGGGGCGGTAGCGGCCCGGCAGATCGTGCTCCGGCAAGAAAAAGCCGACCTTGCCCGAGGTGCGGAGGTCATGCGCCACCATCTGCCGCGCCAAGTCCCGCGGCTCCAGGCCGAGGCAGCGGGCAAAGCTCGCCTGGTCGCGCACCAGCCACTCCTCGGTCACCTGCTCGTTGATCACCCAGCAATCGGCGATGATGCGGGACTTCACCAGCCGCCCGGTTGCCCGGCCATAGCTGCCGTCGCCCTGATGGCGCATGACCGAGACCAGGCGGTGCGACGACAGGAAGGAGCCGTCGCCGTGGTCGGTCCAGATCACCTCCTCGCCCACCAGTTGCCGGTCGGGGAACTGATGCAAGGTCTGCAGGGTCTGCGCGGTGACGCCGCCATTGTCCGAAGTGAGGCCGGTGGCAGCGCGCACCAGGCAGTCCGCCGCGTAGTATTTTTCCAGCTTGCCGCCGATGCCGCGATCCTCCCAGATCTCGCGGGTAATGCCATAGATGAACGCTGGGACATCGAGATAATGGCCAATCTGCGGATCCATTGCTGACGACTCCAAAAGGACCGCGTAATCCGGAAGAGGGCGCCGCGGCCGGTTACATCAAGATCACGGCGAGTGCGATGGCGCCGAAGGCGATGCAGTAGATGCCGAACGGGTTCAGGCCCGCCTGCTCATGGGTCCGGAAGTAGCGCATCAGGAACGCCGTGCTGAGCCAGGCGACGACCCCCGCGACCACGGCGGCGATCGCTGCGGTCTGGAACACGCCGGGCGGCACGGCCTCATGCAGCAGCTTCGGCACCTCCAGCACGGTGGCGCCCAGGATGATCGGGGTCGCGATCAGGAACGAGAAATGCGCCGACCCGGCGTGGTCCACGCCGCGCAGCAGCCCGCCGACGATCGTCGCCCCCGAGCGCGAGATGCCCGGGATCAGCGCGAGGCACTGCCAGAAGCCGATCACCACGGCATCGACGACGCCCAGCGACGCCATGGGCCGGGCATCGACCGCGCGGGTCCGCAGCCGCTCGGCCGCCAGGAGCATGACGCCGTTCACGATCAGGAAGCTTGCGGCTACGACGGGCGAACCGAACAGGCCGCGCACGAACTTCTCCAGCACGAAGCCGATGATGACCGCCGGGATGGTCGCGACGACGATCAGCAGGAAGACGCGCCGGCTCTCCCGCGTGCGCTGCGCGTCCGAGATGCCGAGCACGCCCAGCGCCAATGCCAGCCAGTCCCGCCAGAAGTAGGCCAGCAAGGCCACCGCGGTCCCCAGGTGCAGCAGGACAAGGAACGGCAGGAACTCTGGCGATCGCTGATTGATCGCCCAGTTGACCAGTGCCGGAAGGACGACCGCGTGCCCGAGGCTGCTGACGGGAAACAGCTCCGTCGCACCCTGGAGGATGGCGATCAGTATTGCGTGCATGGTGTTCATGGGTATCTCCGGTCGCGGCCGGGATAGGGCGCGGGAAACCATGGGTCAAGCCGCTGTGGCAACGTGGCCCGACCGACGGATTGTGTGTTGTGTTTTCGTCGGACGCCGCGATCTGCGGCTCTTGCAAATATTAATGCAACGCACCAGGTGCGTTTCTACTGTACTGGCATCGGGCCATCAGGAGGTTTCCCATGACCATCCATCCCAGGCTCCGCCGCCGCCTGATCCAGGTGTTGGCCGCGCTCGGCATCGCCGCAACGCTTGGCGGCTGCATCGTGGTCCCGGTTGGCGAGGGCGGCTACTACCGCCGGCCGCACTACTATCGCTATTATTGAGCGGTCCCGCACCGGCGGTCGGCCAACGGCCGCCGAGTCGGCCGGGATTGCCGTCCGCATTCTGGATGCTGCGGCCGGGCTGTTCCTGCGGGACGGCTTCGCCGCGACCAGCATCGAAGCCATCGCGACCGCGGCGGGCGTGTCCAAGCGGACGCTCTATGCGCGGTTCACCGGGAAGGAGGCGGTGTTCCTCGCGGTGGCGCAGCGCCTGATCGGCATATGGCTGACCGGGTTCGACGCAGCGATGGAGGGCGCACCTTCGCTGGAGGCCGCACTGCTGGCGGCTGCGCAGCGCATGCTGGCCGTGGCATTGACGCCATCGGCGCTTGCGCTGCATCGCCTGATGGTGGCGGAGGCCGGACGCTTCCCAGATCTCGCCACGGCCCTGCGGGATGCCGGCGCCCGGGCGGGAATTGAGCGGCTCTGCCGGGTGCTGCACACGCACCGGCCGGATGCCGACCCGGCGCGGCTGGCGTTCCTGGCCGAGCAGTTCCAGCATCTGGTCCTGGCGGGCCCGCAATCACGGGCGGTCGGCCTGGGCGAAAGCCTGGATGCCGGCGCGCTCGAGGCTTGGCGCCGGGACAGCGTTGCCCTGTTCCTGCGGGGACTGACGACTTTGAATTAGCCGCCATTATTCGTCAGCTTGCAGCCGTTCCCTGCTGGGACAGGCATTTCTCGCATGCAAGTATGCTTGAGCTACTCCACCGCACCGCGCAAAGCAGCGCCGGCGGCAAGCGGGCACAATGGCAGCGCGCCCGCCAGCACGGCCGTCAGCAGCAGTAGATGCGGGCGCGATGGCTCGCCAGCAGCGGCGGCCTCGGTCGCGGCGGCGCCAAAGATCAGCACCGGCATCGCCAACGGCAGCACCAGCAGCGGCAGCAGCACGCCGCCACGACGGGCGCCCAGCACCACGGCGGCGCCCAGCGTGCCGAACAGCGACAGCACCAGCGTGCCCGGCAGCAACCCGCCCAGCAGCACCGGCACCACTGTCGGATCGAGCTGCAGCATGATGGCCAGCGGCCCGGCTGCCAGCAGCAGCGGCACTCCGGTGGCCAGCCAGTGCGCCAGCGCCTTCACCGCCGCGACAGCACCTGCAGGCAGGCCGCTCAGCAGCAGTTGATCGAGCGATCCATCATCGAAATCCGCGCCGAACAGCCGGTCGAGCGGCAGCAGCGCCGCCAGCAGCGCGCATACCCAAACGATGCCGGGCGCCATGCGGGACAGCGTCTCCGGCGCCGGGCCGATGGCGAGCGGGAACAGCGCGCCGGCCAGCACGAAGAACAGCACCGCCGCCAGCGTGTCGGCGCCATGCCGGACCGAGAGGCGCAGCTCTCGGAACAGCATCCCCCAAAAGGCCGTCACAACCGCAGTTCCGCTGCGTGTTCAAGCGGCAGCGGCAAGTGGGTCGCGGTCACGACGACGCCACCCGCCGCCCGGTGCGTCGCCAGCAGGGTGCCGAGCCGCGCGACCGAGGCGGTGTCCAGTCCAAGGGTCGGCTCGTCCAGCAGCCACAACCCAGCGCGCGACACCACCAGCCGCGCCAGCGCCAGCCTCCGCTTCTGCCCGGCCGACAGCAGCCGCGCCGGCAGATCGCCAAGCGCTGCAAGGCCGAGCGCCTCCAACGCCGCCGCCGCGTTGCCGTGTCCGATACGCGCGGGGAGCGCCAGGTTCTCCATCGCGGTCAGCCCCGGCTTCACCGCGTCGAGGTGGCCGAGATAGGCCACCATCGCCGGCTGCTCGCGGGCATCCTGGCCGCGCCAGGTCACCTGCCCGGCATCCGGCCGCTTCAGCCCGGCGAGCACACGCAGCAGCGTGCTTTTCCCCGAGCCGTTAGCGCCCAGCAGCAGCAAAGCGCCGCCGTCCGGGACCTGGAACGACAGGTCGCGCAGCACCAGCCGCTCTCCCCGGAACGCCGAGATCGCGGCGACCATCAGGCCCGTTCGGCTTGGATTCTGCATGTCGGCCTATCTAAGTCGGGCTATCTAAGTCGGGTCGGTCTGTGGACGCCAGCCCGCCAAATATGGTTTATGGCGATTATAATTCGCAGCAGCCGCTCGCCTCGCTTTCAGCCGACGCGGCTTTGAACATAGGGCACACTGCCATGAAAATGATCGGGCAAGACAGCCTGAAGACCCGCCGCACTCTTTCGGCAGGCGGGCGGGACTATGAATACTTCTCCGTGACCGAGGCCGCGAAGGCGCTGGGCGAGCCGACCGACCGGCTCCCGGTCAGCCTCAAGATCCTGTTGGAGAACGTGCTGCGCTTCGAGAATGGCGGCAGCTACACCGTGGAGGATGCGCGCGCCCTCGCCGAGTGGGCCCGTACCGGCAGCAGCACCCGCGAGGTGCCGTTCCGCCCGGCGCGCATCCTGATGCAGGACTTCACCGGGGTTCCCGGCGTCGTTGACCTTGCCGCGATGCGCGACGGGATCACCAAGCTCGGCGGCCGGCCGGACCAAGTGAACCCGCTGATCCAGGTGGACCTCGTGATCGACCACTCGGTCATGGTGGACTACTCCGGCACGCCGAGCGCGCTGCATCAGAACATGGATGCGGAGTTCAGCCGCAACGGCGAGCGCTACAGCTTCCTGCGCTGGGGCCAGACGGCGTTCCAGAATTTCCGGGTGGTGCCGCCGGGCGCGGGCATCTGCCACCAGGTCAACGTCGAGTACTTGGCGCAGACCGTGTGGACCGCTGACATCGAAGGCAAGACCTTCGCCTATCCGGACACGCTGTTCGGCACCGACAGCCACACCACGATGGCGAACGGCATCGGCGTGCTCGGCTGGGGCGTCGGCGGCATCGAGGCGGAAGCGGCCCTGCTTGGCCAGCCGATCGCCATGCTGATCCCGGACGTGATTGGCTTCCGCCTGACGGGCGAACTGCCGGAGGGCTCGACGGCGACGGACTTGGCGCTGCAGGTCACGCAAATCCTGCGCAAGGCCGGCGTGGTGGGCAAATTCGTGGAGTTCTTCGGGTCCGGGCTCGCGAACCTCTCGGTCTCGACCCGGCTGACCATCGCCAACATGGCCCCGGAATACGGCGCCACCTGCGGCATCTTCCCGGTGGACAGCACGACGCTCGACTACCTCCGGCTGACCGGGCGCGACGAGGACCGCATCGCCTTGGTCGAGGCCTATGCCAAGGCGCAGGGCATGTGGGTGGACGGGACTACGCCGGACGCGGTGTACACCAGCGTGATCGAGTTGGACCTCGCCACCGTGATGCCCAGCATCGCGGGTCCGAAGCGTCCGCAGGACCGCGTGTTGCTGAAAGACGCCTCGGCGGCCTTCCGCGCCGACCTCACCAAGGGCCTGGGCGTCCCGGCGAACGACGTAAACGTCAGCGTCGCAGTGGCGGGCAAGAACTACGAGATCACCCATGGCGACGTGGTGATCGCGGCGATCACGAGCTGCACCAACACCAGCAACCCGTATGTCATGCTGGGCGCCGGGCTGCTGGCGAAGAAGGCGCGAGCCAAGGGGCTGCGGCCGAAACCGTGGGTCAAGACGTCGCTCGCCCCGGGAAGCCAGGTGGTGACGGAGTACCTCGACAAGGCCGGGCTGAGCGCGGACCTGGATGCGCTGGGTTTCCAGCTTGTGGGCTACGGCTGCACCACCTGCATCGGCAACTCCGGCCCGCTCGACGAGGCGATCGCCGATGCGATCGAGGCCAACAAGCTGGTGGCGGTGTCGGTGCTGTCAGGCAACCGGAACTTCGAGGGCCGGGTGCATCCGAACGTGCGGGCCAACTATCTCGCCAGCCCGCCGCTGGTCGTGGCCTACGCGCTGCTGGGCACTATGAACCAGGACATCACGACGGCGCCGCTCGGCACCGGCAGCGACGGGCAGCCGGTGTACCTGAAGGACGTGTGGCCGACCAACCAGGAGATCCTGGAGACGGTGCGGGCGAGCCTGTCGCGGGAGCAGTTCATCCGGCGCTACGGCGAGATCTTCCAGGGCACCAAGGAGTGGCAGGCGATCGAGGTGGACGCCAGCAGCCAGACCTACCGCTGGAACAGCGGCTCCACCTACGTGCAGAACCCGCCGTATTTCGACGGCATGACCATGACGCCGGCGCCGGTCACGGACGTCGCCGGCGCCCGGGTGCTGGCGCTGTTCGGCGACAACATCACGACCGACCACATCAGCCCGGCGGGGAACATCAAGAAGGCCTCCCCGGCCGGCGAGTTCCTCGGCGAGCACCAGGTGATGCAGCGCGACTTCAACAGCTATGGCTCGCGCCGCGGCAACCACGAGATCATGATGCGCGGCACCTTCGCCAACATCCGCATCAAGAACGAGATGGTCGCGGGCGTCGAGGGCGGCTGGACGAAGTACCAACCGTCGGGCGAGCAGATGCCGATCTATGACGCGGCCGAGCGCTACATGAAGGCGGGCGTGCCGCTGGTGGTGTTCGGCGGCAAGGAGTACGGCATGGGGTCGTCGCGCGACTGGGCGGCGAAGGGCACGGCGCTGCTGGGCATCAAGGCGGTGATCGTCGAGAGCTTCGAGCGCATCCACCGCTCCAACCTCGTCGGCATGGGCGTGCTGCCGCTGACGTTCAAGGACGGCGCCACCCGGCAGTCGCTGGGGCTTGCGGGGACCGAGACGATCGACATCCTCGGGCTGGAGGAGCTGCGCGCCGGCATGGATTTGCGCATGCTGATCCACCGCGGGCCGGGCCGCACGGACGAGCTGACGCTGCGCTGCCGTGTCGATACCGACGACGAGGTCGAGTACTACCGCAACGGCGGTATCCTGCACTACGTGTTGCGGGAGATGGCGCGCGCCGCCTAGCTTGGCCCGGCTCCGCCTCCTGCAGGCGGGGCCGGACGCCAACCTGGCGCACCTGCCGGTCAGCCTCGACCTGCGGGCGCTCAGCGTTGCGGAGGGGGTGCGGGCGGCACTCTCGGTCGTCGTCATCGTCGCCGCCAACGAATGGATCGCCTTTCCGCCGCTGAACGAGGCGGCGTTGGCGGCGCTGTTGACCTGCCTGTGCGACGCCGGCGGCCCGATCCGCCGCCGGGTTCCGGCATTGCTGGCCTTCGCATTGATCGGCGCCAGCCTCACCGCCGGATTGGGGCTGTTGCGGTCGACCGGCCTGCCGATCGTCGTGCCCTGCGCGTGCCTGCTGATCTTCTGCACGAGCCTGGCCCGCATCTGGGGCCAGAGCGCGTTGCAGGTCGGCAATCTCTCGACCGTGGTGGCCGTGCTGGCGATGGACCGCAGCATCGACCTGCAGGAGGCCGGCATTCTGGCGGCGGCATTCATCGGCGGCAGCCTGTGGGCGCTCGTGCTGACTATGGTGATCTGGCGGCTGCACCCCTTCCGCCCGGCCCGGCGCGCAGTCGCAGAAGTGTTCCGGCGCATGGGCGTGCTGGCGGGCGACCTGTCCGGCCTGATCGCGGCGACATCCACCCTGCCAGCCCAGGTCTCCGAGGCGTGGGCCGATCACGCCCGCGGGCATCGCCGGCATGTCCGCGACGCGATCGAGGTGGCGCGCACCCTGGTGCTCGATACCGTGCGGGCGCGCGGGCAGTCGAGCGCGCGGTCCGGCCAGACCCTGATCCAGGTCGAGGCGGCGGACCAGTTGTTCGGCGGCCTGATCGCCCTGTCGGACGTGCTGGAGTTCGCCGGGCCGGACACCCGCGCCACCGCCGCCCGCCTGCTGCACACGCTTCGGCTGTTGCTGGCCGCCATCGCCGACGACACGGGCGCCGACCTTCCGCCAGACGATCCCGCCCGCCGCGCCATGGTCGAGCGCCTGCTGGACACCTTGGCCGGGATCGGCCGGGCCGATCCGGCACTGGCCGGGGTCGCTGCCGCGCTGGTAGACCGCCTGCGCATCGCGGCGCTGCTGACCACGCCGGCCGGCCTGCTGCCAAACGCTGACGAGCCTGGCACGACAGCATGGAAAAAGCGCTTCGGCGGGCCGCTTCGGGCCAACCTCACCTGGTCGTCCGCCTCGTTCCGGCACGCCGTCCGCGCGGCCGTCGTCGCCGGCCCGGCGCTGGTCATCACCTTGCTGTCCGGCAACGCCTATGCGCACTGGCTCACCATCACGCTCGTGCTGACATTGCAGCCGTTCTTCGCGTTGACTTGGCAACGTGCGATCGAGCGGATCATCGGCACCGTGCTGGGCGGCATGGTGGCGGCCGGGTTGGCACTGTTGGTCGCCTCGCCGCTGGCAACCGCGGCGGTGCTGTTTCCCTTGGCGGTCATGGCGTTCGCCGTGCGCTATGTCAGCTTCGGCCTGTTCATGGCCTGCATGACGCCGCTCGTGGTGCTGCTGTCGGAGCTTGGCCGTCCCGGCGAGAGCGAACTGCTGATCGCCGGCATGCGCGCGCTGTACACCATGCTGGGCGGGGCGCTGGCGGTGCTCGGCTGCGCGGTGCTGTGGCCCAGTTGGGAGCCCGACCGCCTGGCCCAAGAGCTACGCGCGGCGCTCGACGCCCACGCCGCCTACGCGAGTACCGAGCTTGCGGTCCTGCTGGGCGAGCAGCCGGCCGCAGCGCTCGACGCCATCCGCCGGGCCGCCGGCGTCGCGAGCAACAACCTTGAAGCCTCGTTGGCGCGTGCGCTGCAGGAGCCTCGGCGCTCCGCACGCGCCGGGTTGGAGGCGGCGATGGTGGTGGACGCCGCGCTGCGCCGCCTGGCCGGCCGGCTGTCGTCCTTCCAGCACGACCCGGCCTCGGTGCCCGATCCAACTGCTCTTGCAGCCTGGCGCGACTGGCTGCGGCTGGCATTCCAGTCGCTGGCGAGCGGCACGGCGCTGCCGCCAGGCCAGCCGGCGCACGAGCCCAACGGCCCGACGGCACGGATCGCCCGGCAGGTCGAGCTTATGGATGGGGCGCTGCGGCGTGGGGATAGGCTCGCGCCAGTGCCGGCACCACCAGGAGCGCCGAGCCGCCCACCGCCGCCATGAGCAGGAACGTCAGCCCGCCGGCCGCGCCGTAGAGCTGGCCGGATACCCAGATCAGCAGGCCGGTGGGGGCGGAAAAGCCCAGCGCCGACATGAGCGCTTGCGCCGTCCCGGCCCGCTGCGCCGGCAGGGTCCGCAGCACCAGCATGGTCGATAGATGCTGGCAGGCGAAGGTCGCGGCGTGCAGGAGCTGTATCGCAGCGAGCGCCGGGATATCGGTGACGAAGGCCGTCGTGGTCCAGCGCAGCAAGGAAGCCCCGGCGGCCACCGTAGTGAGCCGGGCCGGGCCGAGCCGTTCGATTAGCGGACGCCCCCAGATGAACAGCGCGACCTCGGCCACGATGCCCTCGGCGATCAGCAGGCCGATGGCGCCGTCCTGGATGCCGGCGGCGCGCCAGTGCAGCGTGGCGAACGCGTAATAGGCGGCGTGCGCGCCCTGGACCAGCGCCGTCGCGATCAGCGCCAGGCGAAACGATTGGGAACGCCAGCTGCCCTGCTGGATGCGCACCACGGACGGCGGCGCGGTGACGCCGGGCAAGGCGAACGCCAGCCCTGCCGCGAGACCGTAGCAGCCGGCGATGGTCCAGGGCACGATGCCGCTGCCCAGCCCGCCCAATAGCGTGCCGCCCAGTGCCGTCGCTGCCATGTAGGAGACGGAGCCATAGGCCCGGGTGCGTCCGTAATCGAGCCGCCGCGCCGCCGCGAGGGCAAGGGTCAAGGCGTCGCTCAGCGGGGTCAACGCCGAGGCCGCGACCCCTTGCACCGCCGAGATCAGCAGGATGGCGACGAAGCCCTGGGTCGCGGGCAGCAGCGCAGCACTGCTGGCTGCGACGGCCGCGCCCGCGGCTAGCATCGCCCGGCCGCCCAGCGTATCCGCCAGCCAGCCCCAGCCGGGCACCGTCACCATGCGCAGCAGGAACCCCAGCCCGAGCACCTGGCCGATCTCGGCGCTGCTCAGCCCGCGATCGGCGAACCAGAGCGGGAGATAGGCGGTGTTGATGGCGCCCGCTGCGAAGAACGCCGCCAGGAACAGGCCGACCCGCAGCCCGTCCTTCAGCACTGATCAGGCAGCGGCCGTGCAGGCCTGCGCAACGTCGCGGATGCGCCGGGCCATGGCGGCAATGCCGTTGCCGCGGTTGGTGGACAGCGCCTCCAGCAATCCGAGATCCCTGAGGAACACCGGATCGGTCGCGAGCACCTCGGCCGGCGGGCGACCGCTATAGACCCGCAGCAGCAGGGCAACCAGCCCAGAGACGATAGCCGCGTCGGAGGTGCCGGCCAGCAGCATGCGGCCATCCCGGACGACTGCCTCCATCCAGACTTGGCTTTGGCAGCCCGGCACGCGGTGGGCGTCGTTCTGCCACTCCGCTGGGAACGCCGGTAGCTTGCGACCGAGCTCGATGATGTACTGGTAGCGGTCCATCCAATCGTCGAACACGTCCAGCTCCTCGCCGATTGCGGCGATGGCGGCGGCGGCGGAGGGGTCTTCTGGCTGGACGAATGGTTCTGGCATGCTGCTTAGATGTAAAGTCCGTCGGCGAAAGCTATACCCCGGCACGACGTCACGCAGTCCGGATGCAGCGCCGCCAAAACGCAAACGGCCCCGTCTCCCTGCGCCGGAGACGGGGCCGCTCAGGCCAATGTGGTCGAAAGCGTCAGGCGTGGTTCAGCGTGTAGTGATAGCCGCAGCCGCGGCTCATG
>JAABUS010003978.1_pt1 | contig 22485 bp, 23 predicted proteins | sample 5560161 | NCBI WGS metagenome assembly JAABUS01 (sample SAMN10711885, study PRJNA513376) | rock metagenome | isolation source: Antarctica rocks | place: Antarctica: Victoria Land, Trio Nunatak nord | collected 2016-01-04
CGACCCACCCCCACAGAGCCTGGAGGTACGACGGCCGCTGCACCACCGAGACGGTGGTGAAGAGCACCTCGCCGGGGGTCCGGTAGCCCTCACCCCTGGGCACCTGCACGAGCGGCTCGGTGCTGCGGGCCGAGCCCGGGGCATAGGCGACGTACGGGGCCCGGACGAACCCGGCGGTCACCGTGCCGATGACCATGACCACGAGCAGCGGCCCCAGCACCCACCACACCCGGCGGGCGGCGTGCCGTGCCTCGCGACGGGGGGCAGGGCTCGGGGACGGGATGGATGCGCTCGACACGGGAGGAAGGGGGGCGGTGGGGCGCCGGCCCTCAGCCTGCCACGGCCCGCCGCCGTGGCCACCGCAGGCTGGCCCACCGAACCCATCCGTGGTCCACTGGCCCGGCGATGGAGCAACGACCCGATCGAGCGCACCGATCGGCGGCGACGGTGCGCCGCCGATCGGCGGCCGTGGCCGGCCACCAAGGCGACGGCGCCGGGGCCCGCGCCCACCTTGCCGACACGGAGCCGGCGGTGCGGGCCACCGCCCTGGGCGCCCTCGCCCGGACGGGAAGCCTCCAGCCGGCCGACCTCGTCGCCGCCATCGCCGACCCTGCCGCCCCCGTGCGCCGGCGGGCGGCCGAGGAGGTGGCCGCCCTCGGAGACGACCCCGGCGGCCTCGCCACCGGGGTCTCGATCCTCCCCCTCCTCAGCGACGCCAACACCACCGTGGTCGAGGTGGCGGCGTGGGCGTGCGGCGAGCGGGAGCCCCCCGAACCCGGCGCCGTGCACCGCCTGGCCGAGCTCGCCACCGGCCACGCCGACGCCCTCGTGCGGGAGGCGGCGGTGGCGGCGCTCGGCGCCATCGGTGACGAGGCCGGCCTCGGTGCCATCCTGGCCGCCACCACCGACAAGGCGACGGTGCGCCGACGGGCGGTACTGGCCCTGGCCCCGTTCGAGGGTCCGGCGGTGGACGCCGCCCTGGAGCGGGCCTCGGGTGACCGGGACTGGCAGGTCCGCCAAGCGGCGGAGGATCTACGAGGTCCGGGCTGACGCGCAGGGCCCCGGTCCGGTGACCGGACCGGGGCCCTGCCTGCACGTCGTGCCGGCCGGGCTAGCCGGTGATGAGGTCCTCGGGGGTGAGGTCCTTGGTCTTGCCCTCGAAGTCGATCGGGTCGCCGAGGTTCTCGAAGTGCTTCTTCTCGAAGCTGTACTGCACCCGCTGCACCGTCTCTCCCATGTAGGGGTCGTCGGTGCCCGAGGTGGTGACCTTGGCCCCCGGGATCAGCAGGCCTCCCTCGACGCCGTCGAGGTTGCGGACCGAGTTCATGACGTCGAGGCGGGTGGCCTTCTTGGCCTTCTCCATGGCCTTGACCAGCAGGGCCGCCTGGGTCCAGCCGTAGGCGACGATGCCGTTGTCGAGGTCGGCGTCGGGCTCGTACTGCTTGACCTTCTCCCGGTAGAGCATCATGGCCTCGTCGTCGTCGTACACCGGGTTCAGCGGGTCCTTGACGTTGGTCATGCTGATGACACCGTCAGCGGCGTCACCGGCGATGCCGGTGAGGGTCTTGGAGATGCAGGTACCCGACACCCAGATGACCGGCTTCCAGTTGGCGGCGGCCTGGGCCTTCTTCAGGCCGTCAGGACAGGCGAGCAGGGTGCCGCCGTTGAAGAACGCATCGGCGTTGGTGGCGGCCAGGCTGGTCATCTGGGCCCCGACCTCGTTGGCGCCGGTGGCGTACTTCTCCACCTTGACCACCTTGATGTCGGTGCCTTCGATGGCGTCCTTGAAGCCCTCCTCGTAGGCGGTGCCGAAGTCGTCGTTCTGCACGAGCATGGCGACGGTCTTGACGTCGGGCTCCTCCTCCTTCAGGTAGTCGGCGAAGGCGTGGCCCTCCAGCGTGTACGGGGCCAGGGTGGAGCCGATCGTCCACGGGTACTCGGGGTTGCCCCACGCCGGCGAGCCGGAGGCGGTGAAGAGGTTCGGCACGCAGTTCTCACCGAGGAAGTCCCGGATGTTGATGTTGTTGGCCGTGCCCACCACGCTGAACACGGCGAAGGCCTTGTCGCCGCCCGAGCCCACGAGCTCTTCGATGTTGGCCGAGGTCTTCTGGGCGTTGTACTCGTCGTCCTTGTCCTCGGTCTCGATCTTGTACTTCTTGCCGTTGATCTCGACCCCGCCCTGGTCGTTCGTGTACTTGAAGTACGCCTTCCATCCCTTGGCGATCTGGGAGAAGGCGGCGGTCAGGCCCGACTGCGAGAAGCTGGACACCAGCTTGATGGTGTCGCCCTCCACCTCGGCGGTGGGGTCCACCGCGCAGTTCTCGGTGTCGATGTCGCCGGCCGCCTGACCATCGCCGCCGCCGCCACCTCCACCTCCGCCGCCGCCCCCGCCGCCGCCCCCGCCGGAGCTGTTGTCGCGACTGCTGCAGGCCGCCGCCGCCAGGGCGAGGGCGAGCACGAGGACGAGGAGCCGACCGGGAAGGGATCGGGATCGGGATCGGGACATGGGGTCTCCTAGGGGGCTGATTCGGGACCGGCGGCCGCCGCGGTCAACGCTGAGGGCGGCGGTCGGCGTTTGGTCAGGCGGGCCACGAGCTTACGCAGCCCGCCCACCACACCTTCGGGCAGGACGTACACGATGAGGATGAGGGCGGCGCCGAACACCGCGGGGGCCAGGATCTCCTTGCCCTCGATGAGGTTCTCGGTGTTGCGGCGCAGGAACACGATGATGAAGGCGCCCACCGCCGGGCCGAGGATGGTGGCGGCGCCTCCGATCACCACGGCGACTAGGAACTCGATGGAGCGCTGGAAGTAGAGGATGGGGTTGGTGCCGTCGGCGGCGCGGTCGATCATCACCGACAGGGATCCGGCCACCCCGGCGTAGGCGGCGCTCAGGGCGAAGGTGCCGACCTTGACCCGGGACAGGTTGACCCCGACGGTCGACGCGGCCAGCTCCTGGTCGCGCACGGCGATCATGGCCCGGCCGGTGCGACTGCGGACCAGGTTCCAGGCCAACACGAACAGCACGACGGCGATGACCAGGCACTCGAAGTACTGCCACTGGTCGTTGGCCAGGCTGTCGATCAGCGAGTTGAAGTCGGAGCGGTCGGGGCGCAGCAGGGCGATGCCGCCCTGGCCCTTCACGTACTTGGTGGCCACCCGGGGGAAGATGACGGCCAGCCCGAGGGTGATGAGGGCCAGGTAGAGGCCCCGGACCCGGAGGGCGGGCACGCCGACGGCCACACCCACGGCGGCGGCCACCAGCGCGGCGATGGGGATGGTGAGCTCGAAGGTCCACCCGTGGTCCACCATCAAGATGGCGGTGGTGAAGGCCCCCACGCCGAAGAAGGCGCCGTGACCGATGGACACCTGGCCGTTGAAGCCGGTGAGCAGGTTGAGGCCCATGGCGGCGATGGAGATGTAGATGACCTGCGAGAGGACCTGGTTGAGCTCGGGCTCGAAGTAGAAGGGGGCGTAGAGGGCGGCGGCGGTCAGGACCAGGCCGACCACGATGCGCAGCACCGTGACCGGGTTCCGACCCTCGCCGGCATCGGCGCCAGGGCTGGTGGCGGCAGGGGCGGGCTCGCTCCCCGGCCGGGCGAACGCGGGGGCCGCGTCTGCGTCCGGGAGGCCGCCGGCCCCGGGGTGGACAGGGTCGACCGGTCCGGCGCCGACGGGATCCGAAGCGGTCGTCCCCCCGGCCGGGGCCCGACCCGCCGCTCGGAGGGGCCGTTCCGCCTCTCGCCCCTCACCGTCTGGGCGTGGTCCGCTCGGGGTCATACCCGCTCCACGGTCTGGCGCCCGAACAGCCCCGTGGGCCGCACGAGCAGCACGATCAGGATGAGGCCGAGCGGCACCACGAGCTCGATCCCGTTGAGGGCATCGACGTACTGGGTGGTGAGGGCGTCGGCGATGCCGACCACCAGCCCGGAGATGACGGCGCCGAGGGGGCTGTCGAAGCCGCCGAGGGCGGCGGCGGCGAAGGCGTAGACGAGGACGGTGGCCATCAGGCCGGCGTCGAAGCCGGTGGAGCGGGCCGCCACCAGCGAACCGGCCAGGGCACCGATGGCGGCCGACAGGGCCCAACCGAGCATGAGGATGGCCCCCGCGTTGATGCCCACCAGACGGCTCGAGTCGGGGTTGGAGGCCACCGCCCGGATCTTGAGGCCGAGACGGGTCTTCTGGAGCAGGACGAACAGCAGCGTGCACTCCAGGAACAGCACGATGGCGAGGGCGATCACCGCCCACGAGATCGACTGGCCGAGGAAGTCGACCCGGCGGTCGTTGCCCGACGCGTCGCTGGGCCAGGGCTTGGGCATCGCCTGTGCGTCGGTGCCGAAGGCCAGCTGGGCCAGGGAGTTGATGGCGAGGAACATCCCCAGGGTGATGATCACCACGTTGAGGGGGCTGCGCCCGACCTCCACCGGCCGGATCAGGACCCGCTCGATGATCCCCCCGGCGACGAAGGCGATGGCCATCGACGCCACGATGGCCAACCCGACGGGGAGGCCGCTGCTGGCCAGCTTCCAGGAGATGTAGGTGGAGAACAGGGCCATCTCGCCCTGGGCGAAGTTCAGCAGGCCGGTGGTGCGGAAGATCAGGACGAGGGCGAGGGCGACCGATGCGTACACGACGCCGTTGCCGATGCCGTTCAGGAGCTGGGAGATGAACAGGTCCACGTCAGAACCCCAGGTAGGCCTTGCGGACGGCCTCGTCGCCCCGGAGGGACTCGGCCGTGCCGGAGGTGACGATGTTGCCGGTCTCCAACACGTAGCCGTGATGGCCGATGTCGAGGGCGAGGTTGGCGTTCTGCTCCACGACCAGGATGGTGAGGCCCTCCTCGCGGTTGATCTGGCCGAGCCGCTCGAACAGCTCCCGCGTGATGAGCGGCGCGAGGCCGAGGGACGGCTCGTCCAACAGCAGGAGGCGGGGCCGGGCCATCATGGCCCGAGCGATGGCCAGCATCTGCTGCTCGCCGCCGCTCATGCTGCCGGCCGCCTGCCCGCGGCGCTCGCCCAGGCGGGGGAACACGTCGTACCAGCGGCGCACGTCGGTCGACACGTCACCGTTGCGGGTGACGGCCCCGAGACGCAGGTTCTCCTCGACGGTGAGGTCGACGAAGGTGCCCCGTCCCTGGGGCACGTGGGCGATGCCGGCCTTGGCCACCGCTTCGGGCCGACGGCCGGTGATGGGCGTTCCGTCGAAGACGATCTCGCCCTTGACCGGGATCATGCCGCTGATGGCTCGCAGGGTGGTCGTCTTGCCGGCGCCGTTGGCGCCGAGCACCACCGCTACCTGCCCCTCCTCGACAGCCACGTCGATGCCGTGGAGCACCTGCACGGGGCCGTAGCCCCCCGACACGGCGGTGAGCTCGAGCAGCGCCATCAGGCGGGGGCCCCCAGGTAGGCCTCGATCACCTTCGGATCGTTGCGGACCTCGGCCGGCTCGCCTTCGGCGATCTTGCGCCCGAAGTCGAGCACGACGATGTGGTCGGAGACGGCCATCACCATGGCCATGTGGTGCTCGACCAGCAACATGGTGAGGTCGAACTGGTCGCGGATCTCCCGGATGGTGTCGCCCAGCTCGTCGACCTCGCCGTGGGTGAGGCCGTTGGCCGGCTCGTCCAGCAGCAGCAGCCGGGGCTCGCTGGCCAGCGCCCGGGCGAACTCGATGCGCTTGAGGGTGCCGAACGGGAGACCGGCGGCCGGCCGGTCGGCGACCTGCGAGAGGCCGAGGCGGTCGAGCAGCGACCGGCACTTCTCCCGCATCTCGCGCTCCTCCCGGGCGGCGCCGATGCGGAACATGGCCCGCCCGAAGCCGATCTGACCCCGGCAGTGGGCACCGGTCATGACGTTCTCGAGCACGGTCAGGGCGGGGAACAGGGCGACGTTCTGGAACGTGCGGGAGATGCCGAGGCGGGCGATGGCATGGGCCGGCTGGCGCAGCAGGTCCTGGCCGTCGTAGGTCACCGCGCCCTCGGAGGCCTCGTACAGGCGGCTGACCACGTTGAAGAGCGTGGTCTTGCCGGCACCGTTCGGGCCGATGAGAGCGCAGATGTTGCCCTCGGCGATCGTGAAGGTGAGGCCGTCGAGGGCGACCACCCCCCCGAAGCGCACGCCCACCTCCTCCACCGTCAACAGCGCCACATGGCCCCCTGGCCGGCTCGACGACTGGCGTTCACCTTGGCGTCATTAGAGCAGAGAAAACAGCCGGGGTGTGCCGGGCGTCCCGTTTCAGCTGCGGGCGCCCATGAACATCACCTTGAGCTGGTCGTAGGACTCGATGCAGCGCCCCGCGCCGAGGACCACGCACTCGAGCGGGGCGTTGACCAGGTAGACCGGGATCTCGGTCTCGTTGGCGATGCGCTGGGCGAGGCCCTTCAGCATCCCTCCGCCGCCGACCAGGTGCATGCCCCGCACGATGAGGTCGTGGGCCAGCTCGGGCGGTGCTTCGCCGAGGCAGGCGATGACCGATTCAACGATCGCGCTGACCGGTTCGTCGATCGCCTTGCGGACCTCCTGCGGCGAGAGGATCACCGTCTTCGGCAGCCCGCTCATGAGGTCGCGACCCCGCACCTCGGCCTTGACGTCGTCCTGGACGGCCGCCGCCGAGCCGATGGCCACCTTGATGTCCTCGGCGGTGCGCTCGCCCACGGCGATGCCGTACTCCCGGCGGATGTAGGTCTGGATGGCAGCGTCCATGTCGAAGGACCCGACCCGTACCGCCCGGAGGGCCACCACCCCGCCGAGGGAGATGAGCGCCGTCTCCGACGTGCCGCCGCCGACGTCGATGACCATGTTGGCCACCGGCTCGTGGATGGTCAGGCCGGCACCGATGGCGGCGGCCATGGGCTGTTCGATGAGCTGGGCGTCGGCCGCTCCGGCCCGCCGGGCGGCCTCGGTGACGGCTCTCCGCTCCACCTCGGTGATGGCCGAGGGCACGCAGATCACCACCCTCGGCCGGTTGAAGCGACTGACGCCGGCGCGGTGCAGCAGGAGACGGATCATCCTCTGGGTGATCTCGAAGTCGGTGATGGCGCCCTGGCGGAGCGGGCGCACGGCCACGATGTAGCCCGGCGTGCGACCGATCATCTGCCAGGCCTCGTGCCCCATGGCCAACACGTCACCCGACTGCTGGTTCAGGGCGATCACCGAGGGCTCGTTCAAGACGATGCCCTGGCCCTTGGCGTACACGAGGGTGTTCGCGGTCCCCAGGTCGATGGCCAGGTCGCGGGCCACGGTCAGGGGCTCCGCGAGGGGGGACCGCTCCCGCCCCGGCGGGCGGCGCGCTCCTCCTCGGGGGAGAGCGCCCGCATCTCGCGGCGGAAGGCGTCGATCCCGGATTCCAGCGACGTCGGCTGCCGCGACCGCAGGTACAGCACGGCGCTGCCCACCGCGCTCATCACCACGGCGATGGCGAGGAACATCAGCGCGCTCACCGGTCGGCCCCCGGGTCGCCCACTGGGGTGGCGTCGAGCCCCCACGCCTCGCCGCCGGCCCAGGTCTCCTTCTTCCAGATGGGCACGGTGGCCTTCAGGGTGTCGATGCAGAAGGCGGTGGCGGCGAAGGCGTCGGCCCGATGAGGGGTGGACACGGCCACCACGACGGCCGCCTCCCCCACCTCGAGGGCCCCGGTGCGGTGCAGGGCTGCCACCCGCCGCAGCGCCGGCCAACGGCGGCGAGCCTCGCCGACCACGGCGGCCAGGCGGGCCGTCGCCTGATCCTCGTAGGCCTCGTAGTCGAGGCCGCGCACGTCGGGTCGCCCCTCGGCGTGGTCGCGCACCGTGCCGGTGAAGGTGACCACCGCGCCGCAGTCCGGTCGGTTCACCCAGGCGGCGGCTTCGTCGACCGGGAGCGCCCCGGGGCAGATACCGACCCAGGTGTCGTCCTGCGGTGCCGGCAGGACCGGCCCGGCGGGCGCGTCGAGGGCACGGTGCACCGCGCCATCGTACCGAGGACTGCTCGAACGGTGAGGCCGCGGTCCGGGTCGCCGTGGTCCGGCTTCGCCGGAACAAGCACCGTGCCCATGGGTCGCTCGCCTGACGGCTCGCTCCTGAGGACTGCTCGAACGGTGAGGCCGCGGCCACTCGGGGAGGGACCGTCACTATCCTCGCCGCCGTGTTCGAGGACGAGCCCGACGACGACCGGTCGGGCCCCGACACACCGCTGCCGCCCGAGGACCGGTTGTGGCGCCACCCGTCCGAGGTGGGAGCGGCCCGCATCGCGTCCGGCGCGGCGCCGGCCCCGTCTGCCGACCGGCCGCTCTGGGTCGTGGCGGTGGTCGCCGGCTTGGCCGGGGCCACCGTCGCCGTCACCGCGTTGGCCGTCACCGGCTCGCTGTCACCACGGATCGTGGAACGCCGGAGCACCCTCGTGGCCGCCACCACGTCGATCGCCGCCCGCCCGAAGACGGTGAAGGCCGTCGCCGGGGAGGCCGCCGAGGTGGTGGCCAGGGTCGAGGTCCGCACCGCCGAGGGCACCCGGTCCGGCTCCGCCGTCGTGATCCGGGCCGACGGTGCCCTGCTCACCAGCGCCCGCCTGGTCGACGGAGCCGTTCGGGTCACGGTCACCTTGGCCGACGGGCGCGCTCTCGCCGCCAGCGTGGTGGGAAGGGACCCCGGCACCGGCGTGGCCGTGATGAGGGTGCCCGGGCCGCTGCCGGTGGTGCGCACCGCTGACAGCCCCGCCCAGGTGGGTGACCCGGCCGTGACGGTGGCGGGGAGCACCGAGGGTGGGGGCCAGCCGTCGGTCACCTCCGGGGTGGTGAGCTCGGTGGGCGCGTCGGTCGACGACGACGGCCGCCGGCTGTGGGGGCTGATCGAGCTCGACCGGCCGGTCAGCGATCGGGGTGACGGCAGCGCGCTGGTGGGCGCCGACGGCCGGGTCACCGGCCTCTGCCTGACCGTTCCCGGCCGGGGACAGGCCGACGCGACGGGCTACGCCGTACCCATCGACGTCGCGCTGGCCGTCGCCGGGGATCTCATCAGCTACGGCCGGGTGCGGCGGGCGTGGCTCGGCGTGGAGGGTGACGACCTGACCGCCGAGGACGCCCGTCGCCTGCACGTGGCCGGTGGGGCCCGTCTGGCCGGGGTCACCGACGGCAGCCCCGCCTCCCGGGCCGGGCTCCGGGCCGACGACGTGGTCATCGAGGTGGGCGGCACGGCGGTGCGCTCGATGGGCGATCTGATGGCTGCCCTCCAGGTGCTGCGCCCCGGCGAGAGGACGACGTTCACCGTCGTCCGCGACGGTGATCCCTTGCGGATGCCCGTGACCCTCGCCGAACGCTGACCCGCTGGGTCAGGGGCGCCGGGAACGGCGCCGGACCAGGACCAGCGCGGCCCCGGCTGCGCCCACCGCGGCGGCGGCGGTGCCGCCGAGGGCCAGCTCCTGGCGGCGGGTCGGGCTGAGCGTGGCCCAGGGACCGGCCGGCGTGGCCTCCACGTAGGCCTCCTCGCTGCGGGCGGTGGGCGCCCACCCGGTGGCCCGCAGGCGGTCGTTGGCGACCACCCACGGGTGGGCGGCGTAGGCCTGCACCGCTGGAGGGACGGGGGCGAGGCGCAACCGCCAGCGCAACGAGGCCAGCCGGTCGACCACCGCCCGGGGGGCCCGCAACCGGGCCGCTCCGCCGGCGAGCTGGGAGAACTCGGTGGGGGTAAGCCACCCGTCGGGGGCGACGTTGAAGGGGCCGTCGAGCCGAGCCGTGCGGGCGTGGTCGACGGCGGCGGCCAGGTCGTCGAGGTGGAGGAACTGGAGCGGGGGGTTGTCGTCCAGGCCCCGGACCGAGGTGGCCGCCCGCAGTGCCCGCCCCATCCAGCCGGGGTGATCACCGGCCACCGCGAGCGCCGGGCGGAGCACGGCCACGGTGGTGCCGGGATGGCCGTCGCGCCACTCGAGGGCGAGCCGCTCGACCTCGGCCTTCTGCACGGCGAAGGCCAGGCCCGGATCGGGGCGCAACGGCGAGTCCTCGGTGAGCGGGACCGGGTTGTTGGCCCACGCCCCGTACACCGTCGCCGACGACAGCACCACGACGTGGGGCACGCCGGCGGCGGCCGCGGCGTCGAGCACCCGTCGCGCCATCTCGACGTCGGCGCCGGAGACGACCTCGGGGTCGTCGTCGAGGAGTGGCCCGAAGGCGGTGGCGAGGTGGACGACGACGTCGGCACCCTCCATGCGGGCCTTCAGGTCGCCGTCGGTGAGCAGGTCGACCGGGCCCTCGCCCCGGTCGGCGGCGGTGCGGCGGTCGAGCTCGACGACCCGTCCCACGGCGGGATCGTCGGCCAGGCGGGCTCCCACCCGACGGCCCAGCGCGCCCGCCGCGCCGGTGACCACCACCACGCCGGTTGCGCTGACCGGTTCCGCGCTCACCGACATACCATGCCCCCGTGAGTGACGCTGGACCAAGTGGCGGGGAGGATCCCTTCAAGGGGATGCCCTTCCTCGGTGATCTCGCCCGTCTGATCCAGCAGCAGGGACCCATCTCCTGGGACGCCGCCCGCCAGCTCGCCCACTCGATCGCCACCTCCGGATCCTCCGAGCCGAACGTCGACCCGCTCGAGCGGATCCGCTTCGAACAGCTGGCACGCGTCGCCGACCTCCAGGTCGCCAACGCCACCGGGTTGGTCCCGTCGGCCACCGGCCGGGGCGTGAACGTGGTGCCCGTCACCCGCACGCAGTGGGTCGCCGCCACCCTTGACGCCTACCGGCCCCTGTTCGAGCGGCTGGCCGGCTCGCTCGGCGGCCCGGCCGCGGCGACGGCCGCCGCCACCGGCCACCCCAGCGCCGAGGTCGATCCCTTCGAGGACCCGATGGGCGACCCTACGGCGGCGTGGCTCGGCAACGTCATGTCCTTCCTCAGCCCGATGATGATGGGCATGGCCGCCGGGTCGATGGTGGGCCACCTGGGCACCCGCAGCTTCGGCCAGTACGACCTGCCGATCCCGAGGCCCCCGGGCGACGACCTGCTCGTGGTGGTGCCGACGGTGGAGAGCTTCGGGCGGGAGTGGAGCCTCGACGCCGACGACCTGCGCCTGTGGGTGTGCCTCCACGAGGTCACCCACCACGCCGTCCTCGGCGTCCCCCACGTGCGGGCCCGGCTCGAGTCCCTCATCTCGACCTACGTGGCCGGCTTCCGCACCGATCCCCGGGGGCTCGAGGACCGTCTCGGCGACCTCGACCCGACCACGATGTCGGACCTGCAGGGCATGCAGCAGCTGTTCTCGGACCCCGAGCTGCTGCTCGGCGCCATGCGATCACCCGAGCAGGAGGCAGTGCAGCCCCGCCTCGATGCGCTGGTGGGCGTGATCGTCGGATACGTCGACCACACCATGGACCGCATCGGGGCCACCCTCGTGCCGACGTACGGGATGGTCACCGAGGCCGTCCGCCGCCGGCGGGTGGAGGCGGGCGAGGCCGACCGCTTCGTCGAGCAGCTGTTCGGCCTCCAGCTCACCCAGGACCGCTACGACCGGGGTGCCGCCTTCGTCGACGGCGTGGTGGAGCGGGCCGGCGAGGACGCCCTCGAACGGCTGTGGCGCACCGAGGCGGAGCTGCCCACCCCCGCCGAGCTCGACGCCCCGGGCCTTTGGCTGGCCCGCATCGACCTCCCGGAGTAGGCGCCGAGCCGACAGCCGTTAGGCGGGAGATCCGAAAGCGCCTCGGATGCAGCAGTGGTCGGACACGAGTTGTCACAAGCTGGTGGGCGCAGAGCTCGAGTACGCCGCCTTCGGCTCAGGACAGGTCTACAAGTCCGAAGCCGTGGTCAGTGTCAAGGAGGAGGGCGGTGAACGACCAGTGGACTGTCCTCCGGTCGCTCGGTGTCGGCCGAGTTCCACTGGAGCGCGACCACCCGGCCGTCTCGAGCTGCACAGATATCGGAAACCGAGTCAACGAAACGGCGGTCGCCCCGTGTAAAGCAGGGAGTGGTTCGACAGGCCGCATCGAGCCATCGACGTCGAGGATCCCCGCTGCTGCGATCTCCGCGGTCGGATCGCCAACTACATCTTCGACGATGAGCGCTGAGCGAGCGGAGACGGCGGCAGTGAGAAGAGCGTCGGTGTTGCCGCTCGGCATCTTGAGCTGCCGGCGCTCCGGATCGGCTGGAGCATCCAAGCTTGTCCGCAGATCCCGTGACGAGCCTCCGCACGACGCCAGGAGCGTCACCCCAAGCAACAGCGCCAGCAGCCTCGCTACGCCGTGGGGCCACTCGAGCTGCTTCATGGGCACTCCCGACCATCGGTCTTCGGCGGGGCGTGAACCGATTGCGTTCTCTCCACGGGAGTTTCGCACGAGCACGCGGCCTGGCTGGCCGCCTCGACCTCCCGGCGTAGCCGCCTCAGAGGGCGACGAGGGTGGCGGAGCGGACCTCGCCGTCGGCCAGGTCGAGCAGGCCGAAGGTGGCGGTCGGGGCCATCCGCTTCCACGTGGACGAGCCCGGGTTGAACAGGAGCTGCCCCTCGACGCCGACCTCCGCCAGCGGGAGGTGGCTGTGGCCGAACACGACGACCCGGGCGTCGGGGAACGACCGCGCCAGGCGGCGGGCCCGGCCCTTGGAGGGACCGCTGTCGTGGACCATGGCCACCGCCACCCCGTCCAGGTCGAGCTCGAGCCGGGTGGGGAGCAGGCCTCCCAGCTCGTGGTCGTTGTTGCCGAGCACGGCGTGCACCGGCGCGAAGTGGCGCAGCTCGTCGAGCAGCTCGACGGTCACGACGTCACCGGCGTGGAGGATCACATCGGCCTGCGCCAGCTCGCCGTAGACCGCGTCAGGCAGTCGGCGCGACGAGCCCGGCCGCATGTGGGTGTCGGCCAGGACGACGGCCCGCATCAGGCCGGAGGGGGCCGAGGAGGCGGGCCTGGGCGGCGGGCGCGGCCGGGGCGCCTCGCCTGGTCCCGGAGCCGCCCCCCGACCACGCGGGCCGACCGGGCCAGGCCCTTGCGGGCGGCGGCCTGGACCCCGCTGATGCGGTCGTCGATCGCCACCGCCCGCTCGGTCACGGCCGTGCGCTCCGCTCCGCTGCGGTGCTTCCACGCCAGCGAACCGAGCCCGTAGGAGAACGCCGCGAACGCCGCCGCCACGGTGACGAGCAGGAACCCCACCCGGGCGGGCATGGCGATCAGGCCGACCATCGCGCCGAGCACCCACGTGACCTGGAAGCGGGTCTCGAACTTGGCGAACGACCGGCCCCGGTTGGCGTCGGGGGCGTCCCGTTGGACGATGGTGTCGAACGCCAGCTTCCCGGTGGTGGCGGCCACCCCAACCACCGCTCCGAGCAGGGCGGCGGCCTGCACCCCCCCGACGAGGCAGGCCAGCGTGCCCGCCACCACGGTGAGCAGGAGCACCCCGGTGAGCATGCGTTCCTCGGGGGCCACCCGGCGCAGGCGGGGAGCCACCGCCGCCCCGGCGAGCGAGCCCAGCACGCTGACGCCGGCCACGACCGCGAAGTGCCAGCTGGGCACGTCCGGGCGCCGGAAGTCGAAGGCGAGGAGCAGGGTGAGGAAGCCGACGATCCCCCGGATGAGGCCCATGGCCGAGGCCGAGAGGAGCAGGCCGACGCTGCGCAGCTCCGCCCGCTCGTCGGCGCCGACCGGCAGCTCGGCTACCGGCTCCTTCGGCAACTTCAGGCCGACGACGGCCGTGCCGATGAACGTCACCATGGCCAGGCCGAGCGCCCACTCGGGGCCACCGAGCTTGAACAGCAGGGCGGCGGGGGCGGCGCCCACGAAGCCCATGAGCCCCGAGAGCAGCGAGAGCTTGCTGTTCGCCTCCACCAGCTCGCCGTCGGTCCGCACGGTGCTCGGCACCACCGCGCTGCGGGCCACGGTGTAGCCCTTCTGCAGGACGAGGACGGCGAACGCCTCGGGGTAGAGGAACAGGCTGTCGACATCGTTGATCATGAAGAAGCACAAGGCCGCCCGCAGCGCGGCCGAGCCGATGATCATCCAGCGCCGGCCGCTGCGGGCGCGGTCGAGGGCGGGACCGATCAGGGGCGAGACCACTGCGAACGGCGCCATCGTGAGCAGCAGGTAGAGGAGCACCTTGCCCCGCGCCTCCGAGGTCGCTCCCTCGAAGAAGATGGTGCCGGCCAGGGCGGTGGCCACCATGGCGTCGGCGCCGGTCGACAGCGCGTGCGTTCGCGCCAACCGCGCGAACGGGGAGAGGGTGAACGCCCCGTGTGCGGACGCCGTGCGGGGCGGGGTGAGCGATCGCCAGCCGCCGGAGTCGGGCACCGTGCTCATGGTAGGAGCGTCGTGCCTGGCTCAGGTCCCCCCGGCCACGGCCACCCGCCGGCGGTCGGCGTCGTACTTGTAGCCCAGCCCCCGGATGGTGACGATGCGGGTCGGGGAGGAGGGATCGTCCTCCACCTTGGACCGCAGGCGCTTGATGTGGACGTCGAGGGTCTTGGTGTCACCGACGTAGTCGTGGCCCCAGATGCGGTCGATCAGCGTGTCCCGCGTCAGCACCCGCCCGGCGTTCTCGAGGAGCAGGGCGAGGAGCTCGAACTCCTTCAGGGGCAGACCCACCTCCCGGCCCCGGATCACCACCTCGTGGCGATCCGGGTCGAGGCGGACGTCGCCCACCTCGAGGACCATCCCGGCCTCGACGGCCGAGGTCTCAATCTCCATCGGGGCCCGGCGCAGGACGGCCCGCATCCGGGCCACCAGTTCGCGCAGCCGGTAGGGCTTGGTGACGTAGTCGTCAGCGCCCACCTCTAGACCGACCACGGTGTCGATCTCCGAGCCCTTGGCCGTCACCATGATGATCGGCACCTTGGAGCGGCTGCGGATCTCGCGGCAGACGTCGAGGCCCGAGACCCGCGGCAACATGACGTCCAGCAGGACGAGGTCGGGGGCGACGGCGTCGAACCGGTCGAGGGCCGTGGCACCGTCGCGGGCCACCTCGACGCGGAAGCCCTCCCGCTGGAGCCCGACGGTGAGCGCCTCGACGAAGGAGTCCTCGTCCTCCACCACCAGGATGGTCACGGGCTGGCCGGGCGCGGCACCGGGGCTCACCCCGCCTCCGCCTCTCCGGTGGCCACGGCCACCGGCCCGGGTCCGGCCGGCAGGCGCAGCGTGAACGTGGAGCCCTCGCCCTCGCGTGACTTCACCGACACCTCGCCGTCGAGGTTGGCCACCACGTGGCGGACGATCGCCAACCCCAGTCCCGTGCCACCGGTGTCCCGGCTGCGGGCCCGGTCCACCCGGTAGAAGCGCTCGAACACCCGCTCGAGGTCGCGGCTGGGGATGCCGAGGCCGTGGTCCTCGACCGCCAGCTCGACCGACCGCCCGTCGGTGCGGGCCCGCAGCGCCACCTCCGAGCCGGGGTCCGAGTACTTCACGGCGTTGTCGAGGAGGTTGGCCAGCGCCGAGACGAGCTGACGACGATCGCCGAGGACGTTCAGGCGGTGCGACGGCTCCTCCACCCGGACGGCGATGTCGCGCCGCTCGGCTCCAGGTCGGATCCGGTCCACGGCCTCGGCCATGGCGAGGTGCACGGGCACCGGTTCGCGGATCGGTGCCTCCCCCGCCTCGATGCGGCTGAGGTCGAGGAGGTCGTCGATGGTGCGGGCCACCCGGAAGGCCTCGTTCACCATGCGCTCGGCCAGCCGGCGGGTGACGGCCAGGTCGTCCTCGGCGAGGAGGGTCTCGGCCAGGAGGCCGATGGCGCCGACCGGGGTCTTCAGCTCGTGGCTGATGTTGGCGACGAAGTCGCGACGCACCGCCTCCAACCGGCGCCGTTCGGACACGTCGTCGACCACGATGAGCGCCCCGGCGGCCGGGCCCGGCAGCGGCACCGCTCCCACCTCGACCACCCGACGAGGAGGGCCGAAGAGCTCGAGGGTGCGGGTGCTCGACCGGCCGGCGACGGCGTCGTCCATGAGCTCCCGGATGGCCGCCTCGACCAGGGCCTCGCCGTGGCGGGCGCTGAGGAACTCGCCGGCGATGGCGTTGCGGTAGACCACCGCGCCGGTCGAATCACCGATGACCACCCCCTGGGGGATGGCGTCGAGCGCTCGACGGAGCTGGCCCTCGGCCACGGTGACGGCCACGGCCCTCTCCCGGACCCGGTCGACCTCGCGCTCGACCTCGCCGAGGCGGGCCGCCGCCTGCCGGTCGCGGCGGGCGACCACCCCGGCCCCGAGGGCGGCCAACCCCGCCACCGTGACCACCACCAGGACCATGCCTAACCAGCCCACGGTCCTCCGCCCTCAGGCCGACTCGGCGTCGTCGACCACGACCGGGTCCGGCGGGGTGCCCCGGGCCGCCCGGCGCTCGATCTCGGCCGCCACCGGCTGCCACTCCCCGGCGCGGATCCCGACGATGGATGTCACCGCCGCGTAGCCGGCGGCCACCAGGGCGGTGTCGGTGTCGGGCTCGAGGTCGATCCCTGTCTCCCGCAGCTCCATCTGCAACGGCCCGCCGTCGGTGGAGACCACCGCCGCCCGCACCGTGCCGAACGGGGCCAGCTCGGCCCACCGGACGCCCCGAAGGTCGTCGGCGGCGACGTCGGGGACGTTGAGGTTGAGCACGGTGCGGACCGGGGCCCGTTCCAACCACGCGGTGGCCGCCACCGCCAGCGTCGCCGCGGTCGCCCAATGGGGATCAGCGTTCCAGCCGATGCTGACGGCCAGCGCCGACACCCCGAAGTTGGCCGCGGTCAGCGCCGCGCCCACCGTGCCCGAGTGCAGGGTGGCCCGGCCGGTGTTGTGGCCGGGGTTGATGCCCGAGACCACCAGCTCGGGCGGGTCGCCGAAGCCGCCCAGGCGGGCCGCCATCACCGCGAGAGCAGGGGGCCCGTCCACCGCGTAGGCCGGGATGGCGTCACCGCCGGCGATGGTGCGGGGCTCGGTGCGGATCTCGCCGCCGGGCTGGAGGTTTCCGATGGCCGCCCCCGAGCCGCTGCGGTCCTCGAAGGGGGCGGCGACGAGGACGTCGTAGCCGGCCCGGGAGAGGGCGTTCGCAAGGGCGTGGATGCCGGGAGCATCGACGCCGTCGTCGTTCGTGACGAGCAACCGCACCTCAGCCGCCCTGCTCGCGGTTGGGGCCGGAGGCAGCGGGCGAGGGCGGCGGCGCCGCCGGTGTCGGCGTGGCCAGGTCGGCCAGCGCGTCGGCCGACTCGGGCTCGAAGGTGTGGCGGCGGACGGCCTCGCGGGCGGCGCCCGTCTGTTCGGGCAGCCAGCCGGTGACCATGTAGCGGATGCGCTCGCCGATGTTGACGGCGTGATCGCCGATGCGCTCGTAGTACCGGCCGATCAGGGCCAGCTGCACCCCGGCCCGGATCTCGAGCGTGCCCTCGCCGTGGGTGACGAAGATCTCCTGGATGTAGTCGCGGTGCAGGGCGTCGAGGCGGTCGTCGAGGTCGTCGAGCGCGGCGGCCATGGCGGCGTCGTGCTCGACGTAGGCGTCGATGGCGATCCGGAACAGGCGGGTGGCCTCCTCGCCCATCTGGCCGATGAGGCCACGCAGGCGGGGGGTGAACTCGGTGCCGTAGATCCGCCGCGCCCCCTTGGCCACGTTGACGACGAGGTCGCCGGACCGTTCGATCTCCGAGATCATGCGGATGGCGGTGACGATGGCCCGCAGGTCGCTGGCCATCGGCTGCTGGAGGGCGAGGATTTGGTAGCAGCGCTCCTCGAGCTCGAGGGCCAGGGCGTCGAGCGGGTCGTCGCCCTCGATGAGCACCTGGGCGCCGTGCAGGTCGCCGTCGAGCAACGCGGCGGTGCCCCGCGGGATCGACTCGGTGACCATGGCGGCCATCCGCACGATGTCGTGCTGCATTTCGTCGAGCTGCTGGTGGAACGACTTGCGGATGTCGATGTTGTCGGTCACGGCGGCGGACCTCTCGGTGGTCATCGGAGGTGCACCCGGCTCAACGGATCTCGCTGGCCAGGTGGTCCGGATCGCCGGTGAGGAGGTAGCGCAGCCGGGCGCCGATGACAGCGGCGTGGTCGGCGATCCGGTCGAGCGCCCGGCCCGCCACCAGCGTACGGAGCGCGCACGGAACCGCCGCGGCACCTTCCAGGCGGAGCAGCTCCCGCATGAGCCGCTCGTTCAGGGGATCCATGACCCGACCCGACGTCACCAGCTCCTGGGCCAGGCGCAGGTCCTGTGAAGACCACGCCTGGAGCGCCAGGCGGTGCTGGCCCACGGCCAGGTCGGCCATGGACAGGAGGATGTCGTAGGTCGCCGGACCGGACCGGAGCAGGTCCCAGTCGGGGGCCAGCTTGACCACCCGCAGGGCGAGGTCGCCGACCCGCTCGAGCTCCCCGAGCACCCGGAGCACCGACACCACGAACCGCAGGTCCGACGCCACCGGGGCCTCCCGGGCGATCAGCTCGTAGCAGCGCTCGGTGAGCGAAACGTTCATGGCGTCGATGTCGTCGTCGGCGGCCACCGCAACGTCGGCCACCCGGGCGTCACCGGTCGACAGGACCTCCCGCATGCGCTCGAGGTTCTGGTCGACCCGGACGGCCATGACCTCCACCTGGAGGCGAAGTTGGTCGAGCTCGGCCGAGAAGGCGTGGCGCACCGTCCCGGCCACGGTCAGCCGAACCGTCCGGTGACGTAGTTCTCGGTGCGCTCGTCGCCGGGGTTGGAGAACATCTTCTCGGTGGCGTCGTACTCCACGAGCACCCCGGTGCGGGTGTCGCTGGTCTCGTTCACCTCGGTGGTGAAGAAGGCGCAGCGGTCGCTCACCCGGGCCGCCTGCTGCATGTTGTGGGTGACGATGATGATCGTGTACTGCTGCTTGATCTCGTCCATGAGGTCCTCGATGCGCCCGGTGGCGATCGGATCGAGGGCCGAACAAGGCTCGTCCATCAGGACCACCTCGGGGTTCACGGCCAGCGCCCGGGCGATGCACAGCCGCTGCTGCTGGCCACCCGACAGGCCCATGGCCGAGTCCTTCAGGCGGTCCTTCACCTCGTCCCACAGCGCCGCCGATCGCAGCGACCGCTCCACCATCTCGTCCATGTCGCCGGCGATGCGGGCCACCTTGGGGCCGTAGGCCACGTTCTCGTAGATCGACTTCGGGAACGGGTTCGGCTTCTGGAACACCATCCCGATCCGCCGGCGCACCTCCACCGGGTTCACCCGGCTGTCGTAGAGGTCGATGCCGTGGTAGGTGAGCGAACCCTCCACCCGGGCGATGTCGATGAGGTCGTTCATGCGGTTGAAGCAGCGCAGCACGGTGGTCTTGCCGCACCCCGACGGCCCGATGAAGGCGGTGATCTGATTCTGGTGCACGGACAGGTTGACGTCCCGGACCGCCCGGTAGGTGCCGTAGTACACGCTCAGCTCGTCGGTCTCGAAGACCACCGGCCGCTCGCTCATCGGGGCGCTCCTCCTCTCGGTCGCCGACCGGGGCCGTTGCCCGGTCAGGTCGATCGTAGGAGCGGTGGTCTCCTCGGGAACCACGGTGGTCACCTCTTCTTCTCGTAGCGGTTGCGGAGCAGGATGGCGGTGGCGTTGATGGCAAGGACGAGCACGAGGAGCACGACGATGGCGGCCTGCACGTTGCCCGACCAGTTGCCCTGGGGCAGGGCGGTCCACCGGGCGATGAGGTTCGGCAGCGCGGTGAAGGGGCCGCGCAGGTCGCCCGGCTCGCCCCCGGTGAAGAAGCCGACCTGGGCGCCGACGAGGATCAGGGGGGCGGCCTCGCCCAGGGCCCGAGCGAGGGAGAGGATCGTTCCGGTGAGGATGCCGGGGACGGCGTAGGGCAGGACGTGGGCCCGCACCACCTCCCAGCGGGTGGCGCCCACGCCGAACCCGGCTTCGCGGAGGCTGTCGGGCACGGCTCGGAGGGCCTCGGCCGAGGTGATGATGACGATGGGGAGCACGAGGATGGCGAGGGTGATCCCGCCGGCCAGCACGCTGGCCCCGCCGGTGAAGCCCCGCAGCGCCTTGACGAACACGGTGTAGCCGAGGATGCCGTAGACGACCGAGGGCACTCCGGCCAGGTTGCGGATGTTCGTGTCGATGAAGTTGGTGAACGGGGTGCGGGGGGCGTACTCCTCGAGGTAGATGGCGGCGGCCACGCCGAGGGGCACGGCCAGCACCAGCACGAACACCCCGATGGAGATCGAGCCGACGATGCCCTGGTACACCCCGGAGTCGACGGCGTCGGCGGTGTAGGCCCGCTGCACGAAGTCGCCGACCCCCCGGGTCGACCACACGTCCAGGCTGCCGGTGACGACCCGCACGAGCAGGACGCCCAGGATCAGCACGGTGAAGGTGAGCGCCAGACCGAGCAGGGCCCGGAACGCGAGCCCGCTGCGGTCGGCCTTGGGCCCCCCCAGCTGGCGGGCTACCACGTCGGCGGTGATGGAAGGGGTGGTGAGAGCCATGGGCTAGTAGCGCTGGCGCACCCGGCGCACGAACCGGCCGGCCACGATGTTGAGGCCGAGGGTGATCAGGAACAGCAGCAGGCCGACGAAGAAGAGGCTCTGGTAGGTGTTGGCGGCCCCCTTCACCTGGTCGGTGCCCGACGCCACCGCCGCCATGGCGGCGGTCATGGTGGAGCCCTTCTCGGCGGGGTCGACGTTGAAGGTGGCTCCCCCGGTGCCGCCGGCGGCGATGAACACCACCATCGTCTCGCCGATGGCCCGCGACACGGCCAGTATGAGGGCGGCGACGAGCCCCGACACCGCCGCCGGCACCACCACCTTGATGCTGGTGGTGACCTTGCGGGCTCCGAGCCCGTAGCTCGCCTCCCGGAGGGAGCCGGGCACCGACCTCAGGGCGTCCTCGGCGACCGAGGCCACGAGGGGGATGGTGAGGATGCCCACACCGATCCCGGCGGCCAGGAGGTTGGCCTGGGGGGCGTCGGGACGGACCCGCTGCACCAGGTCGGGCGACACCACGGCGAAGGCGAAGTAGCCGAGCACCACGCTGGGGATACCGGCGAGGATCTCGATGATCGGCTTGAGCACCCGTCGCACCCCGGGTCGTGCGTACTCGGCCAGGTAGATCGCCGTTCCCAGCCCGACCGGCCCGGCCACGACCATGGCGATGCCGGCCACGAGGAGGGAGCCGACGAAGAGCGTGCGCACGTCGAACACGCCCCGCCGCGGGTACCAGCCGAACGCCCAGAGGGAACCGAGGTCCACGCTGGTGATGAACGCCCAGGCCTCCTTGACCAAGGAGCCCACGATGAGGGCGCTGATCACCACCGACGTCAGGCCGGCGGTGAACAGCGCGACCCGCACCACCCGCTCGGTGAGCATGCGGCGCGGGTTGCCCCGCAGGTCCTCGATGCTCAGGGCTCCGTCGGAGCCGACGTCGGACGCAACCGGAGCCACGTGGCTACTTGCCGCCGTCGCGGGTGCCGATGGTGCGGTCCTCCCACGTCTTGGTGGTGGTCGTGGCCTCGTCGTCGGCCAGGGTGGTGTAGTCCGACGCCTCGACGAAGCCGTTCAGGCCGTCGAGGTAGAAGTCGACGTAGGCGGCGACCGCCTTGTTGGACTTGGCCTTCTCGGCGTTGACGTAGACGTAGAGGCTCCGGCTCAGGGGGTAGCTGCCGTCCTTGATGGTCTCGTCCGAAGGCTCGACGCAATCCCCGCCGGGCTCGTCTGCGATCGGCATCTTCTTGAGGGCGTCACCGGCCTCGTCGGCGAAGGCGAAGCCCACCCAGCCGAAGCCGCCCTTGGAGCCCTCAACCCCGGAGATGATGGTGTTGTCGTCCTTGGAGGCCTGGTAGTCGGGCCGGGTGGTCTTGGCGTCGTCCTCGCTCTTCAGCTTGCCCTCCTCGAAGCGGGCCTCGCCCGTCTTCTGGAGGGCGATCTCGATGAAGCTGTCGTAGGTGCCCGACTCCTCGCCGGGGGCGGTGATGTCGAGCTTCTCGTCGGGGAGCTCGGTGTCCGAACCCAGCTCCTTGGCCAGGGCCGAGGCGTCGGTCCAGTTGCCGAACCCCTGGGACTCGGGGCCGACGAGGGCGTAGAGGTCGGCGAAGTTGAGGCACTCCACCGGGTTGTCCTTGTCGGTGATGACGGTGATGCCGTCGAGGCCGACCTTCAGCTCGATGTACTCGATGCCCTTGGCCTTGCAGGCATCGGCCTCTTCGGCCTTGATGGCCCGGGAGGCGTCGGAGATGTCGGTCTCGCCGTTGCAGAACAGCTTGAAGCCGTCGCCCGTTCCCGGACCGTCGACCTTGATGTCGACCTTCTCGTTCTGACCCGAGAACGCCCGGGCCACCCGGGACGAGATCGGCTCGACGGTGGACGATCCCGACACGGTCACGCTGCCGGAGACGCCGGTGTCGGCCTTGGCGTCGACCTTGTCCTCCTTCTTGCCGCAGGCGGAGGCGAAGAGGGCCAACGCGGCCACGATGGCGAGGAGCGGGACCAGTCGGCGCTTCATCTGCATGGGTGCCCTCCCTGGGCGAGATCTCGATCGGCTGTCGAGGACGACCGTAGGGAGGGCGGGTGAACGGCCCGGGTGGGCCGACGTGAACCCCGGGTGAACCGATCGCCAACCCTTGGAGATGCCGGGATCA
>JAABUS010003979.1_pt1 | contig 22483 bp, 16 predicted proteins | sample 5560161 | NCBI WGS metagenome assembly JAABUS01 (sample SAMN10711885, study PRJNA513376) | rock metagenome | isolation source: Antarctica rocks | place: Antarctica: Victoria Land, Trio Nunatak nord | collected 2016-01-04
GGATAGCTTGTCATTTTACTTTTGTTTGTAGTTACTCACAAGTAAAACAATTTTCCCTTAACCTTTAAGCTTCAGCTTTTTTTTAACATGCTCATACCAACTGTTTTTAAAATCTTAAACAGCTTCTAAGAGATGTCTTTTTAGCAGGCTATAAATCTATCCGTGAGACAAACATCGATTTTGTAAATAATCTGAGTGTTATTATTGGTAAAAATGCCGCCGGTAAAACTAATTTCTTATTGTATTTGGATAAAGTTCTAAACTATGATTTTGAGGATATATATAATTTCAAGTCAATCTTAAAATTTAATGGAAAAAATACCGTATTGTTTGAGGTCTCAAATAATTTATCCGAGAACATTCCCAATTCAAAAAGTACTTTTTTAAATAAGAAGTATAATTTTTAATAGAAATTAACGGTATACAAACGGAATATGATTCAAATTCCTATCCGCAGTTAATTGAGAGTTTAGAAAATAAAATTTTTACTTGCTTTAGTAATTTAATTAGTCATGGTACACTAATGAAGTATGATATGGTGGATCAACCCTTTACTTTTACAACAGATAATAAATGAAGAGCTTTTGATTTATTCTCGTATATCTCGGATTTACAACAGCCATACTTATAAAAAGTTTGTTAACAGCCTTTCTTAATGAAGGCAATGATTTTCTTGATATAAGAAAATCAGAAGCAACTACTATTGAAAAAATCAAAGAACGCTTAAGGACATTTATATTTAGTGAACTTGATGCAATAAAGCCATATTTAAATAATCTTTCACCTATTGATGATATCAGGTTTAGTGAAAACTATAATGTCTTTGAAAGTAAATCGAATGAACAATTTACGATTTCCAATTTGTTTATTGAATTTAATGTAATTGGTGAGTGGTATCCATTCTCTAGTTTATCCGATGGAACAAAAAGATTATTTTATATTATTTCAGAAGTCGCTGCTGCTGATAATTTTTTCTTCACAGAGGGAAGGTTTGGAAAAAGCAATGAGAAAGGTAGCCGAATCATCTTAATCGAAGAACCTGAACTTGGAATTCACCCGCATCAACTTCATATGTTAATGCTTTTTTTAAAAGAGCAGTCAAGAGCAAAGCAAATTATCATTACTACTCATTCTCCACAGGTTCTTGACATTTTGAACGAAGATGAATTAGATGGGATTATTTTAGCAACTCATGATCAAAAACAAGGAACTCTTTTAAGGCATCTATCGGATAAAGAAATAAAGAAGGCGAGAAAATATATTCAAGATGAGTTCCTAAGTGACTATTGGGTGTACTCCGACTTAGAAGAACAAAATGATAATTCATGACAATAGGATTGGTTGGTGAAGCACCAAATGATACTAATGCAATTAAGAATCTTTTAAGTAAGCAATACTCAATACCAAATTATTATTTTTACCCTATATTAGATCACATTCATGGAAGTCAACTCGACAATCCAAAAACAAAAAGGCTATTAAGAATAGAGTATGAATTTAAGAAGCCGGATATAGTAATTTTTATTAGGGATTTAGATGGTACATTAAATAATAATCTTACGTTTGAAAGCAGAAAGCAATATTTTACCACATTTAATAAAGTAATTGACAAAAAGGGATTATTTCTATTGAATATTTTTGAGATTGAAGCTTTAATAATATCAGACATTGAAGCTTTTAATGTGTATTTCAATTGCCAATTAGAGTATGATGTTGATCCAATGAACATTGAGAATCCAAAAGAGGATTTAAAAAGAAATTGTCCTAAGTACAATGAAAGCTTAAATCCTGCAATATTTAGCCAGCTTGCTTTTCAAACAGTTAAGCATAATTGCACCTACTTCAATAATTTTAAAAACAAATTTGAAAAAAGGCTAATAAATTTTACCTAGTCTTCATTTTCTTTGAAATAAATTACTGTCATTGCAGCGTGGGTTTTGCCTTAATTTTTTCGCTGCAAATTTTACATGAGAAATTAAATACCGTAATTCAAATTGTATTTAAACCAAATCTGCTAACTATGCACAAACTAAATCCCCGATGGCTTTACATTAAAAGAATGTTGAGTCTTATTATGTTTTTAAACTTCTTTACTCTTGCCGCTTATTCACAGGTGCGCATATCAGGTAAAGCCATGGGTGTTGATGGTAAAGATTTACCAGGGGTTACGGTAACGATCCGCAATACCCAATTTGCTACTGCTTCCAATGCGTCGGGTGCTTACTCTTTTAATGTAGCTTTTAAGCCCGGAAACGTAGTGCTTGTTTTTTCAAGCGTTGGGTATAAAACAACCGAATTGCTGCTAAAAGTAACCGGCAAAAACGATTATACAATGAACGCCCGATTACCAGAAGATGTGCTCGGACTTGACGAGGTGGTAGTAACCGGTACTAATGCCGCTACCAGCAAAAGAAAACTGGGAAACGCTATTTCTACTGTGTCTGCAAGAGATCTTCAGTACAGTGCTGCCACTTCAATTGATGCAGCTATGCAGGGAAAAGTAGCAGGCGCTCAGATTACCCAAAACTCAGGTAATCCTGCGGGCGGTATAACGGTGAGGCTCAGGGGACCAAGTACCATTGTAGGCTCTTCCGATCCTTTGTATATTGTTGATGGTGTTATTGTAAACAACGACTCCCGGCAATTAATTGATCTCGGGGGTTATGCTCAAAACAGGCTGGTGGATATCAACCCTGCAGATATTGACCATATAGAAATAATTAAAGGCGCCGCTGCATCGGCCATTTATGGTTCGAGGGCTAATAACGGTGTGGTACAGATTTTTACCAAGAAAGGCAAAGAAGGAAAACCACAGGTAACTTTTTCAACACAGTTCAGGATGAGCGATATCAGGAAAAAGCTGGCGTACAATGAATATCCTTTTACTTTTAATAATACCACCGCAACTGATCTTTCTAAATCTCCTATAACAAGGTATGATTACCAGAGCAAGATTTTCAGTACTGGTTACGGAACAGAAAACCAGCTGGCTGTTTCAGGTGGTAATGAAAACACCAAATATTATGTTTCCGGATCCAGCTTTTATAACCAGGGCATTATTGATAATACAGATTTTTTCAGGAACGGTCTCAGGATGAACGTTACCCAGAAGATCAATAAGATCACAACGTTAACTGCAGGTATAAATTTTACTTTGAGCAGCAGTAAGGAAATACCGAATGGAGGTATCAATTCAGCCTACGGCGCTTTAACCGGTTTTATTTTCAGCAATAATTTTATCAATCCCGTTCCTGATCCGGTAACCGGCGTGTACCCATCTACCGCCCCTATTGCTATACTGCGGAGAACTAATCCGCTGGAAGCGATTAACCGGTTTGATTTTAAACAGAAAATAAACCGGTTCATTGGCAACACCCAACTGAATATAAAACCAATCGCCGGACTGAACATAGATTATATTTTTGGCGTAGATAATTATTCGCAAATTGCAACTGCTTATATTCCTCCTAAAAATACCACACCGTCTAACGATGGGGGTTACTCGAGAAGAGCAGATGCTGCAGTGTTACAATTGAATAACGATCTGAACATCAGTTACCGGAAGAATATTACCACCTGGCTGGAATCTACAACAGGGTTGGGTGGCACGTTGCAATACGACAGAACCTATACTATCGGCGCCACAGCTCAACAATTAGGTGCTTTCGGACAAACCATTACTAATGGCACTTATACCGCTGAAGAGTTCCGTTCCGAAAGAACCATTTTAGGAGGGTTTTTGCAGCAATCGTTTGGCATTGCAGATAAGATATTTCTCACGGGTGCTGCCAGGGTAGATGCCTCTTCAGTATATGGAACGGAGAACCGCTGGCAGTTCTTTCCTAAAGTAAGCGGGTCATACATTGTGTCGAATGAACCATTTTGGAAAAATTCAAAACTCGCTGACATTGTTCCATCTTTAAAACTACGTGCAGCCTGGGGACAATCAGGCAACCTGACAGCAATAGGAGCCTACGACCGGTTTACAAATTATACACCGGTAAACTATAGTGGAAATACTGGTTATGTGCCTTCAGCAGTTTTGGGAAACTTTAATGTGAAACCTGAAAGGCAAACCGAACTGGAGATGGGTGCTGACATAAGCTTTTTAAAGGACCGGATCGGTTTTGAATTTACCTGGTTTAAGAAGGATGTTAAAGACCTTATTCTGAATAGAACATTAGCGCCAAGTACCGGTTATAATAACAGGTTCCTGAATATAGGCACCATGTCAAATAAAGGCTTTGAATTTTTGCTGAAGGTGATACCTGTTCAGCATAATCATTTTACCTGGTTGTCAACTTTCTCTTACCTGCAAAATAAAAATGTTATCAACGGAGTTGAAGGCAATGGCGTGCTGGCATTTGCCGGTGGTTTCAGCCAGGTTGCAGCAGTAAACGGTTATCCATTGGGCGCTTATTATTCTACCTTCTTTGCGCGCAATAATGATGGAACCCTTTTGCTGAATGCTGCAGGCTTACCGCAAAGGGAACTGGGTGTACAAAAAGCAAACGGAACTTATGCCATCGGCCGCAACGCAGCAGGACAACCCACTGGCGCTGTATTAAGCAAAGTGATCGGCCAGCCAAATCCGAAATCCATACTGTCATGGATAAACGAAGTAAGTTATAAAAGAATTACTTTCCGGGTGCAGCTGGATGGCATGTTAGGGTTTGATGTATTTAATTTTACCAGGCGTGTGGGTAACAGGGATTTGTATGGTGGATTAAAAGGATATGAAGCGGAACTGAAAGGAGAAGTTGCTAAAGGGACCAGCGCTGCTTTGTTTGGTATTTTTGAGAATTGGATAGAAAAAGGAGACTTTATAAAACTGAGAGAAGTTTCTGTTGCATACCAGCTATTCCCGAAGTTTTGGAAATTACAGAATATACGCCTGACTGCTTCCGGTAGAAATCTTATATCATGGGACAAGTACAGTGGTTATGATCCGGAAGTAAATGCTGCCGGGCAAGACAATGCCGTAAGAGGTTTTGATTTCGTGGAGGTTCCAATCCCGAGAACTATTTTATTCGGCCTCTCTGTTAATTTCTAACATTAAATAATAAAAACTTTTTCACACATGAAACGACTATTAATATATGGGCTGATAATGATTGGGGTGATTGCCCAAACAGGATGTAAGCTTGATTATGTAAATCCTAACGGACCTACAGATACTGAGATTACTACTACAAAGGAAGGAATGTTTACACTCAGCATTGGTATAAAACAATATTATGCTGCTACTGCAATGGAGTCGGTAATAATAACGCCGGGTACTACTGCCCGCGAAATAAAAGGGATTACCACTTTTACCAATGTGCTGGAGATGGAAGCAGGTGGCACCGCACTGCCAACTTTTAATGGCAATATTCTGAATCACTGGACACGGTTTGAGAAAACTATAGGTATGGCAGAGACACTGATTAGCAATGCTGCTAACGTGTTCGGAGCAGATGCCGCAAGTGCAAGCGGTGTTATTGCACATGCAGAACTGTTTAAAGCAATGGCAATCGGGTCACTGGCAACCTGCTTTGAACAATTTCCCATTGAGACTAATAAAGCAGGAACGGCTGTTTTTGTTCCTAGAGTCCAGGGTCTGCAAACCGCAATCCAGTTGCTGGACGATGCTGCTTTAAGAATCAATACCACTGCGCCTTCTGCTGAATTTAACACAAGGATTTTAGGCAGTGATTTTAAACTGCTTGATTGCATCAATACTTACAGGGCAAGGTATAATATGATGTTGGGTAAATATGCGGAGTCTCTTGCTGCTGCCAACTTGGTAAACCTAACCAGCAAATCTCAGTTCTTATATAGCACACAAAGTCCCAATCCTGTTTATAATGCAATAATTGTTAGAATTGATTATAAACCAAGGGAAAACTTTGGCCTTCCTGCATCACTGGTGGAAGCAGGAGATGGCAGGCTTGCTTTTTATTTAGGCACACCCAATATAGTAGTTGGCGGCGAAACGTTGAAAACTGTAAAAGGTTTTTTTGATGATATCTCCAAGCCAATTCCTGTTTACCTGCCAGACGAAGTAAGGTTGCTTAAAGCTGAAGCTATTGTAAGAAGTAGCGGCAACCTGACTTCTGCATTAACTGAGATTAATGCTGTCCGCACGCAGGCCACCGGCGATCCATTTGGTGTAAATGCCAACCTTCCTCCTTACAGCGAGCCTGTTACGGCTGCTGATTTGCTTACCGAAATTTACCGGCAACGTTGCGCTGAATTATTTATGACCGGTCTTCGCCTTGAAGACAGTCGCCGTTTTGGAAGGCCGGCGCCTCCTGCCAATGTAAATCCTGTACCACTAAGTTTTGAACGAAACAGAAATTTTTATCCTTATCCCGACCAGGAACGGTTAACCAATACAAATACACCGAATGACCCTCCTATTTAGCCTATCGTTTGGACTAAGGCGACAAAGACACTAAGGCACTAAGGAACGCAAAGTAAATTTCTTTGTCCTTTTCTTAGTGCCTCCGTGTCTTTGTGGCCTACTTGTGCCTTAATGGTAGCTCAGGAGGGCATAGACTATCACCCTAACAGCTTATACATATCTTTCAAATTGAATGATTAAATTACTTTATAAAATCTGAGTAAACCACAGCTTTAATGGATGCTTTAGTTACACTATGCATGGACACTTGATAAAGAAGTATAAAAAACTATTTAAAAATGAATAATAACAACTCCATTTTAATGTTAATTTTTTGTGCTGCAATGTTTGCTGGCTGCACTGCACAAAAATCATCCACACAAATACAAAATAAAACCTTTGTCAAAGGAGCAGATATAAGCTGGCTGCCACAAATGGAAGCAACAGGATTTAAGTTTTATAATAATAAAAATGAGCAGCAGGATTGCTTCCGTATTTTAAAAGATTATGGCATCAACACCATACGTTTAAGAACCTGGGTTAACCCTTCCAATGATAAGGCCAGTGGCCATTGTAGTAAAGAGGAGACAGTAGCTATGGCGGTTCGTGCAAAAAAATGGGGAATGCGAACCATGATAGATTTCCATTACAGTGATAGCTGGGCCGACCCCGGTAAACAAAAAAAGCCGGCTGCATGGGAAGGTCATAATTTTTCGCAGTTATTACGAGATGTGTACAATTATACTTTCGATGTGATGTCTTCACTTAAAAAAAGTGGAGTGATGCCTGAATGGGTGCAGGTTGGCAATGAAACAGCCGGAGGTATGATTTATCCTGAAGGAAGTACGAACAATTGGAGTGGATTGGCTCAATTAATAAATAAAGGCTATGAGGCAATAAAAGCAGTTAGTCCGGCAACAAAAGTCATACTGCATATTGACCAGGAAACAATAACCAAAGGTTCACGAAGTGGTTTGATAGTGCAAGGGTACATGGAGCAAAATACGATGTGATCGGGTTATCTTATTATTCCTATTGGCTTATGGGCAAACCTGATTATACACTATCTATTAATGATTTAGGTAACAACCTTAAATACCTGGCATCGCGGTATGAAAAAGAAGTAATGGTAGTAGAAGCTGGGGGCGAAGATACGTTGACGCAAAACACTTATGATATGCTCGTGGCAGTACAACAAAAAGTAAAAGCTGTGCCCGGTGGTAAAGGTTTAGGCGTCGTTTACTGGGAACCCGAAGGAGCAAAAAGCTGGAGCAAATATGGATTGAGTGCCTGGGGCGATGATGGAAAACCTACTAAAGCAATGGAGGCTTTTTTACAATAGTGTGATGTTACTTGTGAGCTGGTTATTGTTTTTGCTGTCAGCAGTCGGCTATCAGCTATCGGGAGAGAACAACTGTAACAATTTAACTGACTGCTGATAGCTGAGTAAGGGCCATGGTATCTGATTTGTTATAATGTAGAAAACAAGATGTATGATAACAGGAATAACAAAAGACATGCATGGCTTTACAGATTATACTTACATTCCCCTTGTATTAGCAGCACCCAAACTGGTAGGTTTTGAAGAAGAAAAATGGGCTTCTAAAGTTTGCTATATATTAAGTACCACCGTACTGGGATATAGTGTGCTTACAGATGCTAAATGGGGCGTTGTAAAATTGATCCCTTATAAAACACACGCTGCATTGGATGTAGCGGCTGGAGTAATCGCGCTTGCAGCTCCTTTACTTATCAAACCGTCTAGTAGAAAAGCCCGCATTACCCTTCTTCTCATGGGTATAACAGGACTTGTAGTAGGAACCTTGTCATTGATTGGCGCCAGAAGAAGCTTTTAAAGGAAAATATTGTCATAAATTAGATAATAAATTTTTGTAAGTGTGGAAAACTTAACAGATTTATAGATCCGTTGTTAATTATAATGGAAAAGCCCCTCCGGCTTATAGCGGGAAGGGCTGGAATCAGTGAAATTAGAACCGATTCTAATACTTCACATTCTCTTTTTGGATTTTTGTTACCTTCCATATCACTCCTGTACCAGCGATATATTCATATGGTTCACGTCCTTGTTTTTTCCGGTCTGTATTAATTTTTACCTGACCATAATCAACAATATACATGTCGCCATCGGGCCCGAACCTAACATCAAACGGTCTTTCCAGCGCTTTTCCGGCTAATCCCTGTTCTGAACCAGGGATGTCAACATTGTTCCTTAAAAATGGCGTAACCCGTTTTTGTGCAGGATCTATTTCAACAATTTTATACCCTACCCTGGTAATGTCCGGGTCTGTAGGAGGAGTAAGATCTCCCCATTCAGGAATAAATATATGGCCGGAGAATTCTCCCCAACTGTAAGGTGCTATGTCCGGCATAGCGGGTGATGTGTGAAAGTCATGCAGGCCCATAACCAGGCTTTTATCCGGGGAGGTTAAACCGCTTGCTTTATGATCTATTAAAAAACCCAGGTTTTTTCCTTGTGGTGTTCCATTAATATAAACTTGCGCCTGGAATTCATCTTTAACCTCAAATTTTGGATCTGTTAGCGGTTCTAATGTGGCAGAAAAATCCGGCCATCCATACCAGGTTCCTTTAATTATTTTATAGGTTGCATCATATGTGTCTTTAACCGGCCGTGAGCCGCGTACATCAAACCCGTTTACTGCAGCATACATATCACCATTATGTCCCCAGGCAAATCCTATTACATTTCTTAATCCATAAGCATAGGTCTGCAAAGTTCCTTCAGCATTATTAGGATCAAAGGATACAATCGCACCTCCCGGTTTATTGGTACCGTGTATTATTTGCCCGGGGGTTGTTGAAACACCGAATGGTACATAAGCTCCAGTAAATACGGAATCTGTAAGATTGTCTTTAGTACGAAAGTCCTCTGTTTTAAAATTCTTTCCTAACAACACCAAGTCTTTTGCCGAAGTGGTATGTAATGAAGGCGTGCGAGCAATGAAAGGTTCGATATCTGGCCCTACCACCGCTGAGTTTGAGGCGGGACCGACTGCTACATACATCCGGCCATCCGGACCCATCCGGATATCATTTAGGGGATGTTCAGCACTGGCATCTAAAAAGCCACTCAAAATTTGTGTAATGCCGGAGCCGTCTTTTGTAATACGTGATACTGCCCCACTCATATTGGCAGCCCGATGTGTTATATAAAAATAGTTATTATAGAAGGTCATCCCTATAACCGGAGCCACCAGGCCTCTGGCTGTTAGGTTTACTATCTCTTTAGTGTTACCATGATCTACCTTTAGAATCCTGGCGGGTGATGGTTCCTGTAAAAAGCCTCCCCCAGCTTCCGCCACATAGAGGTTTTGCTGATTATCCCAGGTAATAGAAGTTGGAAAATTTAATCCACTAACAACTTTATCAATCTTAAAGCCTGGAGGAACTTTGATCGCAGAAAGATCAGTAAAATCATTATGGCTTGGCTTACAGCTAACAAAAAGGATAAATACTGTGGAAAAAGCCACCAGGAAAAATGAATAAAAAGATCTGTGTAATAACTTTTTTTGCATGTACATGATATTAAAATGTTTAATGAATAATATGGTTTAACAGGCAGATAGGAGATTTAAGGGAATAGTGGGAGATTGTTAAAGACTTTAACCGCAATTTTATACCTTCTATTGTTGAACTAATGTGCCTTGAATGTTACGTAGGTAATTAATGAGGCTGTCTAAAGTTACAGTGTAAGATAATATAAATAATCACAAAACTATAACATTTTTGAATTATAAATATCCCCTTAGTTTCGTATGCAAACCGCACTTATAAGTTTAGCCTATAAATAAGTCAAAAGGAGTGATGTATACATTATGAATAAGCAAGTAGGAAATAATATAAACTTTTAAAGATTTTATTCATATGTACGTGTAAGAATTTTTATAATAATGGTAGTTATTGATTTGCGTGAATAGTTATGTTGAAACAGACTTTAGATTATATAGTTCCGGACTTGTCGCAAAGGGTATAATTAAGCACTTCATCAGTAATTTTTGATATACTTATAACAATGATCTGATGATCTGATGAGTTTTTTAAATTTAAAATATTATTATGGTAATAGTATATTTAATGTATATGGAATAAATACCTATACACACTTTACATGCTTAATGCGCTATCAGAGAAATGATCTTCAAAATTATTTTAACAATTATTGTAAAAGTATTTCTCACCCTCATCTCATTTTAACTTGTTATACTTCATCAGTTCATAAAATTTAATCTTTTATTTCTAGTTTTTTTAAATCAGAAGAAGCAGGACCATTAATAACTGTTCCTTCCTTTGTAAAACGTGAACCATGACATGGACAGTCGAACGACTTTTCTGAAGCATTCCATTGAACAACGCATCCCATATGTGGACAAACAGCGCTAAAAGAATGTATGTTATTATGTTCATCGCGGTAAACAGCCAGTTTTTTCAATCCTTTTCCTAAAATAGCCCCCTCTCCTGTTTTTAATTGATCCAACTCCTTAATATCAGATTTTTTTATATAGTCGCCATATTGCTTAAAGGTGTTAAAAACTTCTGATATAAAAGTGCCCGGTGTTTTTAACGGGATGCGTTTTGGTGAATACAGGTCAGTCCACGGATTATCTTTTCCACTAATCATGTCCGTTATCATTATTCCTCCTATGGTGCAATGAGTCATTCCATTACCAGAATCGCTCGTGATGATATACACATTATCGTCACCAGGATTTTTACCAATGAAAGCCATATAATCTACCGGTTCTATAACCTGTCCCGACCATTTGTAAACAATATCTTCTATCATAGGAAAATGGTTTCTGGTCCATTCAGTAAGACGTACATGCCTGTCTTCTTCACTGATCTTCTCTTCATCCGCCTGCCCGGTTTTATGATCTTCTCCGCCGGAAATCAACAGGTCATATTCATCATCATATTTATTTAACCGAACATAATGATAAGGCGCTGTAACCCAGATAGATTTCATATCTCCGGTATCCCACCATAGTGTATGAGCCAATTTTCCTTTGGGTACTTTAGCTCCTATCACATAAGTTCTGTAAGGGAACTGTTTGGTATGCATGGTTATAAAATCGTTTACCGGTGTATTGGTGGCTACCACTATATGCGATGCATTAACCTTATACCCGTTACATATAGCCCCTTTTTTATCAATGTCTTTAGCTCTTGTGCTGGTATATATAATGCCACCCATACGAACAACTGCCTGAGCAAGAGCCTGTAGGTATTTCATTAGATGAAACTGCGCCTGGTTTGGAAAACGAATACCAGGACTTGTTACATTTGAGATAAGAGGAATTTGTTCCACCCATTCTGTAGTCAATCCTGCCCGCCTTGTGGCTTCATATTCTTTAACTAAACTTTCTTTTGTATCTGTGGGATGAACGAAAAGATACCCATCTATCCGTTCGAAATCACAATCTATCTGTTCTTCTTTAACTATTTTATCTATCCATTCAATTGCAGCTATATGGCTCTCTGCAGCTTTCTTACTACCATCTTCGCCAAATACTTTTTCAATTTCATAATAACGGTCATCCAGCGCGCAGGTAATGTGCGCTGTTGTTCTTCCACTCTCACCACTTCCTATAAATCCATCTTCTACAAGAACCACTTTCTTTCCAGCTTTAAGTAGACAATAAGCAGTGGTAATACCAGCAAGTCCGCCACCTATAATTAGGATATCTGTTTCAATGTCTTTATTCAGCGGCTCATACATCAGAGGCTTTACCGAATCTATCCAGAAAGAAATATCCTCACCTGAAGTAATTAACCCATCGGCTGTTTTTTGTTCCATATTGTAGATTTAAATGTTGACTTTTGAAGGAAAATTTATTTTAATATACACGACTTACAACTTCTAAGTATTATAATATTTAGCACAAGTTATAGCTTGTATTTCAAGCCCGGAGTTTTTCATAGCAAATCATCCAGTTAAAATTATATCACTAAAAAAATAGTCAGTTAAATTTAATCTGTATTATTTTGTAATTTACTATCCGATATATTTGAATCAGCAGTTAAGGATGGTTTACTTAAATAAGTTAAAGAATAATTATTGTGAGATTTATCGCACTCCGTTAAGAATGCATGGTAGGTAGAAAAATAATTTAATTGGAATAGTTCCCTAGGAACCTAAGATGGATATGCGGTGAATATAAGATATTTGTTCTCTTAGGAGAACATTTTCCGCCAGGCGTTCTTCCGGAACTGTTCAAATTTATAATGAAGTGCTACCCACATCTTGTTCCTACTGGAACGAAGATATTCACAGTTGCCATTCCTTAACTCAACGACATGGCATGAGCAGTTACCAGAAAATGCCGGCATTTATATTGCGGCAACTGATTACAATTTTAAAACATAACTTCAACAATTAACATTTAAAGCCCCGATTATTATGTCAACCTCACGTCGTCAATTTATCACTGATACCACAAAGCTGGTTGCAGCAACAAATTTTTTACCTCTTTTATCTAATGCCTCAAATAAAAAAACAGCAGCAAACGATAAATTAGTTGTAGCCCTGATCGGATGCAGGAGCATGGGTTTCGGTGATCTGCAAAACGCTTTAAAACAACCGGGAGTGGAATGCGGAGCTCTTTGTGATGTTGATAACAAAGTGTTGACGCAACGTACGGCCGATGTAGTAAAGATACAGGGAAAAGCTCCTGTTCAATACAGAGACTTCCGTAAGCTTATGGAAAACAAGGATATTAATGCTGTTATTATCGGCACTCCCGACCATTGGCATTGCCTGCCGTTTATTGCTGCCTGTGAAGCAGGTAAGGATATTTATGTGGAAAAGCCTTTGGCTAACAGCATCGCGGAATGTGACCTGATGGTTAAGGCTGCACGGAAATACAACAGAGTAGTTCAGGTAGGGCAGCAGCAAAGAAGTGGTGTGCATTGGAAAAATGCAATGGAATATATGAATGCCGGAAAAATTGGTGATCTGAGAAAAGTGAATGTGTGGGGTAATTTCAATTATGGCATCGGCCAGATGAAAGCACCCGATGAAGCACCTCCTGCTGACGTTGACTTCAATATGTGGCTTGGCCCTGCTCCGCAACGGTCATTTAATAAAACCCGTTTTCATGGTAGCTGGCGCATGTTCTGGGATTATGGCGGAGGCCTGGTAACCGATTGGGGAGTGCATTTACTTGATATGGCATTATGGGTTAAAGGTATTACTCAACTTCCTTTGGCAGTAACCGCTAGCGGAGGAAATTTTTCCTATCCGGATCATGCACATGAAACTTTTGATACCATGAGCGTAAGTTACCAGATGAAAGATTATGTTATCAACTGGGATCATGTTGCCGGAACCGAAACAGGCCCTTATGGAAAATCCTATGGCCTGGCATATAAAGGAAATGATGCAACCCTGGTGATCAACAGGGAAGAATGGGAAGTTTTACCCGAAATGCAAAATGGAAACCCTAAAGTACCGGGATTGCCAATGCAAAGCGGAGGTGATAATCATGAAGTACATATGAAGAACTTTATAGAATGTATAAAATCACGCAAGGATCCTAACTGTACCATTGAAAATGGAAGGTTAGTGGCAATTTATGCGCACATGGCCAATATTGCATTGCGCACCAACTCACGCCTTGAGTGGAACGAAGCTGGTAAAAATTTTGGTAATAATGCGGCAGCTAATGCATTGATCACACCTGTTTACCGGAAGCCCTGGATATTACCAAAAGTTTAAGAAGTGAAATACAGTATCGTGCAAAAAGCGATGGCATCATCAATTATAAGAAGTAAATTGAACTTAGACCATTACCGGAAAATTGGCAAATAATGTGATGCTAAAGGACCAGGTGGATAGTAGATAGTTTAAGACTGATTATTATGCTCAAACTTTCACAGAGAGGATAGATATTACATCATATAGCAAAAGCTAAGTAAGCACGGAGTCCTTATTGAATTTGCAATTCAAACTTTAAGTTAAGATAACTGATTAAATCGCACTGCATATTAGTTATTGTTGAACCACGCAGACACGGAGAGGCACAAAGATCTTGTTCATTTGTTTTACTTTTCCAGAAAACTCATTGTACCTCTTCGTGCCTCCCTGTCTCCGTGGTTCAAAAACTCTTTGCGAACCTGAAGTCTAATTTGTTTATGAGGCTTACAGTTGTCTTTATATCATGATTAAGCAATATGTAAAGTTATTTTTTAATTACAAACATTTACCGCTAATTACTTTTTATATAATTTGAAAGCTTCTTAATTAAAAAATAGATATAGCTTGTTTACTCAATATCTCGTTAAGATTTTAAAATTCTTCTGATACCGAAGTAGTATGTCCCCCCTATGCAAACAATACAAAATGACCAAATGCTTTCAGAACCGATAAAGTCATTTCACAAATTTAAGAATAGCATAATACTTCACCCATCATCAAAAAGCTTTGTTTTTTAAAACTACAGACATACAATTTGCTTCAAATCATTAAAGGAAGCAAAAGAAAAGTATAACAAGGTATAATATTAAACTTCAATAAAATCCATATTGTTGAACATATAAAAGCTCATGCAGAAGTTTTGATTTTGCTTGATTATATGAGCATGTTTACTGTTTATTATAATAAGGCTACATTAATAACTGGCTAATGACTTTTCATGTAGGTATTTAGAAAGGGCTTTTGCAATATAACACTTCAAAAGATGCTGCTCACCGGGAGTATCAGGCTTGTCTGTTATAATTTGGCCATTAATGCCGGTAATAACATGATTACCATATAAAAGTTTTTCCAGTTCTTCATTCATCACAGTTACATGATATTCGGTTTTGTTTCCATATTCCTTTACCCGTGCTAAAAAGGAGTGGTGGCAACCTTTATATTCAAATCCTAATGATAACAAACTAGACATTAAGTTTAATTTAGAAAACAAATAACACAATAAACCCACGACGGTTCAAAAGTACACATTAAATTCAATACTATAGGTTCGGAAATAGGTGCTACGGTACTCCGTTAACTTTATGAATAGCTGAACAAGAACTTATGTAATATTGACAAAAATTCATAAAAAGGAAGTGTTATGTTGTTACATACAATGAACAAATTAGAAAAGGCTTTTGATTTATTCGATACTTATAACAAGCAGGATCCCAACATAATGGTATGGGAGGATACAACTTATCCGGCGGCATATTTTTTTGCATTACAGTTATATAATTGGGTAACCGCGTTAAACCGAGATGCAAGCGAGGCTTTATTGCTGGCTTCACGGAGCCAGCATATAGGAAGGTGGATAAGTGCCAGGACCAGCTATCCCGAAGGAAAAGCAGGATACCTGCAATGGAGAATGGACCTTGCAAAATTTCATGCTTCCAAAGCTGCTGAACTGTTGGTTGAAGCCGGTTATAATGAAGAGATCATAGAACATGTACAACAAATTATACTAAAAAAAAATTTAAGAATAGACCCGGAAGTACAAACAATGGAGAATGCATTATGCCTTGTTTTCCTCCAGTATCAATACGAAGAATTTATTCATAAACATGATGAAAAAAAAGTTATACGTGTCGTGCAAAAGTCATGGAGTAAGATGAGTCAGGCCGGCACGGATGCAGCCCTTACCCTTACTTATAGTGATGAAGGAAAAGCGTTGCTGGAAAAAGCGCTAAAATAATATTAAAATAATTTGATCACCAAAGCACATTGTATTTTTGACAACATTTTCTATCTGGCAATTTATATAATAAGACAATTCTTTAAATTAAAAAACTACAAATGGAATACAGGAAATTAGGAAATTCAAACCTTGAAATTTCGGTAATAACTTTTGGCGCGTGGGCAGTAGGTGGATGGATGTGGGGCGGCACTGAACGTAAAGATGCTGTTGATGCTATAAAAGCGGGTTATGACCTGGGAGTTACTTCAATAGATACAGCACCGGTTTACGGACAAGGATTGAGTGAGGAAATTGTTGGCGAAGCTATCAATGGAATTCCAAGAGATAAAGTGCAGATCCTTACAAAATACGGAATGCGCTGGGATCTTGCAAAAGGCTCCCTGGGTTTTAAATCAAAGGACAATGACGGGAAAGATATTGACGTTTATAAATATGCCGGGAAAGACAGCATTATAAAAGAATGTGAGAATAGCTTAAAACGTTTAGGAACAGATTATATTGACCTCTACCAGATACATTGGCCTGATGTAACCACTCCTATACAGGAAACTATGGAAGCCGTTGTCCAGCTGATCAAGCAAGGTAAGGTGCGGTATGCCGGTGTTAGTAATTATAATGTGGACCAAATGAAAGAAGCTGAAAAATTTATATTGCTGGTGTCGAACCAGGTTCCTTATAGCATGGTTAAAAGAGACATCGAAGCTGATGTTATTCCTTACAGTATTGAAAAAAATATTGGTATCCTTGCATATAGTCCTATACAACGTGGTTTGTTAAGCGGCAAGATGAAACCAGGTTATAAGTTTAATGAAGGAGATCACCGTGCAGGCATGCATTTTTTTAAAGATGAAAACCTGAAAAGATCCAATGAATTTCTTGATAAGATCAAACCATTAGCTGATGCAAAAAATGCAACGCTTGCTCAATTGGTTATTAGCTGGACAATAGAACAACCAGGCATAACTATTGCCCTCGTTGGCGCCCGCAATGCAGAACAATCTATTCAAAATGCGAAAGCAATTAGTATAAAATTATCGAAAGAAGATATTAATTTTATTAATGAAGAGTTGGGTAAGGTGGAGCTGGTGAAATAGCTATCGGTTATCAGCTGTCAGCTGTCAGCAAAATATAGTTATCCAAGGCTTAGTGAAATAAAAAACTCATCTCAACAACATTTAATTATTCATGATGAGTTTACCTTGGATGCATCTGCTGAAGGCTGATAGCTGACAGCTGATAGCCTTTATCCTTTCCCCTTATAAATTCCCTTAAACTCCGATCTGAACTTCATAAAATCGGGGATTGAAACATTTTGCACGTATGGATTTTCAGGATGGCGGCTTATATATTCCTGGTGGTAATCCTCCGCATTATAAAAATTTGTAAAAGGAACAACCTGGGTGGCTATCTTATCAGAATATTTTTTAGAATCTGATAGTTTCCTGATCTCTGCTTCTATAATTTCTTTTTCTTTATCATTACGATAAAAAGCAATTGACCTGTACTGAGTACCTACATCATTTCCCTGGCGATTTACACTGGTTGGATCCTGGCTTGCAAAAAATGCCTGCACCAATGTTTGATAAGAAATTACAGAAGGATCATAAAAAACATTTACCACTTCAGCATGACCGGTAGATCCGGAACATACTGTTTCATAATCAGGATTTTTTTTTGTACCACCCGCATAGCCGGATACAGCATCACGAACACCCGCTAAACTTTGAAATACGATCTCTGAATGCCAGAAGCAACCTTCACCGAAAGTAGCCACAGCTTCATTGGCTGATTTTTTTTGCTTCGATCCAACAGGAATGCTTACATCCTTAGTTTGAGTTTGGGCACATGAGATAAAAACCACAACAGACATTATTGTAAACAAGAACTGTTTCATATAAATTTTGCTATTATATTAATGAGATTATTTAGAACTTACCGGTGGAGTACCTCCATCAGGCACAAAGATCAGCGCTGCGGAATTCATGCAATATCTTTTACCTGTTGGTGCAGGACCATCATCAAATACATGTCCGAGATGAGAGCCACTTTTACTATCAACCACCTCCCAGCGAGCCATACCTCCGCTACCATCCTTTATTAACCTCACAGCATCTGTATTGATGGGGGCATAAAAGCTTGGCCATCCGGTTCCGGAATCAAACTTTGTATCCGAACTAAAAAGAGGTTGCAAGGTTGCGGCTGAGTAATAAGTCCCTTTTTTATAAAAGTGGTCATATTTGCCTGTGCCAGGTCTTTCGGTTCCCTGTTCGCGAAGAATGTAATATTGTTCTTCTGTAAGTTTTTCCTTCCATGCTGCATCGCTTAACTGCATAGAGAATTTTGTATTGCTGTTAACTGACGGTGGAATTGGGAATTTGGAATTTTTAGATTGTGCCATTCCGCAGTTAGAGGTTATAAAACCAATTGCGACCAAAACGAGATAGAAAATTTTTTTCATACATTAAATTGATTGTACTTATATAAACGTCAGACAGGGCTTCAGGGTTTCGGGGGATTTGTTAAATATTAAAGTTAGAATAAAAAGATTTTATAACTACAGAGTCCTTCATGAATTTGCAAATTCAAACATCAGGTTAAGATAACTGATTAGGTCTCACTGCACATTAGTTGTTTTTGAATGTAGTTATATAAGAGTGGTTATTCTTTTTTCCTGAATATAAGCAGGTGTTGTATCGGCAGGAACTCTCCTTTATAATCTAGAACAAACCCATTAGCAGCCAGCTCTTTCTGCACCTGAACCACACTCATCTTATGTAATTCTTTTATTGCCACCGCCGGATCCTCTGCCTTGTATTCCATCAGTAACAACCTGCCATTCTTTTTTATAGCCTTGCGGATGTTCTGCAACATCTCATGCGGGAACATCAATTCATGATACACATCTACCATAAAAACAAGATCAACTGATGTATCCGGTAAATTGGGCGACTGGCTATCTCCCTTTATAATTTCCACATTGGAATTTTTTAACTCCTTCTTACGGTCATTAAGCAGGGATATCATTTCGTCCTGTATTTCCACAGCATAAACCTTTCCTGCAGGAACTTTCGCAGCTACACGAAATGTATAATACCCAGAGCCAGCACCGATATCCGCGACTTTACTAAAAGTTGTGAGCGGAAATTTACTGATAGCAAGGTTAGTGTTTTCTTCCTTTTGCCGGCTGTTCCTTTCCAGCCAGGAGGCGCCTCCTGCTCCCATCACATGGGCTATTTCTCTTCCCATATAATATTTGCCGGTACCGTCAGGAGTGCCTTTTTTAATAGTATAGATAGGAGATTCCTCTACGGTTTGAGAAAACGCCGGTAAACAGGTGAAGTGAAAAATTATCGTAAGCATGAGAAATGCTTTTACAAACAATGAAAACCTTATTATCATAAATGAAATTTATTTATTGATAGCTGATTATTATGCTCTAATCTACAAAGTTGATGTAATATCATAATCATCTTATCTCGCGAACCATGACCCATTCATTCCAATTGTTATACCGCTGTAAGGACTGTGATTTGCGGTAAATGACTGTATAAAATCCACCCTGAAAAGCTTCAAAATATTTTCAAGTCCTATAAAAATTTCCAGGTAATTATTGTGGTTGTTGACAAAAAAAGCATTGGTGCCTGTCACCAGGTTCCAGTTAAGTTTTTTTAGCAACGGCAACTTGTTTGTAAGCAGTCCATTAAAATGATGTTCCAGGTTTAAAGTTGTATAGATATCGGTGATAGTGCTATTCAGGTAAAATGGCGCCAATTGAAAACTGTTAAGGTAAGTACTGGCAAAAATAGACTGGTTTCCATTGAAATGCTGGTAATCAGGAACCTGGACACTATGTTTATTCAAAAATCCACCAGCTGAAATTCTGTAATTAAATGTGCCTGAAAGTTTTAAACTTACATCATCATTTACTACAAAGCGCCACTTATCATAATTTACATCACTGCCGAAAACATCCTGTATCCCTTTAATATAGTCCAGGTTAAATGTAGGATATTTTGATCCTATATTAAACTTGTTACCCGGAAACTCGATATACCTTGCTCCTGGTTGCCACATAACACCAGCTGAGATTGAAAAAGCCTGGTGGCGGGCAATATTTTGTAATAGTAATTCTGACGGATAATTGGGAGTGAAGCTTCTTTTTTTAACATTATAAAAAGTATAGCCCGTGGTATTGTTTAATGGCATCCTGTCCTGGTAATTCAGGCCTATTCTGATAACGATACCTTCTCCAATGCCTTTAATAAAACCGGCACTTGCATACCAGGCTTCATATATTTTTAACAGGTTCTTTTCTAAGAATAAAGTGTTAATGGTATTACTAAATTCGGTAAATGGGCTCAGGTTATTAAACTGGTATACATTTTTTCCACCGCTTATAGAAAAGGAAGTAATGTATTTTTTATCTAAATCAAAGCCGGTTGTAACGCCTGTGTTGAGGTGCTGGTTACTAAATCCATAACGGATATAAGGTGAAACAAAAATGCTCTTCCGGCTAATCAGGGCGCTATCGAACTTTCGCCGGAATGTACCCTTTACATTTACAATAAGGCCTTCTACCGTATTGTAATTAACAGCATCTACCAATGAATTCAAGGAATAAGTTACCTTTCTTTTTTCCCTGCTAAAAGTTGCACCGGTAAATAAAAGACCCGTTACGCTTAATTTATTTCTTCGCTTATCGATTGAATCAAGATACCTGGGGCTCTTTCGTATATGTTCCAGACTGTCTTTCTTTCTGTAATCGGTTATCTCTGCCGCCTGTAAGGGTACCGGCCTGATGGAATCCCAATAAGCCGGTGTTCTTTTATTTGAACTATCATTGTATTTAAGAAAAGTGTTGTTAAAGAATTTCTTACTGAAAGATGGATTAAGATTGAAATCTGAATAAACATTTACAAAGCTTCCATATCCATCAAAACCAAAAAATTTAACGGCCGGATAAATCACCTGATTTTTAATAATCCAGACATCTTTATTCAGCGGAACATACAATTGTTCGATGCGTAAGGTATCCACAATCTCCATTTGAGATTCTTTGGTCAATTGCAATTGTACACTATGTATCCTCCAATCGCCTTCCGTTATATTTATATACCCTGAGAAAACCGGTTCATATTTTTTTTGGGGTATGACCTTTATTTTATTGATCTCTTTTCCGTCTTCTATAAAAACTCCCTCAAATTTATATTTATAGTAAGAGAGCGCATTGCCGGCTATTGGAGAAACAAAACCTCTGGGATTAAGGTTACGCCCTATCTGTATATTATTTTCATAAAATGAAATGATCTGTGGCTGGCTGAGTCCGAAGGCATCGCTTTGCCCGCTAACCTTTGTTGATGTTACTTCTATTTTCACTTTGCCGGGTTTTTGAACAGAATATGTAGCAATGCTTTCTGCCAGGTACAACATTTTTAATTTACTGGTATCTCCATCTTCAAAATCAACTTTTTGACCGAAGATTTTTTTTGGGTAGTCACGTAATTTTAATTGCCCTTTGATATATACTTCGCATTGAAATTTATCCAGCTGGTTCAGGTAGTAAGATCTTTTCTTAATCGCGTTACGGATGATCTCATAGGCGGGATCTTCACCTCCCGGCCGTACAATAAATTCCTTCATGCTTGTTTGCTGCACTGATAATGTAAAGTTAACAGTCAGGTTTCCATTGGATACTGATATTGTTTTCTCTTCCCGGCCATAACCAACGTATTGACAAACCAGCATGTATTTGCCCGGATCCAGCTGCAGTGTATAACGGCCCTGGTCGTTAGCTGTTGTGCCAATACCGGTTCCTTTCACAAGAACTGAAGCATAAGATAACAGGTTGCCCTTATCATCTGTTATAACTCCTGATATTATACCAGCCCTTAATGAACCTGTTAACGATACAAATAAAATAAGAAGCAGTGCAATTGTCTTCATAATAGGTTGTAAATGACTAAACGAAAATAAGCATTGAATGTTTTGCCGGTTAACTTGGGTTTTACGATAGTGTAATTGTTTTTAACCATAGAGGTAACTCCAGGGTTAAAGAAGAGTCCACACAGAAATCTCCTCTGTGTAACCTCTTCTTTAACTTTTGCATTATCTCCAATATAACTAGATTCGAAAAAAAATTAAACTTCAGGTTCGCAAAGAGTTTTTGAACCACGGAGGCACGGAGGCACGAAGAGGCACAAAGAGTTTTCTAGAAAGGTAAAACAAATGAACAAGATCTTTGTGCCTCTTCGTGCCTTCGTGTCTCCTATGTTCAAAAATAACTAACTCACCTTACGCACAATTTCAAATAAATTAGCAATATAGAAAAGAAATAATGTGGAAAACTTTGCAGACTTATATACCGATTACTTGATAAGTTCAACATCCTTAACTACGGCAACAGGATTAT
>JAABUS010003981.1_pt1 | contig 22482 bp, 22 predicted proteins | sample 5560161 | NCBI WGS metagenome assembly JAABUS01 (sample SAMN10711885, study PRJNA513376) | rock metagenome | isolation source: Antarctica rocks | place: Antarctica: Victoria Land, Trio Nunatak nord | collected 2016-01-04
AAGAAAAAAGCTCAGCTCAAAAACACAGACACTATATTGACACTGTTCATCATCAAAATTGAAAGAATTGCAACACTAAAGTATTTGAAAAATACTTGAATTGCAACGAGAAAATGACTATTAGAAATGAAAGAGTAGAACGCGAAGAATGTGAAGAGACAAAGAAAAATGAAAGTACGATGATGAGAGTTGAGAAAGAGCGCTTGTATGTGCAAACTATTGATGTGATTGATCAACGAAAAGATATAAAGCAGCGACTTTGATCAGATTACATGTAACTTAGCATACATACAGCGTCTAGACAGTGTCATAGTCATAGACTACATGCACTTAATGAAGAAAGAAAAAAAATCAGACTGAGTCAGAATGTTGAAATCAAGTATTCAAGTTGAGTCAGAAGATTAATATTGAGTACTTGAGTTGAGTCAGAAGATTGATATTGAAACTCAACTTAATGATCAGTTTACTTCTCACTCTACTCTTTCATTCTTAAGAGTCATTTTCTTGTTGTAATTCAAGTACTTTTCAAGTATTTTAGCATTGCAATTCTTTCAATCTTGATGATAAACAACATCAATATAATGTTCATGTTTTTAAACTGTGCTTTTGCTTTAAGCTGTAAATGTTCTGCTCTATAATGTTTGCAGTTCAATAGTAAGTGCTTCGACGTTTGTCTCATCTTGCATATTTCATAGCATTTATTCAAATTATTCTCTGATAATCAATGCAAATAGCTTTTAAAACAGTCATGTCTCATTTTTAGCTGTATAAACGTTGAAAACATCAGTCTGTTTATTTTTCGAAGCTTTTTTAATGATTTGTAACTCAGATTCACTCTTGCTGTGTGCTTCTGATACTGATTTTCTTTTTTGATGCTGTTGTTTCATGCAATTAGTCATTGTTCTTTTATCTTTTTGTCTATTTGCTTTTTGATGAAGCTCATAATTGTTCTTTTTCTGATGTTGATTATCAATCTTTTTCATGTTACATCTTTGATTAATTGATTCACTGCTTTATTTTCAATGATGTCTTTGCAACTTAATACTCACTGTATGCAAATATGACATTGATTTTGTTGCAGATTGATCAGATTTTATCATATGTTATTGAATAACTTCAAGTTGACATTGCTCTTTGCTTTTAATCTTTGCAGCATCATTTGACTGTCTGTGTACACTTAAATTTCGCTGTCTTCAGATGCTTTTTTGCTGCATATTATGATTGAATCATCAATAACTTGCAATTTCGCTTTCATTATGATTATTTCATCAATCATGCTTATCATCTTGCTGCATTTAACAAACTTGTGTATGAATATTATTGCAATTTCGATTTCTGTTTTGAATTCTGCTATCTTTTTTCAAGTTTGCAATGCATCAATGTACATCACTATGTTTTTTGTCTTTTTGACTATTGTTTTCAGTTCTTTATAGTGTGTATTTATCATTTTACACATTTCATTTCTTGCAAATTTGATTTGCATCTTTGTCAGATATTTAATTTTCTGATCTTATGATTTCTTGAAGTAAGAAATTTCAATTTCTTTTATTAAATTTAATGTTTTTTGCACTTTGTTCAATATTTAATATATCTGCATGAGTCTGTCTTTGCACTTCTTGACTTTTCAAGATAAATTCATCTTTGTTTCATTTCAATTCAGATATTTTGATACATTTAAATTCAGATTCAATTCAATAAAGTATTGAAATGAATATAAAATAAATGTTCTTTTTCTGATAAAGTGTTTTTTCAATAACTCAACTATTTGAAGTGCATAGTTCTTGCACTTTTGATTTAATTGCATCTTCATCGACGAGATTTCAACTTCTATTTGCATAGCATTTATCAATGATGTTCAAAATGCACTCAGAATTTTTTGTAATGCAACGTTTTGCAGTTTGCAAAATTTGACTAAGTAGCTTTTTTGATTATTTCATCATATTTCGACGTCATAATCGTTAATAAACGTGATACATGTCAGATATAACTGCTTTTCTGATTTGACATTTAATTCTCACTCACTATTCATTAGTTTAAACAATGAGTGTAGCATTCTTATGACTGTTGCAATTTTCGTTTGCATATGAACTTTGAAGTTAAGCTTTCGATTTAGTCAGACTTCTAATCATCATATATATATCTTTGATTTTATGATCATGTTATTGAGTAGAATAATCATTTGATTGAGTATCATTTTGTGACTTTCAAAGTGTATCAATTCAGATTTTGAGTTGTTGAATTGCATTGCATTGTTCTCAGCTCATGTGAAAGCAATTTTTGCTGCATTTTTCAGTATTTTCACATTCTTATTAATATTTCTTTTCTCAATGTATAGCATCACGTCATTAATATAGCTGAATGATTGTAAATTTTCAAACTTTGCGCAAATCTTTGAAAACAGATATTGAATATAAATTAGAAATAAAATGAGCGAGATAAATGAATCTTGTGATATTTCTGTGCTTATTTTCTTTGATTTCTGACGTTCGTCGTCAAATGCTAAGTCAATAACTCAATTTTGTAAGAAACATTTTACTCAATTGATTAAATTGACTGATATTTTCAATTTAATCAATATTTTGATCAGCTGTTTCAATGCAACATGATCAAAGACTTCTTTGACATCTAGAAGTAAACAGATAAGCATGTTTTCTCAACTTTTCATCATTTGCACATCATGTACTAGATTTAGTATTGCATTTATAACTGATCTTTGTTTTCTATCTTTCATTTAATCAAAATTCAGCAACTTATTATTAATTTCAGCTGTGTAAGACAGTTGCATTGCTATTATTTTTTCTGCTACTTTGTCTAAACAATTTAGCAACATAATAATTCTGTATATCTTCGAAATTAAATAATTCGACTTGTCTGATTTTTTTAGAATAATTCTCATGTCTTCACATCATATTTTTGAATGATAGTCATTTTCAATCAAATCTAAGTACATTAAATTAAAGATTTTCAATATAGTTTTGTACACTCATTGTATAATTGCAAATGATATATCATCTGATTCAAGTGCTTTTCTGAGTGTTGAGAAGTTAATAGCGTGCTTGATTTTCTCTTCAATAACTCTTGATCATTGTATACTTTCATTTATAGTAATTCTTCATTGATTTGAATTTTCAAAAATGATGAGTACATTGCTTCAGAAATGTCTTACACTTTTCATTGAATTTGATCTTCAATTCTTTTTGCAAGTTTTGTATCAAGAATAGCTTTTTGATTAAACATGATTTAATGAACTTGTATGTCTGAAACATTTCTTTCTCTTTAATGTTGTTCAAAAAATTGATTCAGAATTGATTTTTAATCAGCTTTATTGCATCATGATATGAATTTTGTGTTTGCACTATCTCTGCTCATGCATCATCACTTTTGCATCTTTTTCAGATTCGCTTTTTTGACAACAGCGTCTTTCATCTTTCAATGAATTTATTGTTTCATCAAAGTTTTGATTTTGCACATATTCATTATTTAAATATGAATAATTTCACTGTATTCTTGATGCATTCAGTCAAATAAATGACTTTTGCTTTTAAACTCATGATTCTTTGCATCTTGATAATCATTTTGTCTTTCATCTTTTGCAAATAATCATCAAAGTTTTTTCAGTTGACTTTTTGCAAATTGTATGACGCGTTCAGCGAATTTTCGATCAATTTCACTTTTTTCATAACTATTGTAAATAAAATTACTTCATAATCAAATTCTGTGTTTACATTCTTGTTTATATGTCAATTCTTGATGTGATTGCACATATTCTTTGATGCAAATGTTAAATCAAGTACTGAGCTTAACTGATCTGAATAGCTGTAATATATGTTTATATCAGAAGTGTTAATCAGATTGTACTTATGTAAATTTACTCACTTTATTAACGCTTTCGTTCTAATAGAGTTTGAAATTTTTGCGTTTCATCAGCTATGATGTGCATTAAAGTCTTCAATGATAATAACTTTTTGCTCAGAATTTAGCATAACTTTTGCTAATTCTCGCTCAATTATGTATAATTGCTCATTATTTGCGTTTTGTGATTTTTCGTTGTAAATATTGAACAATAAAATTTCTCTTTGAATTTTATTGTTCGCTATTAATATTGCTTGCATATCTTTGCTATTGACTATGTCTGATCTTGATGTGCATGTAAATTTCTTTGCGTTTTTCGTAATAAATATCAATACTCTGACATGAGTATTCTGAACATTTGATTTGATGCAGATAAACGATGAATGTGAAATTGTTATATTTTCGTCTCTCATTCATGATTCTTGTAGTATGACAATATCTGTCTTTTTTTTATTTTTATTTATTTCTTCATTAAGTGCATGCAGTCTATGACTATGATACTGTCTAGACGCTGTGCATATGTTAGATTACATGTATCTTGATCAAAGTCACTGCTTTATATCTTCTCATTGATCAATTACATCGATAGTTTGTGCAAACAAGCGCTTCAATATCTGTCTTGTTTTTCGTAAATTTCATGCATGCATGCATAATTTGCATTGATCTTGCACAATTGTGCTGTAAAATTTGAATATTCAACGTGTTTGCAAAGCTTTCGTTATTTGCGTTGTTCTGTGACATTTTGACTGCACTACTTATTACAATTTCGTAACTAAATGATCTTTTTGTGAGCTAATAGACTGAGCTGTCTGATATGTTTCACACATTACGCTGTTTGCGAAGTGCACATTTTGACAGTTGCAACATCAAGAGATCATGTGATTGCATGATTGCTTGTCTTTGCACGTAGATAATTGATATTTATGCTCTCATGTCAAATAATTTTGTTCACAAAACAAGCATCTTGATAATTTATTGCACTTGTTCTACAAATGTTTGAATGTTTGACATCTCTGACACTGATTGCTTGATCAATAATCTCGATATTTAATCATTTGATATGTTGATCTTGTTGCTAGAACTCATTTTTTCAGATGTTTTTATGCTTCAGCTTCGATTTTGAACGTCAATATCGCTGAAGCATGATTCTTTCTTGCTTTATTTTTATCTTTTGATAATCATATTGAATTGATTATCAGCTTCAATTCAGAATTGTACTTCTCTAGCTTGATTCTCAGATATTTCATTTCAATCTTCATGTTGAAGATATCAATTTTCAGACTGTGTATCACTATCTTGTATCATTTTTCATTCTTCTTGATACTTTTGACTTCAAATATATGCTTTCATATATCTCTTTGCTTCAGTAGAACTTTCGTGATGTATTTTTCTGAAATCATTAAAGCAATATTGTTATCTCTTTGTATTTTAGTCACTGTAGCGACTATTATGTCAGACTTTGCCTTCTTCAGTGTGTCTTTCATGATATGATATTTCTTGTGACTTTGACGAGAGTTTTTTGATAATCAGATTTCATTCGTCTGCATTTGCATTTACATTTGCATTTGTGTTTGCATTTGCATTTGCGCTTGTGACTTGAGCTGCTTTTTGCGCATATGTGAGCTTCTGCGTTGATTTTTGCAAATTTTGCATGACTTGCAACGTTTGCAAAATCTACTTCTTCTGCAAAGTTTGTGAATTCTTTGTCATTTGCTTTGCATTGATTTTCTTTTTAATGTTTTCAGCATTTTGTTGAATCAATTTGTCATGATGTCAGATCATCATCTTAGTCTAGAGTATAAAGCATATCATCAAATCAATTTAATATCATCGATATTTTAGAAAGTCTTAACTCATTGAACTAAGTCACTAATTTAGTCATCATCATCTTAGTTTAATCACATCAAAATCTGTTTCATGTCTTTGCAATCTTAAGTCATAAAACTGCTGTTCAATTCTGACATTACTCAATTCATGTATATAAAAGTTAAATTCTCGCTCTTTTCTTTCGTCTTGTACATTATCTGATGTATTGTTCTGTATCTAGTTCAAGTAATATAATAATCAATTCTTTATATTGATAGAATCTTTAGTTCAGTCTAGTCTTTAACATTATGAAAGATTTATACTTTTTGCAACATTTTCATATGTTGAAATCTTGTCTAGTTACTCTTTCACTCAAATAAAGTCATCTCACAACTTCTTAATCAACGATGAGCATGTTGTTGAACAGTTCATTCAAAGTGTGATTGAAAATTCAGTTGAGATCTTTCGCGTAATGCAAGAGCTTCAAAATCAAGTTTGACAACATGATGTTATCACTTCATTCTTGTTCATCGTTTTCAGTTCTTCAATTTATATAGAATTGAATTCTCAGTTTCTCATGATGATAGCTCAAATCATTGCATAAATCTTGAACAATCAATCTTCTTTCATCATTCATCTTTTTGCAAATTCTGTTGCTGTCATCATCGCTTCTAGATTCGAGAAGCTTCTCAACATATCTGAGTATGAGAGAAACAAAGATCAATTGAATGCATGAGAGCAGAGTCTGATACAGTGTATGAACATGAACAATGATCATTATTTCTTTCATCAAGTCAAGATCATTTATGTCAAGTCACGACTCATCATAAATAAGAAGATTCATAATTTAATGAGTCAATATTAAGTTAATGATCTTTGTATCATTTTCATCTTTGCAGATTGATGATACAAATTACATCATTGCTGCAACAACTCTTTTGAAGCAGAAGATGCTCATCTATATCTTCGCGAAATTCTGAAGCAAGACATGAATAGCTTTGTCAACTATTACAATCTCTTTTATCAAAAGAAAGAATGTTCTTTGATGAAAGATTTCTCATTGATTGACTGTCTGAAGCGCAATGTCAATTATTTCATTCAAGTCATCATTTTCTTCTGACGAAATCTCAATGAAACTCAATCATTCATAGACTGATTGTCAAGTCGAGTTTCGATATCAATCTTCTGACTCGACTTGAATACTCAGTTTCAACATTCTGACTCGACCTGATATTGATCTCAAATTGATATCAGATTCGAATTCTCAATTTGACTCATCAAGAAATCGAAAATGACGTCAAGAGAACTAAATATAGAAATTTTTCCGATTTTTCATCTTTGCATTACCTTTTTGCATTACCTTTTTGCATTACCTTTTTGATAGAAAGTCATAAAGAGAAACATGAAGGAAAACATGAAGGCTATTTGATAGAAAGTCATAATAGAGTCATAATAAAACATCTATCTATCTATCTTCATGTCTTGACGAATTGAGTCGGGAATTTTGAATCGATACTCGATTTCAATTCTCTGACTTGACTCAAATACTCAAGTCAAACATCTCAACTCAACTTAAATACTCAAGTCAAGAATTCTGACTCGAATTGAGTCTTGACGAGTCGAATACTCGACTTGAACTCGAATATTCAACTTGACGCAATCAGTCTAATCATTCATCTTTCATCAATGAATTCAAGCATTCTTTGACATCAATGAAGAGTTTCAGCAGCTTAAGCATCACAAATCTCGCTTTGTCTTCATCATTGTTTCATTCATCAAAGTCAAGAGCATCTCTGCATTGATCAATAATTCTTTGAATTCAAAGATCATCATCTCTGTGACTGTTGTTTCAACAGTATCTTTATCTCTTTCTTTCTCATTTCTTGATAAATCAATGAATTTAAACTTCGTCATTATCATCATTCAAGATAAGATTCTGATTGTTTCTGAGATTAAGAAAATCTGCAACAAGTGAAAGCTGTGCTACTACTGCAAATTGCAACATTCAAGCAAAATCATTAAAGAATGTTCAAATAAGAAGTTCTTCATTCTGCGTATCATGAATGTTTACGACAGTGACATCATTAGTATAAATGAAGAAGTCCCGCTATCTGCAAGAAAAGTTTAGTTTCTGAGCTAAGTCACGCTCAGAAATCTGTATACATATCATCTTATTTACTAGTCTCAATCTTTTCACTCTCACTTCAATCATATAGAAAGTTTTCTGCTAAATCTATCTTGAAACTCTTTGAATTCAATTTGACATTCAAAGATAATCACATGATAGTATTCTGTATTCTACGTCAAGCTCAATCTAAAGTTCTTGTTCTCATTCTGATTGATAGTGAAGTTTCTGCTTATATCTTTATGAATAAATTCTTTGCGCAACAACATCATCTTTTCTTGCATCAATTAACTCACTCTCGCAGACTTTGAGAATTTGATGATCAAGTAGCTTTAATCAATGACATTACTCATGTTGTTGAAATCACAATGATTCTTGATGAACACATCAAGAAACTATTCTTTTATGTCATTGAATTAATCAATATCTCATCATTATGAATCTGTCATGACTTCATCATCACGTCATTGATATCAATTTTGAACACAATATTCTTATCTTGTCTTTCTTCTTCTGTCTTAATCATTGTTGCTCATCTCTTATTAAGATTTATGATCTTAATCAACAAGAAAAAAAATTCTCATTTGAAGTTAACAAAGTAACTTTCTTTCAATCTCGCTCTCAATTTGCTCACAAGAAGCAACTCAGTTCATGAATTGCTCACAAGAAGCAATTTAGTTTACAGATCACTCACAAGAAGCAATTCAGCATTCAGTTTGCTTGCAAGAAGCAATTTAATCTTTTATTCACTTGTTTTTTTCTTCTTCTTCATTAAGTGCATGCAATCTATGACTATGACATTATCTAGACGCTGTATGTATGCTAAATTACATGTAATTTAGTCAAAATCGCTGCAATGTATCTTTTCATTGATTAATCACATTGATAGTTTGTGCAAATGAGCGCGTAAGCTGTTTATATAATCAAGTGATCATATAAATAATTCAAGATTGTGAAAGCTGATCACTTCAACATAAGCTTTTAACTTGTCTGTATGATCATTAAGTTAAGTAAGCTAAATGAGCTTTGATCTCTGTAGATGAAAGCTGATCACTTTAACATAAGCTTTTAAGTTCGCTGTATGATCACTCAATTGAATGAACTAAATGAGTTTTGATCTATGTATTTGCAACGCATGTAGATCAATCAGAAAATCGAAAAAATCGATTAATTTACTGTATCACACAGATGTGTATATGCGCAAAAGCTGAGTCGTGCCTTCGCAATATGTATGTGTGTAATGTATATGAGTTGCAGCACATGCGCAAAGACGTTGCTGTCATTCTGTGTATATGAGCAAAGACTATGTCATGTCTTTGCAGTATATGTGATTGCGATGCATGTAAATTGATCAGAAAATCGAAACTGATCAATTTACTGCATCACACAAATGTGTATATATGCAAAAGTTGAGTCGTGTCTTTGCAATGTATATGTGTGTGATATATATGAGTTGCAGCATGTGTGCAAAGACGTTGCTGTCATTCTGTGTATATAAACAAAGACTATGTCATGTTTTTGCAATGTATGTAATTGCGATGCATGTAAATCAATCTGATAAAGCAAAAAATCAATCGATTTACTGCATCATGCAAGTTTGTGAATGCACAAAAGCTGAGTCATGTCTTCGCAATATATGTGTGTGTGATGTATATGAGTTACAACGCATGCGCAGAGACGTTGCTGTCATTCTGTATATATGAGCAAAGACTGTGTCATGTTTTTGCTGCATATGTGATTGCAATGCATGTAAATCGATCTGATAAAGCAAAAAATCGATCAATTTACTGCATTATGCAAATGTGTAGATGTACAAAAGCTGAATCATGTCTTCGTAATATGTATATGTATGTTGTATATGAGTTGCAACATGTATGCAAAGATGTTGCTGTTCTTCTGTGTATATGCAAGCTTCAACGCGTCAACAACTGCATTGTTATTGTCTCATTTTTCAACTGTGTGTAAGCTCAACATGTAAGTAAAGCGTTGTTACTACTCTGTTGATGTTGATGAGATTGTTCAGCTCTTTTGACAAGCATAGCTTGCAAAAGATTTGTAGTCAGCATTTTGTACAAATAAATCTTGTTGTCGATCTTCATTCACTCAAAAGAAGCAATCTAGTTTTCAGTTCGCTTGCAAGAAGCAATTCAGTTCTCAATTTATTTACAAGAAGTAACTCAGTTTCTCATTGTCAGAATCATGTCTAGATGATACAATCAATGAAGATCAGAATTGATAGTGCTTGATCTTTAGAGATAGCTATAACTGAATATTAAGAATACAGAAAAAGATTGATACAAGAGCTTCTATTTATGTAATGTTCAGAGACTGCGCTAGACTTGAAAGAAATGTGTTTGTAACACGAAAAGAAGATGATGTAGATGAACAAGATGTTGATGAAAGAAAAGAGTGTTGAGAAAGAAAAAGAATGTTGAGTCATATCTGAGTCAAACCTGAGTCAGATCTAGGTCAGATCTTGACTAAATCATTGACTAGTTCTAATCAGTCTTGATACGCTCGTAACATTACTTCTTTCTTCGAAAATTCATGTTCGCATGAATGTAGTTTCTTTGCTCGCTTTTGTTGATAGTTATTTCGATATTTAGCGCGGTTTGCTTGAATATAGCTTATGAAATTCGTTCAAAACTTTCTCTGAGTCATCGAATTTTTCTTTATCGACATAGTATCATTCATCGTTTCTATCTAGATCTTTTCATTTGACTTTGTACTGTATTCAATCTCGATAGCGTCTGAAGTTCAATATATCATCTATCTTTCAATGTTCATCATCTTCAATAGTGATTGATCTGAGTGATTCTGAATGTTATTCTGATAGAAGATCTTCTGAATACAATCGTAGTAGCTTCGAACTGAACATTGAGTGTATATGCTTCATGCTTGTAGATAGACAAAGATGATAGAAAGTCTCGACTTTGACAATGATTGAGTAGAAATCTAGCTGTTTGTCTTTCAAATTCTTGCATGATCTCGTGATTTTGATGTTTTCTGAAAGATAGTCAGATCTGATCATCTATTTTGTAAATGACGTCTCGTTTATGTTTATTGATCTGAACTTTAATGATCAGCTTCGTCTTTTTCAATTGTTGATGATCAAAGCTCAGTAGCTCTTTCATTTGAATGATAATATCATCTGTCTTTTTAGCTTCAAGTCGTTCACAAGTTGTTTTGTAGTCAGTAGTATCTGAATCAAAACTCATTCGAGAATGAAACTCTTTATTGAAGTAGAAGAGAATCATTGAAGTGATTGAGAAGATATTGAAATTGTCACTGAATTCTATCATAGATATTCATTTGACTCAGTCGTTCTGCATGTAATTGCAGTAAATTCTAAGTTTGCATTCAACGTTCTGATTGACTCGTTTCGATTGATCATCGATCTCAGAATGATAGACTGTGAATAAACTAGCTGTGATTCTCAGTCGCTTGCAAAGACTTTTTCACATAGTTGATATGAATTGAGAGTCTCTGTTCGAAACAATAGAACTGAGTAGATCATGCAGTCGATAGACGTTTCATAGCATGATTCAAATCATTTCTTCAACTGAGATGTCATCGTCTTTTCAATGACAGAGAACATAGTGATGTTCTTTGATAAGATGACATATGATTATGCAAATGAAGTTATAGTCTTCTGACAGAGATAATTCAGTGATGAAGTTCATAGCTATATCTTTTCAGTATTTCTGTGAAATCGAGAGAGAATGATGAAGTTCATTGATGCTATCTCTAGAGACTTTGCTTCGCTGACAAGCATGACAGTTTCAAATGTATCGTCAAATAGTAGCTTGATGATCTGATCAATAGTAGAAACGCTGAACTAGATTGATGATTCATTTATTGTTGAAGTGAGAGATTGAAGATTGATCATGCACTTCTTGTAGTAATTTCGTATGCATGTTCTCAAAGATTCACAGTAGATCTTTTCTAAATAAAACGTCGTCAATGATTTTGCAGTTCTTCAGTTTAGTGATATGAAATTTGAGCTTATTGTCATTCATAGCTTGTTTATATTCGCTGCAGAGCTCATTTGTTTGATTGATCATATGTACTCATTGATAGAGATTTGCTTTCGATTCAACAGATAGAACATCGACTCTATCAGAGATCAGAATAGTCTGAAAATGATCTTCAAGACGCTGAGCTGATTCAGAGACGTTCATTAGAAGCATTCTGATTAAAGCATCAATCTTAGTGTTCATTTTGTCTGATTTAAAGATGATCTGAAAGTTGAACTTTGATAGAATGTTCAGATAGTTGACTTGATGTCAACTCAGCTGTTTGTTTTTCATGAAGATCTTCAGAGCTTGATGATTAATGAATATCTGAATGAGTAATTCAGTACATTTCAGCTCAAGTCATCAATGTTTGAAACAGCGAATAATGATCAGCAATTTCTTGTCATAGATATGATAGTTGATTTCAGCAAGAATCATGCTTTTGCTGTAGAAGATCATCAAGTGAAGTATATTCTCATCATCATACTGAGACAGTATTTCATCTTTTACATAGTTTGATGCATTGATTTTCAAAATAGTCTGACGTTTGAGATTGAAATGACGAAGAACTAAAGTGAAACTGATCTGTTTCTTCAGATTTCTGAAAGCTTGAATGCAGACTTCGTTTCAAACAAAAGACGTGTCTTTTCTAGTCAATTGAGTGAATGATTTGACTAGTTTGAAGAAGTTCTTAATGAAACGACGATAAAAGTTCACAAATCTCATGAAGCTCTGAATTTCTTTCAAATTGATCAAAGTAGTTTAGTTGACTATGATGATCATCTTGCTTGAATTCATGTGAAGATCTTGTTCTGATACAATGACTTCTAGAAAGACTGTCTCTTCTACATTGAATTTGCACTTTCGAATATTCATTTGCAGTTCAGCTTCGCGTAGTCGATTCAATACTAGTTTGACGTGATCTTTATGTTTCTTTCTTGTTTTGCTATAGATGAGAATGTCATCTAGATAGACTTGGCAAAAGTCATTCAGAAAGTTTCATAAAACATCATTCATATATTGCTGAAAGAAGATCAATTCATTAGTCAGTTTGAATGATAGCATCTTATATTTATATGCTTCTAAAGCAGTGATAAAAGTGATGTAATTCTTGCTATTAAGATGCATTTGAAGTTTGTTGAACGCTGATATGATGTTCAATCTAGTCAAATGCTTGCAACTCACTATTTTATCAATGATTTCGTCTATCAACGATAGAGAATATCTATTTCTTTTGAAAATGACATTTAGCTTTCAATAGTTCATGCAGAATCGAAAATCTTCATTTGCTTTGAGAGCAAATAGAACGAGAAAGAAATAGAAAGTCTGACTGAGAATGATGAATCTCTTCAACAAGTTCTCATTTAAGTACTTCTTTACTTTCAGAAGTTTGACAGAGAACATTCAATAGACTCAGCAGCGAGAGAGCGTTGAATCACTGATGAGCTCGATTTTATGATTGTAGAAGTGATGAGAGAATAGTTTATTCAATTGAGCTCGATCAAAAACATCTAGAAAATCGTGATATTCTGAAGACAGCTTGACTTTAATAGCTTTCAAATTCTGAGTAGTTTTCTCGACGAAAGAGACGTTCAGAGCGTTCAAATCGCACTGAGTGTTGTACGCGATTTCTCTATCGATATTCTTCATGAATAGAGTAAATACTTCAGTCTGATTCTTCTTTGAGCGATTCAACAGTGTTTTGAACGAAGCAACATTTATGCTTTGAATTGAGAATGACTCTTTCTGAATCGTAGTTGAAACAGATCGTTTGAGCATTCTAGAAATCTTTGACTGAGAGATAGAAGTAGACGAAGTTGATCGTGATCAACTTGAGTGCTTTGAATTGAGAGAGATTGAAAAAATCGAAATGAGAGTATTTAATTGATTTGAAAAAACAATGACGTCGATTTGCATATTCAGTAATATTTTATTTTTGTTCATTCATGATTTTTCTAATATGACTTCGTGATGATTGATGTCAGCTATCAACATAGAAACGGTCAATTTCTTATGACTTTCAATGATGAGATTCAATAGAATTTTATGAGCGATAGTCTTCTTAAATATCTTTTTATCATATTCTTTTATTAACTTCTCTTTTGCCAGTGATATAGGTTGAATTTTCAGCTCTTTACATACTCTATCGACTAGATTGATATGTGTAATCGTATAGACGACTGAATCACTGTCTATCAAAGAGCGAAGACTGAATGATTCGTTCTGCAAGATAAGAAGAGCATCGACTAGAAATGACTTATCAAAGTAATTCTCTTTCGATAAAATTTTATCTAAATTGCACAAAGATATAATCTTCACTTCAATGACTGGGAAGAGATAATTAGTTTTTTGACTTGAATTCTAATTCAATATCAAGTTCAAAATGATCATAGTTCTCGTCAACTGCATTGACTTTGATAGATCGATTTAAGCATTCTCTGAAACTATGATCTGATTTGTGACATATGAAACAGATTTCAACTAGAACGTCTGCATTCTTGATACTAGTCAAAACTGCGCTGCGTGACTTTGATCAGTCAATCTTTGAAGTCGAAGACTGAACAGCAATAGTTGCTTTAGAAATGATGATCTTTGAATCATTACGTTTGAGTAGTTTGTTCTTGATCTCTTGAACTGCTCTATGTTCATTGTTCAAGTGAATCAGATAGTTTTGAATATCTGATAGCTTGATGAGCGACTTCATCTGAGCTGTTCAAAAGATTCAAAGACGAGAGTTTATTTTATTCTTTAGATTGATGACTAGTACGTTCTTCTGATACTTTAGATAGATGTATAGTCGTTGAAATTGATTAAAGAAATCGCTGAATTTCTTTGATTCTTGAATCAAGTTAATATATTTTCTACGATAGTTGTTTTTCTTATCAGAGTCATGAAACAATTGAGCTAGTTTCTCTAGAAGTTCATTGACAGTCAGATAGAGATTGTCACAGTTGAAATTGCATTTGACTTGAGTGATTTTGATGACGTCATCTGCTAGTCAAGAGTTTATGTAGCTCAGCTTGTAGAGTTCATTTGAGAAGATGTCGACGTTAATTGCTAACTTCTCTCGTATGTTAAGAGATCAGTTCTCTCAAGTAGAATTCTTTTCATCAGTGAACATCGAAGAGTCGAGTATTTTGTGATATTTAGATCGTTCGAAGTAGATGACAATTAAGAAAGCAGTGATGACTACATTGACTGTGATAGCAGTGAAAGCTTGTAGTTTTGCTTTCAACTGTTGAATTTCACTCTTGTCTCGTTGTTTCATCTTGACGAGATGATCTGTTTCTCTATTAAGAGCATAGATACGTTTCTTTCATACTTTCATATCATTGTATATGATGATTTCAGCGTTTGATTCGTCGAAAGCAATGAATGAAGAAGCGTGTTGTGAATCAACAATAGAAGAGAGAGCTTGTGAACGTGTTTGTTGCAAGAAATCAACGAAAGCTTTATCTTTATCAGATGTGTTCTTAGATGTCATAGTGAAGAAGATGAGAGTTGTTTGAAAGAAAGTTGAATGAATGACAATGCTTGATGATTGAAAAAGAAAGACGTATGTTTGTTCAATAAAGAAGATGTTTCTGAGAGCAATTGATTTTGAAGCAATTCACGAAGATTCTTTATCATAATTCTCTTGATCGATTTGATTCTCTAGCAATTCACGAAGATTCTTTATTATAGATTCTATTAATCGATTTTGAACGAATGCATACTGAATGAGTGATAGATCTTCTAGCAATTCAATGATCATATGTTCTCGTTGATTCTATGAATTCTCTGATGTTGTTCTTGTCTTTCGAGATCAAATCATCAGGTAAACAAATTTCTTTAGACTCGATTCATCTGTACAAGTTGATTGAATGAGTAATGAGATCAGTATTATGTGATTAACGAATTCTTAATATAATGTCAGAATCATGCCTAAATGATACAATCAATGAAGATCAGAGTTGATAGTGCTTGATTTTTAGAAATAGCTATAACTGAATATTAAGAATACAGAAGAAGATTGATACAAGAGCTTCTATTTATGTAATGTTCAGAGACTGCGCTAGACTTAAAAGAAATGTGTTTGTAACACGAAAAGAAGATGATGTAAATGAACAAAATGTTGATGAAAGAAAAGAGTGTTGAGTCATATTCGAGTCAAATCTGAGTCAGATCTAGATCAGATCTCGACTAGATCATTGACTAGTTCTAATCAGTCTTAATACGTTCGTAACACTCATCTGCTCACAAGAAGCAATTCAGTTCTCAATTCACTTGCAAAAAGCAACTCAATTTCTCATCTGCTCACAAGAAGCAATATAATTTTTCATTCATTTACAAGAAACAAATTTCGTTTAATCTTGTCTCTTATCTGAAACAAGAAGTTTCTAGTTGTATTTTTCAAGTCATTTAAAAAAAACTCATTAAAAATCAAGTGTTGAAATTCTTTTCTCTTTAAAATTTCTGTTGTTTCTTAAGCAGATTAATTCAATTGATTTTTTATACAACTTGACATAGTTAAATTAAAAGCTTGAAGTTTTGATCATGCTGCTTGTGTCAAAGACATTGAAGTGTTTAATATCATTTTAAAGAAAATCGATATTTTCTTGAATCTTAAGTTAATTTCGTCTTCTAGTTCAAATTCTGATGAGTCAAAATTGCGTCATGCAACTTTGATTATTCATTCAAAGAACAGTTCAACTCTTACTCAGTTTTCATCTCGTTCTCAAGACAGTATATATGATAAGAATCATTGTTTGAATCTTCATTAAATGAAAAAGAAATTTCATTTAACTGCATTCACGACACAAGAAGATCTTGAAGTTTATCAACAAAGTAAAAACGTTGATTCAGTCACAATTCTATTATTTAAATATTTTGAGTTTCTAAATGTCTTTTTCAAGAAGAACGTTGATATCTTGTCTTTGCATTGAGCTCATGATCATGTCATACATTTTAAAGAAGATGCTCAATTCTCAGTCTTCACTGTCATGATTCTAGTCTTGTCAGACTCAGTCTTCTAGTCTTGTCAGTGACTAGACTGATCATCAAGTCGAGTTTCAATATCAATCTTCTGACTTGACTCAAGTACTTGAGTTCAACCTTCTGACTCAACTTAAATACTCGATTTCAACATTCTGATTTGATCTGATATCGATCTTGAGTCAATATCAGATTTGAGTTCTCGACTCGACTCATCAAGAAATCGAAAATGATGTCAAATGTCAAGATTTACTATTTTTGAATCTATTACGTCATTATATTTGAAAGACTTACGTGAAACAAATGAATTTATTTCTCTTCTCGTTGTTTGCATTATCTTGTTGCATTATCAATAAAATATATTGCAAGATGTCTGATTCTGATAAGACATATGAATTATCAAGATCTTTGATCAAGAAAGAATTTAATTTCTCAATCAATCATTCATTTACTTTCAGTAATCTTCATTCTAATGAATTTGCAAGTCAAGAGTCATGAAACATCAATCAGAATTTCGTCAAAAAGAAATGAACTCTTCAAGAAGCGATGAATAGAATTCATTGCAATACTTCTTTTCTAATATTAAGAGAGAATAATCAGTATGTTGAGTGAAGTGCTGATATCAATGCTCAATTTCAACAATGATGACTACAGATGTCTGTTGACGAAAGTGTCATCAACAAGACTCAAAGAAAGATAGATAATTCACTTTGAGCTAAGAAGATCGAAGTAAATAAACAATTTGACATCTGAAACAAGTTTATTCAAATGATCTCAACATTGAAAGAATATTCTAAGATTTCATGCAAGAATTGTCTTAAAATTCTAGATCATTCTACGACTATTGATGAATCTAGTACGTTCAATATGATCAAGCATCTCAAGTCAAATGCTTGTCAGAAACGAAAACGACTCAACTCTCTTTCACAGCTTGAAATATCTTTCAATCATGTAAGTTCAATATAATAATGCAAATAGATAATGCAAAGTTGATGTATTTATAGAAGAAAAGTCATATCAACTTATCATCTCAATTCAATCAACAGAATTGAAAAAAGATATTGTGTTAGATCTTCGTTGCACTGAATTTGCCTTTTCAAATCATCGAAAACAAGCATTTTCAACAGTTACTACAAATGCTTCGTTCAGAGATTACTCTTGTGCATTGCATTAAATTGTCAAACATGATTTTCTTGAAATATGATGAAATTCAAGCAAAGATAAAGCAAGATTTAAAAGAGTCACGACAGGTTTCTATTACGTTGAATGCATGATCTAGTTCTCAAAAAGTCGCTTATCTGAAAGTTTTGATATATTGAATAAATGCTACATTTCAATATCGTGAACATCTTATTGAATTTACGTCTCTTCAAGTTGAGCATACTGATTGTCATTTGATGCAAGAGCTGTTCAAGATTTTGAATACATACAACATTAAGAACAAGCTTTTTGATGTTGTTATTGATAATGCAAGCAACAATGACATTCTAAAGAAGAAGTCTCAATGTTATTGAGACAATAGTACGCGATAATGCATGTACTTCACAAGCACTTGTTCTTCGAGCTTGCAAACTAGCTTCTAACAAGCTTGCAAAGTACTATTTCAAGACGAAGAGCAAAGATGAACTGATATACAATCTCGCTATGATTTTAGATTCTATTCAAAAGCTGAATTTGTATCAAGATTGAAACATAAATGAGAATGATTCTCATTTTTATTACGACAAGTACAGAAAAGAGTTCAAGAACTATTTTCGTCATCATTATGAAGAGAAAACTACAACTGCAGAAGTCAGAGCGCAAGTGACTAGTGATGTTGATCAGATAATGCAATATGATAATGCAATTGATCATTTGTTAACAATGCTATAGTCTGTTGTGATGACTACATGAACTCTTCTTCAAAGAACTCAACGTCGCTCTGTATCTGTTAGTGAAGATGATCGATATCTTCGCACTGATGCTATTGTCAAGAAGTTTTCAACATGAAAGTATTAAAGAGACAACGTCTTGAACTATTCAAGATTAACTCAAATGACTAAGAATGTTCTTTCATGTTTAATATTCTCTGTAAATATTGAATGAACATTCAGTCTTGCAAGAAGAGTTTGTTGATGAAATCGATCACAAATGACTTCAGAATCAGTTGAACAGATAATGCTTCTCAAGTATTATAATCATATCATGAACTTGAATTCTGAAAAGACTATCATCGAAGCATGAAATATTTATTACAGAGAAGAAGATGAAGATAACGCGATTGATGAATTTGATGATTCTTTCAAGACAGATTTGCAGAATGTTGTACGTTCTATTAATGTTTAAATGTTCAATATCATTTCATTTTATGTTGCTTTTGCATTGTCAATGTATGTAATATGATAACACACTTACAAGATAATGCAAAGAGATAATGCAGTTCATAGAGTGTATTGCTATGCTAGATAGCTTGGTTTGATCAAGTTATCACGAATGCTATTTCTATTCATGACTCAACTGAATTTCAAGATTGCGCATCAAAGTCTTCATGAGTATCAAATTTTTCTGCTGAATGATTACTCGCTTGACATGAATAGCAAGAAGATTGCTATCTGCATATGTAAAGCATAATATCAGTAAGTGTTGTAAAACATCAAGAGTAATGCAAATGAATAATGCACTTACTGACAAGAAATTCACATAGAAATGCTTCTGTGATCTTCTGAAGAGCAAGCAGAGTCGAAGCTTGAATTCTGTAGTTCTCATCGCTCATTCTCGAACTAAGTTGATTTGTATCAGTCTCATTCTGAAGAATTTCTCATACTAGTCTTTTGAATGAGATCTTAAATATTAACAAATTCGCAGCTTTCTGATAACGATGAATTTCTCGAAGAACAATGATTTCTGACTTTCATTTTCTCTTTATCTGTTGCAATAAATTAGCTGTTGATTGCTTGATGCATTATCTGTTTGCATTATCTTCTCAATTCTATTTATTTTGTCTTCAAGCAAGATCTTGCTTTCAGACATAATCTTATGATCTTGTCTTGATTCTTTCTCAATTCGATCTAATGAATATTTATCATCACGAGTTGACTTTTTCAAATCATCATGCAATGCATCTTCACTCAACTTTCGTTCTAAATCAAGTCTGTCAGCAATGTGCAACAAGAAATGCATTATCTAAATGCATTATCTATCTGCTTGCAACGCGTCATGAATATGATGTAGATTATTCAATCACGATTTGAAAAGTTGCAATAATTGAGTAGAAAATTGCGATAATTGAGTAGAGTGAAAGCAAAGTGAAGTATGATGTCAACAAGAGATGATGACTGAACAAACTGTGTTAATAGTATCACTTTTATGATGAATGTGTTGATCATATCACTATTATGATGAATATGTTGATTGCATCACTGAGATGATGATTGTGATGATCGCAGTTCTAAGATGATGAATGAATTTCAAAATTCAGTTCTAACTTTAATTTATCTACATCTCACATCTATTCTAACACTAACTTTATCTACACTTCATGTTTATTCTAACTTTAACTTTATCTACGTTTCACATCTATTCTAACTCTAACGTTGTTCAACATCACTATCAGATAAGAAGATTGTTATGCATTATTTATATGCATTATCATTGAGACTAATCAAGATCGCAGAATGTTCAATCTATTTATCAAGTTGCAATTCATTGCAAGTAGAAATTGAGTTGTTGAATGAAATGAAGATCAAAAAACTCTTTATATCAAGCAGAATGCAAATCGAGTCACTCTTCACAAGAAACTGACAAAGCTGAGAGTTATCAGCGTATATTAGAAAGTCTCGAAAGAGAAGCAGATGAACATGAAGAGCAATATGCGAAATACGATTACAGATGATCGAGTGAGAAAGAGTCTGCATGATAATGCATTTGAATAATGCATATGTGTTTCAAAAGCTGATTGTATAATAGCTCAATGCTTTGAGACAAATTTGATGAAGAAGGCGAGAAAGAAGAAGACTGCAAAGCGAGCGAAGCTCGAAGCAATAGTCATGAAGACGACGTTCAATACTACTTCTACTGTTGATGTATGTACTATGTTTGATGTGAAAGACAAGACTAACGTATGCATTAGACTATTGCACAACAAGATGAACTTGGAAAAAACATGTCAAGATACATGATATCTACTATTGAACTAATTCAGCAACGCATTTTACATCACGAAGAATTGAATGAATTGAAGGCAATAAACGATTCAGATGTCATACAAGAATTCAACAAATTCATGAGCGCATTTTCGAATGAAAAAAATGCGGTTGATCGAAAAATAGTTAATTCACTAAATTCATCAGATGATGAATCTGATGATATTATCGAGATTAACGACGATGGCAAGAAGATGAAATTTAGCAAGAGAGATAATGATGCAGATATGATTAAGAACGAGAACGAGTATGAGAAGAAGTACAAGAAGAAGAAGAAGAAGAATGAGATAATAGTGATCTCAGATTAGCAGTAGTAAATGAACAAGCATGAATTTTCTCTCATCAATTGCATTATTCTGTTGCATTATCAGACATTCAGATAGATATTAGTAGTACTTCGCTTCATGTCTTAACGAGTCGAGTCGAAAATTTCGAGTCGATACTCGATCTCAATCTTCTGACTTGACTTGAATACTTAAATTGAACCTTCTGACTCGACTTGAATACTCAAGTCAAGAATTCTGACTTGAATCAAGTCTTGACGAGTCGAGTACTCGACTTGACGCAATCAGTCTACTTGTCAGATTTATTCTCGATTTGTCATCTTAACTAGTTTCTATTGAGTCTAGCGTTGACTGAGAAACATACATATGTAGTCAGCTTCTTTTTTGTAGCTATCTTTCTTTCTTAGCATTTATCTTCTAGTTAAATGACACTTCTATCTGACTCATTCTAGACAGATTTCTAACATTAGATAAATGCTCATCAACTACTCTGCTATTGACGAATAGATGATATGAAACAATCTATTCAGTAAGAAAAATTTGCAAGAAATTCTTCAAATTTGCATCATCATTTTAAATTGCAAGAAATTCTTCGATTCTACACTCATTTTCATCATTCTATTTGCAAGAAATTCTTTGAATAAAGCATTCAATTATTATCTGAAATTCACAAGAAATTCTTTGAATTTTCACTCATTAAAAAACATTAATTCAAAACATCAACTTCTCATTTACTCTTATCTCAACAACTTTTATCTTCTCTCATCATGATATGCAACGTCAAGTCAGTTGAGTCTTGAACAATTCATCTGCTTAGAAACACTGTCAATAAAAGAGTTTCACTTCTATTTATTAATGCTTCAGTTGAAGCTGAGAAAGCTGTCATCACATGATTTTTTTTATTTCTTCATTAAGTGCATGCAGTCTATGACTATGACACTGTCTAGACGCTGTATGTATGCTAAGTTACATGTAACCTGATCAAAGTCGCTGCTTTATATCTTTTCGTTGATCAATCACATTAATAGTTTGCACATACAAGCGCTCTTTCTCAACTCTCATCATTGTACTTTCATTTTTCTTTGTCTCTTCACATTCTTCGCGTTCTACTCTTTCGTTTCTAATAGTCATTTTCTCGTTGCAATTCAAGTATTTTTCAAATACTTTAGTGTTGCAATTCTTTCAATTTTGATGATGAACAGTGTCAATATAGTGTCTGTGTTTTTGAGCTGAGCTTTTTTCTT
>JAABUS010003984.1_pt1 | contig 22466 bp, 18 predicted proteins | sample 5560161 | NCBI WGS metagenome assembly JAABUS01 (sample SAMN10711885, study PRJNA513376) | rock metagenome | isolation source: Antarctica rocks | place: Antarctica: Victoria Land, Trio Nunatak nord | collected 2016-01-04
CGGCGGGCGCAAGCCCTCTGCCGCGAAGGTCGCATCGAGCCGGGCCAAGTCCTCGACCAGGCGCTGCGGCTGTCGCCGGCGTACGCGACGAGCCTGCGCCAGGTCGTCAACGCCACCGGCGTCGTCGTGCACACGAACCTTGGCCGCGCGCCGCTCTCGGACGCCGCCCGCTCCGCGCTGCAGGTGGCTGCCGGCACGACGAACGTCGAGCTCGATCTCGAGACGGGACGCCGGGGACAGCGTGGCCGCGCGACCCTCGACGCCCTCGGCGCCGCGGTTCCTGAGGCCGAGGCTGTGCACGTGGTCAACAACGGCGCGGCGGCGCTGGCGCTGGCCGCGGCTGTGCTCGCCGGTGGCAAGCAGATCGTGGTGGCGCGCGGCGAGATGGTGGAGATCGGTGACGGCTTCCGCATCCCCGAGCTGCTGGAGGCGACCGGCGCTCGGCTGCGCGAGGTCGGGACGACCAACCGGGCCAGCCTGGCCGACTATGCCGCCGCGATCGGCGACGACACCGGCTTCGTGCTGAAGGTGCACCCCTCGAACTTCGTCGTCACCGGCTTCACCGCGAGCGTGCCGGCCAGTGAGCTCGCGTCGCTTCCGGTGCCGGTCGTGGTCGACATCGGCTCCGGCCTGCTCCGACGTCATCCCCGGCTGCCGGACGAGCCCGACGCGGCCAGCGCCCTGCGCGCCGGGGCGGCACTCGTGACCGCGTCGGGCGACAAGCTGCTGGGCGGGCCGCAGTGCGGGCTCATGCTCGGCGCAGCACCGCTGGTGGAGCGGCTGCGGCGGCATCCGCTGGCGAGGGCGTACCGCGTCGACAAGCTGACGCTCGCGGCGCTGGAGGCGACGCTGACCGGCCCGCCGACTCCGGTGGTACGGGCGCTGGAGGCCGACACAGCGGCGCTGCGGGCTCGTGCGACCGCGCTGGTGGAGGCGCTCAGCGGCATAGTCGAGGCGGAGGTCGTCGACACTGTTGCGGCCGTCGGCGGGGGCGGTGCGCCCGGTGTCGAGTTGCCCAGCGCCGCGGTCAGCCTGCCGGAGACGTTCGCGGCACCGCTGCGGCTCGGCGAGCCTTCGGTGGTGGGGCGGGTACGCCGAGACCGGCTGCTGCTCGACCTGATCGCCGTGGAGCCGTCCGACGACGCCGCCCTGGCGGACGCGGTGCGACGTACCGCCAAGACACTCGACGAGGTCAGCTGACGGTGCACGTCGTCGCCACCGCCGGTCATGTCGACCACGGCAAGTCGACGCTGATCGCGGCGCTCACCGGTCAGCAACCCGACCGGCTCGAGGAGGAGCGGCGCCGCGGCCTGTCCATCGAGCTCGGCTACTGCTGGACGCGACTGCCGCGGTCGGGCGACGTGGCATTCGTCGACGTACCGGGGCACGAACGGTTCGTGTCAACGATGCTGGCCGGTGTCGGGCCGGTGCCCGTGGTGCTGTTCGTGGTGGCCGCGGACGACCCGTGGATGCCGCAGGCCGGGGAGCACCTGGGCGTGCTGGACGCGCTCGGGGTTACCCGCGGGGTGCTGGCGGTGACCCGCTCCGACCTGGCCGACGCATCGGCTGCGCTCGCGTCGGCGCGCGCGGCGTTGTCGACCACCTCGCTTGCGGGCATCCCGTCGGTCGCGGTCTCCGGGACCACCGGCGAAGGGCTGGACGCGCTGGCCGCAGCGCTTGACGACGTGCTCACGTCGACGCCGGCACCGGACCCTTCGTCCGACGTACGGATCTGGGTCGACCGGGTCTTCACCAAGCCAGGTGCCGGGACGATCGTGACCGGCACGCTGCCCGCCGGGACGGTAACGCGGGGCGAGACTCTCGGGTGCGGCGACGGGCGGGTGACAGTCCGCGGCCTGCAGACGCTGACCCGCGACGTCGAGTCGGTCAGCGGCGTGGCCCGGGTGTCGCTGCGGCTCGGCTCGGCCGCGCCGTCGAGCCTTCGTCGTGGCTCGGCGCTGGTGACGCCCGGCGTGTGGGAGCCGTCGCGCGTGGTCGATGTGCGCATCGCTGGTGGGTCCGACCTGCCGACCGAGCCGATGTTGCACGTCGGGTCGGCGGCGGTGCCGTGCCGGGTCCGTCCGCTGGGCACCGCGGGCGACGCCCTGCTGGCGCGACTGACCCTCGACGACGAGCTGCCGTGGCACGTCGGCGACCGAGCAGTGCTGCGCGACCCTGGGCGCCGACAGGTGTGGGGCTTCCGGGTTCTCGACCCGGCGCCACCGAGACTGACACGTCGCGGCGATGCTCAGCGCCGGGCCGAGATGCTGGCGGATGCTCCGGAGGAGCCTTCACTCTCGGTCGAGCTGTCGCGCCGACGTGTCGTCCGCGTCGACCGGTTGCGCCGGCTGGGAGTGCCTGCCAACGAGCTGACCGCGGCCCGGCGCGAGCTGGGCTCGGACTGGATCCTCGACCCGGGGTTCTTGGCAGCCGCGCGCACCCGGTTGGGCGGGCTCGTCGACGAGCACGCCGCCGCGAATCCTTTGCAGGGCGGCGTCTCGCTGGCCGACGCCGCTCGACGACTCGGCCTTCCCGACGTCGAGTTGGTGGCGCGGCTGGTCGAACCGCCGCTGGTGCAAGACGGCGGCCGGGTCAGGCGCGGAGGTGCGCAAATGCCGGCGGAGTACGACGCAGCCTTGCAGCGGCTGGAGGACCTGTTGTCGGCGTACCCGTTCAGGGCGCCGGAGGCCGACACGTTGACCGAGCTCGGGCTCGACCGCCGGCTGCTGGCCGCGGCCGCCAGGGCGGGCAGGCTGCTGAAGCTCTCCGACGTCGTCGTGCTACTGCCCGGCGCCGACAGGGACGCGGTGGAGCTGCTGGCCACGCTGCCGCAGCCGTTCACGACCAGCGAGGCACGTCAGCGGCTCGAGACGACACGCCGCGTCGTCCTGCCGCTGCTGAGCCACCTCGACAAGTCCGGGCTGACGCGTCGCCTGCCCGACGACCGCCGCACGGTGACCTGACCGGCGTGACGAGAGGTTCGCCTTCCCGTTGCACGCCTTCGGTCCCCCCCGCCCCGCGATTGCGGGAAAGTGCATGCTCCGACCGGCGTGTCGCGCTGCAGTTTCCCGCAGTTGACGGCGTCCGGCTGGGCCGAGGACCTGCCCGTTCGGTCAGCTCTGGCTGGAGCTCGCCCAGAGGTCGATGCCGGAGTCGACGGCGTACTCGTCGATGCGGGCGAGCTCGTCGTCGGTGAAGTCGAGGTTGTCGAGCGCCTTGACATTCTCTTCGAGCTGCCTGACGCTGCTGGCGCCGACCACGAGCGAGGTCATCCGCTCGTCGCGCAGCGCCCAGGCGAGCGCCATCTGCGCGAGCGTCTGGCCGCGCCCGGCGGCGATGTCATTGAGCCCGCGCACCCGGGCGAGCGTCTCGTCGTTGAGCATGCTCTTGTCGAGGCTGCCGTCGGAGGCGGCGCGCGACCCCTCTGGGATGCCGTCGAGGTATTTGCTCGTCAGCAGCCCCTGAGCGAGCGCGGTGAACCCGATGCAGCCGGCGCCGACCTCCTGGAGCGCGTCGAGCAGGTCGGGCTCGATCCAGCGGTTGAGCATCGAGTACGACGGCTGGTGGATCAGCAGCGGCGTGCCGAGGTCGCGCAGGATGGCAGCGGCCTCGCGGGTGCGTTGGTCGGAGTACGAGGAGATGCCGACGAACGTCGCCTTGCCCTGGCGGACGGCGCTGTCGAGAGCCCCCATCGTCTCTTCGAGCGCGGTGTCGGGGTCGAAGCGGTGGCTGTAGAAGATGTCGACGTGGTCGAGGCGCATCCGGCGCAGGGAGTCGTCGAGGCTCGACAGTAGGTACTTGCGTGAGCCGAGGTCGCCGTACGGCCCCGGCCACATGTCCCAGCCGGCCTTGGTGGAGATGAGTAGCTCGTTGCGGTACGGCTGGAGGTCCTCGGCGAAGATCCGGCCGAAGTTCGTCTCGGCGGCGCCGTACGGCGGCCCGTAGTTGTTGGCGAGGTCGAAATGCGTCACGCCGAGGTCGAAGGCGCGGTGAATGACGGCGCGCTGCGTCTCGAGTGGCCGGTCGTCACCGAAGTTCTGCCACAGGCCGAGCGACAGCGCGGGCAGCTTCAGGCCGCTGCTGCCGGTGCGGCGGTAGGTCATGGACTCGTACCGGTTCTCGGCGGGGATATAGGTCATGCCGCCAGTCTCGCCGACGGGTGGGACGCGGCCAAGCGAGGGTGGCTGTCCACAGATCTCCGGGACGCCTCGCGTGCAAGGATCCCCCAGACGTAAGGTTGCGGTCATGACGATGGGACCGGTCGAGATCGAACGCAAGGTCCGCCAGCTCGACAACGACGTGCAGTCGATCTACACGATGCTCTCGGCCATCCAAGGCACCCAGGAGCGCCATACCAACCGGCTCGGAGAGCTGGCAGTCAAGGTCGACGGACTCGACGGCAAGGTCGATGCGCTCGCGGGACGAGTCGCGTCGCTCGACGCCCGGGTCGACGGACTCGACACCAAGGTTGACACAGTGCTCGACCTGTTGCGGGCAGGTCCGGCCGGCCACAGCTGACCCGCTGGTGTGGGCTTGCCTCGACGGCTCAACGGAGGCGGCGCCCACCCGAGGCGCTGCATCGCATCGTCACCCGCACTTGGGGAGACCTCCGCATGCATGCCGTCCGCGCCGAAGGACACGAACTGCACGTACCGCGAGTCGTCGCTCTGGTCGGACAAGATCATGGTCTCGCCGGCGTGCATGGCACTGAGGAACCGGCTCAGCCGCTGCTCGAACTCCCACCAGGCGTCTGCGCTCATAGCGGTGCTCCGCTCGCTCAGGAGGAGGAGACGACGCCGGCAGAGGTGCTGGCCACCACCGCGGCCGTCACCGCCGCCTGGGCAGCCTCGACGGCTTGCTTCACCGCCAGCGGAGCCCAGGACTCCGCGGAGATCTCCTTGCCCCTCCGGCGGATCTCCTTCTTCGTCAGGCCGGACTCCTCCGGGATCACCACGACGGTCAGCTTGTCCACCGCTGCCAGCAAGGACACCAGCGCGCCGATGCGTGGCGCCACCTCGGTGCCCGGCTGCAGGGCGGCGTTGACGATGTCGCGGCGGGTCGCCTGCTCGTGGGTCGCGTCGACTGTGGGCCAGCGTTTGCGTGGGAAGAGACCAAGAACCTTCCCCTCGTCGCGCCGCACGATTCCCCGCGCGACGAGCCGGCCGTAGACCTCGGCGCGTAGGCCGCTCGTGAGGTGCCGGATCACGTCACGGGGCTTCTTGCCTTCCCGTCTCGACAACCTCGCGAGCCCCTCGTCGAGGACGCTATCGCCGGTCGGGGAGCTGTCGCGGATCACGATGCGACCCAACTTCTGGGCCTCACCCTGCCCTGCGACGTCGACGCGTCCCGCCAGCGACAGCTCGAGCAGCACAGCTCCGGCCAGTGCGTACGACAGCTTGGTGGAGTCCGCGGCCGCTGCGCCCGACTCGTCGTCGGTCAACAGGAGGAGCAGGTCTTCGACGATCAGCATGCTTCCCACGCTAGTCCAGTCGCTGATGTAGGCCCTTCTCTATGCACGGCATCGCTGCCAACCGCCGCTGTAGGGATCGAGCGAGCTTTGGCCACAGCACGTCGGTGGCCGACAGCACCGGCATCCGGATCGAGAGCACCTCCACCTCGCTGGCACGGTCGAGCAGCGAACACGCACGGCCCCTCGGTCCTTCCTCGGTTGGACAAGATCGTCGGGCCATGTCGCGGGTCGCACAGGTCTCGGCAGGCGCCGGCCGCGGCAGACTGGGCGGGTGCGCGTTGCGACCTTCAACATCCTGCATGGACGTGCACTTTCTGACGGCCGCGTCGACGTCGAGCGCTTTGCCGCTGCGATCCGCACGCTGGACGCCGACGTGCTCGCGCTGCAGGAGGTCGACCGCGACCAGCCCCGGTCCCTCGGCGCCGACCTGACCAGCGTGGCGGCCGACGCGATGGGTGTGACCGAGCACCGCTTCGTGGCGGCGCTGTCCGGCACGCCGGGCGTGACGAGGCAGGCAGCCACCGGCGACGAACAGCCCGGCACGGCGGCGTACGGCATCGCGCTGCTGTCGCGCTATCCCGTTCGTGGTTGGCAGGTCCTGCGACTGCCACCACTGCGCGTGCCGGTGCCGCTCTGGCACGACCGGCTGCGGCCGGATGTAGTGCACGACGAGGCCCGGGTCGCTGTCATGGCAACGGTTTCGACGCCCCTCGGTGATGTGCTGGTGGCGGCCACGCATCTGTCGTTCCTGCACGGCTGGAACGTCGTGCAGCTACGGCGGGTGGTGCGCGCCGCGTCGGCGTACGCCGGGCCGGTGATCGTGATGGGCGACCTCAACATGCAGCCTGCGCTGGCGCGCCGCGTGACGGGCATGCAGCCGCTGGCCACGCAGCCGACCTTTCCGGCCGGTACGCCCGATCGCCAGATCGACCACATCCTGGCGCGCGGCATCTGCAGCGGCTCGGGAGGGGCGGTCGAGCTGCCGCTGTCCGATCATCGGGCGCTTTACGTCGACCTTGCCGAGGCCGCTCGCTCCTAGCGCACCGCGCCACAAATTCCCTTGTGGATAACGGCCCATCGGGTCGCGCTGACAGGCATGGTGGACGGCATGGACGACGACATTTCCGAGCTGCTCCCTCCCGGGGAGCAGCCGCCGGTGCGGACGCAGCAAGAGCTCTTCGACTACTGGCGGGCACTGATGGGTCCCCTCGGTTTCTCCCGGCCGATGCTGTGGGTGTGCTTCATCTCGGCCGACGACGTGGTCGCACCGGTCATCTCGCAGATCGACGACCTTCCGAAGTTCCCGGATCGGGAGCTGCTGACGAACCTGATGTGGATCTTGAAGAACGCCGCACTGGACGGCAACGAAGGCAGCAGCGTTGCCATGCTCTTGTCGAGGCCGGGTCGCAGCGACCTGAGGACCACCGACCGCGCCTGGGCGCGAGGGCTCGCAAGCGCTGCGTCCGCGAGCGGCGTGCCGCTGCGTCCGCTGTACCTGGCCACAGATGAGTCCATCCGTGTCGTCGCCGTCGACGACCTGTTGGGGCCCGACGCCGCCTGACCGCGCTTCAGCGGTTGCGGTACGCCGACATGAGCGTGTCCCGGTCGACGAGATCGAGGTAGCGCACCGCCTCGCGGATCGTCACGCCAGAGACCCGTGGGACTCGGGGTGTTAAGAAGGCGACGACAGCCTCCGGCCGGTGTTTGCCGGCCTCACGAAGCACCCAGCCGATCGCCCTGCGAATGAAGAACTCCCGCTCGTCGAGCATCGCGTCGGCCAGGTCACAGAAGCGTTCCCAGCCTTCGAAGCGTCCATTGCTGCCGAGGGACTTGAGGTGGGCGAGCAGTGCAGAGCGTCGCACCCAGAAGTCGTCGTCGCGCCCCCATCGCCGCAACGTCTCGTCGACCGCCGCGTCGGTCGGGTGCGAAGCAGGATCGTCGCGGCGACACCGCCGGCGCGCCCGTCCACGAGCGCCCACGCGCGTGAGTCACGCAGCAGCGGCTCGAGCCGGCTGAGGTCTGCGGGTGTCATGGTGTCGGCGTACAGCTCGAGCACGAAGACCGCCAGCATCCGGCGCTCGTGCAACGGCCGCGTCCACAGCTCAGTGGCAATCATGAAAGCAGCCGCCGCGCCCAGGTCACGATGCTCGCGCCGGATGCGCTTGGCGACGCGGCGGATGGCGGGCACCGGGGCTCCGGCATGCTCGAGGGCGCTCTTGAGGTACGCCTTCTCGTGAACTGCGCGCTCGGGCGTCCCGGCGGTACGCAGCTCGGCTTCGGCAGCCGCGGCTACCGCCACCGGATCGAACTCAGTCACCGCGACCTCTTCCCTCACCAAACTCCACAGTCGTCACAACCGCCGCAACGCTGCTCTCGCGCCAGGAGGTCGCAGCCACAACGATGCGGCCGTCTCGATCCGTACCCACACCGGCTCGTAGGAGTTCGTGCGTAGCCTGTCACTGAGCGCTATCAAGGCTGGGGTTCGCGAACTGACGGACTGCAACTTCGCAGTTAGCCGAGGAACATGCTTCGCGCTTCGCTGATCCCGTCCACATTGACGGGCACATGTTCCCCGGAGGCCCACTGGGTGGCGGTGAGGCGGAGGCGCTCCGAGACAAGGGCCTCAGTTCCGCGTGCATCGCGCGAGATGCCGTCAGGTCGGTAGCCGAGCTTGCGGGAGACGCCCTGCGAGGCGTGGTTGTCGGGGAACACCTCGGTGGTCGCGTCGCTCGCGCCGAGGTGGTCGAAGGCGAGAGCGAGTAGACCGGTCCGGGCTTCGGTGCCGATGCCGTGGCCCTGGTGCTCGAGTCCGAGCCAGGACGCTGTGGTGACCTCTCGCAGGATCGAGAAGTCGCGCGCGCGGAGCGTGACCACTCCGGTGGGTGCGTCATCGCGGAGAAACACCGCGAGCCCCAGTCGCCAGTCTGTGGCTTGCCAACGGTGGAGTTGCGACCAGTGGTCGCGGAGCACGAACTGCGCACGCTCATCGGGGTTGCCCTCGGCCCACGGCGTCAGGAACGGCCGTTCGTCGGGCTGGTGTACGCCGCGGCCGGCGAGCTCTGCGAGAGCGGCGAGTTCATCGAGATTGGGCAGGCGGAGGCAGAGTCGGGGCGTCCTGATGCGCAAGCCGTAGGTCGGCCACAGGTCTGCGAGCATGCGGGCAGTCTCTCGGATGCTCGATTGTCGTCGCATCGGGGTTGTTATCAGCCTCTGAATGCCGAGTCCGTGCTGGTGAGCCCAATCGCACGAGTTCGACTCGTTGGGCATGACGTTCGAGATCGCTTCCTTTCGACAGCCCTGTCAGGGCGAGTCGAGAACTCGAGGACTACCCCGGTCCCCTACGCCGACATCCACGACGACGAGTCCGCCGTCGCCGGCCGAGGGTTCTGTGCGACAAGGTGCGGTGCGGTCTCGGCCGACGCGGGGTCAGGGGGGAGTCTTGACGGTGCTCGCGCAACGTCTGCACTGCCCTCAGGTGGGTGGGGCGTGGGATTGTCGGCTGGTGGCTCGGGCTGTGGGCCGTGCTGGGCTGAAGCTGACCCAGCGCGACTGGATCCGTTCGCCGGGTGGGTGTCGGTAGGGGTTCGCGATCGCCGCCGGGTCGTCGGCGGCGGGTGGGGTCGGTGGGGTGTTGGTGGCCATCACGCGGCCGAGCGCGTCGATGAACAGCAGGCTGCCGTGGTCGTCGGCGTTGCCGGTGATGGTGAGCTCGCCGCGGTGCAGCGCGTCATGGTGGAACGGGCACAGCGCAGCGAGGTTGGAGGTGTCGGTGCGGCCCCCGCGGGCCCAGGCGATCAGGTGGTGGACCTCGAGGTGGTGGGTGGCTCCGCAGCTGGGGACGAGGCAGCTGCGGTCACGGTCGAGCACAAGGCGGCGGGTCCGTTCGGGGACGATACGCATGGCACGCCCGACGTTCACGGGTGCCCCTTGGGTCTGCCACACGGGCTGCACGATGCCGTCGCAGCAGATCTTGTCGAGCAGCGTCTGGGGCAGTGCCGGGCCTTGGTTGATCCCAGCCGCCGTCGGTGTCGAGGTGCACGTAGACCCGGTACTTGCCGCGCCGGCCGGTGGAGGTAAGGATCGACAGGGACCGGTTGCAGACCTCCAGCAGGGCGTCCATCCAGGTCACCTGGGGCTGCCCCGCCTGGAAGAGGGCGTCTTTCGCCTCCTTCATCGCCTGCTCGATCAAGACGCCGTCGTCGGCCGGGGCGTCGACCTTCATGCCAACGCGGTGGCCGTCACGGAACATCGCCACGGTGCCCTTGGCTGCGGCCTCTGCTGCGGCCTCTGCTGCGGCTGCTTGCTGGGCGGGCGCGGTGGTCCCTTCGTCTGGCTCCGTGAACGAGTACCGCGACAAGGTGGAGCGCAGCTGGGTGACGGTGGCGACCTTGGCGAACGAGGCGACCTCGGCGTCGTTGTGTGCAGGCGCGTGTTTGGCGACACAGATGACCTGGTCGACCGACAGGGCACCGGCTCCTAGCGCCGCGACCGTCACCGGCAGCTCGCCACGGCGGCGGGCCACCGCGGTGACCTGGCGGGCCCGCTCCGGCGACAGCCCGGCCTTCCAGCACAACCAGTGCTCGACAGACTTGATGCCGTAGCCGCACCACAGCCCCGACTCGATCAGGTCCGCGGCCAGCTCGACCAGCCGCCCGTGGGCGACGTTGAGCGCACCGGCAGCCGACGCGACCTGCGCCTCAATCTCACGCACCGCGGCCTCACGCGCCGCCACCGCCTTCATCACTGCCATGAGCACAATCATACAAGTGTTCGACGACAAAACGGCCGGTGATTGCTCTCCTGTGGATGACTGATCGCCTCCAAACCCGCCACCCCAAGTCAGGTGGTTCGTTCCGGTCGCCGGCGGGGTCGTACTCCCTTTCGATCGGGCTTTCTCGAAGTAGCCACGGTGACGGCCGCCGCTCGAGCGTCACCTCGAGGCCGGCACTAGCCGCGGCGCCGACCGAGTAGCGCCCGTATCCCCACTCCTAGACCCGCGGTGAGCGCGCCTGCGATCAGCCCGTGGTGGTGCGACGCCCACAGCTGTAGCGACCTGTCGGTCGACGTGTCGTCGAAGACCCCGTGCGCCCCGAAGTCACGACCGCCCTGGCCGTCGGCCGGCTCCCAGAGGTTTGCCGGCTGGTGGGGGTCGTGCGGCTGGTCGGTCTGCTGCGACGAGACGCCGGTACGGGCCAGGTAGCGGTCCAGCAGCCCGGGGGCGACCGCGTTGGCCGCCAGCGTCGCCACGGTCGACCCGCCCACCCAGTACTCGCGGCGCCTCGGGTGGTCGGCCGCGTACAGAACGGCGTTGGCGGCCACCTCGGGCTGGTAGATGGGCGGCACGGGCTGCGCCTGCTTCGGCAGGCGCGACAGCACCCAGGAGAACTGGGGGGTGTTGACCGCCGGCATCTGCACCATGGTGACGTGCACGCCGCTCTTCTTGTGCAGCAGCTCGGTGCGCAAGGACTCATGGAAGCCCTGGATGGCGTGCTTGGACCCGCAGTACGCCGTCTGGAGGGGTATGCCTCGATAGGCCAGCGCCGAGCCGACCTGGACGATCGTGCCACGGTCGCGCGGGAGCATCAGCCGGAGCGCAGCCATCGTCGCGTACACGTAGCCGTGGTAGTTCACGTCGGTCACCCGGCGGAACTCCTCGGGCTCGATCTGCGTGAACGGCGCGAACACCGACGTGAAAGCGACGTTGACCCAGACGTCGATGGGGCCGAGCTCCGCCTCAGCGCGCTCGGCTGCCGCCTGCACCTGCGCGTGGTTGGCGACGTCGGTGGGGATCTGAAGGGCTGTGCCGCCGCCGCGCTCGACGTCGCGGGCGACGGCTGCCAGGCCCTCCGCACCGCGCGCCACCAGGGCGACCTTGGCGCCGCGGGCCGCGAACGCCTGCGCGGTGGCACGGCCGATACCGGCGGTCGCCCCTGTCACGACGACGACTTGGCTCGAAGTGTTGGTTTCCACGTGTCCTCCTCAGCGGGGCAGCGCGGGCGGCCGCGCCGTGGTCGGTCGAGCACGGTGTGGCTCACGACGTTACGTTGGGAAACCGATAGCGGCAGTGCTGGGAGCGGATCAGCCGGAAGAGGTGCCCACGATGACGGAGCGCTGGTACAAGGAGGCGGTCATCTACTGCCTCGATGTCGACTCCTTCCAGGACTCAGACGGCGACGGGTACGGCGACCTGCGCGGGCTGGTCAGCCGACTGGACTACCTCTCGCGCCTCGGGGTGACCTGCCTGTGGCTCAACCCGGTCCATCCCACCCCGCACCGCGACAACGGCTATGACGTGTCGGACTACTACGCAGTCGACCCGCGCCTGGGGACGCTCGGCGACTTCGTGGAGTTGGCCCAGCAGGCACGCCAGCGCGGCATCCGGCTGCTGCTCGACCTCGTCGTCAACCACACCTCCGACCAGCACCCGTGGTTCCAGTCGGCGCGCAGTGACCGCAACTCGCCGTACCGGGACTGGTACGTGTGGAGCGACACCGAACCGCCGGACCGCCAGCAGGGCATCGTCTTTCCCGGCGAGCAGACGGAGACGTGGTCTTTCGACGACCAGTCGAAGGCGTGGTACTTCCACCGCTTCTACGACTTCCAGCCCGACCTGAACTGGGCATCGCCCGCCGTGCGCGCCGAGATCAAGAAGGTGATGGCTTTCTGGCTGCAGCTCGGCGCATCCGGCTTCAGGGTCGATGCCGCCCCTTTCGTGCTGGAACAGGTCAGCGCCGGCGTCGACCCAGGCCCCATGGATTTTTCGATTCTCGACGACTGGCGCCAGGACGTGCAGTGGCTCAAGGGGGACGCTGTGCTGCTGTGCGAGGCGAACGTCGGGCCCGGCGACCTGGCGACGTACTGCGGCGCGCGCACCGACGGCCCGAACGACCGGGCGCACATGTTGTTCTCGTTCCTGCTGAACACCAAGCTGTGGTTGGGGTTGGCGCGCGGTGACGCCGAACCCGTCGTCGAGGCGCTCCAGGCCCAGCCTCGGCTGCCGGCGATGGCACAGTGGGCGACGTTCCTGCGCAACCACGACGAGCTGGATCTGAGCAAGCTGACCAGCGAGCAGCGTGACGACGTGTTCGCTGCGTTCGCGCCCAAGGACGACATGCGCATCTACGGGCGCGGCATCCGCCGCCGGCTGGCACCTATGTTTGGTGGCGACCGGCGCCGCATCGAGCTGGCGTACTCGCTCCAGTTCTCCATGCCCGGAACCCCCGTCGTTCGGTACGGCGAGGAGATCGGAATGGGTGAGAACCTGGCTCTGCCCGGGCGCGACGCGATCCGTACGCCGATGCAGTGGGACGACGGCCCGGCGGGCGGGTTCTCCACCGCCGTCGAGCAGGGTCTGGCGCCGCTGGCCACGACTCGCGGCCGTTATGGCTCGCGGCGGCTCAATGTGCGGGCACAGCAGCGCGACGCCGGCTCGCTGCTGAGATGGTTCGAGCAGCTCATCATCACGCTGCGGGAGTGCCCCGAGATCGGGGTGGGTGAGTGCACGGTGGTCGACGTGCCGCTGCCTCGGTCGGTGATCGCCCACCGCTTCGACGCGCCCGAAGGCTCGATGTTGTTGCTGCACAACCTCGCTGACGTGGCCGTCACCGTCGACATCGGGCCACTCGACGCCACCACCGGTCGACCTTTCGAGATCACCGCCGACGGGCCGTATGAACGCCCCACCGCCCGGCTCAAGGGACTAGAGCTGCGCGGCTGGGGCTACCGCTGGATCAGGCTGCGCCGCAGCAACGCGGTCTAGGCCGTTCCGGGTGCGCCTCAGCTGCAACCGGCCGACACGCTCATGCAGACGTCGCCGAAACCGGATCATCGACGGTGCGCCGACGCAGCTTCATCAGCGGGGGAACCAGCGCTATGCAAGCGCAGACGATCACCAGGACCAGCGAGCTCGGGCGCTGCACGAAAGGCGTCAGATCTCCTCCGGAGATCTGCAGCGCACGGCGCAGGTTCGTCTCGAGCAACGGCTCGAGCACCAGCGCGAGGACCGCGGGAGCCAGCGGGAAGTCGTACTCCTGCATGAAGTAGCCGATCACCCCGAACGCCAGCAGCACCATCATGCTGAACAGATTGAAGCTCAGCGCGTAGGCGCCCAGCACGACGAACGCCAGGACGCCCGAGAACAGCAACGACATGGGGATCGACAGCAGCTTCACGAACAACCCGACCAGTGGCAGGTTGAGGATCAGCAGCACGACGTTGCCGACGTACATGCTGGCGATGATGGCCCACACCAGCTTGGGGTCGCTCTCGAAGAGAAGCGGGCCCGGCTGTAAGCCGTACATCATGAACACGAACAGCAGCAGCGCGGTCGTGGCCGACCCAGGAATCCCGAGCGTCAGCAGCGGCACCATCGCGCCGCCCACTCCGGCGTTGTTGGCGGCCTCCGGACCAGCCACCCCCTCGATGGCACCCTTGCCGAACTCGTCTTTGTGCTTGGACAGCTTCTTCTCCATGACGTACGACATGAAGGACGCGAGGGAGGGTCCCACTCCCGGCAGCACACCGATGATGAACCCGAGCACCGAGCCCCGGGCGTACGGCCCGGCCGATCGTCGCCAGTCCTCACGGTTCATCCACAGCCGGCCTTGGATCGGTCGCGCCTCCTGCGCCGTGCCGCGACGGCACAGGTTGTTGATTGCCTCCGGGATGGCGAACAGCGCCATCGCGAAGATCGCGAAGTCGATGCCGTCCTGCAGCTGGAGCAGGCCGAACGTCTCTCGCGTGGAGCCGGTCTGCGGGTCGAGTCCGATGATGCCGACCGCCAGACCCAGCAGCGTCGCCAACGCCGCCTTGAGCCGGGACCCTGTGGTGAGCGTCGAGGCCATCATCAGTGCCAGGAGCATGAGCAGGAAGTACTCCGGTGCGCCGAACAGCACAGCCAGCTTGACCAGGAACGGCGACAACAGCATCAAGGCGATCGTGGACAGGGTGCCCGCGACGAAGGACCCGATGGCAGCGGTGGCGAGCGCCGGGCCGGCTCGTCCTCGTTTGGCCATCTCGTAGCCGTCGATCGCGGTGACCACGCTCGCCACCTCGCCCGGGGTCCGGATCAGCGTCGCGGAGATCGAACCGCCGTACATCGACCCGTAGTAGATCCCGCTGAGCAGGATGAGACCGTGTACCGGCTCCATGCCGAAGGACAACGGAATCAGCAGGGCGATCGCCGTGATCGGGCCGATTCCGGGCAGCACGCCGACGATCGTGCCGACGAGCACCCCGATGAACGCGAAGAACAGGCTGTACAGCGTGAGCGCTTCCAGGAACCCGCCGCCGAGGCCGGAGAACAGATCCATCGCCAACCAGTCCTAACCGAGAATTCCGGGCGGCAGCTGGACCTGCAACCCCTTGTTGAACAGCAGGTAGACCACCACCGAGAACACCGCCGCGAACACGGCGTTGCGCAGCAGCTTGTCGCGGTCGACGTACGTCGTGATGCCTGTCAGGAAGGCGAATGTCGACAACAGGTAGCCCAGCGGGATGAACGCGATGATGTAGACCGTGAACATCGCGAAGGTGGCGACCACCTCACGCTGCGACACGTCCTGCCTCGGCACCGCTGCCACGTCTTGGCGCTCCTCGTCGGGCGTCTGCGCGTCACCTGTGTCGTCAGCCGCGACCTCGCCGGGATCGGGTGACCGCAAGCCACGGACGACGAGGGCGATCGCGCAGGCGACCGTGATGGCTCCGATCGTGAGCGGGAAGACTCTCGGACCGAGGACGGAGGCCGACGACGGTCCCTGCCTGATCTGGAATGCCGCCACGAAGAAGATGAGGCCGAGACCGGCGCTCACGATCCCCGCGGTGACATCCTTGGACTTGGTCAGTGCACGCAACATTGGTCGCTCGCTCAGATCGCGCCGGTGTCGCGCAGGCCCTGCTCGATCTGAGCGTTCGCGTCCTTGAGGTAGGTGTCCAGCTCGTCACCGACGAGGTAGAGCGGCTCCCATTGGTTACGCTCGGCGAGCTTCTTCCAGGTCGAGGTCGCCAAGGCGTCCTTGAGCTTGCCTTGCCAGTACTCCACGGCGGTGGCGGGCATGTCTGGCGGACCGTAGATCTCCCGCGTGTTGGCCAGTGTCACGTCGTAGCCGAGGCTCTGGGCCGTCGGGATGTCGTCCAGCGGAGACTCGAGGCCTTCGTCGCTCAGCACCGCGAGACCACGCAGGTCGCCCGACTCCAGCTGCCCACGGAACTCACTCACACCGGCGATCGCCGCCGTGACGTCACCGTTCAGCATCGCGGTGATCTGCTCACCACCGCCCTCGTACTGGACGAAGTTGATCTTCGACGGATCACCGCCGTACGCCTTGACGAGCAGGGCGAACGGCAGTTGGTCGTCGCCCGAGGCGGCCACCGGCACCGACTGCGGGTCGTCCTTGACCTCCGCGAGCAGATCGTCGAGCGACGTGTACGGCGCATCGTCGGGCGTTACCACGATGTAGTGCTCGATGATCAGGCTGGCGATCATCGTGACGTCCTTGTAGCTGGTGTCGCAGTCGCCGCGGAGGTAGTTGGACAGGATCGGCGTCGAGGTGACGGCAATGTTGTAGGCATCGCCCTTCATGTCATTGGCCATCTGGTTGAGCCAGACGCATCCCGTTGCCCCGGTCCGGTTCTGGACGGGAAGGGCCGAGTCGGTGAGCCCCTCCTTGTCGAACGTCTCGGCGAGCGCCCGTGCGGTGGTGTCCCAGCCCGAGCCGGGCTCGGCCGGCGCGGTCAATGTGACGGGCTTGCTCGGATAGTTGGCTCCGGCCTCGGACGTGTTGGTGTCGAAGGCACTGCAGGACGACAGCACCAGGGCCGCGGAGGCGGCGGCCGCCGGTAGTGCCAGCGCTCTGCGTCGGATGTGACCACTCGTGTTCTTCATCGTGACTCCGTTCCGCGCTGTCGGGGTCGGCAGCACACCTTTGATTGGTGGATCAACTGGCGTTTCCGGATTACCTCACCCGGCGTTGAGTTCTTGCGACGACGGCGCCGGGTAGAGCACCCAGGAGGGGTCGGCCCTGCTGAGCTGGCTCTCCAGGGGGTGGTCGACGACCGGGGCGACGAGATCACGCGAGATGTGGAGCAGCGAGTCCAGATCGACCCCGGTCTCCACACCCAGCAGCATCAGCAGGTGCACGAGATCCTCGGTGGCGATGTTGCCGGTGGCTCCGGGCGCGAACGGGCAGCCACCGAGTCCGCCGACCGACGAGTCGAAGTCGACGATCCCAGCGGTCATGCCGGCCAGCACGTTGGTGAGCCCCAGCCCTCGGGTGTCGTGCAGGTGCAGGGCGAAACGGGTTTCAGGGAAGTCGGTACGCAGCCGGGATGACAACGCATAGACGTGCGCCGGGTCGGCCACGCCGACGGTGTCGGCAATTGTGACCCTCCGCACGCCCATGTCCTGGTAGGTCGCCACGACCCAGGCGACACGGTCGTACGGCACCCTGCCCTCGAAGGGACAGCCGAGCGCGGTGGCCATGCCGCCGACGACGTCGATCTGGTGGTCGTGAGCAAGGGCGACGACGTCACGCAGTGCGTCGAGGGCCTGCGCAGTGTTGCGGTTGGCGTTGGAGCGGCTGTGCGAGTCGGTCACCGAGAGCATGGTCTCCCAGACGTCGGCCTGGTGTGCCAGCGCACGCAGACCTCCCTTGAGGTTGGGAACCAGCACGGCGTACTCGACGCCCGGGAGCCGCGACACCCCCTGCATCACCTCGTCGGCGTCCTTGAGCTGCGGAACGGCGTCCGGACGCACGAACGACGTCACCTGGACACTGGGCACACCGGTCCGCGACAGCGCATCGACGATCTTGATCTTGGCGTCGGTCGGAATGAGGCTCTTTTCCAGCTGGAAGCCGTCCCGAGGCCCGACCTCGTTGATCTGGACACGTGCCGGCAGCTCGAACGGGAGCCGTGCGCGCTCGCCGACGTAACGCCTGGCGGGGTGGTCTGAGTCGGTCATCAGATCGTCCTCTTCTCCGCGAGTACTTCGAGGTCGTCGGGTGTGAGCCCGATCTCCGCATACACCTCGCTGTTGTGCTGGCCAAGGCCCGGACCGGGGCAGCGAACCGAACCGGGGGTCTCGCTGAACTTGGGTGTCACTCCGGGCAGTCGCAGCGAGCCGAGCTTCGGGTGGTCCACCTCGACGAGCATGTCGCGAGCGGCATAGTGCGGGTCCTCGAAGATGTCGGCGATGCTGTTGACCGGCGACACCGGGCAGCCGTGCGCGTTCAACACGTCCTGGATCTCCTGCGACGAGCGTGCCTTGAACCAGTCGGTGACGATCTGGTTGAGCTCGCCTCGCCGCTTCACACGCTCGCGGTTGGTCGCGTAGCGGGGGTCGGTAACCATGTCGGCCCGGTCCATCGCCACCGCGAGCCGGTCGAACGTGCGATCGGTGCTCGTGGTGAGCACGAGCCACACGCCGTCGGCGGCCTGGAACATCCCGGCCGGCACCGAAGCGGACAACTGGTTGCCGGTGCGCTCGCGCACCCTGCCCAGCCGGTCGTACTCCGTGACCACCCCCTCGAGCATGCGGAACATGGACTCGTAGAGAGCAACGTCCACCTCCTGCCCGGGGCCGCCCGCCACGTCGCGGTGATAGAGGGCGCTCAATGCACCGATGGCGGCGAACAGACCGCTCGTGTAGTCGGCGAGCGAGATCGAGGGCAGGATCGGGGGCCGATCGGGGTAGCCGCTGATGTAGGTGAAGCCGCTGAACGCGGTGGCCGGCGTCCCGAACCCGGCGCGGTCCCGATAAGGCCCGGTCTGGCCGAATCCGCTCACCCGCACCACGATGATGTCCGGGTTGGCCTCCCGCAGCCGGTCGACGTCCAGACCCCAGCGCTGCATGGTGCCCGGGCGGAAGTTCTCGATCAGGATGTCGCGCGACGCCAGCAGCCTGCAGAAGATGTCTTGGCCCTCTTCGGTGCGCAGGTCCAAAGTGATGCCTCGCTTGTTGCGGGCCGACACGGCCCAGGTCAGCGACTCGGTCCCGTCGAAGGGCTCCATGCCGCGCAGCGAGTCGCCGGTCTCGGGCATCTCCACCTTGACCACGTCGGCGCCGAGGTCGCCGAGGATCGAGGCCGCGAAGGGGCCGGCGTACACGGTCGCGATGTCGAGCACCCTGACTCCAGCGAGCGGACCGGACAGGCCCGGCACCGGTGTCCGCCTCGCGCCGTCTGCTGGCGTCATGCGCTCTGCCTCGCGGGGTCGCGGTCGACGTGGCCGAGGTCGCGTGAGACGCGTGCTGCAGCCTCGACGGTCGCGGTGATGCCGGCGTTGCGGGCCGCCTTCTTCTTGAGGCGTGCGGATGGCGCGGAGAGCACCATGGCCGCGACGACTCCGCCGAACCGGTCCCTGATCGGCGCGGCCACCGCGGCGACGCCCGGCTCGCGCTCCCCGTCGCTGACGGCGTACCCCTGCTCGCGGGTCGCGGTGAGCCGCCGCTCGAACGTCGCCCCGTCGAAAGGGTGGTCGCCGCCGTCTCGCTGATGGCTGGCCAGCGCCAGCGACGCTCGCTCGTCAGGTTCCAGCCAGGCGAGGAGCACCTTGGCGCTGGCCCCACCGTACACAGGCAGCGGGACACCGACCTGGCCCATCGGGCGGAGGTTGAGCGGGCTCGGCACTACTTCGATAGGGACGCGGTTGTGGCCGTGCCGCAGATGCAGCTCGGCGTTCTCGGAGGTCTGGTCGCGCAGCCATTCCATGTGCGCCCGGGCAACGTGCCGCACGTCGAGGCCGTCGGCGACGCGTGAGCCCAGGTGCAGCAGGGTGACACCCAGCCGATAGCCGTGGACGTCCTGCTCGAGGAGCCCGTGTGCAGCCATTCCCTTCATCAGGCGGTACGCCGTGGGGGTGCTGATGCCGAGAGCCTTCGCCATCGCAGGAGGATCCATCCTCCTCACGCCGTTGGGGAAGGACTCCAAGATGGCCATCACCTTGTCCAGCACACCGACGTCGCTCACCAGCACTCCATTATGTGGATGGAAATCCATAATTGCGGCCACGATGTCTACTCGCGTGCACGGCATCCGCGCAAGCCGCCGGATCAGGATGTGAGACACGACAGCCAAGCGGTGACGTCCCGGATTACCGGAACCCTGTCCACAGGTCTTCGCGACGTCGGTCGACGGACTCGACACCGGACTCACCAGCCTCGACAGCAAATCGACAGCGTGCTCGACCCGTTGCGGGCGGGTCCGGCCCGCCAGAGCTGACGCTGGCTCGTGCCCGCAGGCGCTCAGTCGTCGAACAAGGCGCGCACGTCGTCGGCGTCGATCGGCGTACCGGCTGACCCGTCACCGTCGATCACCTGGGCGAAGAGGGCGGCCTTGCGGGCCTTGAGCGCCATCACCTTCTCCTCGATGGTGTCCGCCGACACCAGCCGGTAGACGATCACGGGGTTGCGCTGCCCGATGCGGTGGGTCCGGTCGACGGCCTGCGCCTCGACGGCGGGGTTCCACCACGGGTCGAGCACGAAGACGTAGTCGGCCTCGGTCAGGTTGAGCCCCACTCCCCCCGCTTTGAGGCTGATGAGGAACACCGACGTGTCGCCCTGCTTGAACGACTCGATGACCTCACCGCGACGGCGGGTGCGCCCGTCGAGGTACGTCGACTCGATGCCTTCACGGTCGAGCCGGTCACGCACCCGGGTCAGGAACGACGTGAAGGAGCTGAACACCAGCGCCCGGTGTCCTTCGGCCACGACCTCGGCCAAGTGGTCGACCAGCACGTCGGTCTTGGCCGAGCCGGCGGCCTCGTGGGCGGGGTCGATGAGCGCGGCGTCGAGGCTGAGCTGGCGCAGCTTGGTGAGCGAGCGGAAGATCGCGATGCGGTGCTTGTCGAAGTCCTCCACAAGACCCAGGACGGTCTGCCGCTCGCGTTGCAGATGGGTGTCGTAGATACGGCGGTGGCGCGGCGTGAGCTGGACCTCGAGCACCTGCTCCTGCTTGGGCGGCAGGTCGGCGGCGACCAGCGCCTTCGTCCGCCGCAGCAGGAACGGCCGGATGCGGCGGCGAAAGCGCTCCAGCGCGGCGGCGTCAGCCTCCCGCTCGACGGGGTTGGCGACCAGCTCCTTGAACCGCGCCGGGTGCGAGTAGAGCCCAGGCGCCACGATCGACAGCAGCGACCACAGCTCCATCAGCCGGTTCTCCATCGGTGTGCCGGTCAGCGCGACCCGGAACGGCACGTCGAGTCGGCGTACGCACTGGTAGGTCTTGGCCCGGAAGTTCTTGACGGTCTGCGCCTCGTCGAGCACCAGCCCGCCCCACTGCTTGTCGACGTAGTCGTCGGTCTCGAGGCGGAGCAGGGTGTACGACGTGACGACCACGTCAGCGCCCTCGACGACGGCGGCGATCGACTCGCCGCGGCGTGCCACCGACTGGGTCACGGTGCGAACAACGAGACCGGGGGTGAAGGCGGCGGCCTCGTGTGCCCAGGTCGAGACGACGCTGGTGGGAGCGACGACGAGGAACGGACCGGCGCCCTCGGCACGGGCATGCGCGACCAGGGCGAGGGTCTGCAGGGTCTTGCCCAGGCCCATGTCGTCGGCGAGGATCCCGCCGAGCCCGGCCCGCCAGAGGAACGCCAGCCAGCGGAACCCCTCCAGCTGGTAGTGCCTCAGCTCGGCCTTGACCCCGACCGGCTCCACCTCGGGGAGCGTCTCGAGGCTGCGGAGCGCCTGTGCGGCTCGCACCCACTGCTGTGCCTGGGCGTCGACGACACCGACCTCGACGAGCTCCTCCCACAGACCGAAGTCGTGGTGGCCGACCCGGACCCCGTCAGGCGGCTGGTCGTGCAGCTCGCCGGCGGAGGTGACGAGCTCGGCCAGCTGGGCGAACTCGGGTCGGGCGACCTCGATGTGTACGCCGCCCGGCAGGACGACCCGGTCCTGGCCGAGCGTCAGCGCCTCGAGCAGGTGGGCGAGCGCGAGGACCTGCCCGTCGACGCTGATCACGACCTCCAGGTCGAGCCAGTCGGTCTTGGTCGGGACCCCGCGCTCTGTCGCGGCCTCGCGGGGGGCGAACCGGATGACCGGTGCGCCGGTGGCCTCGCGGTAGTCGGGCCGCCCACCGATCTCCTCGATCACGATCTGCCCTCGTTCGTGCAACGCCTCCAGGGCGGGAAGCAGGTCTTCGGCGAACCCGATGGCCGCCCCGCGGGTGAACGTACGCCGTTCGAGCAGGCCACGCTCGAGCCGGTGGCTGTCGCAGAGCTGGAAGACCTGGTGGTCGGTGAGATCGAGACCGGTGATGGTCGCGTGCTCGAGGTCGGGGCGGCGTACGCCTCGCAGCCCCCGAGTCTCGGACAGGCCGTAGACACGGTCGGTGCCGCCGACGCGGTAGCGCCAGGTCCACACCAGGGTGACCTCGTCGACGGCGACCCAGGTGACAGTGAGCGCGAGCCTCGGTGTGGCGGGCTCGGGCAGGGTGACCGAGTCGTCGGAGGAGATCACGGGCACGTGGCGTTGCAGCCGCGGGAGGTAGTCGGCGACCAGGTCGTCGCGACCGGTGGCCGGGACCACGATGTCTTCGCGGGCAGCGAGCAGCCGGCGGAGCTGGGGCCCGGCCGGCCGGTCGAGTGGGGCAAGGGTGAGGGCCCAGTGGCCGAGACGGTGGCCCGGAGCCCAGAGGGCCACACCGTGTGCGGGGTCACCGAGGAGGTCGACCGCGTCGGCGTTGTACCACTCCTCTCCCGACTTGGCTCCGAGCCGGAGGTGCGCCCGGTCGCCGTCTGCGCCGTTCACGTCGAGCTGGAGGGCGGCGGGCTCGCGGGAGAGGTGGACTTCCTCGAGGCCCGGCCCAGGAATGAGCGGGATGCCGGCACGTTCGGCTCGTTGGAGTGCCGCCCACAGGGCGCTGCCGAAGGCGGACAGCGTCAGGTGCGGCTCGCCGCCGGAGTAGTAGCCGTAGCGGGCGGCGGCCTGGTGGACGGCGGCGATCTCGCTCAGCACCGCCAGCTGGGCCGGGTCGAGGCTGCGGTCGTGGCGCATCCGGGG
>JAABUS010003985.1_pt1 | contig 22461 bp, 2 predicted proteins | sample 5560161 | NCBI WGS metagenome assembly JAABUS01 (sample SAMN10711885, study PRJNA513376) | rock metagenome | isolation source: Antarctica rocks | place: Antarctica: Victoria Land, Trio Nunatak nord | collected 2016-01-04
TCCTATATATATTTATATATACGCGTATATATACTTTATTAATACTTTTATATATAGCCTATATATAAATTTATTATTATTTTAAAATATAGTTTATTTTTACCTCTATATATTATATATAGTTAATATTAAAAGGCTAGTCTAAATTAAATATAAAACTTAATATTTCTTAATTACTTTCCTAATTATCCTAGTTTTTATACTATTTAATAGAGTATATATACGCGTATATATAAACTATATATAGAGGTAGTAATAAAATATATATAAACTATATAGGAGTAGTAATAAAATATATATAACTATATATAGGGGTAGTAATAGGGTATATATATATATATAAACTATATAGGAGTAATAATAGGGTATATATAAATATATATATAAATTATATAGAAGTAGTAATAGGGTATATATATACGTATATATAATTATATATAAGGGTATATATAGGCTATATAGGAGTAGTAATAAAGTATATATAAACTATATAAAAGTAGTAATAGGGTATATATACGCGTATATATAACTATATATAGAGGTATATATAGGCTATATAGAAATAGTAATAAAGTATATATAAATATATATATAAACTATATAGGAGTAGTAATAGGATATATATACACGTATATATAACTATATATAGGGGTAGTAATAGGGTATATATATATATATATATAAACTATATAGAGATAGTCCTATAAGGAGAGTAGAAAGAAAGAGAATAATAGGGAATCTTTTTCTTTCTCTAATAATCTCTACTCCTTCTCTTCCGCTCCCTTCTCTATTAGAAGGGAAGGGAGCGAGGGTTATTTCCTTCCCTTTCTTTCCCTATTCCGTAGTATAATAATACCTCCGTTATTTAATATAATACTAAATCTTTAGATAGAGTATTTATATTATATACTACTTTAGTATATTAAATAATAGACCGTTCTAATATAATTAATATTTTAATACTCTTTTCACGACGAGGTCTAAATTAATAAAATATAAAATAGTATTATATTTATATTTATTATCGGTAAAGAGCTTTTATCAATAGTCTTTATTAAATAACTAATAAATATAATAAATATTTATTAGTATCTTTTCCTATTTTTTATAAACTAAAGATACTTATCCGAATCGGACGAGTCGATAATATATTAATTATTATCTAATTATTCGAGTCGGATATAATTTAGTATCCGACTCGACGTTCGTTAACTACGTTTTTATTAATATTTTTTAATAGGTTTAATAGAGTATTTAAAGTAGTATTTACCTAGATATTATTATTATTTCTTATATATTAATATCGATGTTTTTATTTATAATATCCTCTTTATTATTATTAATATCCCTATTAATACTTAATAGCCTATATTTTTATTTATATTATAAAAGACTTTTATAACCCCGTTATTATTACCTCCTCCCTACCCTCCCTATCTTTTATTAAATTTTATATTCATATTAACTCTAGGAATTAGACAGTCTCGATTATTTCGTCTAATTTTATAATTAAATAATCGTATTATAAGGAAATACGGATAGTATTAAAAAAAGATATAAAATAAAAATATATTATAAATGCATCTTGAAAGAACTTTAAGAACCAAGTTAAATTTAATAAAATATTAAAATAATTATATAAAATCTTTCCCTCCGTTTTTATATTTAAAATACTTTAACTCTAGTTTAAAAACTATAAGTTAAGAATAACTAAAAAGATTAATAATATATATAATTATTATCGTAATCGTAGATAGTATATTATATTATCTCTTTCTACCGATAACTCTTTTTATATAGCGCGTTTTCTTATTTTTAATAAAACGGGTTTCTATATATAATCGACCTAAATAATAATTAATATATCTTTTTTCGTATTTAAATTCTTAAAGGAGAAGAAGCCTCTAATAAATATTATATTAAATAAAATCGAATTTAGAATATTTGAAAAAGTCCTCCGCGAAGATAAAGTTTATAATAACTCTACCGATAAAATTATATATTATATCGGCGATAATAATATCGAAGTTAATTATACTCGTAAATTTAAAGTAGTTATATTATAGATATATAAAAAAGGCGAAAATCCTATATTATTTACCGTTAAGGCGTATATATAAAGTATATAACATTTTATTTTAGATATTAAACCCGCCTAGGCTAATATTAATATAATAAATCGGCGTATTTATATAGAATATTAAATATTGGGTATATTATTTATTTAAAGTTAATATTTATCCTATTTAATATATATTAATCGGTTACGACTCCTTATTTACCCTTCTAAATTAAATTATTAATCGCGTTATTATCTTTATTAGTAAATTAGACTCTAGTTATATATCTAGTTTAATTTAACTAGTTATTATATAATAAATAGAAGTTATAATCCGCGCTCGTTATTATTTTAGAAAAATAGGAAGGGGGTTCTTTTTATAAATAACGAGATATTAATTATATTACTACTATATTTAATAACTATAAATTAAATAGTATATTTAATTTTATTCGATTATACTTCGGCCGATACTTTAGCCCGAACTATAGTAAATTTTAATTTATAAAACTATTAATACTTTTTCCCGGTACTCGAGCTAACTTATATTTTTATAATTTATTAATTACATTTTATTTTCTTTATTTATGAATTATATTTTATTTTCTTTACTTCTTTACCCTCTTTAATTCTATTTTAGTTAATTATATCTCTTTTAACTTCGCTCTCTACCCTAAATAAATTATTTATTATAATATTAATAAATCCCTATTTTTATATTAAAATTAATATAAATAACCTTTAATAAAATTTTAAAAATATCGAGCTCGGTTTATATTATATACCGAATCTTTTCCCGGTAGTTAGAGTAAAATTAAAGAAAAAGAATATAAAAGGTAAATATCTAGAGTAGAAATCTATATAATATTAAAATTAACCTTACTCTTCGTTAAATTATTAATAATACTATTATTAATCTTAATTTATTTAATCGTATTCCCGTATTTAAAAATAAGATAATATAATAATTTATATATTTATTTAATAAAATAACGATTAAATCTATAACCCGATAAGGTCTTAAATAAGAATTTAAGGAATTATATAAATCCTCGCGTTTTAAAGTTTAAAGGACCGAAGATAATTATTTAAAAAATAAACTTTATATAAAACGTCGCGTCTCGCCCCCTTAAATATTTATAAATCCTAAATTAATTCTCTTTAAAATTTTATATAGCCGCGATAATTAGATTAAATAAATTCGGCTTAATATTATCGCGAAAGATAATATTAAAAATAATAATAAAGTAATATAATTCCGGCTTAATTATAATAAAATAATTTATATTTTAATATTAAAGCGCTTCTAGGATAAATAGAATATTATATACTATTATAAACTCTAGTATTCTACCGGTAGTAAATATATAGATATTTAATATAACGAGGGCCTATAGGATATATTAACTAGTATATATTAATATAGTAATCTTTAATACCCCCTCTATATCGTACGTAGGCCTCTCCGTTAATTAAATTACTTTATTTAATAGTTAAAGTACTAGTTAATAATATTAATAATATTAATAAAAGATACCGGGATAATAATCGGCCAGTATATTATAAAAACCTATACTTTTCTCGCGCGAAGAGAAAACGTTTAAATTAAGAGTATTTATATCTTTTTAATAAAAATTTGAAAAAGCCTTTTATACTATTTTCTACTATCTCAAAATATTATTAATTAGATTCGTTTTTTTGTTTTTTTTTCATGATTTTAAACCCTTATCGAGATACTTTTTAAATTATAAATTAAGCGATGAAAAAGAGGAAAAAGCGATATAAAATTTAATTATTAAGTAATTATATTAAACTAGAGACTCGTTCTTATATAGTATTAATATAGGGAAAATATCTACGGCGAGGGTTATAAATATTAATATAATATCTATAAATAAAGACGAGTAGGAAACTCCGTGAACTCTTTACTCTTTATTTTTTAATTCGACCGTAATTTATTTACTCCGTAGTTTCATTATAATTAATAAGGAAGACCGATCTTAATAAAAGAATATAATATAAATATTTATGAATAAATTATTCTAACTAAAAAGCGATAATAAATCTATAGATAAATATATATATTATATAATTATTAAAGTTATAAAAAAGAGTAAATAATAAAATACTAACCCCTAAATTAAATATTTATTAATTATATAATATTTTTAAAGAGGGCGGCGGGCTTCCCGTTATAAAGGAGTTATTAATAATAACGATATAAGTTTTAATAAAGTTCGTATTTAACTCTAGGTTTTTTCTAATATTATTATTAATTCGAATAATATTAACGTCCGAGTCGATTTAGATATTTATAATTTTCTACTACCGTATTCTCGAATATTAAAGTACCGTATATTAATATAATTCTCCCTTTATTAAAGAGTTTAATACTCTCGAGGATTTTGAAAACTCTTTTTATTATAATAAATATACTCTATACGAAATAAAGTTATAAATAAATTAAGAGATCCGTTCTTTTATAAACTTATTAACTATCGATTGTTTTAATAAATATAAAGATAAGGATACTCTTCTCCTTCTTAAAATAAATATTACTTTTATTATTATCTAGGTAAAGATTATAAATAATTAATTAAAATAATAAATTAAATAAATTAATACAAATAATAATACTCTAAAATTTAGATACTTCTATATTTATTCTAATAAAATATATTAGTACGTTATTAATAAGTAATTTATTTATAAAAATATAGAGTTGTTATATTATAGCCCTAATAAAGGTATAAAGCTCGATTAGGAGAATATAATAATTATTTATAACTTTTATTTACACGAGATATAAATTAAAAAAGTTATATAGCGAGGGTATTAACTTTGAATATAATTTCCGTATAAAATAAATCTTTATAAATAAGTTTTATAAAATTAAGACTAAAGAGGGTAAGGCCGCCGAATTTATTCGAAAAATTAAATAAAAAATCGAAGAGCGGGTTCTAAGAAAATTACCGAAGAGTAATTTTAAAAAATCCGAACTATATTAAAGACGTAAATTAATATATCGTTAAAATTTACTTTTTATATAGGGTTTTTCTATAACTTTATAAACTCGTACCTTAGAAGAATATATAATTATAATCTAGTTAATTAAATAACCGTAATAATATTAAAATCCGTTTATTAAATATAAAGTATTTCTCAAAATTAAAGATATTAATTAAAGAATAACGAACCTACTCGTTTATATATAGCTAAATAAGGATATAGAAAAAGCGGTTATAAATAAAATAAAAATAAATTTCAATTTTATCGAAATTAAACGAATATCTTTTATTAAAAATTTCGAGGGTATAGTCGAGTTTATTAAACTTCCTCGTTATTAAATAAAATAAATCCGTTACCCTATTATAAATACTCGATAAAAAGAATATTACTAAAAGTAATTACGAATTTATAAAGAAATATAAAAAGAGTATCGCGAAGTTATATTAATTATTAAAGAGACTAGTAAATTACTATCTATATCGATAATTAATAATTACTTTAATAAAATTTATAAGCTTCGTATAACTAGTATTATATTAAATTTTTTAATATATACTCGAATCTACGATTTAATAATAATAGATAACGAGCTCTCTGTAAATTCTCGGTATAATAATAATAAAGATAATATAGTATCCCTTAAATTAGAGAGAAATAAAGGGAGTAGAATAAATATTTAAAAAATAATATTTATATTTATTATCTCGACGAGTTTATTATCGCCGAGTTATAAATTATAAAATCGTAGGTATATATAAACTTATAGTTTATAAATAAATACCGGCTTTAATTTATTTGAGATTTTATTTTTAATAATCGATTTACTACCTCGCCGTTATATTAGGGCTTTAGGGGTATAAGTTCATACTTTAATTATATATCCCCTTCGGCCTAACTAAAACTTATAATAATATTTATATAAGAGTTAGAGAAGTACTACCGCGGTAAGTTTTTATAATATATATATCCGTATATTAAACTAAATAGGACGAAGATTATATCTAGTTATTAATTAAAAAGAATAAAATCGTTTTCTCTTATCTATTAAATATATTTTTAGGATTAAAGTAAGCTTAATTTATACCTTCTATAATATTAATCTCGATATAGATTAAATATAATCCTTCGATATTTAATATAACGGGCGGGTTATATACTTATCTTAAAAGAATAAAAAGACGTATAACTACTATTTTATTCTAGATAATAAAAGTTATTTAAATTAAAAGTTATAAACTAAATTTATTCTTCCTAAAATTAATATCTTCCTTTAATAAATCTTAAGTTATAAATCGAGTAATTTACGATTTATAGGTTTAATATTTATTTTCTTTATAAAGTTTATGACTCCGCCCTTTCTATTTAATATAAATATAATATTATAGGCCGATAACGACTACCGATAACTAAATAAGTTAATAGATTAAAATAAACGATATAAATTAAAGACTTTTATATTATATTTATTTCTACGCCTATTTAACGTATAAAGTACCTTAAAAATATTATCGATATATTTGAAAATAACTAGGTAGTTCTTTCTAAAATAATAATTAATATTAATATCGACGAATATTCTTCTCCTAATAATCTTAGCTTTAAAAAGAATCGTTTATTTATAATTATTACTAAAGTATATCTTCTTAATTATATAAAATATATATAGTTAATAACTTTTATATAGGAAACAAAATAAATAGGCTTTCGAAATAAAAATTATATTATAATTATAAATTATATTAACTCCCTCTTATAAATAGGAGTTAATAATATATTTAATAAAAATAATCTCGGTTATTACTACTAAATATTTACGGCCTTAATAACTAACTATAATTTTAAAAAAAAAGTATAAATCGTCGATCTTTATCGAACGTATATCGGGTATATTAATATAGAGAGAATAAATTCCGATTATAAAAGGAGCCCCCTAAAAAGGCTTTAATACAAAAAAAATATTCTTTAAATTCGATAAATAATATTATAAAAATATATTATATTTAAATATAATTAATATATTTAATAATATAGTAATAAAGTAGTTAGGTATTATTAGATAAAAGTTACTCTTTTTAAACTAAAAAATAATTAATATAAATATCCGAATAAAAGGCGGCTATCGAGATTAGGTTTATAACCGAATATAAATAAAAATTAATAAAGGGGCTAAATCTTAAAAAAGAAGATATATTATCGGTAAATTTCTCCTAAATAATTAATCTAATAATAATTAATCTTTATAGGTTATACGAGGCGAGTAACGGTAGTAAAGAAATAATAAACCGCGTCCGTAGTATAAACGGTAATAGTAGAGTAAAAGAAAATAAATATTATTATCCTCTCCTAATTATTATATTTTAAAGTTTAAATATATTATACTTAAATATCCGCCCCCTTTATATCCTATACCTATAATTATATCCGATATTAAATATAAAGATAAAAGTAATAAAGGTATTATATAAATTTTAAACTCGACTCTTTAGGGTACGAATCACCGCCATTATAAAATAAAATACGAAAACTCTAAAATTTACTAGTATATTATAAATACTATTACGCCTATATTTCTTTTAAAGATTATAAATAGTAACGATACTAATAACTTAATACCGTGGCTAGAATATTATTATATAGGAGTAAATAACTTTATAGTTAAAATATAGAAAGAATAAAAAACTTTATTTTAATATATATAGAAACCGTAGGTTCTAGGTTAATTATATAATTGAAATAATATCCCTACTTTTAAAAAAGTATAGAAGATTATAATCTCTATTTTAATATACTACCTATTATATATTAAGTAATAATTAATAATAATATAACTCCTAGATAATTTAACCGATTTTAGAAATTAAATAATAAAGAAGATACGAAACTAGGTTTAAATAATAATAAAATACCTAGGCTTAATAATAAAATAGATTAAGAATAATACCTCGGATTATATATTCGACCTACGGTTTATCTTTCCGGATTTATAAAATAATATAAATACTATTACCTTCTATATCCGAATAAAAATTTATTATTTACGAGTCTAGTATAAAGGTCGCTTCCTAATATCGTTTATTATAATAATAATATATCGTATATTCTTTTATAATAAAGTAAGCGATATTAAATTTAGGTAGTATTATAAAAATATATAAAACTTAATACTTATTAATATAGTTATTTTTATAGTAACGGCGCTTTATTATAGGTTTAAAGAATATAAAATAAAATACTATATTATTAAAATATAAAATAATAATCAAACTAAAAGTAAAATAACCTCCTAAAATATAAATATTAATATTTATATCAATAGATCTTCGAGTTATATTCGAATAAATTATAAAAGCGTAGTACGAGTAAAGAGAAACGAAAGTATATATCGTTATAAAAATATTATATAGTCGTATAATAGATATTTGTAATAGAAATATATATAGTAAAGATCATTAATAACCGGTAATTAATTTATTTAAAGAATCCTTAAAGGACCTAAAAAAGTAAACTGGACTTCGTAAAGATAATTATAAAAATATAAATAAAAAATACTATTAACTCGTTACTCGACGATAATATTATTACCTCGTTATATAATGAGGCTATTATTAATTTAATTAATAAAGATAATAATATAACCTAAAAATAAGGGTAAATAACGGGCGATATAATTTTAATATATATAAAGAAGATAATTTATAAATATTACTAGTTAATTTAAATATATAAACCGAAGATATACTTAATAACCCGGTCGTTAAGGAATATTAATCGGGGGAAAAAGAAAAAGATATATTTAGCGCGAAAATTACTAATATTAATAACGATAAAAATAATTTCGAGATTAAGATATAATGATTATAGAGTTTTTATACCCTCTTAAACTAGATCTACTTTATCGCGAGGCTATAAAATAAGAAATAATTATAGAATAAAAATAATTAAATTATAAATAATAAAATAAAGTATAAAAAAATAAAATAAAGGTAATTAAAAAACGAGTAAATAATATATTTATCCGTTAATATTATATATAGAGAGGATCCTAAATAACGACTAAATAATTAACGCGGATGATAATAAATAAATCTATATCTATTATATAATAGTATTTAAAGAAGAACTTTAAGTTATTCATTTTTATAAATATAAATATATATATTTACTAGGAATCCGCCGGGTTATAAAAATTCTTTTATACTCTAAAATTATCCGACTCGGACGATACTACGTATATAAGTAAATTATTAAAGCCGTCCGAATTAAATAATTTTAAGGTTAAGAAAGACTTAAAGAAGTTATAAAACCTAAATAATATTAAATACTCGTAAGATATTTAAGGATATAATAACTAGTAATTTAGATAATTAATAAAGTTTATAAAAAATAATAAACCTATATTATAAAAATTACTAATATATATATATAATAAACTAGAGTTATTAAATTTATTAATAATAAATATTACTTATTAATAGGACTTTACCCGGACCTCTAATTTACTAATCCTATTAAACCTCGGGTCGGTATTTAATATAGAGTTTTAAGGTAATCTCGTAGACGGTTTTCTAATAAAGTTAATAATATTTAAAGTATACTAATGTTTACTTTTGAGATTTACCGATATATTACTAAATATACTCGTATAATAAAAGTTTACGACGAAAGAATAGATAATTATATTCGAATTTATTAATTAACTACTTCGGCTCCTCTCTATTCTTGATAGATTATTTAGCGAGGCGAAGATATTCTATATATATTTTCTATACTAGAAAAGAGAAACGGCGAATTTTAAAATAATCGAATATTTATATTTTAATAAAATATTACGCTCAAAATTTATATATTTATTTTCTAGTATATATATCTTATTAATAATCTTTCTAATATAATTAATATTAATAATTTTATAAAGTAAACTATTTTCTCTTTTATAAACTATCGAGAATATATTTAGAATTATTATATTAGAATTTAATAATATTAATATTACTAATCTATTTATTTTAGGAATTAAAAACTTATTAATAATATTTTATTTTATTTATTTCAAAGTAATTATAGAGATAAATATAGTATTTTCGAAATTCTATTATAATATATTTTTTATTCATTTAAAAAGACGAGAAATATTTATTAAAAAGAGTTAGTTAATTATTATAAATACTTTTTATAATCTAAATAATCTATATTAATATTAATTAACTCTTATAATTTAGGACGAATATAATTATTAATATTTAATTATTTATTTCCTCTCGTCTAGATAAGGTTCTAAAATAGTAATAGAATTTCTATATATTTATAAAAAATAGTATTAATAGTAATTATAATATTTTCTAGTTAATAATTTTATAATTAATTAATTAATAGTTAAAAAGTCTTTCTAGGACTATATAATAATAATAAAGAAGTGACTTACCTACTTTATCGCGTTTTTTCTAAACGAATAATTATCTTTATTATAAAGAAGTAACTAGTAGCGCGTAATTATCTCCTCGTAGTTCTTAAATATTATAAAACTAGTATAGATTATAATAATTTATTAAGATTGATATATAATACTACTATTATATAGAATATTAAGAGATATATAGAAGAATAAATAATAAAAAGAAAATCTTTATATACTAGTTATATAAAAATATATAGTTATATTTTAATATAAATAAATAATTTATTAAAATTTAATATAATTAATTAACAAAATAGACGTATATAGTTTTAATATATAATTTAGTTATTTTAATAAAATCTCGATAAATTAGTAATATAATTTATATTATATTTATTTACTTTACTAGTTTTATAATACTAGTATATTCGATCCTTTTATTATTAAAACTATTTAGTCGTGTCTAATAATTATAGAAATTATAATTTATTCTATTTATTAATAAAGGGCTCGTTTATAGAGTTAAGTCTCGATATTAAATTAAACGAGCCCTCTTTCTACCGGTAAATAAGATAGCGACTAATTATTCTTTTATCTTAATCTACTTAACGCTAGGTTTTTGCGATATTAATCAAAAAATTTATAATATATATATTTACTATTTATTGATTTAAAGAAGATATATTAACGCGCTTAGTATTTTATATAAAATAATTAGACTATTAGATATTATATACTTTTTAACTACTATCTTCTACGTCGTAAAATAAAATCTAGAATTATATTTTACTTAATCGAATTCATCTAGGGTATATATATAAATAGATATCTTTTTTCTTAAAGATAATATAGAATTTATTATTATTATAATAGTAAATCTTAATCTAAAATCTATATTTCTCGCTTTTACGAGTACTTTTATTTATATTTCTTATATTGTCTTCTTTTAAAGTTTAATACCTATTATATAAATAGTAATATTAATTTAATAACTAAATCCTATTTTTAGTAAATATAAACATTTCTTTAAAAATATAGATAATATTATTATAGGGCTAGGATTATTCGTATAATTTTTTTAATAATATAAGTTTCTAAATAAAACGAAGAACTCTTAATATATATTTTTAATATTATTAAATACTAGTAATAAAGTAAAATTAGTATTTATAAATAACTACGAGATACGAGGTTTAATAGATATAATAATAGCGAGGTAATAATAAAAATAATAATAATTATAAAATAGTAAGAATAAAAATAAGAATATAATATTAAGAATTCAATAAATACGACGGTAAAATCAGAGTAATAGATAATAATAAAGATAATAATACTTTATACTATTAACTTCGAATAATAATAACGAGATATATAATTTCTTATATACCTCTTTACGTCTACTACTCTAATTTATATAAAAAGTAATAGAGAAACTAGGTTTTAGTAAATTTATAATATTATTAAAAGATATTAATTAAATTACTAGTTTTTCAATAAGAGACTTTCTAACCTCGAGGTTCTCTAAATTTAATTTAATTAATCTAATTTATTAATTCAAAGAATTTATTTATACTCGCTATCGATAATTATAATCTAATTATAATCTAAATATAAAATAAATTAATTATAAATCAATAAATATAGAAAAATAATTATTATAATCGTTTATATTAAAAGTAAAAGAAGTACGTTAATTAGATATAAAAGTATAAATAGAATTCGCTCGTTATAATAATAAAGTATTATATAATTATAGAGTATAAATTAGAGGAGATCAATTTCTCGAAATTTATTAAATTCAATAATAAACTTTAAAGTTATATTAATATTCGTTATAGTTCTAATCTATACTAAATAATTGAAATCGAAGACTTTGGCTTTATTTATAGTATTTTAAGAATCTATTATAGTTTTCGAAGAATTCTTCCTAATATTATCGACGATATCGATATTTATTTTAAACTAATTATATTAATAATTATATTTATCGATAAGTATTCTAGGGACCTAGATTTTAATTAATTCGTAAATTTAACTAAATCGCGTATTCTAAATATTGTTAAAACTTTCTTAATTATTTAATTTATACTCTTATATATCTACGCTACGAGTCTTTTAACGAATAATTTTGTATTCTTTAAACTATTAAATATATTTATTAATTTTTAAAATTTTTTACTCGTTTTTTTATTTAAAATTTTATCGAACCCGAAAAACTCTATAATAAGAAACTTTTAGTACTAAATAAAAGAATTATAAAAGAAATTTATAAAATTTATATTAATATTATCTTCTTATTCGCTTAAACGAGTAACTTCTCGTATTAATAGATTCGATTATATATATTCTTATTTTCTTCCTCGAGTCGGATTACGTTACTTTTAAGGAGTATAATATATTCGTATATAATATTATAATCTTTTTAAAGTTTATTTAAATTCGTCGGAGTTTTTATCGTCTTTATTCTTTATAGTAAAAGAGATATATTTAATATTATTTTTAAAGAAAAATTATTCTATACTTTTATCTAAATTAAACTTTTTTTATATTAATATCGATTCTTTTTCGAGTTCTTTTCGCTTTATATTTATAATATCCTTATTTTCTTTTCTAGTTAAATTTTTAGATAATACGATTACTTTATTTTATATTTATCTAATTATTAAAAAAGCTCGAATAATATAGTATTTTTAATAATTTCTTAGTCTTTTATCTTTATCCTTATATATAGAGTTTATAATATCTTCTTCAACTATTTATAATTACTCTAGCGCTTTATATATATCGTTTTTCTCGACGTAGAAACGAATAAAGAAATTACTAGCTCGAGTTTAATAATACTCTAAATATTCTTTATAAAATCGTTACTACTTTAGTAATATTATTTTAAATATAATTTTCGTAAATATTCTTATTATTATTAACTCCTATTTAAATTAAGATTCTCGTTAATTTTAAATCGTTATTATTAATATTTCCCTCGCTAGTTACTTTTTCCGCGAAAACAAATTTAGGATTAGTTTTTAATAAACTTTTAATTTTTAGTTTCTCGATATTAAATTTCTTAAACCTCTTCTATGATTTTAGATTATCTAGTACTTTATTATATATCTTTTAATCCTCGACCGTCGACTATAATAATATTCGATTATTAATTCTTCTTTTTATTTTTTTTGAATTTATCCCTAATAAGTATTTTAACTCTAATTCGTATCGAGGTAGAAGATTTTATAATTACTATAATTTACGGAGATTTCGCTACTATAATAAAAGTAACTAATAAATTATTATTATCGACTTTAGTTTTTACGACTTTCTTCTAATTCTTTAAATCGAGGATGATTTTATAAGAGGTTTTCTTCTATATTTTAAAATTAATAACTGTTTTATTAACTTCTTTGTTCTATTTCTTCGAATTATTAATATCGACTTTAATTTCTTTTGGAATTAGGGCTTTATTAGCGAGTTTTCTCTATTTTTTCGAATTATTAATATCGAGTTTAATTTCTTTAAAAATAACTACTTTATTAGTAGTTTTTTCTACTTCTATCTTTATATCTAAATTCGTATACACTTTATTAAGTTTCTTTTATATATTTTAAACTACTCTATATTTCATTTTAAATCCTTTAGTTTAAAATATTAATAATTCTTTAAAAATACTAGTTTTTATATTACTAGATTCTTATAACTCGAAGTTATTTCGATAAATATTAAGTTATTCTTTAACCTCCTAGTTAATAAAAATATTTTAATTACTTTTCTATTATACTTCTTCTAACTTTATATAACTAAATTTTAAAAGAGTAAAGACTTCGAAAACCTAATTTTTAAATTCGTTTTTATCGAGTTTTTAACTTCTATATTAATATCTTTAAAGTCGAATTCTTATTACTTCTTTTCTCGGCCTTTTTTACTATAGTATTTTCAACTTTTATAATAACTTCTTTTAATAAATAATTATACTCTTAATAATTATTACGCTGCGGAATAGGGAAGGGAATTTTAACTTTTTCGAAAATCGAGGAAGAGAATTCAAAAAATTAGGACAAATATTAATATAAAAAAAATTCCCTTCCCTAAAGAAGAGAAGAGAATAGAGTAAAAAAGGCCGATTCCCTTCCCTATTCCGTAGCGTAATAATTATTACATTCTTTATAATAATATATTATTATAAATTTTCTTTTTCGTAAAATTATTTTTTAATTTAATTAATAGAATTTATTCTATTTATTATTATATAACTAAAGATTATAAAAGATTATGACTTTTTTTAGAATTTTTAGATTATTTATAAATATATTTTCGTAGTTAATTATAAATCTTCTAATTCGCTAATAAAGTATTTTTCGAATTAAATATTTATTAATATTATTTAAATTACTCTTTTAAAATTAAAATATCGTATTTATTTATCAAGAATAATTAATTAATATATCTTATAGATTATATATCTAGATTCCTAGTTATTTCACAATTACGATTTTATTTTATAGAGTATTGAAATAATATATTAAATAAAATCGAAATATTTTTTCTATTATCTAATTCGTTCCCTTAAATTGAATATCTAATCAAAAATAGAAAGTAGTTAAAATTATTCATTTAATATCTAGTATCTTAATAATAATATTTTATAATACGGAGAGAAATTTAAAATCTTTATTCGAAATAATTACTTTAAATATCCTCTACTAGAGTAAAGTAGTAATTTAGTATTTTATCGAGAAAGGCGAAAAAGTCGCCCTAGATCTATTAAGTTTATATATTATCTCTAGAGATTAATTTATTACCTACTTTCGTCTAAAGTTACTAAATGCGTATTTAGTACTTCGAATAATTTTGAATAATTTTAAAAAAATCGGAATAAACTAGTCTAAATATTACTAGTTTATAGTTACTTATATAATAATATAACAAATTTATATAGTCTATAATATCGCGCTAACTTAGAGAGTAGTATATATATATATAATTTTTATAAATTAATATAGTTTAAAATCTAAATTAGATTAATATAGTTATAGTATTTTATATAAATTTAGCGAGCTACTCGACGCTAGTAGAAAATCACGGATTATAAATCCTAGATTCGAAGTTACTATTTTTAAATTTTTTATTTAAAAAAAACTTTTTTTTACGTTCTTTTTTCGTTCTTTTTCTATCTTAATTAATGAAATACGTATTTAGTACCTCGAATCCTCCTATACGAGCTCCCGTTTTACCGATATAATCGATAAAAGCGGTAATTATTATCTCTATTTTTTTTTTAATAATTTATATATTTTTCTCTAAAGTAGTAGTTAGTTTCTTCGAGAACTTATACGTAATAATTAATATATAAATATATTTATTAATAATAACGAGAAGTACTATAGCAAAGTTAATAATAATATAATAACAAATCTTCGGTTTCGTTATAATAGACTTTATGAAACTATATAAAATATACTTTTTCATTTATTCAAGTTAGTATTATAAATAATATTAAATATAACTCTTGAGTCGTTATATAAAATAACGTATATAATAATTATATTTAATCTATTTATATAATTATACTTATTATATATAAAGTCGATAATTTTCTATTTATTAATAGAAGAATATATTAATATTTCTTATCGGTATACTCGTCTTTATATTATATAAAGAGATTTCGAAAAAAAAGGAAATTTTAAACTTTATTATATTTATCTCGTTAATATATACTAGGTTACTTCTCTTTAGCCGATTCTTTTTTTATTATAAAAAAACTCATTAGTTTTAATTATTCGTTCTTATTAAAATATACTTTTTTATAATTTATAATAGAAATCTACTTATGAATTAATTAATCCTTAATAGAACGTAAAAATAGGATTTTAAATACTAGAATCATCGACGTTAATATAGTCTTTCTTATTTATTAGGCGCGATAAAGTATCTAGTATAAAGTTTTATTTCCTAGAATACTAGCGAGTATTAAACTCGTAATAAAACGTATATTAGAAAGTCTTAATTAACTATAAATTAGTTTTATCTAAAAAGAACGAAGATAATATTATTTATTAAATAATATTAATTATTATCGAGTAATTAATAAAAATAGTAATCTCTTTTATTAAAGTATATACGAGTATATATAGAGGTTCTATAGTATTTGAATTAATTCTATTTATTTTAATTTTATAGCCTAGTAATATAAATTCGTAGAATTAAATAATTTAAATAGAAAAAGAATTAGTTATATATTAATATAAAAGAAGTTATTATTTTAAAGATCTCTTTTAATATAATATATTATTACGCGAATTCTATACGATTTAAATACATCGATATTAATATAGAGTTAGCGTACTAGGTCTCGATAATATAATTATATTTTAGAAATTAAAGTCTTATATAAAAACTGAAAAGATATTCGCTCTTTTTTTATAAATACGAAATAAGTTTTCCTTGAATAAGTTTTACGAGTATTTCTATTCTAAATAAAAGAACTCTTTAATAATTAAATCTTTTCTTATTAAAGCGACTTCGTATTCTACGAGAAATATTTAATAGTACTTCTTAATTAATTAATTATATTAATATAAATTTCTAGCGCTAGGAATATATCCGAGAAATAGAGTTTCTTAATTCTAATATTTCTCTTTTTAGTAGTAATTAAATCTAATATATCTACTCTTTATTTCAAGAATATAATAGACGAATATACTAGGATAAACTTTTTTAATTTAAAAGGAATCTTTAATTTTATAAATAAAATAAAAATAATCGTAAAGTACTAGATATATTCGATAAGAAAGTATAAGGAGATAATAATCTTATCTACGTAATATCTCGCGAAAACTTTATACGGGCGAAGAGAAGTATTTATTTTCTATTTAATATAAAGTACTATAAAGTCATGTTTCAAAGTATCTAGAATAACTACCGTATCGATTATAGAATATCAAAATATCGCGCAGTTTCCTACTTTAAGATAGTAATTATAGAATTATTAATTTAAGGCTTAGATAATAGAGATTATTACTCGTAACGACTATTTCCTAAATTCTATTAATTTAAATTAGTTAGTAATTATTTACCGTTATTAATAGAGGTCTTGCGAAGGCTAAAATTCAAATATATCTATTTACGCGATAAACTAGTTTGGTAGTATAATAACCGGCTTAACTATATTAGTTATTCTAGATACTTTAAAATATAACCTCGTAATTTTTTTTATTCTATTACTTTAATATTATAGCTTTTAAACCTATAATAAGAAATTATTATAACTTTATAATAATCGTATCTTTTAATCAAGAAGAGATAGAATTATTTACTATAATTAACAAAGTTCATATATATATAATATTATATAAAAGAAACTATATTATTTGAAATTAGAAGAGAGTAATTATTAGTGAGAATAATCTTGTTTAAATTAGAAATATCGACTACGACGTTCTTTTTCTATACTAGTATTCTTTCGAGGTATATATATATCGTTCGTTATATAATAAAGATAAGTAAAACGAATAGAGAATATTTATATAACTACGATATCTTCTTCTATTAATATATTTTATCGAATTTCTCGTCTACTTGAGTTTTTATATCGAGGTTTAATAAATATATCTTATAAATAAATTTCGTATTAAATAATTACTAGTCCGTAGTAAACGAAATCGATAATTACTCGAATTCGAGTAGGTCGATTATATTTCCTATATAATCCTTAATATAATAATACTATTTTATAATCTCTTTAATTATAGTAATATTGAAGTTATTACTATTAATCGTAATTTTATTCGATAACTTCGTTTTTATAAAGAAATCGATTTTAGATTTCGAGATTAATTTCTAATTATAAGTTTTAGTAAAATCTAAAACGACTACGTCATTCTAGTAAATTTTCGCCGCGAGAGACTAGTTATCTAAGTCGATAAAGTACGTTTCCTCTACTTTATATTCTATAATTAATTAATTCTATTCGTTTACGGCGAGGAATTACAAAAGATATATTTTCCTTATTACGAATATAAATAAAATTTATTACTAAGTCTATTAAATAAAGATAGACTCTATTTATTTATAATACGAATAGGAAATCTTAATTTATTAATTATAATTTTCTTACAAACGAAATTATTATTATTATTATAATTCGTACTAAAATAACTTAATAGTACTCTAATAATATAATACGTCGAACTTTTAGTTTATCTCTAGTCGTAGATTAAATAAAGACTATAATATCCTCGTAGTTACTCAAAATTAGTTAATTATTAAATAAGTCGATAACGATGTTAATAAAACGAAAAGTGGCTCGATTATAATCTAGAGCGCTCGACGGGCGTCTTAAGAGTCCTAAATATAAAATTTATCTATCGACTCGATATACGCCCGAGGTATATAGTTAAAGAGTTTAAAATTACTCGGGTATATACCGAGTAAATTTAAAACAACTACTAACGAGCTCTAAATTAATAATATATTATTAATTTTTACTCTCTATTAAATTATAGTACCTAGAGTATATATAGTAATATAATAATAAATATATAAACTGAATAAAGATCTTTATTACTCGATAAAAGAACTAATCTTTAAAGAACTTTAAAAGCTACGAGTAACTAATTAATTATATAATAATATATTTTATTATAATATTAAAAGTTTTATTAATTATATTATTAACTAATAAATTTAATATAAAGATTATATATTATATATATAATTTTTAGCTCGAATCTTAAATACTATAATCTAGTTTTAATATAATATAATAATTATCTCTCTCTTTAAGGGATTCGTCTCGAATCTAAATATTAAAATATTTAAGAAGATCCTTTAAACTTATAAAGAAAATAAGAGAAAGAATAATAAATAAATAACGTAAATAGAATATATTTTTCCTAATAAATATTAATATAAAAGATTAATTATCTTCCGTAGTTACTCTTTTTTATTAATAATAATTATTCGTAAAATCTTTTAAACCTAGTAGGATAAATATAGAAAAAAATATTAATATATATAATTTACAGGTAAAATATAAATATATTACCTCTATATCTCTATTAAAAAAATAGTAGTACGTATTCGTATGAACTAGTAGGTATTAATATATATTAATAAATACTCGATAAAACTCTTTAAACTCATTCTATAAATAAAGGAAAAAATACTTCTAAAATAAATACTATTAACGTATATATATAACGCGAGTCTATTTACTCGGCGCGTTTATAACGAATTAAGCGAAATATATTCGTGTAACTTTATAACTAAATTCTTATTTAAATTTAGGGACTAGTTAGATAATTTATAGATTTAATAAATATTATAATTTATTTTATTTATAAATAAACAAAGCTCGTTTACGATAAATATTCGCTTATAATATTTAGAATTTAAAGAAACTCTAGATTTTATAAAATATTTCGGAAAAGAATCTACTAGTAAATTATATAATAATAGTAAATTTTAATATTAGTTACAAATCCGGCCTCCGCTCTTAAAACTTTATTCCATTAATACTATTATATTAACTTCTCATATATATACTTTTACGTATTTCTAATATTTATATTTATTAATTAATTAGTAACGTAACTTTTATAAACTTATTTATTATATAAATATAAATCTTTTATATATACTTCGATAATAGAGTATAAAATAGTATATTATAATATCTCTTCTCAAATTTTCTTTTTAATTATTCTTTTTAATAACTTTTAATTTAAATATAAATATAGAACCTCTTCTCTTTATTAATATTATCCTCCTTTATAGTTATCTTATTTAAAAGGAATTATATATACGTATCGCTATTATTTATTATTAACTTCTAAAATACTTACTTTATTTAATAGAGTACGCGTATTATAATAATAACTCGTTATTATAAATTAATATTTTAACGGTATCGATTCTTTATATATTTATTATAACTTTTCGTTTAATAATTATTAAATATTTATAGTCTCCCGTAACTCTTCTAGAAATCTATTATTTATATAATTTAAAATATATCGATTACGATAGTTTCTCTTATAATAACCGCGTAAATATAATATATAATTATTATTATACGTTACGCTACTTTTATCTACCGATTCGTTATATTTTATTTTATAGAAATACGTAGTTAATATTATTAGATTCCGTTATTATATCGCGAGTATATTAATACTCTATTTTTTTATTATTAATTATACGACTCTTTAAACGAGCTTCGTTATCGGATTATATATTATAAAAAGTCCGTTAAGATTTATATATATTTAATAGGATTTAATAAATCCGATCCCGTTAATATAATATAAATAGGTTTTTAGTTACTAGCTCGTATTATTATAATTTTAAAAAGAATTAAATATATAATTCATTATAATATAAATAAAATACGGGATTAATATTTATTATATATTAATACCTTTATTTTTCTTTTAATATAATTATAACTTTAATAACTCTAATTTTAATTTTAATATAAATTTTAAAATTATTATTAATTTTGTTATTAATCTCGCTATTAATTTATCCCTCGATTATAATATATTATATATAATTCATTAGTCTCCTAAAATCGATTTTACGAACTTTTTCAATATATCTTCTAATATATTTTTAAATACGGATTCGAAAAAGGAGAAAATTATATATAAAAGTTCTAATATTAAATTTCAAAAAAGAATACTCGTATATTTAATTTAAAAAAAAAGATAAAGAGTTTTATGTTATCTAGATCTTTTAAATTATTCGTAAATTAGAAAAAAAGATAGTATAAAAGAATTATTATAATTAGAGTTAAGAAGTATTTTATTTATAGTACTCGTATATACTAATAACTAGTTATAGCTAGTAATTAAAAATATTTTCGTTTCTTATTTATTTTATTCTTTATTTTTTACTTTATAATTATATATTTTATATAGTTTTTCTATATATATAATAGCTTTTTATTCTCTTATTAATTAAAGTTATTTATTTTATTTCTTTATTTTACTAGATATTAAGTTATATTCTTTTTTTTTAAAATCTCTTCTAATTCTTATTCTTTAATATTATTTATTAATTCTAATAAAAGTATATTTAGTATCAATATATTATCTTATTTTCGATATTATAATTCTAGTAATAATATATGAAAAATATTATAGATATAATAATTCTTTAATAATACTAGGCGGTATATCGATAACTTAATTATATTAAGAATCTTAAATATACTTATTAATTTATAAGAAAATTTCTTATTCAATTATTTCTAGATAAGATTCTTTATTAATAATAATACTAGATTATTTATTTTAAATAATTTCGATTTATTCTTTTTATTATAATTACGCTTGTATACTTTTATTATATTTTTTTAATATCTTTTTAGAAACTTTTCAAACTTTCCTATATTCTTAATTTTTTCTTCTATCGATAGTATTTCTTTATTAAATAACTCGTCTCTGAAATATATCTCGATTAATAAATAATAACTATATAAGATTTTATATAATATTAAATAAGTCGTTTTATCCTCTACGTTATAAGATATTTTTATTTTATTATTAATAAAAGTATTATTTTATTATTTTATTTATTAATATAAAAAATTCTTAGAAGATATTTTAATATCTAATTTTAATATTTAATTTAATTAATTGTTTATAAATAAAATACGATATTTAGATATTATTTAATCCTCCGAAAATAATATATTTTTAACTAAAAAGTATTTATAAAAATTAATTTCTTATCGGATATAATACTTCTTAGTATTCTAAACCTAAAGATAATTTCTTTATATATTAATTTTATTAATTTTATAATATTGAAAAGTTTTAGTAGTAAAGATATATCGTAATATTTTAGTATATTTATTTATTAATATAAGTATTATTTTATAAATATATTCTTTATATTTACTAGCTAGTAACTTTATAATAAGATTTATTATAATTTCTTTCTTCGGGCTAGTTAGATTAAATAAAAAATAAATTTCGTTATAAAAACGATATTT
>JAABUS010003987.1_pt1 | contig 22459 bp, 24 predicted proteins | sample 5560161 | NCBI WGS metagenome assembly JAABUS01 (sample SAMN10711885, study PRJNA513376) | rock metagenome | isolation source: Antarctica rocks | place: Antarctica: Victoria Land, Trio Nunatak nord | collected 2016-01-04
ATGAGCATACGGGCCGTAGGGGCCAGATCCACCTCCCCATCGGCGGACATCTCTTGGGTTTGTAAAGATGCACTTACCCTGCGAGGTTGTTCGTAGAGTATTGGCGCCCATACTCTCCAGTGCAGGGTCGCGATATGTGCTATGCGCTTGGCAACACCCTGTAGACTGCCTTGTCCATCCGGCATGTCTCGGACAGTGCCGTAAGGATTTATGGCGGGTGGGTTAGCAGGAGTGGGATTGAAGTAATTTAGTATCTGCAGTGGTGTCTTATCCTTCACAGCAGCCATCTCTTGATCGACCAATCTTATCAACTTGTCGTGGAGAGCATTCTGTAGTTCCTGGAAAAACGTTGTCTTTTTATTCCATCGGTGTAGCAGTGCATTTGTCGTGTTTTCCAACAGTACTTCCTCTGGGAGATGCGTGTTTCCCGTCAGCTCATATGCTGCTCGAACAATCTCCAAAGCTATTTCCCTGAAAGCTTGTGGTTGATCAGAACTCAACCGAGGATATGCTGCGATGGCAGAAATGCGGCACAATAAACTGTTATACGCTTGTGGAGGAGGTAAACCGCTCCAACCTGATCTGTTAAGAGTATTGACGAAAACTTGACTACAAGCTGCCTGTTTCCGCGAGAGGTCAAATTCCATCTGCAGAGTCGCAATGCGGTCAACATCGAATCTGAAGGTAGGTGGAACGCTGCCGTAGCCGCCAACGATCATCTCAATAGTGCCTCTTGTAAACGCAGACAGAGACTCGAAGGGTTGAGGCGCTTGTATTCCGGTTTCTGGCTCGACAGCTTGAAACCAAGCGCGTACATTTGTTAAGTCTAATCCGTTCGATATCTCCCGTAAGAAGATCTTTTGCTCGAAGTGAATGGTATCGTCTACCATGAGCAAGCGTAGGTATCTTATTTGGTGGTTTGCGACATCCTACGAAGATATTAGTTTCGTCGCACTGATTTCGGGAGAAAAAGCTTACCAATTTCATCAGTTCCAGAACCCCGAATAGATCTTTGAGACCTTTGACTAGAAGTCGTGGGTTGTCATTCTCAAATCCTCTCCGTATTCTGGAAACCATGCCTGTGACCAAAGGATCTCGTTGGGGCGAACAACAGCATAGCAAGAGAGCGCCAAGCCACTCAATCAGGGTAGGGATATCGCACACCCCTTTCTCCAGTTGTTGCAACAGCAAATCGATATCAAGTCTCTCATCCACTATGGGCCACTCAGAACCCGGAACGAGAGTCTTCAAGATTTCCTGAACCGCTTTGAACATCCGAGGCAGCCGAAGTGGTACACCGAGGAGTGAGGACGATCTATGCAGCCAAGGCGAGGTAGCGGGCAAACCTGAAATTAAGGAATCAGATAACTGGCTTTGCTGCCGTCTAATGTAGACTGCGAACTCGATGACCAAAGCCTCCCAGTATGCATCTGCTTCTAGCTTTTTCCTCTTCCCTCGGTCTCCGCACATATTGGGTCTGAACGAAACTTCTCGTTCGAAATTGAGGTCGTGCCGTAACCTGGCATCGTTGATGATTCTGGCTAATTCTAGCTCACTAAGGGACGCTTTAGTAATGGGGGGGTCAAGACTAGCGGACCAGAGATATTCGAGGCTGCCGGTTCTTAGGTGTAATCCGCGCATCAATTCTATCGTCAAGAACCGTTGTAGACTCTCGGGTGTCATACTTCTTTCTTCTTGAACATTGCCCAGCGTCGGTGGTTCGATAACAGTCTGTGAGCGAGTTTGTACAGCTTTATGCTGTGCTGGAAGTCGTTGTTGGGAAGGACGATTCGAGAATGGCCTATTTTCTAGAACGATTGTTGGGTTGCATATCTCAGGAGCTGGGTGGATGTCACTGTTATGAGCGCTGTGACGTTTCAAACGTGCAGAGTGATCTGCCATTGTTGATTCGTGTAAGAGTGAAGGATTTGCTGTCGCAGGTTTTGGAAGTGTCATTGCGATTTTGGTCGCCACACTCCCCGAACAGAAAGTGCGATCTCTCAATAAGAGAATGCTTTGCGACTTCGGCTCGATTGAAGTAGTCCTGTTAGACTATTTTATTTGGATGTAGCACATAGAAACGTGGCAATCCGATTGCCCGCAAACAGCTTGGAAGCCTTTATTGTCGCTGATCGCAGACTTTCAAAGGTTCACTGAAAAAGAATTCACACGATGAAAGACACTTAAGTCTGTCTTCCTGTGAAAGAATATGTTCACTGCTGTACATGTGCAACACAATTTTGCGTTGCGAGAAGGCTTTGAATGATCTTGATGAAGCGCAAGAGTCAATGCACCGGCCCCCAAGCAGATTACAAACAGATAGCAAACAATACTTCAACGTCGCAAGAGCTTTCACAAGAGAAATACCAGGAGAGTCGTAGACATCATGATCTACATGTGCTAGTAGGTTCTTTCGAGGTACGTATACCAATCACAGGAATGAGGCTGAGGGCGGCCCGCCCATGTACTCCAGAGGCACTGGAATTGTACGTCGTTAGTAAGATAGGGTATTGGATTAAGTCAAGGGCTTGTTCGCCCTGCTGGCTCCAAGCAGGGGCACTAAATGAAAACCTGGCGTTGACCGATTTTTGGATCTCCGCTATTCCGCTGACCGGTCTAAGAAACGAGGCGGCCTTTCACGTTCCACCACCGCCTCCACCCCCCTGTCTACGATTTACCGAGACAAGCCGGAACCCAGTGCTTCCGCATGTAGGTACTCTCGAACGTTCAAACATAACCGTGGATAGACGACAGGAAGATGACCTGGAGGAGACAGGAAGGTAATGATCATCGCGCCCATTCGGTCTGTGTGTTCGCATGAAGACGAGTCATGCCAGCCTTGTGTTGTCCGAGAGCTGAGTGAGACAAAGCGCTCCATCTCGCAGTTGACAAATCAAAGCCACGGAGCCTGTTTCGGATGGTTTCGCCTTGTGGAAGAGAGGGCAATCTCCGGAATAGATACAATCGGAATTAAAGTAGACAATTCCGCCGGGTTTACTCATCCTGTTCATGGGGGTGAGCAACGATATCAAATCAGTGTGACCCGAAAAGCCGGGTGGATGCACGGCAACCAGTGATGCGGGAGTCTTGTCAATGGGATCGATTTTAACATAGATGACGGTAGGGTGGAACAAGTCTTCGCTTTGACACAGTGTGCGAGCATAACTTAAACCCTGAAGGAGGCAAATGGACTTCGTATCGGTGCACAGTTACACCACGTCGTGTAAGCTGAAGCGTACTCGTAAGCCGGCTACACCGGAGTACGGTCATTGCTCTTGTGTTTCCCCGTCATCGTCGAGTTTGTGCCTGTGATCGAGAACAGTCACCCTGATGGACAGGTCCGAGGACTACCTATCTTCCCCTTGATGATGACAAGCTCGAGGTATGGGGGCACCGTGGTTGGAGGTGGGCAACCAGTAAGGCAGACTGTTTGCACAGTGTCCGACTTGCGTCCTGCGCTGATCGTTCTCACTTCGGACTTTCAGAGCTGGGAAGGTATGCAGTGTGGAGGCGTGAAGACCTGTAGTATAAAGGAAGAGCCAATGTATCTCAAGCGCCTATAAGAAGTCTCCCCTGAAAAGTGAGGCATCCACAGCCTCAAAGGGGCATCTTCATACCCCGCACCAATCAAAGCCCTAGTGGCGTTCTGCTTGCAGGCATACCACCGATCTAAGCGACCACGTGACGACCAAGACGTCACTGCCCAGGAAGCCTATCTCAACCTCAACACTTGACAGACGGATAAGGCTGTTGTGGAAAAGCATTACTACTTACCTTCTGATCTTATGATGTCTATTGCCAACCCTCTGATGGGCCTGAATCATCCGTGGAGCAACTCACTGGGTTGGCGCCCTGGTCACAATGACTGACAGAGGAAGCATCTTATGATAGGCTTCGAGGTGGAAGTGAAGTGGTTCAGGCTGCTGTGGTCACAAGGAACTTCACAAGACTTCCCATCCGGGAACTTCCATGGAAAGAAATCCAGCAGGTACACGTCATATTCGACGGGTGTAGGCTTACAGAATCCCCAAGATGCCACGCTTCGACACCATGTCTATCAAGGTTGCAGCACTTTTGAGCTTTTTGTTTGAGAGGAACGGTCCAATGTTGAATATGCGAGAACGGATCTATAACGTTTCAACTGTACTATTCTCTGTCTCAGTATTTGCTTTCCTGATTTTCTCTCTATGAACTATGACGAAGTAAACGGTCTAGCAGATGAGTATCACAGCATGAGCATCGCACAACACCTAGCCCATATTCAGCTCTCATAATTGTCAGTGTTTGTAGCAAGGGATTTCGCATTCATGTTACATCAGAGCTAGCGATCGGAAAGTCGACTAGAAAAACCGAAGCGCTGGGCTCAGTCACTTGTTAAACTAGCGTTGTCCATATTGTTTGGCTTACCGTGTTGTTTTCTCGTCAACACGCCCGGACGGTGAATATGCGTGGAACCCCGTTACGCTCGTTCTTATTGACATCTTCATTACAACCGATCACAATAGCAATACATTGTATGCTCTTCCCTAGATAAAAATATATATAGTCCACCAGTGCAACCGAATGCAAAAAGCAACACACTTCATCTTCTCCGTCATCCCAACCTCACCAAGTAGTAGCGCATCACAATGGCTACGATCATTCGCGTGTCGTTGTTTGTGCGCTTCCTCCTCGTCATCTTCAGCAGTCATGCTGGCTGTACGCAGAATTTTGTCACTTCTCTTGGGCGCAATGCCAGCGAGTACGCTGTCGGGGCTCTCCCTAACGCCGCTTTCTTACATAAGAGTTGGGCTGGCACAATATTAGTTCCAAATACCACCAATGATGAACTTTTCTTCTGGCTTTTCCAGGCAGAGACCGAGACTGAAAACCTCATAAGTGCGAGAGTCCACCGTCGTTGCGACCGACCTGCTGACAAAACTCTAGTCTGGTTGAATGGCGGACCTGGATGCTCGTCCCTTGATGGACTGACAAAAGAGAACGGTCCACTTCATTTTGCTGGGAACCAGTCCATACCGTCAGCAAACCCTTATTCCTGGAACAAATTAGCAAACGTGCTCTACATCGATCAGCCTATTGGAACAGGATTCGCGAGTGGCAATGATCCGGCCACGACCAATGCCATAGCCACGCAAGACTTCATTGGTTGGCTAAAGGCATTCTATGACGTTTTCCCTGGTTTGTTGTCTCAGAATACCCATCTCATGGGCGAATCTTATGCGGGCATCTATGTAAGTCTACGGGCTCTCTTCGAGCGATGGAACTGAAGTATATGGCCGTGAAGATTACACAAGAATAGATCGGCGGATCTATCAAAAACCTCCAGCTAACAAGGTCCAGATACCCTACTTCGCCCAAGCTATTCTCGCCAATAGGAAATCTCTGCCTATCAACCTAAAATCCATCAGTATCGGTGATGGCACATGGGGAAACGCCGCAGCAATGTCCGATCTTGTCGTCACGAAATTTCTCGACCAACACCGCCACTTCCTCGGCATTCCCCAAAATATCCTGACCGCATTCGAGGACGCCGACAAGGCATGTGGATTTCGACCAGTCCTTGCAAACCTCACCTATCCACCGAAAGGGAAAGCAATTATTCCAGGCGACCCAGAGGGTGGAAATTTCCGCCTAAAGAAGCGACAGAGCGGAGGAAGCAATTGTTCTGTGGCCAATCCGAACACGCCGGCTTTGGTCAATGAGTCTGTCATGACATGCTATGAAGGCTGTTCCACCGGGTCCACAGCGATGGATTATCTCAGCCACAAAATTCCATGGTAAGTTTTCATATCACCCACCCCCTTTTCCCCTTCTCACTACTCCATACTACACCATCTAACCCTCACAAGCTTCAACCCCTACAACATCCACTACACCTGCGCCACCGCCCCCGACACCACCACCTTCGTCAACTACGTAAGTACCCCCAATACCCCCATCTCGTCCCCCCTAAACCCCTCCCAGCTCAACCTCCCCGCCACCAAGCACGCAATCCACGCCCCCCCGAAACCCTTCCGCCTCTGTAACAACACCGTCCTGTCCACCCTACTACAAGAATTCGTCACACCACCCGCCTACAGCATCATGCCCACGATTCTCGAGCAGGGACTCCCGGTGCATATTTATAGCGGGGATTGGGATTTCTTGCTTAATCATTGGGGTAGCGAGGTGGCGGTGCAGAACATGACTTGGTGGGTCCTTGCGGGGTTTCCTTCCTCTTTTGGGATGTGGGAAATTGATGAAGTCGATAGGGGCGGGAAACAAGGCTTCCAGCAGAAACCGGACAAGCCATTCATCGTCAACGGCACGAAGGCTGGGATTTGGGGCTGCGAGGTTCGTCTTCCCTTCTGCTTCCCCTTCAAACCCCCTCCTTATGTTTTCAACTCTTCCACACCTCACCCCCCTCCTCTACCTACCCCCCTTACTCAAAACACAGAATTTCTCTTTACCTTTCGCTTGTTCCCGCACGCCATCCATCACTCCTCCCCGCTCCTCTTCTCCCCACTTCTCTCCTTTCCCCCATCGCCATACACACACGAACCCCACTAACCTCCCAACTCCCACCCGTTCTAGCGCGGTCTCTCTTACCACCACTTCTTCCGCGCCGGGCATGCTGTCCCGTACGATGCGCCCGCGGCGGCATTTGCATTTGTGCGTGATTGGGTATTAGGGCCCGGGGACGCGGGGATGGTGGGGGTTTAAGAAGGGAGCTGGGGTAACTGGTGACTGCAAGTAAGATAAGGTTGTAGCTTGGTGGACGCATCTGGCATATACTTCAGGGGGAACTGCGGGAGCGATTTAAATCTGCGACTACAAACAGATTGCTATAGTTTCGTAGCTTGGAAGCTGGGTATCTTAAAGGAGCGCTGAAAATTGCAAAAAGGCGAACAGACTCCGAGCATCATCCTTCTGCTCCGTTGCGACGGTCATGAAACAGAAGCGATCAAGCAAACGCCCCTACAATCACAACAGGGCAAGTAACCTCAGTAATGTTCCCCAAACTGCCTCCTCACCCAATACGGATGATATGTTGAATAATCCCTCTCCGCACTCAGCCCCAACTCCCCACCCACATTCACATACCCCTCCACATTCACCTTCCCCTTTCCTTTGACCATCCGCACACTCTCCTCATCCCCCTTCTGCCACGGCGTGCGGCAGTACACGCACGTAACCTCGACCCCGCGAGCGCGAGTCCGCGCCCACTGCTCGAAACAGTCTTTGTGGATGTTGTTGCCACAGGCTGCACGACACCAGACGATTTCTTCGGCAGTGGGGGCGAATTCCGTGAAGCAGATCGGGCAGTCACCGGAGATGGGTTTGCGGTTTGAGGGGGTGAAAGGGGAGGAGAAAGAGGAAGGGGGAGTAGGTGCGTGGGAGAATATTTCGCGGAGTTCCTGTGGTACGATTAGGCCAGGAGAGTGTGGGGGTTGGGGGTGAGGGGTGAGGGATAGGGATAAGGGGGGCTTACTGAGGAGATGAAGGCGAGTTGGTATTGGAGGTGCTCGGGGGCTTTGAGGACGTTGTGTAAGACCTTGCGCAAGGTAGTCAGTGCCATCGCGGTATGATCGAGAATATAGCGGTAGAGTTTACATAAACGATGTGCTTGCACTGATTCCCCTTCTGGTTGTCTGGGCAGGTGCAGCTGGGCAGATGACTGATGTACACGTGGTAGATGTTGCCTGTGGTACCGGCCATTTCGATGGTTTCCTCGGGCACATCGTCGGTGCCACCATGGATGCGGTCAATCACGAACATTCTGCATAGGGAATATCGTAAGCTTCCGGGGACGTGAGGGTTAGAGGGTAGGGCAACATACCGCTGTGACGTTGCTCGATGTAATTTCTCGAGGTAGGACTGTGGAGCGCGTTTCCGGAATACCCTCAACCTTTTCTCTTCGTTCTTGTCCTTGCCAGGTGGTGGATCGGTCTTCTTCTTCTTCGATGAAGAAGAATTTTCCAGACTTGCTTCAGAGGTCGGGTCTACTACTGGTAGCTTCTTTTTCTGCACCAAGGTTCTCTTGCGTTTCTTCAGGACTGGTGTCGGAAGAGATGACTCGTCTGTTGAAAGAGTCAATGGCTCTTCAAACATGGCCTTGGGATCGTTGTTTAGCATGGCCGTGGTTGCAGTTTTGGACCTGGTTTGATGCGTTGAAGACATGACTGCGGCTCCAGTGGCGTGTAAAAGCTTACGATGTCTCTATCCACGGAGCTGGTGCATGGCTTAGTGGGTATCGATCAGCTCGATGGTGCCGGTTCTCTGATACTGAATAAATGTTCTCGACTGTAGGTACCGTGAGAGTCCATGCGATGTCTGCAGCCCTACCAGGCGGAGTGACGTCAAAGCGCATCATTGAACGGAGCCATTCCGCAGTTTCGAGTCCTCTTGTATCCTTTCCTTCATCCCTTGAACTACTTGGATGGTTCTTGGGCTATAGAAAACCCAGGCCTGGAGATGTGCAACCGAAATGCAGCTGGCATTTGACGTATAGACTTAAGTAGTCTATCTAAGTTGCGGCTGTTGATCCTTGGGCATAGTTCTCATTATGGAACCGCTTCGTGAACCTCACTCAGTTTCCATGAAAGGTTGGACAACTGATCAAATACTCCACTTTCACGATGGCTGATGGATGATCAGTCTTACGGTTGGTGGTAAAAAAGCCGTTGCCACAATGCCACATACTGATTAGGATAGTTTGTCTCGACCAGCACTGTCACAACGATTTCCGCTTCCTGCTCAGCAAGCCGATTCGTCTCTGAAAATCGATCATAAAGCTGCTCTAGATGCAGATTTCGAAAAAGTTGATGATCAATTCATATTTAGCCCTATTGTATGCTACCTTTAGTCATATGACTTGACTTTGGATGCTCATGACACTCTACAGTTGACATTACCACCCTCATTTGGCTCCGCCTATGTTGGGGAAACGTTTTCATGCACACTCTGTGCTAATAACGAGCTTCCAGCTGGCGCTGGACGCGTGGTAACTTCCATCAAAATAGGAGCAGAGATGCAAACGCCATCTCTAACTGTCCCTCTTAATCTTGAGCCCAGCGATGATGGGCTAGAGAAATCGCAGGTTGAGCCAGGAGAATCGTTACAGAAGACTGTACGCTTTGATCTCCGTGAAGAGGGCAGTCATGTCCTCGCCGTAAGTCTAAGCTACTCCGAGACTACGATATCAAAGGAGAACTCTGCATCCAGTGGCCGGGTACGGAGCTTCAGAAAGCTATATCAGTTCAGTTCCCAGCCATGTCTCAGTGTGCGCACAAAAGTGTCAGATATCCCGTCTGCTCCAGCCAGCAACGAAAAGCAACAGTACTCAACAGTTACGCGCTTTGCTCTGGAAGCTCAGCTGGAAAATCTGGCCGATGGGCCAGTTACCCTTGAAAAAGTTACTTTCAATCCAAAACCCCTATTCACATCCAAATCACTCAATTGGGACGTCATCGAACCAGATGGAGAGCATGTTGACTTTCCTGTTGTTATGCCTCGGGAAGTCCTGCAGGTTGCTTTTCTGATTGAACAGCAACACGATCCCCCGGAGCTCCCACCAAGGGAAGCTGACAGGAGCGGCCGCACTATACTTGGGCAATTAGGAATTCGATGGCGGACGGCCATGGGCGACTCTGGGTACCTGAGTACCGGGTGGTTGATGGAGAAGAGACGTTAAGCTTGTGGAATGTTTTCTGGCAAAATTCGACACACTCGACAACGCGACGACGATGCATGGTGCAAACCAGGGCATCGGACTGTTGCTCCAATCTCGGGAAATTCGACATCATCGTCAACCCACCCACAAGCGACCGTAGGCGCACCAAGAATACCGTACCGAAACGGGTGGACACATACTCAAAGAGCCCGCTTGTAGCGATTCGCCAATGATGCCTTGTGCGATGAAAATAGCCAGATGCTCGAGATCGTCAAACGTCTTAACGCCACCATCCGCCAGGCACACCCCCTTTTGTTACCCCTGAAGAAAAGCTTATCCTCCTGTGAGCGTCGTACGGGGACGGGTAGGAGAGTTTGGTATTCTTGGAGACGTGCAGATATTGATGTTTCTAAGCGGACAACTGAGCAATTTGCTGCTGCACGCTGTACATAATCGAATTGTATTGTAGATAACGTCAAAATCAATGGGAGGACGTCAATTCGCGAAAGAGCAGGGGCTAATCCGTACATCCACCAGATCTACTCCCAGCAGATTGACTACTGCCTGATCCTTGTCCCACATTCACCCCGCTAAGACGACTGGTACTGTTCGTAGTTGATCATGCAAAGGTAAAGCTCAGATTCCCCATCAATGGACAAGATCCAGAAGCCAACAACGTGCCCGCGAATCAATTGGTGATTCCAAGAGCCGTGTGAAACTCGCTCACCCACCCAATCACCGCCCCACTGGCAATCTTTGTGCGGGGCCGAGGACTGTGGGGGTGGACAGCCCCTCCTCGCGCTTTACCTAGCCATCAGCCATCCACCACCGAGAGGAGAGACCGAAAGAGAGAGAGAGAGAGAGAGAGAGAGATAGAGAGAGGCCATACAAGAAAGATCTACTAGTACAGTGCACTCATAGACAACGCACACTCCCTACCCCGACGACTTTCTACCTCCCTACGCTTTACCGACCTCCTAACGGGGGACTGCGATTGATGATCGACCCTTAGCTGCGCATTTCCGCTTTTGCTGGGGAATTTCTCGCCAAAGCAAAGGCCGTTCCATACCTTAGATACCATTTGTCTCTGCTTTTGTCTGGAATTTGCATCTGTGCTCATCCGCATATGCGAGTTCTGCATGTGAGCCTCACATAACTGCCGCCTCTACCTGCACACTATAGGAGATTTCGATGTTGCTCGTGTCTTGCAATACATGACATCTGTGACATGAAGGCCTTGCTCAACCGCGCTCACACTATACTTGAGCCCCCACGTTCCTTACCCAACAGCTTAACGCACATTCAATGGCCCCTCTCTCATCCAACGATACTTCCTCTGCACCATTGGCAGATTGGTTCTTCATCACCGGTTTGCGCCACCGGTATGCTCTGGGGGCTTACATGCTAACCTCCTCGTAGGCGTCGATAGCGAACAACTAAGGTGGGGGAGAGATGAGCAATCTACCGTTGATGGTGGTGCCCAACCAGCCGAGCCAACAATTGAGGAAGACAAGTTAGCAGAGGCAGAGGATGGGTACTCGACACTGTCACCAGCAACACCTCGTAACACGAAGCGAAACTCCTATCAGCGCCTCTCCCGTCTGTCGGATGAAGCACGATTCTCAATTGCCTCTATATCCTCTACGCCAGAAAACAAGGGTACGGATAGTAACCGAAGCAGCGTGACGATCAAGGGCATACAGATCAATGGCAAGGGCACGCTGAACGATGTCGACTTTGAGAAAGCTCTGCGAAAGTTTGCCTCTGAAAGGGACTCTTTCCTATCAGACTTGACCTTAAGCGCTGGAGCTGTGGTGCCCAACCGACCCAAACCTCGGCCAAAGACCCAGAAGATCGCCAAGGAAGATGCTGCAGGGCTCAAATCAGGAGTGGGAAGCATTCGACGGCGGTTATCGTTTAGGGACATGAAGAGACAGTCGTCTGTTGCTAGGCAGCGTGAGTGGCTTGGGTTTTGTCTTATCAGCCTTGGTTTATTGTTCCCCAACTGCAGCTGGATGAGAGAGGTTTACTAACAATATCAATGCTTGTAGCATCGGTGCGTACCTCGAAACGACTGAGCAATTACAACTCCGTCATCCCTAACCCTCAGCCACTGAATGCCGAAGCAAATACCCATCCGCTGAAACGGAAATTCGAGCCTGTCCTCTTGGATCGGTATCCACCCAAAAGCATGGTCGAGGAAACAAGGCGAAGAGGTGCATTCCCTGACTACGTCCCTATGTTTGCATTCCCGAACGACGTCAATATTGTTTCAGCAGACGAGAGGCCAAGGTCTACATGGCATGGGTTTGCTATGACAGGTGGCGATAACGCGCGGCTCTATGGAATCTGCATTATTGTGTGGCTTCCTCTAAATCAGCGAGCCTCTGAGGAGCTTGAACTAAAATGCGAAGAGTGGAGGCGGGACAATATGACGGATGAAGAGCGAGAGCTAGCCAGTAGCCTAGGAGAGCGGCTGGCCGTCGAGCGGGTGAAGCTTTCCCGACTGCTCGCCAAGCTTCCTTCTGTTTCTTCGGGGTCCGAAGAAAGGGAGAACCTTGAGGATGATATCAGTGCGGTCGAGGAGAAAATTGGTCTTATGGCTGATCTTCTACGTCCTGTAAGGCACGGTGCCGCGGCGAAGATTGACGGTCTGACAAATGGAGAGACTGGCCTCTGGGTCCCAAGATCATATGGCATTCTTGGCCGCGATCCGTCTCTCACAAGCTTCTGGAAGGAATGGTTGAAGGCCATTGTAGTTCCTATGGCTGATGGTGGTATCGTCCGCGTACCACCAAGCTCACCGAGAGTTGGAATGTGGCAACCGCTCGAAAGATATGTCGTGAATCTGTGCGCTGAGGCTTTGAGTCCAATATCGTCAAAAACTCAAGTGGAAATAGCTGTCCGAGAGTTACGGCTGTTTGCAAGGAAGGAAGCTGTCAATGAGCTTCCAGGGTCACGTAATGTATAGATATCCGAAGCTTAGTATGATGGCCTTTGCTAACGATGACGTAGACCGATCTTTATGCATTGTTTCGAACATTATCGATCCCTAATATTGTAGTCTTAATAGAAGTAAGGTCCGTTCGTACTCACTGCATACTCCGCTGACAGTAATACAGTTCGCTTTGGCCGAATCTCGTATCATCCTCCTATCTTCTCACACTTCGATGCTTCATATTGCAAGCAAAGCTCTGGTTGAGCTCTTATACCCCTTGACCTGGTCCGGTATCTTTATCCCGATACTCCCAGCAAGGCTCATCCAAGCCATTGAAGCACCTTGCCCATATATTGTTGGCATCGAGCGTCGATACGAGAAGGTTGAGCTCCCAGAGGACGATTTTGTACTTGTTGATTTAGACCAAGATGAGATAGAATCTACAACACGACCTACGCCGCTGCCGAAACAGCAACGGCGAAAATTAATTTCATTGCTACAAATGGCTGCACCACATCACAACCGATATGGTGTCCCTCTAGGTCCTCCCGACTATGCCGTAGAATTGTTTCCGTTCGATGCATTCTCATCCGAAAACCCTTCAGTCTTTACTGGAAATCCTCTTACGACTTCCTTGGCCAAATACGTCAGCTTGAATTCCACCTCCTTTGGAGAAACTGGGGCATCTTTACCTCCAAGGCCTCCGTTGTTCAATGCTTTTATGCCGCCGAAGAATGAAAACCAACGACTTAATGATCGACCATCTACGAGCTCCACCGCAAAGGGGAGCTCGCCTCCGTCTCCCAAACTCTCTCCGACATCTAGCTCCTTCCCGCCATTGCCGATGACGGCGATCTCGCGCAACGATTCTGGTTATGCCATCCAAGCAACTTTACGAGAGAAGCGTTCTGGACACTTCGACAGCTCATCAAAGCGGAGCTCGACTTACGGCTTCGATCGAATTCCTACACTTAGACGTCCCAGTATACCTTTCAGCGGTCATTCTTCGAACCACTCCTCGAGCTTATCTATGACAACGATGTCCACCGACAGCCACACCATGTCGAACTATGCACCTTCTACTTATGCGCAATCCACACTAGCAGCTTCCACAATAATGCCAAACATGCTCTTGCAGCCAGTACGGAACACCGATACAATTAGTTGGGTAGAAGGTCATTGCCTCCAATGGAGACTCCATGACGATCGATCAGTATGCTCAGTGTGTGAAGACAAGGCCGACGATGGCATCTACCAGTGTGGAGGATGCGGGATTAACGCTCACGGGAGATGTGCAATGCAAATATGTCTCGTCTGCCCAGCGGCTTTCCATCCGGAGCAAGTCCGTGCCGCTTTCGCTCGTTGTTTTGCCAGTCTGTTCTACACCTACCGCAAATACCTTGTGGCTCCCAATAGCGATCAAAGGAAATCGGGGATGCTCTATCGCTTCAACATGGATGGGTTTCTACGAAGTCTGCCTCACGAGAATGCTGACTACATGAATGTATTACAACAAACTCAGGGTAAGAGCTTCCATCACGACCCTGCCTGCGGCTATTGACAATTTCCAGGCTTCAACGAATTCATCCATGAGCGCGAATCAAAGCCCCCGACTGACCCTTCGATCATGCTCTTTGATCAAATGATTCTCTCGAAGAGGAACCGAGGCCGAACATCTCTGTTTAGCAAATCGAAAACCGACTTCCTCTCAAACACATCAGACCACCTTTGGCGATCAGCGGCCGCTACACCGCCACAGGGCAGGTTTCCAGGGGACTATAGGTCGATTATCACTAGAAGTACGTTCCCTTCAAACCATATTTGAACGACTCATGGTGGCTAACATACTGCAGCCCCTGCGAAGCTTGACCCAACCCTGATGAAAGAGCCTCGAGTTATCCAGGGCGTACCTCGAGTCAATACCTCCAAGGCAAGGAGGAAACCAATCCCAAGCATGCTGGGGCCTAATGGGAGGTTGAACGGGCTGAACGGGCTAGCCCAATCGCCACCTGACTAGGGAATAACACCGACCACTTTGCGCGTGGTACACGATACGGAAAAGGAGCAACTCCGGGATCGAGAGCAGGACTCCATATTTCATTTTAAAGCCCGTTTTGATGTCGTGGTTTGGACACTAATGACCCTGGAATTGGATTTGATCAGGGCCAGTATGATAGTGGCAGTAGGAAGCATAGGTATTGGGCATGGAGAGAATGTATTTTACGAAGCATGATGAGATCTGGAAGCACGACGGAGCGACGGCGAATACAAAATCATATCAAGTCGGCGTAAGTGGCCGTTGAAAGACAATTGGACTTTGCGTTTTCGACCATAGCCAGAAGCATCCAATTAGGCTGACATCTAAACAAATAACCCTAAATTCAATTTAGGTCCGAGGGGTCATCCTATAACCTTCAAAAACCACTCCACACTCTCCCCCCTCCACTTGTACTTCCTCACAAACGCCCGCGTATCCTGGACAACCCTCCCCCTCTCCTTCTCTCCCACCCCGTCCACTCTCCCAAGCAGAAACGCCAGAAACGCCCACCCAGACACATCCCTCGGATGCGCCAAACACCACTTCTTCACCAACTCCACACTCCCCCTCGCCATCTCCGTTTTTGAGCCTTCCTCCCGCTCGGAAAGAGTAGCAAAGAGCTGCCGCGCGTAGTTCCAGGCGTAGTAGTTTCGCGGATGACGCTCGCCGGCTCTCATGATAATGGATAGCTCCTCACGCCAGAATCCTACCAGCGGGATTTGGGGCTGAGACTGGGCGTTGGACGAGTGAAAGGGGGAAGTGTTGGAGACGGGGAAGGTCTTTAGGACCCATAAACGATGGGACCACAGGGTGCTGCTCTTCGCATGACGGATTAATGGGCTCGTTACTAGGCTTGCTGTGAAACACAACTCGCGTCGTACAGCATCCCGTATCTCGTCTTCTCCAATATCATCATCATCATCATCATCGGATCCTCTCAGCAACAGCCCCCGCAAATACCTCTTCCGGAAATTCGCCGCCGTAGCATGATTCGGTTCCCAAAGCAAAATCACCAGCGTCGCCTTCAGCGCCGCATCGTGACTATCTTCTGAAGGCGCAGCTAGATGTGCGATGAAGATGTGTCGCGCGGTCACGAAGAGGGAGATTAGCAGCGGTTTTGGGAGCGCGAGTGCGTTGGGCGCGAGGTGGATGTGGGGTGGGTAGGAGGAGGGGAGGATGTCGAGGTCGAGGATTGTCGGAATAGGGGGGGAGAGAGCTGTGGTGAGGTGGGTGTAATGTTCCGAAGGGTGTTGGGAAGGTGGTGGCATGGTAGGGGAGGGGGGAGGGGGGAGGGATGAAGCGAGCGGGGAGGCTAGCGAAAGCTCTACTTTTGGCGGGAGGTTTTGAGAACGGACATCCTCAGCTTCATTCTGGTAGACGACAGAAGGATACCTGAACGCGCTCGTCATGCCGTCGCTCCTACTTGTGATCTTCGTCCTGCAGCTCCTCATCCATTTCGTCAATACCGTCGGCGCTAGCACAATTGAAAATTTGGTAATCCCATCTCCTGCCCTTCCCCACCCCCCCCCCCCCCTTCCGCCCCATCTCTCCCTACTCCCCCATGTCACACCCGCGGTCCTGACACTCTTCACCCAAAATAACGCTGACCCCACTCAGCTCTGGCACCTCTACTCCTTCCTACCAACCCCGACCTCCCGCCAGCTCCAAGACCAGCAAACTCTCCGCACCGAGGTGCTGCGTCTGAAACGCGAGCTCAACGCCACGAGCTCGCAGGATGATTTTGCGAAATGGGCGAAGCTGAGGCGGCAGCATGATAAGGCTGTTGCGGCCTACGAGGAGAAGAGTATGCCTTCCCCAACTTACCTCCGTCTCCTCCCCTAACCTAACCTAACCTAAAATAACCCCCCAACACAGCCACGACCCTAACAGCCCACCGCACCCTCTTCACCCGCACTGTCTCCACCCTCCGCTTCCTCGGCCTCAACGGCGTGCGCTTCCTGCTGCAATTCTGGTTCGCCAAGACCCCCCTGTTCTGGATCCCGCGCGGTTGGGCGCCGTGGTATGTCGAGTTTTTACTTAGTTTCCCGAGGGCGCCGCGGGGGAGCGTGAGCGTGCAGGTGTGGTGGGCGGCGTGTGCGGGGGTGATTTTGTTGGGCGGGGAGGGGGTGAAAGGGGTTTGGGGACTGGTGGGTGGGGGAAGAGAGAAGGAGAGGATGGGGATGGGGATGGAGGGGAGAAAGGGGCAGGGGGAGAAGGGAGAGAAAGGGGAGAAGGAGTTGTAGGGGTGTTGGAGGGAACAGGGCAGGAGCCTTGCGAGGGCGAGCTATGAGTAGATTTTACCACGAGGTTCTGCTGGAATATCTGTTATGCGCTTTGGTCAGTCTTGGAATTTATTGGGAAACGTAGAGGAATCAACAAATTCGAGAGCACCATGTGGCTACTGATGGTGCGTGCTGTTGGGTTTGGAACTCTCACCAACGTCCTAAAAGTACTCTGTTCGTAAACATCAAAACGCCCATCTACAGTAAGATCTACATAAATAGCCTTTACGTGCCCGGCGCACCCGCACCCGCACCCGCACCCACGCCCCCCATGACCCCCTCAACATACCTGCTGGCCTCCTCCTCCACCCTCCCCACCTGAACCCTCCCACTCTCCAACGCCCCCCTCAGCCCCTCCGCCACCTCCCTCTCCCCCATAACCTCCTGCATCACCACACCCTCCCTCTTCCAATACCCCTCCCCCCTACGCCGCAACCCCTCATCCCGCACCATCGCATTCCTCACTATTCCCGTCGCGCTTAATCGCCCCCGAACGTTGTCAAGCACCTTCATTGACGACTCCATCCGCTCTGCTGCGGAGGGAGGAATGACGAAAATGCGGTTCGTGCTCGAGGCCCAGACGAGGGCCGCGAGCAGAGCGGAAGAGACGGCGATGCCAACCCCACGGAAGGTGCGCATACGCCAGTAGAAGTGGGTGAGGTGGTCCGGGCGGGTGAGGCGCGCATTGGCTTTCCATTCATAGGTGAGGAAGAGATAGCATTCTACCATTGCCAGCCCGGCGCCGAGGATTGACGCTATCGTTCTCCATCGACTGCCAAATTTCCCACTGATGGCGGAGGAGGTTGCCAGGCCGAGAGCGAGGAGGTGGAGGAGGTGGGGGAGAAGGACGGAGGGGAGGGCATAGTAGAAGTAGGAAAGGGGGTCGTCGGATTTGCAGAAGGGGCAGTATGTTAGGACGTCAGGGCCATAGGCGAGGTACAATTCTCTAGAGTCTAGAGAAGCGAGACGCGGCTTTAGTTGCGCGTCTGCGTCTGTGAGTGACGTATTGGGGCGTAGAAGACTGAGGCGGGTGAAGAGGACATCATTGGAGGTTTGGAGGCGAGAGGAGGTAAGGGTGAAGATGTTTTCTGGGGAGAAGACGGGGAGGGTGGAGAGGAGGGCGAGGAGGGAGGTCAGGAAGAGGAGGTTGAGGGCCGGGTAGATTTGCGGGGAAGTAGGAATCCTGGGAACGGGAGAGGTGACGGTGGCGGTACGTTGGGTGCGGTAGTAGGTTATTAGGCGGGGGAGGAAGAGGGGCCCAAGGGTGAAGAGGAGGGTTTTGAGACTGTAGAGAGAGGTTAGAAGTGCCGGGTTTGGATCATGAAAGGGCAAACTCACGTTGAGATGCTGACCATTGTGGCAATAGGGTTGGGTTATCGAGGGAGCATTGTGGAGATCGGTGAGATATTTCTCTAAAGCGCATAACATTGAAGACACGTTCTTGTCGGCTGTATATTATTGTAGCTTGTCCAGAACTTTTTTGCCTCAGTTCTGAGACGTGCCAGCGTCGCTAAGCCCCTTCGGCACCCGTACGCTGCGTAGTCAGCCAAGGCTGACCCGAAGGGGCTTAGCGACGCTGGCACGTCTGAGAAGAACTTTTCTTAAATATTCCTTTCATCCAACGAAATATTGAACATTCTTCAATTCTACTTGATTCTCTGTTTCCGTTTCTTACATTCTAACTTCACCTAAGAAGGTCGCCCAGAAAAACCAATCGGAAGAATGAGCAGACAAAGCAAACGTCCGATAATGATAATACCCCAGTACCGGACACTTAATAGACTGCGTATCCACATTACCTGCGCCTCCTCGATGCCAGCTGGGGCCCGGAAGTCTCTTGAACATAATGCAGAACTAACCGCGGCATATTGGGTATTTGATACAGCTCATAACGACAACCCATAGTCGAGAGAAAGGCCGTGAACCCAAGAGGGGATTGAAGCGAATCCTGCAGTGGACGACTATTCGCACTCACTTGCTACGACTTTCATTCTGTTGAAAAGTAGTAATGGATAAGTAAAGTCATTGAAAGCTAAAAGTCGAACCGTGTTCCGCAACCTATAAGGTCTCTCCATAGGGTGATGTGATACTTTCAATTGTTGGTATCTTTTCGAGCCTGTCTTTCTGGACACTTACAGTTCAATTGGCACTTTCGAAGCTTTAGCGATCTCCTCTCCCATGGTTGCTCAGAGTCAAAAAGAATGCCTAGAGAGAGCTCGCTACCTCTGCCAAGAGGTCGTCTCACGTCGTGTTGCAGCTTCTCAGCGAGAGCCATGAAGGATCCTGCGTCAATAAGATGAGAAACATCTCCTCATATGCATTTAGTGGGTTTGAGCAGGGGTTTGGCCAAAGCGTTCTTATAAAGTATGTGTAAGAGGTCATGAATCTGGTGTCGTCGTTGAACAGGGACCAATGGTACTAGAACTGCTTGTTCTCACCAGTACAGACGGGCGGTGTGGTTCTGAAACCAGCAACTTGTTTACACGTTTCTTCCTCCTGGTAGTACTGTTGATGTCGTTTTTCATGCTGATAGGCTCTTTGCTATATATTGTAGAGTCATACAGTCACTTAGTACCTATTATTGGCTACGGAAAGATGCGTCTAACTATATAAATCGGAGCCTAAAATTGTATTATGCAGGTGGCTCCTCATGTGGAACCTCTACATACTTTTTCTCTCCAAGGCATCTCGATCTGTGAAACAAATGCCCTCTGTTCCTCTTTACGTACGTCGTGAAGCAAAGACTAGCCGCTATGACAGCACCAGCACTCATCAGCACCGGATATTTGAACTGCTCAGGCCGTGCAAAGACCATTGTAGCGGCAAACGACAGCAGCTCAAAAAGGTTCTGAAGAGCCATCTCGGTTGCCGAGTATCGGCCTCGGCTGGAAGGTGAGATCGTCTCTTGAATGAGATACTGAACACATAGATCGAATCCCCATAGACCTATACGGCTCGTCAAAACCCCAGCAACAAGCCCTATCCCAGCGATTCTAGAGTTTGAGCCGTAAAGTTGGAAAACAGCTACAGCCGCCAAGATGCACCCAAGCTGCCAATTAATGAACCATAGTCCGGATCTTACCGATCCAATTTTTCGCATCAAGATCGGTGCAGCCCAGGTGGCGGATAATTCTATGGCAACGCCGATCATTCTGACCAGACTGATCTGGAATGCTGTGAAGCCTACCGATAGGAGGTATGTGACCATTTGGGCGCCGAAGGACAAGACGGTGAGATAGAGGATGCTGAGGGCTAGGGATGCTAGGAAGACCGGACTCGTGACGTAATCTCGCCATGGGGAGATCATGTTCCGAAGCTTGGAGGAGATGCCATCACGCTGCACTTCCGCTCCGGGCTCTGGAACACTGACTGCCATCCGGAAAGGCACCGCTTGATCTTCGTTCAGTGACATCTCGGTATTGTCCTGGGGACTTATGGATCGAGCCAGATTGGGTACCGCATCGTACACCTACGTGCCTTAGCCCAGTGAAACGTTCGTACATTGTCTGACAAACCTGCGCAATAGCGAAATATTCCAAGAGTACTGAAAGCATATTCACTCCCAACACAGTCCACTCAGCGATGGCGGTCGAAAAGCCGTCAACAGCAGAGATGAACACTGGAGCTAGCAGCTTGGAAAAGAGATCTATTCTCCGCATGGCTGAGTTCAAATCTGCGTATTGGCTATCAGCTGGGTATAATACTTTTCGAGAATACAACCCACCCTGTCTTCGGACATCATCATGTTGAGTAATTACAACAACCTAAGTCAATATATCTGTGTCAGCCTCTCTACCGACTCCTTCCAAAAGATTCAGTCATTAGGTGAAGAATAGACTAAAACGCTTACCCAGTCTCTTTCAACGGCAACAGTATTAGCAATGGAGGCAAGCTTTTCCGGGCAAGCCAATACAACAAGCGTCGAGAACAAAATGAGCCTTATCCCGTCAGCAGTCCCGAATCTTGCAAATACGAGGAAGACAAGACAAGACAACGCTACGGGAATTCTCTGCCAGACTGAAATTGGTTAGCTCCAAAAACATGATGAGGAAGTGTCAACGTCTTCTTCCGTTGCAGAAAACTCACTAATCGATTGCCGAATTGCCTTCAGTCTGTGAGACTTATCCATCTGCCCGCCTACCCAAGAGGACAAGACAGCAGCGAAAAGAGCTCTAACGAGGGCATAGAATGAAGCATAGAAAAGAGTGCCCGGGAAAATCCCAGCTAGGAATAAGACTGCACCAAATTCGAACATTCGCGAGTTCCACGTCGATAGAGCATGGGAGATATACAGTCTTCGTACAATTCTGTTAAATGGGTAGCTTGGATCATCTGTATCGGTTGGCCCATTTTGGTTCTCAAGCTCTGGAATGGTAGACTCATCCATCTTCGGAGTATGTCACTCGTCGGGAGACCAATTGGTTTGGCGGTATAAGAACTTCCCCAATAAAGCGCTCTAGATTCTGCTATTCGTCAATTCTTGCTTTGTAAAGTCCGGTGGCTGGTAGTAAGGAAGCAAGTGATATGGAGTAGTGAATTGTGATTCATATCATCAAAGACCGCACGAGGATGCATATAGTGACTTCAACAGTATCGATAGACTTCTATTAGGAAAGCCTATTGCTTACAGCTCGGCGACTTCATGACATCCTCATTTTCGGAGTAGTCTGCATATACGTCTCAAATCCGTAGTACTTTTGTGCGGAAAAGCGACTTCCTCGCTGATACTGAAGTCCTGTTGTGGGGAGTCGAGAAAATCCCTTCTGGTAGGGCTGAGGCGATTGGTAAATTCAGGACGACCGAGCGAGGGGATCATCAAACGTCTATCAAACTTGATCTTACAATAGTCATTTCTTCGGGTGAAAGATATGCTGTTGTCAAATGCTTTCTCGTCCCAACACCTATCGAGCCTTTGTATGTTGTTTCGAAAGCGTATCTACTTTGAGGAATGCTCCTTCCCTGGATCTGGTATCGTCACCATGAACTCTGTCAGAGCTTTTCTTACTATCAAGGGTTGAAGTCTTCGAATACCAGTCTCGTCAGCTGCCTGCTGTGCCAACGGTTGATAGCATTCAGGATCTCTCACCTTTCTGCTTTCTCCATCACCTTGAAGTCATTCTCGAGGGATTAAGCTTACAATTGTTCAATTGTTCGATTTCTCTACATATTTCCGTATAAACTCTATCGTCGTCAATGTCAAAAGTCACCAAGAGAAAGGCTCCTGTCGATCTTGACTTTACACTACGGCGGGTTTTTGGCAAGACTAGTTTCAGGTACTGCCTCTGTGACCGACTATTTGCACAGGACACTGATGGACCACAGACCTCATCAGCGAGAGATTATCACTGCGGCACTTGATGGCAATGATGTCTTTGTTCAAGCTGGTACAGATCAAATTTCTTAAATCAATATTCTGTCATATTCAAACAGTCGCTAAGCCTCTGCAGCCACCTCTTTCGGAAAAAGCCTTTGCTACCAGCTCCCGGCTGTTATCGACCATGGCATCACAATAGTCATCTCTCCTCTGCTTGCTCTCATGAACAATCAAG
>JAABUS010003988.1_pt1 | contig 22459 bp, 24 predicted proteins | sample 5560161 | NCBI WGS metagenome assembly JAABUS01 (sample SAMN10711885, study PRJNA513376) | rock metagenome | isolation source: Antarctica rocks | place: Antarctica: Victoria Land, Trio Nunatak nord | collected 2016-01-04
TATAACTAGAAAACTAAGAATACAGAAGAAAGAAGACAGTTTCGAGCTGTATCTATAGTAGAGCGAACAAAGAGACGAAGTAGTCGATTTGCTAGAGCTCAAATAGATGAAATGTTTCAGCATATTTTGATTTGAAACATCATTGTTTCTTGTTCACATATTGAAATCTCTAGAGTCTATTGACTAGACTCTATTCAATGTCGACACGCTTCGTAACAGCATCAATGAGTCTTTGATCTTATAATGCAATGATCATTTCATTTTTAATTTCATATTTCATAATTTTCATGTTGACTTCATCTTTGAAAATCGCTGTGTGATAAATGAGCATTGCAATGCGTTGTTCATCAAATTTATCTTTATTATCATGTGATAAATATGATATTCAGAAATGAACATTGTCTGCAAAGCAAGACTGATTCACTCATTTCAGATTTAATTTTCGCGAATCATTCTCATCATTTGCAATTTGTAAAGAATGACTGAGACAGATTTTAATGCTTTTAGCAATCAATATTCTGAATATTTATTTAATCTCATGTTTCAGATTTGCGTCACTTTTAGCTGAGACATATTCATAAAAGCGTCAATATTCTCAACATCTTTAACATTTCTAACATTCTCATGAGCGCAGTATGCGTCTTTATCATTTAATTCAATAAACATGACTATTTTGACATTTGTAGCATTAATACGTAGTTGCAACGTTGAATAATTAATGATTGATTTAACTATCTAAATAATAGCTATTTAATATATGTGTCGATAAAGTCAATGAGAAAGTCGATGAGAAAGTTAATGAGAAAGTTAATGAGAAAGTTAATGAGAAAGTTAATGAGTAAACTAGAGAGATAGAAAGTCATGTAGAATGATTGATAGAATTGTGTTTGAAGCTTAATAGAGAACAAATTTGATTCTTGATTGCAAAGTAATTCAAAGCTTGATGAAAAGTCATGTAGAAAGTCATGAAAAGAGTCATGTAGAAAGTCATGTAGAAAGTCATGTAGTAAAAAGATAAGTAGATGACTCAATTGAAAAATTAGTAGAAAGCTTACTAGTAGAAAGATCAATAGAAAGATCAATCAAAAGATTAGTAGAAAGCTCACTAAATGACTTGATTGAAAGATCAGTAGAAAGATCAGTGAGAATGCTTGATAAAGAAACATGAAGAGTGCTTGATAGAAAGTCATGTAGAAAGTCATGCAGAAAGCATTGTTTGATTCATGTTATGCGTTCAATCAACGCGTATTTTGAAGTATGTAGAATGTTTGATAGAGTGTTTGATAAAAAGCTCAGTCGATAGCTCAATAGATAGCTCAGTAGAAAGATCAATAGAAAGATTGATAGAAAGATTGATAGAAAAGTCGATAGAAAGATTGATAGAAAGATTGATAGAAAGATTGATAGAAAGATTGATAGAAAGATTGATAGAAAAGTTGATAGAAAGATCGATTGAAAGATCAGTAGAAAGCTCACTAGATGACTTGATCAAAAGATCAGTAGAAAGCTCACTAGATGACTCAATCAAAAGATCAGTAAAAAGCTCACTGATAGAAAAATCAATAGAAAGATCGATTGAAAAATCAGTAGAAAGATCAATGAAAAGCTCAGTAGAAAGCATTGTTTAAAGCACTGTTTGACGTGTTTTGTGCGCTTGATTGACGCATTTGATAGAGTGTTTGATAGAGCATTTGATAGAGAGTTTGATAGAAAGTAGAGTGATGAGTAAATGAGTGAGTAGATAGATGAGTAGAGTGAAGAGTAAATGAGCGAGTAGAATGACGAGTAGATAAGCGAGTAGCTAAACGAGTAGAATAAAAAGTAGATGAGCGAGTAAATGAGCAAGTAAATAGACGAGTAGTAGACTGAATGCAACGAAAGAAACGAAAGCGATGAAAGTGATGAAAGCGATAAAAGTGATGAAAGTGATGAAAGCAACGAAAGTGCAATTCAGTTCAATGACATATGAATAAACACAGATTCAGTTCAACGACATATGAAATGATTGCAGATTTTATTCATAAAATCTGATCACATTCAGATGAGCTCAGCTAAAATCTCGACTTTATCTCACTTTAAGCAACAAATGTTTCTTTAGTTAAACTCAATAATTCAGTTCACTTTTTAAACTGCAAATGATTGAACATCTTAAGTACTACACAGTGAATATACTCATTCATTACTAGATTTCGCTTGATTGCTTCTTTTCATCATTTTTTCATGCGAAGATGTAAATCAAGAATGAATTCATCATCTTTATCAATTGACTTGTCTGCAAACACTATTGTGCTCTGAATTTGACTTTGTTCTTTATCACTCATCAAATCATTGACATTCAGATTCACATGTCTTATAAGTTCTGAATTATTCTTGAAAGTGATCTTCATAAAGTATGAAAACATCAGAAGATTGATTTCATGATTCAATTAAAAAGTCATAGTAATAAGATAGTACATTATATTCTGATGTACTAATTGTTGCAACATGATGTATATAACTGTTCTCAATCAGTTGTGATTTGTAAGATTTAAATCATCTTTCTGATATCATAAGTACATGTTTAGTTTCTCTTTTATCAAGACTCATGTATTATCATTCAATATTTAATTAAACACATTTGATAACATTATTGCATCATTTTTCTTTCACTTTTGATACTTGATCTTTTTTATAAACATGTTATGAATCAAAGATGTATTAATCTTATAATTCTGTAACATATGCAATCGTAGTTGAAATAGTTGTAGTGAGTCAGTGAAGCAAAAGAAGCAACTATCTTGATGAAATTAATTTGTGAAAGTTGTTAAAGATCTGTTTAGAGCGAGTCAGATAGAGATGTCATTTAACTAGAAGATAAATGCTAAGAAAGAAAGATAGTTACAGAAAAGAAGCTGATTACATATGTGTGTTTCTCAGTCAACGCTAAACTCAATAGAAATTAATCAAGATGACAAAGTGAGAATAAATCTGACAAGATTAAAAGATTGAGTCTGACAAGACTAAAATCATGATATTACTTTTTTCTTTGATGATTCATGTTTGCATGAATGTATTTTCTGTTTGACTTGATTGATTGTTTAATCATGATTTTACAGACTCAGATCTATTAAATCATGATTGATTGAATTGTTGATTAGTGTGATTTTTTTTGAATATCAAATATAAAAATCATCAACAATCTTCTGAGCATTCATAAATTTGTCATCATCAGCATTGTATCAATTGAGATTATTATCATAGTCATTTCATTTGACTCTATACTGCAGTTGTCTTCAATATCAATGAGAATTTAATATATCATCGATTTTTCACTCATTTTCATCGTTTATCACTATTGAATCTGAGAATTCATTCTTTTAATCAGACAAGAGATCATTGACGACAGAGCGAAGCAGATCAGAATGAAATACATCATGAACATACATAAACTTTGATAATTTCAGTTTATATGAAGAGTTGATGAAATCTAAATTGATGAAAGAATCGAGCATTTTATCATTTAGCTTCTTGAAAGATCTCACTGTAATGATGTTTCTTTTATTGAGAAACATCTTTGATTCAATCTCATAATCAACTTCTTTTTTATGCTTATTGACTTGTTTCATCATTTGTTTTCATGTTTTGACTAGCGACTCATGAGCAAACTTCAATGTTTTGTTTATATGTTCAGATATATTCTTAACTTTAGTCATCTGCAAATGTTCATGAAAACTTTCATATTCAATGACATCGAGTTCAAAGTTCATACAAGAATGAAAGTCTTTGTTTAGAAAGAAAAAAGTTGAAAAGATGATTGAGAACAGAGCATTATTGTCAATGAACTCAATCATGAGTAGTAGCTTAGCTCAGTCAGTCTGCATGTATGAACAGAAGAATCAAAGATATCTTTCAATGTTCTGATTGACTCATTCACTTTGATCATTGATTTGAAAATGATAGACTGTGAAGAGTTGCAGATTAATGTCTAGTCTTTTGCAAAGCGACTTTCATAAAATGAAGATAAACTGAGAGTCTTGATTCAAAACAATAAAATTGAGTAAATTATGTATTTATTATATTCATTGAAGCATTAGCTCAGCTGTTTTTTCTGCTGTGATCTTCTCATCATCAATGAAGCAAGAAATATAATGCTGTTTCTTTGTCAGTTTACATATCACTGTTAGTATGATGTTTTTATCTTTCAAAAAAGATAAGTCGATGATGAAATTCATAACTATGTTCTTTCATTACTGTTCAAGTATGAATAAAAAATGTAGTAGTTCATTGAATTTATTTTGAGAAGTCTTTGATCGTTGATAAATGTAGTAGTTTCAAATATATTAATTTATTGTCTTTTGCATTGAAGATTAATAGTAGTATCTTCTTATGATCTTCATCGTTCTGAGAATTTCAAAATGATCAATAAAAGATTGATCATGAACTTTTTAAATTAACTTTATTTGAAGATGCTCATTGAAGAGAACTCATAAAAGATCATCTTAATATAGTATTTCATTCTGAACTCGACAATTTCTTAATTTAATATCTTCATATTGAGCTTCATCTTTTAATACAACTTCACGAAATAGAATATAATTTTCATTGATTCTGTTAACTTCTAGAATCAATCAATAAATTGATTCATCATTCTCTTTCTCTTTTAAATCAGCAATTTTCATTCAATTCAACATGAGAATTGTAGTTCACTGATAACAACATCATTCATTCTCAAGACTTTTAGAAACTGAATTGACTTGATGAGTCAATGCATCAACTTTGATGTTTTATTTATCTGAGCAATACATGATTTTGAAGTTAAAGTCAATGAACTTTTGTACTCAATGCATTTAACATCTACTTAGCTCTTTATCTTTCATTAATGACATTAAAGCTTAATGATCAATGAACATTTTAATGAATAGCTCAGTCAATTTCAGCTCAGATTATCAATGCTTGAAGACACAAATGATTGCTAGTAGTTTCTTGTTATAAATCTTGTAATTGCACTCAGCAAGACTCAGATTCTTGCTGTAGTAAATCATTGAATGCAATGTTTCTTCGTCATCATACTGAGAAAGTATATCATCATTGACGTAGTTAAATGAGTTTATTTCAAGAATAGTCTTTCTATTCTGATCAAAATGACGAAGAATAGAGATTTCAATTATTCATTTCTTCATATAATCAAAGATCATTTGACAAGCTTGATCTCATTCAAATATTATCTCTTTTTGAGTTAGTTGAATCAAAGAATAAACAATCTTTGAAAAGTTTTTTATAAAATGTTGATAGAAATTGCAGAAGTTAACAAAGAACTGCATTTGAGTGAGAAGTAAATCATTTAACTATTGCTTATACTTTTCTGAAGTTCATCTTTAATTCTTTGATGAATAGCAATAGTTTTAAAAAAAAGATCTTCTGAACATGAAACTTGCATGTAATGATTGTTTCTTTAACAACACAAGATATATACAAAAATCAAACAGTAATCATTATTATTAAACTTGAGATTTGAAAATAATTGAAACAATAATATGTATTAACTATTTACATAAATTGAGCACGAAGCTTTTATTTAAAAAAATGATCATCATTATATAAATATAAAAGAATCATGTCAAGTCATTTCTGCTCTGAATGATTACTTTGATCATTCTTGAGCAAGATGAGCAAGATGAGCATCATGCTCATCATGCTTACTGTGATCACTTCTGATTCAAGTGATCAAAGCAATCACTTTGAGATTCTAATTACTCAATGATTATTTAATCATTACTGTTATGTAATCTCATGCAAGAAAGTTTTAACACTAGATTTTCTTTTAAAATTTTTATTTCAAAAATCACTTTTTCTTCATGTCTTTTCATTGTATAATCAAAAACTTTATCTTGCGTTGCAAAGATTTTCTTGAATGTACAAGTTCTGAGCATGCTGTCATGCATTCTTATGAACATTGCAATCACTTGCAAAAGAAATGTCATGTTGATAATGAAATTGATCATTGCATTGAATGTATACATTTCAATCACAAGTGCAATCTTACTTTCTTAATGATGAAGTGAAAAAGAATAAAGACAGAATGCAATCATGTTCTTGATAAGTTGCTGAATATTCACAAGCAAATACAAAAAATCTTCATGAAAGTTATTCATTTACAAAATTAATTTATGTTTCTGAAAAATAAGAAATAAACAATGATTAAATGAGAATTTCAAAACATCATTGAGCTTGAGAAAGATGAAAAAAAGACTAATAAATCATTGCTGAATGATTTTCTTTTTGATGTATCTTTCAAGCAGATTGAGATTTCATCAAACTTTAACTGACTGAGTTTCTTAATTGAAACTATCACAGAAGCATTTGACAATTCTTGAGATTTTTCTTCAATTCTTAAGTGTTTTCAATATATTTGTAATCTTTTCACTTAACTAATTAATAAAATTGATTTTTGATATTTTATTAATTCAATATATTTTTTACTTCATATTCAACATTCTGATTCTTTGAATCAATTTTTGAAAATTCTGTTTGAATTGATGTATTCAAGTTTGCAAACTTCAAAAGACAGACATGAAATATTGAATGTATTTTCATAAATGCTGATAAATTTAACTTGTAGTTAATTAATTTTTTGATCTTTAGAATTTTATAAGATTTTAGCTTTGTATGATTCAGTTTATTACTTAATCTTTTCATTTTGATATTTCATCTTAGTAAATACACTTTGTTTCTCTTTTTAAAAATAAATTCTTTATCTTTTCTTTTATTTACATACAAAGTCATGCACTTGCTAAGAAACTGTATATTCTTCTGTAATTCTTTCTGTAGCAGTTGCAATTATTTTATTTGTAATATAGCTTTCTGAGTTAATTATGCAAATTCACACGATTTCTTGAAAGTTTTTGACTCAAACTTATAGTTTGCAAAGAATAATGACATGCTGATTACTTCTGTTGTTGTGCTATTGAAAGTCAACTGTGCTACTAATAGTAATTGTATTCAATCATTCTGTCTATAGTTAATATAACATCTGAAATATTGTTTCAATGTCTGATTCATTCTTTTCATTTATTCATCTGTTTGCAAATGATAAGTTGTTGACAGCTTATGATGAATTTTTAGCTGATTCATCAAGAATTTTCAGAATTTCAATGTAAAAAGCTTGTCTCTATTTGAAATTATTTCATCTAATAATTCATGATTTGCTACAATTGTTCTCAGAAATGTGTAAATTAAATCTTTTACAAATGTTACTTTTTTGTATGATAAAAAGTATTCATACTTGATTAATCTGTCTGTTATAATCAATATAAAGTCATATGTTGTTTCAATGACTCTTTTCTTTGACTTAAATAACTTAACTATAAAGTTCAAAGCTATGCTTTTTCATGTACAGTTCAATGTGCTGAAACTTTTCAAAAGTTCATAAAGTTTATATTGATTGTATTTTGTATGAATATATACATTGCACTTTCTGATAATATTTTTATTTTATTTTCTTATCTTTGAAAAATAGTAGATTTTAAATATTCTTTCAATGATCTTATTTGAATCTTGATGTTTATGTATCATTAACTTGTGATGATCATTTATCATCTTTTGTCTGCATTTTGCTGAAACATAAATCAGATCTTGAAATGTTAGTATTTCATTGATAATTTCAAAGTTCACGTTGTTTTTAATATTCTTTATAATATCTTACGTGACTGAGTTCTTTGCTAGCTTTAGCTTTACTCGTTTCTTAAAATCTCTGTTGTTGATTCATAAAGTGATTGCATTTTGTTTATTATAAACAATTGAATTATCTGAGTTCTCTTGCAAGATAGTTTGATTTATTAATAATTTATCTGTCATGTGATCTGCTCTTCTGCTTAAGATATTGATTTTTAAATTCTTAAATTTCTTTCAATATTGAATTTGAAAGTTATATGATAACAACTTTTTTGATCATTTAATTTGCCTTCAATTTAAAACTTTCATGATCATAAAGTATAACAGATTCTTGTGATCTGTATATACTTGAATCTGATGTTTAAATTCTTTCAAATACACTCTTCATTATTTAAAAGAATCAACAATAGTTAACAGCTTCTTATCATATATTTCATAGTTCAATTCAACATTTGTAAACTTTTTACTGTGAAATGCAATGAGATGCAAACATCTCTTATCATCTGATTGATTGATACATGCTTCAATAACTTTGTCTGATACATTCATCTTGAGCATAATGAGTTTTTCTGATTTAAACATGATCAATATTGACTGAAAGATTGAAAACTTCTTCTGCTTTCTTAATTTACATGAATGATATGTTCTTTTTTGTAAAATTCATAAGTGATGAGATGATTCTGAAGTATCTTTTTATAAAGCATTTATAAAAGTTTGTGAATTCTAGATAAAATTGAACTTCAATCTTTGACTTTGATATCAATCAAGTCGTAACAGCTTTTATTTTCTTTAAGTTCATTCTTAAATTCTGAAACATGATTAATAATAATAATAAATTCATACACTCTTATGACATCAATTAAGTTGACTCATGAGAGATTCTATGCTATTTATATTGAGTGAACAAAACTCTCTGAGATAGAAAATCACTCGTTGTTCATACAACTGCTTCACGCAGTTGAAACTATCATTATGAAACTATGTATCAAATTAGTTCGCGTTGATTGCACGTTAAAGAATGAGTGACTCAGTCACTTTAAATTGCTTCAGAAGCTTCGTTTTCATCATCATTCTTGCAGCTGCTCTGAGATTCTTCGTGATAGCGATAATTATTCAATAGTTTGAAAAGTCGACGTCTCATAGCATTCTTGATCGCAGATGCAATCAGTTCAAACAATGCATGAGTACATGTTTTGTTATCTGATGATCTCAGTTGCAGTTGCATCACATGCTATCTGCGTCTAAAACGTTTCTGAAGTGCAGATAAGCATTCAGATCTATGCGTTCAATTTTAATGTGAGTGACGAGAGTGCTTTTAATCTTTTGAAGATCATTTTGCATTTTTATCATCTTGTTGAACAGATGCAATCTTTGTGCTGAGATGATGTGAACATCTGCGATGCATTTTCTATATTTTTTTCATCGTTGCTTTCACTGACTTTTGTGATACTGCGCTATTGCGATGCTGTCACTAGTTGAAATCGTTGCAGCGAGAGCTAATTGCTTGCATCTTGACTGTATTTTCGCGTCTTCTTGAATTGAGTTGTTCAGAAGCATCACTTTCTTAATGATAAAAGAGCAAGAAATGATGCGATTGATTCTCATCAGACGAGCGCGTATCAGTTTGCATGCTTGTTTGATTTTCTGCGTATGATCATTGACTTGACTGTGTAACGTGATCTTGTTTTGCAGCATGTTCAGATGAACATGCAGTGAGCTTATGTACATTTTTGCTTTCAGCGTCTTGATGTTTACTCTTTTAAATGTTTCTTTGAAACATGATTATGAATTTCAAAAACTGTACACTTTATACATGAAATTCACTTTTTTCTGACTTGATGTGCAGATCAACTTTCTTTAAAGTTTGTAGAACTTTCTTAACATATTGCACATGTTCTTTCTTTGTCTTTGAGTATATTAATATATCATTCAAATATACTATGATGAATTGATTGAAATAATGTTGTAACACATTATTTACAAAGATTTGAAACATGATTGAAGCATTGATTAAGTTGAAAGACATGATCAAATACTTGTAATGTTTTAATCAAGTGTAAAAAACTGTCTTTCACTCATCTTCTTCTTTAATTCATATTTGATTGAATGTTTCAAGTATATTGAATTTCATAAATCATTATGCACTCTGCAATTTATTCTGCAATTCTGCTATGAGCAATAATGAATAACTGTTTTTAATCATGATGTTATTCAATGCTTTGTAATCAACATATAGTCTTAAACTTTCATTCAATTTTGAAATAAACAGAATTAAATATTTTGCTGATGATTATAATTCTTTGATGAATTCTTTTTACATGTTCTTCTTCAGATATTGTTGCAAAGCATCAAGTTTTTCTATCAATAATAAGTAAATGAACTGTTTCATGAGTTTCTTGTCATCAACAAGCTTAATTTTGTGATTTTATGATTGATATTTGAATAATGTTTTCTGATCACTTTCTTTCTTAAACAGAATCTTATATTTCTGATATTCTTGAAAGATAATAGCGATAGTGCAATTCTTTAAATGATCACTCTGAATTTCTCTGCTTCATAACATTTATATATCATTGATTTCTCTGAACTCTTCGCGCATTTCTTCGCTCGTCATGATAAATATCTTCATATTTTGTGATGATTTCAATATTAAGTGTAATCACGTTGTTTCTGTATTTAGAAATGCAATTGTCTTGTTGACTCAATTGATCATTAAATTGATTGTATAAAGTCATGATATGTTTAGAACTATATTGCTGTCTGACTGCTTTGTAACATTTAAATGTAACTTCTTTCAATGTTGTTTAAGTTTCAAATGAATGAGTTGAATCTTTTGATTTATTAGTTCATTATTGTACTTCATGAATGTTTCATTAAAGTTTTGCAGATTGTAAGATTCTTTCTTCTTCTGTGTAAATATTTGCGCTTTTTCAGCAAATTCTGAAAATATATAATTCTTCGTACAGTCGCTGTCTATGAATAATCATGCTGCATAATTATTTACTTTGACTCAGACTTATAATTGCAACGAGTCATTGATGAAGATAAATATGCTTTTGATTTTCAATCTTTGACTAAACTTCTTCAATGATTTGTTAATTGAAAAGTCTTTTAGTTTTTTGAACTAAAAGTTTTTTCTTTCAATACTTGTTTTATGTACTGAAATTGATTTGAATTGATCTTCTTAAGTAAATATTTCTTCAAATCACACAGATTAAATCTTTCTTTGATGACTTTTATCATTTGTTTAAACTTTTTGAATATGTGATTTTCATCAAAGAGTACATATTCTTCTTGCTTAATGAACTTGACTTTTATGAGTAACTTCTTCATGATTATGTCATGATATTAAATGTCTTTACGTGATGCAATCAACTCATCTTGCATAGTGTTATAAATAACTTGATGTATATCATTCTTGATTTATTGCACTCACTGTGAAAAATCTTTCTCTTTCTGCTTAAAAAGAATGTACAATTCGTTGTACATGCTTATAAAGCTTGCTTAACTTGTAAACTTTCTGAAATCTTTCTTTACTTCAAGATGATTTTCTTCTTGCTTAAAAGCATCTTCTGCTGCAATAGTGAATGCTTGTAGAATTTTGCTAAGTCGATTTTCTTCTTCAACTGCTTAATGAATAGCTTCTTTAATAACATTCAATCTGTTTAAATCATATGCTTCGCTGTTGAAAATCTTTGATTTTGCAATCATAGTGAATGAACTTTCATCATTATTCTCATTATGCACTTTCGATTGATGATGAGTTGCTGCATAGAAATGATTCTTTCATGAAAGTTTTGAATATTACTCAGAATCTTTCTTATTGCTCAGATGAATGTGACAGTTGTTTTTGTAACATGCTATTTACAACAATGCTTAATGTTTATCTTTTTGATCTTTTTTCGTTGTTGCAAAAAATCTGTCTTGCTTATCATAAAACTTTAACTTTGACTTGTACTTGTTCTGAGTACAATTCTTGAAGTAGTGACTCAGCTTTTCACATATGTAACATGTTTTGCTTTGTTGAACTGTTTTATTACAAACGTTCATTGATATCTTTTGAGTTGCATTTAACTTCATAGATTGAGAATCATAGTATGACTGTCATCGTTTCTTCTTGAACTTTCAACTCAATATTATTGACATAGTTGATTTTTTTATCTTTTTTCAAACATTTCTTGTGTTGAGATCGTGTCTAGATCATTCAATCAAAGAGACTCAGAGCTGATATGTATGTATTATTCTTTAGAGATAGCTATAACAAGACATTAAGAATACAGAAGAGAAAGAGTGCAAGCTCTTTTATAAATAATGATTTGAGACTGCGCTAGACTCGATACAGATGTGATGTAATATGTCAGATGTGTTTGTCTAAAAGAATGATGAAAGAGATGAATGAAGAAAGTGCTGAACAACGAAAAGAAGTGCTGAGAATGATTCAAAGAAGTGCGTTAGATTCAAACTAGGCATAACGTCATGACTTGCTTTAATCAAATTGATTAGAATTAGATCTGAACTCTGATCGATTTAGACATGTTCATAACATTACTTCTTTCTTTGAACATTCATGTTTGCATGAATAGAAAAGAAATAAAAGCAAAAAATTCATCGTGTTTTCAATTTAGTGCGACTTATTCAAGAATAGCTTGTGAAATTCGTTCAGAACTTTCTTCGAGTCATCGAATTTTTCTTTATCGACATAGTATCATTCGTCGTCATGATCTACTTCGATTCATTTGACTTTGTATTGTAGTCTTTCTCTATATCGTCTGAAGTTCAATATATCGTCTACTTCTCAATGCTCTTCATTCTCTTCAATGATCATCAATTTAGAGAACTCAGAGTGTTGTCTTGATAGAAAGTCGCTTAATGAAGATCATAGATACTTTAAGCTGAACACTGAATGTATATGCTTCATGCTTCTAGATAGCTGAAGACGATAGAAGATCTCAACTTTGACTGTGATTGAATAGAGATTGAGCTGCTTGTCTTTCAAATCTTTGCATGATTTAGTGATTTTGATGTTTTCGAAGACTAATCAAACTTGATCATCTACTTCATAGATGACATCTCATTTATGCTTGTTTATCTGAGCTTCAATGATCTGCTTGATCTTTTTCAATTGTTGATGATTGAAGATAAGAAGTTCGCTCATTCAAATGATAATGTCATCGATCTTTTTAGTCTCAATACGTTGACGAGTCATTTTGTAATCAGTTGTATCTGAATTGAAACTCATTTGAAAGTGAAAGTCTTTATTGAAGTAGAAAGAGATCATTGAGATAATTGAGAATGTATTGAAATTGTCATTGAATTTCATCATTGAAAGTCATTTAGCTCAATCATTCTGCATGTAATTGCAGTAGATTCAAAGTTCGCGTTCAACATCTTGATTAGCTCATTTCAACTGATCATCAATTTCTGAATGATAAATTGTTGACAGATTGACTTTGATCTTCAATCATTTACAAAGACTTTGTCACATGATTGATATGAACTGAGAGTCTCTATTTGAAACGATAGAACTGAGTAAATCATGAAGTCAATAGACATTTAATAGCATGATTCATACTGTTTCTTCGATTGAGATGTCATTGTCTTCTCAATGACAGAAAACATAGTGATGTTCTTTGAAGAGATGACATATGATCGTGCAAATGACGTTATAGTTTTTCGATAGAGATAGCTCAGTGATGAAGTTCATAGCTATATCTTGTCAACGCTGCTGAGAAATCAATAGAGACTGAAGCAAATCATTTGTATCATCTTGAAATGCTTTGCTTCGCTGATAGACATGACAGTTTCAAATGTATTGTTGAATAGTTGCTCAATGATCTGATCAATAGTAGAAGCGTTGAACTAGATCAATCGTTCGTTTAATGTCAGAGTGCAAGATTGATGATTGATCATGAATCTTTCAAAGCAATTTTGTATGCATTTATTTCAACACTCATAGTAAATTCTTTTTGAATAAAACGTTGTCAATGATTTGACAGTTCTTTAGCTTCATGTCATGAAGCTTCAGTTCATCTTTGTTCATAGCTTGTCAATACTTATTGCATAGTTCATTCTTCTGATTGACTAGACGTACGCGTTGATAGAGATTAGTCTCGTATTTAGATTCGACTTCGAACTCAATTGATAGAACGTCTATTCGATTTCAAATCAATATAGTTTGAAAACAATCATCTATGTCTTTAGCTGATTCAAAACTATTGATCATCGACATTCTAGTTAAAGCATCGACTTTGAAGTTTGTTTTGTCTAATCGAAAGATAATCTGAAAGTTAAACTTCGATAGAATATTCAGATAGTTCGCTTGTCATCAAGTCAGCTGTTTGTTTTTTATAAAGATCTTCAAAGTCTGATGATCAGTAAACATCTGAATAAATAGCTCAGTATCTTCTAGTTCAAGTCGTCAATGTTCGAAGCATTGAACGATAGCTAGCAATTTCTTGTCATAGATGTGATAATTGTATTCAGCTGAAATCATGTTCTTGCTATAGAAGACTATCGAGTGAAGCACATTCTTGTCATTATACTGAGATAGTATGTTGTCTTTTACATAGTTGAATGCATCGATTTTTAAAATAGCTTGACGTTTGACATTGAAATGACGTAGAACTGAAGTCAAGCTGATCTGCTTCTTTAGATTGTCAAAGACTTCGACGCAGACTTCGTTTCAAACAAAAAACGTGTCTTTTCAAGTCAGCTGAGTGAACAACTTGACTAGTTTTGAAAAGTTCTTGATGAAGCATCAATAGAAATTGATGAAGTCAACGAAGTCTTGTATCTCTTTTAGATTAGTAGATGTAGCTCAATTGACTATAACTTTCACTTTGATAAAATTCATGCAAAGATCTTGTTTTGATACTATGATTTCTAAGAAGACTGTTTTTTCTACGTTGAATTCGCACTTTCAAATATCTATTTGCAGATCAGCATCTTGTAGATGATCTAGTATCATCTTGACATGTTGTTTATGCTTCTTTTGAGTCTTGCTGTATATGAGAATGTTGTCTAAATAAGCTTAACAGAAGTCATTTAGAAAGTTTTATAAAACATTGTTCATATATTGCTGAAATGAGATAAAATCTTTGATTTGTACGTTTCTAGAGCGATAATGAAGATCGTATAGTTCTCACTATTGAGATGCATACGAAGTTTGTTGAAAGCGAAAATTATATTCAGTCGAGTCAGATGCTTGCAATCAACGATTTTGTCAATCATCTCATCTATGAGCGATAAAAAGTAGCGATTTCTTTTAATAATGACATTGAGCTTTTGATAGTCAATGCAGAAACAAAGATCATCATTGATCTTCAGAGCAAATAAAACGAGTGAGAAATATGAGATCTTGCTAAAAGTAATAAAACTCTTTGACAGATTTTCATTCAGATATTCTTTGATCTTCTGAAGCTTGTAGAGTGACATTTGATAAGCTCAACATCTAGAAAAAATGACATTGTTAGTGAGCTTTATCTTATGATCATATGAACGATGAGATGATAGCTTATCGACTTGAGCTCGATCAAACACGTCGAGAAAATTCTGATATTTCGAACATAGCTTGACTTTGATGTCTTCTAAATTTTGAGCTGATGCATTGATGAAAGCGACGTCTAGAACATTCAGTTTGCATTGAGTGTTGTAGACTATTTTTCTATCAATATCTTTGATCAACATAACGAAAATCTCAATGCAATTCTTCTTTGATCATTTAATCAATGCATGAAAAGATGCAGCTTTTACATTGAACATAGAAAAGTTTTTTTTCAAAGCAGTAAAAGTGAGTCATTGAAGCACTTTGAGAGCTGAACTGATAGAAGAATTTGATGATCATGATTATTTTAAGTGTGAAGCTCTGACTGACATTGAAAAAACAGAAATGAAAGCTTTTAATTGATTCAAAAAAACAATGACATCGTTTTGCATATCTAGTAGTATTTCATTTTTATTCATTTAGAGCTTTTTTAATATGATGTCATGATGATTTATATCAGTTATTAACATTGAAACAGTTAATTTCTTATGACTTTCAACTGTGAGATTGAGTAGAATTTTACGAGTAATGATTTTCTTTGTCAGCTTTTCGTCATATTCTCTTATTAACTTCTCTTTAACTAGTCATATGAGTTGAATTTCAAGCTTCTGACATATTTGATTGACTAGCTTTGTATGAATCAAGATGTAGATCATCAAGTCACTATCTATCAAAGATCATAGTTTGAAGAATTTGTTTTGCAAGAATAAAGTGACATTGACTAGAAATAACTTTTTGAAATAGTTCTCTTTGATAGATGAAATTTCGTCGATTAAATTGCACAAAAAGATGATCTCTATCTTTTTGATGACTCTGAAAGAGATGACTAGTTTTTTGAATTAGACTCTGAATCAAAGTTCAAAGAATGATCAAACTCGTCATCTAATGTGTTAATTCTGAAAGATCTATTCAAGCACTCTTTAAAAGTATGATCAGACTTATGACAAAGAAAGCAGTTTTCAATTAGTAAATCATTTTCTTTGACGTTAGTCAAAACAGCGTCGCGTAATTTTGACTGATCAGTCATCTTCATTTCTATGATTCTACGAGTAACTTTGACTGATTCTTCAACGAAGATGATCTGTTTAGTTGTTCAAGCTTTGATCATTGCTTCTCTATTCTTGATCTCTCGAATAGCTCGTTGATCATTATTCAATCAAATGAGATAGAAACGAATTTCTTTCAAAGTATTGAGTTGTGTTACGAGTGTATCAAGACTGATTAGAACTAATCAATAATCTAGTCAAGATTTGATTTAAATATGACTCAACACTCTTTTACTTTCTCAACATTCTTTTCTTTCATCAACATCTTGTTCAGCTACATCATCTTCTTTTCATATTACAAACACATTTCTTTCGAGTCTAGCGCAGTCTCTGAACATTACATAAATAAAAGCTTTTGTATCAATCTTCTTCTGTATTCTTAATATTCAGTTATAACTATTTTTAAAGATCAAGCATTATCAATTCTGATCTTCATTGATTGTATCATCTAGACACGATTCTGACATTATATTAAGAATTCGTTAATCACACGATACTGATCTCATTACTCATTCAACATACTCGTCTAGACAGAATGAGTCTAAAGAAATTCATGTATCTGATGATCGACGACAATCAAAAGACAGAACAACATTAGAAAGTTGAATAAAATCAACGACAAGACTGTTTGAATTGCTAGACTACTTATTGCTCATTAAGTACACAAAGTTCACTCAATTACGAGAATCACGATAAAGAATCTTCGTGAATTGCTCAAGAATCAAATCGATCGATAGATTCAACGATAAAGAATCTTCGTTGTTTGCTAGAAAATCAATCAAATCAATCAACAAACAAATCTCATCTTCTTTGTTGAAGATTGAATCTCATCTCATACATCTTTCTTCTTCAATCGTCAAGCATCATCATTCATTCAACTCTCTTTCAAACAAAATCTCATCATGTCTAATCATTCATTTATTGAAGAGCATTTTGAAGAATTTCGAAATCGTTTCTCTCAAATCTCTGATGCTGATTCATCGAAATCACGAACGAAATCATCAAGTGCTGCATCATTCATTCATGAAAATGACGAATCATTCATTGAAATGATAATACTTCTCATGTTCTACAAAATCTGAAAAGTTCAATGTCTAGTTCTTGATAAAGAAACAGATCAACTTTACGAGTTAAATAAACAACAAGAAGATGAAATCAAAAAGTTGAAGACAAGACTTCAAACTAAAGAAAACACTTCTTCTGATTTCATTTACTCTGAGCGTTCTAGATTTCAAAAAATACCTGATTCTTTGCTGTTTACTGATGAAAAGAACTTTATTTGAAAGAACTGATACGAAAAAATTCAGAATAAACTAGAGATCAACGTCAATCTCTTTTCTAATGAACGAGTCAAATTGAGCTATGTACATTCTAGATTATTCGATGACGTGACAGAGATCACTCAGACTAGACGTGAACGTGATTGTGTCAATCTTTATAAAATCGTCGAAGATCTTTTGAAAGAGTTAACTCAGTTGTTTGATGACTCAAATAAGAAAGTCAATTTTCGTAGAAAATACTACAACTTGATTCAAGAATCAAAGAAATTCAGCGAGTTTTATACTCAGTTTCAACAACTATCTTTCTATCTAGACTATCACGAAAAGCAACTGATCATTGATCTGAAAGATAAAATACATTTTCATCTTTGATTCATTTGAGTAGATTAACTAGTTCAATCTGATTCTTTAAAAGAAATTCATTTCTATCTGATTCATTTAAATAATGATCAACAAGTCATTTGAAAGATCAAGAATAAACTCAAATATGTTGATGATGTTTCAAAGATTATCTTTCATAAAGTGACTATTGTCACTCAGTCAGTTGATCATTCAAAGTCTGATCAGTCAAAGTTGCACAACGCGATTTTAACTAACGTCAAGAAAGCAGACGTTCTAGTCGAAATCTGTTTTATATGTCATAAATCAGATCATAGCTTTAAAGAGTGCTCAAATCGATCTACTAGAATCAATGCAATGAACAAAGAATATGATTGCTTCGATTTCAATTTCAATTTTGATTTCAATTTCAATTCAAAAAACTAATCATCTCTTCAAAAGTCATCAAAGAAGTAGAGATTATATCTTTGTGCAAACTAGATGAAATTCTATTGAAAGAGAATTACTTTGAAAAGTCATTTTTAATTAATGCTCATCTCATTTCTCAAAATCAATCTTTCAATCTTTGTTCTTTAATAAACAGTGATTCAGTCATTTACATGATCATACATTCTAATCTAGTCAATAAAGTATGCAAGAAACTGAAAATTCAATTTATATCATTGATAAAAGAGAAGCTAATAAAAGATTATGATGAAAAGATATCTAAGAAAATCATCACTCATAAAATTCTATTCAATCTCATCATCAAAAGTCATAAGAAATTGACTGTATCAATGTTGATAGCTGATATCAATCATCATGAAGTCATTTTAAGTAAGTGTTAGAAATCAGCATAAAGCGAGTCAATATGAATGTCATTTAACTAGAAGATAAATGCTAAGAAAGAAAGATAGCTACAGAAAAGAAGCTGACTACATATGTGTATTTCTCAGTCAACGTTAGATTCAATAAAAACTAGTCAAGATGACGAAGCGAGAATAAATCTGACAAGACTAGAATCATGATATTACTCTCTTTCTTCAACAATTCATGTTCGCATGAATGTATTTTCTGCTCGATTCAATTGATTGCTCAATCATGATTTCACAAACTCAGACTCATTAAATTCTGATTGACTGAATAGTTGAAAGTGCTTTTAGCGCGATTTGTTTGAATATCAAATATGAAAATCATCAACTATCTTCTGAGCATTCATAAATTCATCGTCATCAGCATTGTATCAATTGAGATCATTGTTATAGTCATTTCATTTGACTTTATACTGAAGTCGTCTTTGATATCGACGAGAATTCAATATATCGTCGATTTCTTATTCATCTTCATCGTTTATCACTATTGAATTTGAGAATTCATTCTTTTGATCAGACAAGAGATCATCGACGACAGAGCAAAGCAGATCAGAATGAAATACATCATGAACATGCATAGACTCTGATAATTTCAGTTTATATGAAGAGTCAACAAGATCTAAATTGATGAAAGAATCGAGCATTTTGTCATTTAGCTTCTTGAAAGATCTCGCTGTAATGATGTTTCTTTTATTCAGAAACATCTTTGATTCAATCTTATAATCAACTTTTTTTCTATGCTTATTAACTTGTTTCATCATTTGTTTTCGTGTTTTGACTAGCGACTCGCAGACAAACTTCAATGTTTTGTTCATATGTTCAGATATATTCTTGACTTTAGTCATTTGCAAGCATTCACGAAAACTTTCATATTTGCTGACATTAAGTTCAAAGCTCATACGAGAATGAAAGTCTTTGTTTAAAAAGAAAGAAATCAAGAAGATGATTGAGAACAGAGCATTATTGTCGATGAACTTGATCATAAGTAGTAACTTAGCTCAGTCATTCTGCATGTATGAACAGAAAGATCACAGATATCTTTCAACGTTCTGATTGACTTGTTCACTTTGATCATCGATTTGAGAGTGATAGACAGTGAATAATCAAAGATTAATGCTCAGTCTTTTGCAAAGAGACTTTCATAGAATGAAGATAAATTGAGAGTCTCGATTTAAAACAATGAAATCGAGTAAATCATGTATTTGATATATTCATTGAAGCATTAGCTCAGCTGTTTTTTTTTGCTGTGATTTCTTCATCATCAGTAGAACAAGAAATATAATGTCGTTTCTTTGTCAGTTTACATATCACTGTTAATATGATGTTTTTGTCTTTCAAAAAATATAAGTCGATGATGAAATTCATGACTATGTTTTTTCATTGCTGTTCAAATATGAGTAGAGAATGTAGTAGTTCATTGAATTTATCTTGAAAAGTCTTTGATCGCTGATAAATGTAGCAGTTTCAAATATATTTATCTATTGTCTTTTGCATTGAGAATCAATAGTAGTATCTTCTTATTACTTTCATCATTCTAAGAATTTCAAGATGATCAATAGAAGATTGATCATGAACTTCTTGAATTAACTTTATTTGAAGATGCTCATCAAAGAAAATTCATAGAAGATCATCTCAATATAGTATTTCATTCTGAACTCGACAATTTCTTAATTTAGTATCTTTGTATTGAGCTTCATCTTTTGATACAACTTCACGAAGTAAAACACAATTCTCGTTGATTCTATTAGCTTCTAAAATCAATCAATAAATTGATTCATCATTCTCTTTCTTCTTCAGATCAGCGATTTTTATTTGATTCAACGTCAGAATCATTGTTTGCTGATAGCAACATCATTCATTCTTGAAACTTCTAGAAACTGAATCGACTTGACGAGTCAATGCATCGACTTTGATGTTTTATTTGTCTGAGCAATACATGATTTTGAAGTTGAAATTAATGAGCTTTTGAACTCAGCGCATCTGATGTCTACTCAGCTCTTTATTCTTTATTAATGATGTCAGAGCTTGATGATCGATGAACATCTTGATTGATAACTCAGTCAATTTCAGCTCAGATCGTCAATGCTTAAATGCTCGAATGATCGTTAGTAGCTTCTTGTCATAAATTTTGTAATTGCACTCAGCGAGACTCAGATTCTTGCTGTAGTAGATCATTGAATGCAATGTTTCTTCGTCATCATACTGAGAAAGTATATCATCGTTGACGTAGTTGAATGAGTTTGTTTCAAAAATAGTCTTTCTATTCTGATCAAAATGACGAAGAATAGATGCTTCAATCATTCATTTCTTCATATGATCAAAGATCATTTGACAAGCTTGATCTCATTCAAATATCATTTCTTTTTGAGTTAGTTGAATCAGAGAATGAACAATCTTCGAAAAGTTCTTTATAAAACGTTGATAGAAATTGCAGAAGTCGACAAAGAACTGCATTTGAGTGAGATTTGTAGAAATAAATCATTCAATTACTGCTTGTACTTTTCTGAGATTCATCTTTAGTTCTTCAATGAATAGCAATAATCTCAGAAAGAAAATCTTCTGAACATGAAACTTGCATTTGTTTATATTCATCTGAAGATCAGTCTCTTGTAGTCTATATAGAATTAATCGTACGTGTTGCTTATGTTTCTTCAATGTTTTGCTGTAGATGATAATGTCATCTAGATAGATCTGACAAAACTGATGAAGATAGTCAAATAGCACATCGTTCATATAATGTTAATAAAAAGTCAAGTTGTTGATTAATTTAAAAGATATCACATGATATTTGTAGAAATCAAAAGAAGTGATAAAGATAGTCAAATTTTTGCTATCTGAATGCATTTGCAGTTTATTGAATGCAACAATGATGTTCAATCAAGTCAGATATTTGCTTTCTTGTATACAAGCGAGAATCTCGTCTATTAATGACAAAAAGTAGTGATTTCATTTGATCAAAGCATTAAGCTTTCTGTAATCAACGCAGAAATGCAAGCTATCATCTTTCTTTTCGATGAATAGTATGAATGAAGCGTATAAAGCTGAGCTAGATGATATGAAGTCTTTATTCAGATGCTTGATCAGATAATTCTTCATCTTTTGAAGCTTGTAATCAAACATATGATAGAAACGACTTCAAGAAGATGTTTTCTCATCGATCAACTCATTTTTATGATCATAGAGATGATGAGAAGATAGTTAATCAGTCATCGCTCAATTAAACACGTCTAAATAATCATGATATTTCAAAGAAAGCTTAGCTTTGACTTCTTTCAAGATTTCTTCATGTGAAAGCTCTTGTAAATTTACATCTTCAAGTTTATTTCTAGCTGTTTTTAGAAGTCGATCGATTTTCATGATGATGATCGCGAAAGTAGTCACATTCAATCATTTGACTAGTGATTTATATGCTGCAGTCTCTATCATTGCTATGTTCATTGAATCGAAAGATGAAGCAAAGTTGATTGAACTAGATGATTTCATGATTTTATTGAATGAAGATGACTTCTTGCTGAGTTGAATGATGACAGAAGAGATAGATCTCTTTAATATTTGAGTAGAAGTTAAGCTCTTCTGTTTCGTAATTGTTTTATTGCTTGAGAATAGAACAATTAATTTCTGACTAGAAGTGAAATTTAGGGTTAGGGTTAGGGTTAGGGTTAGGGTTAGGGTTAGGGTTAGGGTTAGGGTTAGGGTTAGGGTTAGGGTTAGGGTTAGGGTTAGGGTTAGGGTTAGGGTTAGGGTTAGGGT
>JAABUS010003989.1_pt1 | contig 22450 bp, 21 predicted proteins | sample 5560161 | NCBI WGS metagenome assembly JAABUS01 (sample SAMN10711885, study PRJNA513376) | rock metagenome | isolation source: Antarctica rocks | place: Antarctica: Victoria Land, Trio Nunatak nord | collected 2016-01-04
CGGCCACCGTCGGCACGACGAACCGGGACCCCACGTTCTCGCCAGCCAGCAGGGGCAGGGTGCACATCTTGGTGATCGCCTCCCGCGCGGAGTTCGCGTGCAGCGTGCACATCCCGGGCAGCCCCAATAATGTCCAGACACACTGCAAGCTCTGCCCGGTCCAGCAACTCGCCGCGCGGATCGGTCTCAAGAGATGGCCCCCTGACGCCCATGGCGAGGCGAACCTGAACCTCGGCACCAGTCAGTCCGTTGCTGCACCAGCTGAGCTTTCCGCTCCTGCCCAGAGTCGGCAAGGCGTAACCGCCACGAAGACGTCCGACTCTGCCGAGAAGCGCGCCTTGCCTGGAGGGCTTCATCTGCGTTGTGGCTGTGTCTGCCACCCGGTGACGAGCGCGTCGAGGGCGTTGTGGACGAGGCCGCCGATGTCGGTGGGAACGGATTGGGGTATCTGGTGGAAGACGGCGAGCCGGGCGATGCCGTACACAGTCCCCCAGACAGCCGCGGAGCGGCGAAGCACCTCCTTCTCGCTGATGTCAGGTGGTTGGCATGCCGCGACCGCGTCATGCAGCAACGCCCAGTAACTGATGGCGGCCTCCTGCAGCAGCGGGTGGTCCCGTTTCGCGACAGCCGGTCCGTACGCAAGGTCGTGAACGTGGGGGCAAGTGCGGATGAAATGCAGGTACGAGCGGGCCAAGGCCTGCAGCCGACTTAAAGGGTCCTTACCTGCTGCGGCAACGGCAGCAGTGGCTTCCTCGGCAGCCTGGTAGAGCCCCGCGCCGGCGACGGCGGCGAGGAAGCGGCGTTTGGACCCAAAGTGCACGTACGGCGCTTGATGGCTGACGCCCAGGTCCTGCGCGATCTGGCGGAGGCTAAGCGCATCCGCCGGGATCTCGACAAGGGCGTCAAGCGCGGCGCGGACCAGTCGCCTCTCGAGCGTGCCCAATGGCCCGGTTCCGCTGCGCAACATGGCGCTCGGCGGGACAGGCCGATCCGCATTGACAGTGTCAACCACAGGGAGCACACTACAGGTTGACACTGTCAATGGAGGCGGCTCATTATGGAGCAACGTCAGGTCGTGGAGACATCTGTCGGTCGGCTAGGGGTGCGGGTCATCGGTCGGGGGCAGCCGACCGTCCTGTGGCACAGCCTGTTCGTGGACGACCGATCCTGGGATCGGCTCGTCCCCCACCTTGCGGCCAACCGGCAGCTGGTGATCTTCACCGGACCCGGGCACGGCAGCAGCGGGGACCCCGGCCGTCGCTACAGCAACGAGGAGTGCGCTGCGGCCGCCCGGTTCACGCTACAGAACCTCGGCATCACGCTGCCCGTCGACTGGGTCGGCAACGCGTGGGGCGGCCACGTCGGCGCGATCGTCGCAGCAACGTGGCCCCAACTGATCCGGAGCCTTGTCATGCTCGGTACCCCGATCGCCGGGCTCACCCAATTAGAGCGTGCCCGCACCTATCTGCTGCTGGGCCTGTACGGCGCGTCGGGGCCGTCGCCGATGGTCGTCAAGGGCACCACCAACGTGTTGCTGTCTGCACGGACGCGTTCCCATGACCCTGAGGCCGTAGCGCTGGTTCACGACTGCCTTCGCCGAGCCGATCGAGGGATGCTGCGCAACGCCGTCGTCTCGGTCTCGCTACGGCGACCAGACCTGACCGACTTGTTGCGGCAGGTCACTCAGCCCGCCCTGATCGTCACCGGCGCTGACCACCACGGGTTCACCCCCCAACAGGCGCGAGCGGCAGCCCAACTCCTGCAGCACGGCGAAGTCGCGACCATCCCGGACACCGCCTACCTGGTTCCGCTCGAGCAACCCGACGCCGTAGCCAAGCTCCTCAGCGACTTCTGGACCACCCAGGACGCCCCGAAACTTGGAACGTGACCATCTGCCGTTCACCCTGACATGCCGGGGTGGGCACGCGCTCCCAGCCATGTCAGCCAGCAACATCACGGTCGCTCATCAGCGTGAGGCGTTCTGTGTCAAGTGTGTGGGTGGGAGGCCCTGGCTCGTCGTCGGTCCCTGCATAGCGGTAACGGAGACGCCTGCAAGATGTGCACCTGGCCGTAGTACGTGTTGACGTCCCGAAGCGACAGCAGCGACGGTCGCGGGGGGTGGTGGCCAGCGCACCGTCGCCGGTCACTTGGTGCCCGCGCTTCCCAGCCCGAGGTAGGCCTCGACCACGGCAGGGTCGGTGGCCACGCTGTCGAAGGAGCCCTCGGCGATCTTGCTGCCGTGGTCCAGCGCGACCACGTGGTCGCTGACCCCCTCGACCACGTGCATGTCGTGATCGATGACGACGATCGTGTAACCCCTCTCCTGCCGCAGCCGTGAGACGACACCGGTGATCTCACGGGTCTCGGCCGGGTTCATCCCCACGGCGGGCTCGTCGAGCAGGAGCACCCGTGCTCCGGTGGCCATCGCCCGGGCGATCTCCAGCCGGCGACGGTGCGCGTAGGACAACGAGAAGGCCGGCTGGTCCCACCGGTATCCCATGAGGCGGGTGCCGACGAAGGACAGCAGATCCTCCGCCCTCGCCCGGACCTCCTTCTGCTCCCGACGGGCCGACGGCGTGGCGAGGGCAGCGGAGTCGGTGTCCCGTCGGTCAATGCCCGTTGCGCTCGGGCGCGTCTAGAACGCCGCGACCGGCGTCCAGGACCCGTGCACCTCGCGCAGCACCTCGACGATCTCGCCGATAGTCGCGTATGCCGTGACGGCCTCGATCGTGGCCGGCATGACGGAGCGTCCGTCGGCGACATCACGGCGCAGGTGTCCGAGCGCCGCCTCGACCGCTGCGTTGTCGCGCGACCCGCGGACCGCCTTGACCGCACGCACCTGCTCGGCCTCGGAGCGCGGGTCGATCCGGAAGACCTCGAGCGGTTCAGCGCGGGTGGGAAACCTGTTGACCCCCACCACCACTCGTTCACCTGACTCCACGGACAGCGCATGCCGGTATGCCGAGTCGGAGAGCGCGCGGGCGAACTCGCCCGACTCGATGCAGGCCAGCGCGCCGCCGCGAGCCTCGATGTGATCGAGCAGCTCCCAGATCGAAGACTCCAGCTCGTCAGTCAGGTGCTCCACCGCGTAGGAGCCCGCCAAGGGGTCCAGGGTGGTGGTGAGCCCGGTCTCGAAGGCGACCACCTGCTGGGTCCGCAGCGCCAGCGTCGCCGCCGACTCGGTCGGCACACCGAGCGCCTCGTCGTAGGCGGACACGTGCATCGTCTGCACGCCGGCGAGTGCGGCCGTCGTGGCCTCGACCGAAGCCCGGACGACGTTGTTGAGCGGCTGCTGTGCGGTGAGCGTGGACCCGGCCGTGAACGCGAAGATCCGCAGCTGCTGGCTGCGCGGATCGACCGCTCCATAGTGCTCACGCATCAGCCGCGCCCAGACCCGTCGGGCGGCCCGGAACTTGGCCACCTCCTGCAGGACGTCCGTGGTGATGGCCAGGAAGGTGAAGAGCGTCGGTGCGACGTCGTCGACCGAGACGCCGCGGCCCACGCACTCATCGAGGTAGGCGCGAGCGTTGGCGAACGTGAAGGCGATCTCCTGCGTCGCCGAGGACCCGGACTCGCGGATGTGGTAGCCGCTCATCGCCAATGGGGTCCAGTTGGGCACCTGCTCGGCGCAGTACTCGATGCAGTCCGCCGCGAGCCGCAGCGACGCCTGGGGCGGGAAGATCTGGGTGCCGCGCGAGATGAACTCCTTCAGGACGTCGTTCTGGATGAACAGGCCGAAGTCGTTGGGGGAGACGTTGCGCTTCTTGGCCAGGGCCACGAACAGCGCGGCCCAGATGTAGCCGATAGAGTTGGCGGTGGTGCGGACCTGGCTGATCTTCTCCAGTTCGATGCCGTCCATGAGGATCTCGATGTCGGCGAGGCTGTCAATCGCCACGCCCACGCGCCCCACCTCACCGACCGCCCGAGGGTCGTCGGAGTCGATGCCCATCTGGGTCGGCAGGTCCATCGCCACCGAGAAGCCGGTGACGCCGGCATCCAGGAGCCGCCGGAAGCGCTCGTTGGACTGACGGGGGGTGCCGAACCCGGCATACTGGCCCATGACCCAGGGCTTCGGCTCGGCGGACACCCCACGGGTGTAAGGGAACTCGCCCGGGTGCTCTGCCGCGGCGGGCGCGTAGTCGACCTGCAACGTCGGGTCCTCGCCCCTCACCGCGCCGCCTCCTCGTCGAGCTGCTGGCGCAGCACCTTCTTGGCGATCTTTCCCGTCGAGTTCAGCGGGAGCTGCGCGACCACCCTGACCTCCTTCGGCTTCTTGTAGGACGCCATCCGCTGTCGGCAGTGCGCGAGCACCGACTCGGGGTCCACGGGGATGCCGGGACGGGCGGTCACCAGAGCGACCACCCGCTGACCCCAGTCGGTGTCGCTTACGCCGACGACCGCGACCTCGGCGACGCCCGGCACCTCGGCGATGACGTCCTCGACCTCGCGAGGATAGATGTTGTAGCCCCCGCTGATGATCATGTCGCCCTTGCGGTCGATGAGCCAGAGGTGGCCATCGGCGCTCAGCCGGCCCAGGTCGCCCGTGTGCAGCCACCCGTCGACAACGCACTTGGAGAGGTCGGAGCGTGCGTGCGCGTTCCAGTAGCCCGCCATGACGTGGTCCCCGCGGGTGACCACCTCGCCGGCCTCGTCGGTCGGCACGACCTGCCCGCCCTCGTCCACGACCGCGATCTCCACGCCGAGGGCAGGGCGACCCGCCGAGGTCAGCAGGTCGGGCGACTCGGCCAGGCCCAGGGCGTGGTCAGCTGCGTCCAGGACGGTGACGGGCGGAATCGCCTCGACGAGGCCGTAGTACTGCACCAGGTTCGGCGTGAGGAGCTCGAAGGCCTGTCGCATCTGCTCCGGCGGCATCGGTGCGCCGGCGTAGCCCAGCATCTTGAGGGTCCGCAGGGCGTCGCGGTCGGCGCCGCTCGCCAGCAGGCGAGCCACCATCGTGGGCACGATCGCCGTGTGCGTCGCCCCCCGAGCCCGGACCGCCTCGACGAAGTCCTCTGGGTCCCAGGCGGGCTGGATGATCTGCCGCCCGCCGGCCACGAGGAAGGGCAGGACGAACAGGCCGGAGGTGTGGGTGATCGGCCCGGCGTGCAGGTAGCAGTCGTCCACTCCGGGGGGCCCGCCCAGGACGTCCTGCGTCATGTTGACGACCGACGCCATCCAGTTGCGGTGCGTCCGCTGCGCGCCCTTGGGATGGCCGGTCGTGCCGGAGGAGTAGTGCAGCCCGCAGAGGTCGTCGGGCCCGCACACGGGGGCCCGCCTGCTGGGCTCGTCGGTGATGAGGCGCTCGAGGGCGGTGCTCGGCCCGTCACCGACACAGACCACGACCTCGATGCCGCTGCGCAACGCCTCGGTCTGCTCGGCGAAGCCCTCCTCGTAGACCAGCCCTCGTGCCCCCGAGTCTGTCGCGATGCGCTCCCAGTCGCTCGGGTGGAGGCGGTGGTTCAGGGCGGCGCGGACCAGCCCTGCCGCCCGGATCGCCAGGTCGGTCTCGAGATATGCCGTGCTGTTGCGTTGCAGGTCCAGCACCCGGTCGCCGGGGCGAAGGCCGTGGGAGAGAAGCCCATTCGCAATTCGCGTGACCCGGTCAGCCAGCTCGGCGAAGGTTCGGTCGCCGTCAGGTCCCTCGACGGCGAGCCGGGTGCCGAAGCGGTGACCGGCCCGGGTGACGAGGGTGCCGATGTCCATGGTCATACCTCCGTCGGGGCGAGATAGGTGGCATCGAGGACCCGGGCGCCGCCCCCTGCCGGCAGCACCGAGACCGGGTTGAGGTCGAGCTCGAAGCCACCCGGCCAGTCGGACACGGCGGCGCAGAGCTGGAGCACCAGGTCGACCAGCGCCTGACGATCCGCGCCGGGCGCGCCACGGACCCCGGCGAGCAGCGCGCCCAGGTGGGTCTCGTCCAGCATGGCCTCGACGTCGCTGCGGCCGACCGGGAGGACTCGGAGCGCAACGTCGTCCATGAGCTCCGTCAGCACCCCGCCGGCGCCCACCGCGAGCACCCGTCCGAGGGGGCTGGGGGAGAGACCGACGAGGACCTCGACGCCACCCGACACCATCTCCTCGACGAGGACGCTCCCGCCCATCGCCGCGAGCTTCTCCCACGCTGCGCCGGCGGCGTCCTTCGAGACTCCGACGAGCACACCGCCGGCATCGCTCTTGTGCAGCAGCCCGGGGACCACGGCCTTGAACACCGCACGGCCTTCGACTTCGACCACCGCGGCGGTGGCGTCCGCGGCGGAGACCACGAGCCTCCCACGGGGCACCGGCACACCCGCGTCGGCAAGCAGCTGCTTCAGCTGCGCCTCGGTCGCCCCCGCGTGCGGCGCGGCGACCACGCAGGCGGGACCGACGGGCGACGTCTCGGGAGCCTGCGCATCTCGCGGCGTGGAGAACTGCCGCAGCGCGGCTGCCGCCCGCACCGCCCGAGCGGGGGTCGGGTAGCACGGGATGCCGGCAGCGCGCATTCGCGCGCCCGCCTCGGGCGCCAGGTGCTCGGCGCCGGTCCGCACGGCGAGGACGGGTATGCCGGACCGCTCGCCGACGCGGGAGAGGCCAGCCACTACGCCGTCGACGTCCGTGCCGGTGAGCACGCAAAAACAGGCGAGGATGACGTCGACGACGGGGTCGTCGGCGATGACGTTCAGCGCGCGGTCGAACAGACCGGGGTTGCTCATGACCGAGGCGGTCACATCCACGGGGTTGGCCGTCGAACCGAATGTCGGGACGATCTCGTCGAGCACCCGCAGCGTCTCCTCGGAGAGAGTGGCCAGCTCCAGGCCGTGCGCCTCGATGGCGTCGGCGGCAAGGATGCCCGAGCCGCCGGACGTCGTGACGACGGCCACGCGGCCCCCCTCGGGGCGCTGACCCAGGCTCATCACCTCGCCGACGTCGAGGAGCTCCTCGACGTCGGCGACGCGGACGATGCCGAGCTGGCGCAGTGCCGCATCGACGACCCGGTCGCCCGCAGCCAGGGCCCCGGTGTGCGAGGCAGCAGCCCGGGCGCCGGCGTCGGAGCGGCCGGCCTTGAGAACGGCGATAGGAGTGCCGGTCGCGGCAACGGCTCGCAGCCCTTCGAAGTCGCTCATCGTCTCCATGTAGGCAAGCAGCCCGCGGCACTCCGGCTCCTCGGTCAGTGCGGCCATCACCTCGACGGCCGAGACGTCTGCCTCGTTGCCCGTGTTGACGACCCATCCGAGGCCGAGCCCGCGCTCGAAGGCCAGCGACACCGTGCCGTAACCTAGGGCACCGCTCTGGCTGACGAAGCCGAGTGGCCCGGTCACCAGCTGCGTGCGCACGCCGGAGAAGAGGGGCGAGAAGGAGCTCACCTGCCCACTGGAGACCCCGACGGTGCCGATGCAGTTGGGACCAACCAGTCGTAGGTCCCCCTCTCGCGCGGTGCGGACCACCTCGGCCTGGAGCGCAGCGCCGGCAACGCCTGTCTCGGCGAACCCGCTGGTGCAGATGATTGCCGTCGCGACCCGCGCGGCCACGCAGTCCTCGATCGCGCCGAGCACCCGCGGGGCGGCGACGAGGACCATCGCCAGGTCCACGCGGCCCGGGCAGTCCTGCACGGACGGATACGACCGGAGCCCTGCCACCGGCGCGCCGTCCGGACGCACCGGGAACAGCCGACCGGCATACCCGAAGCGGATGAGGAAGTCGACCGGAAGGCGCCCGAGCGCGCCCGAGCGGTCGCTTGCCCCGATCACCGCGATGCTGCGAGCGGCCCACAGCGCGGCGAGGGGGTTGGTGCCCGAGTCAGCCCTCAACGGGGTGCCACCTGCGGTGTCGGGTCCCGGTCGAGCCCTCGCGCACGAGCTGCAGCCGCGGTCGCGGGCCCTCGCTCCGGCCGGCCTCCGGCCGGCGGCGCCCCGCCCGCCATGGCAGCGGCCACACGGCTCCAGGTCCGTCGTAGTCCTGCTCGACGGCGGCATGCAGGGTCCAGTTCGGGTCGTAGAGATGGGCGCGGCCGACGGCGCAGAGGTCCGCACGCCCAGCCAGGACGATCGAGTTGACGTCGTCCCACGACGAGATGATGCCGACCGCGATGGTCGGGATGCCCACCCGGTTGCGGATGGCGTCGGCAAATGGTGTCTGGTACGAGCGGCCGAATGCGGGGGCCTCGTCCGGCGTCACCTGGCCGGAGGACACGTCGATGGCCGCTGCGTCGGCGTCCTTGAAGGACTGGGCGATGAGCACCGCATCCTCGACGCCGATCCCTCCCTCGACCCAGTCTGTCGCGGAGATGCGCGCGGTCATCGGCTTGTGCGAAGGCCAGACCGCCCGGACTGCGGCAAACACCTCGAGCGGGTAGCGGAGCCGGTTGGCGAGGCTGCCGCCGTACTCGTCGTCGCGCTGGTTGGTCAGCGGTGAGATGAACGAGGAGAGCAGGTAGCCGTGGGCGCAGTGCAGCTCCAGCAGGTCGAACCCGGCCGCGTCGCCTCGCCGTGCGGACTCGACGAACTCCGCCGTGATCTCGGCCAGATCGGCCGGGGTCAGCTCACGGGGCACCTGGTTGACGCCGGGCCGGTAGGCCAGAGGCGACGGGGCGACCACCTGCCAGTTGCCCTGGTCCAGGGGAAGGTCGATGCCCTCCCACATGAGCTTGGTCGAGCCCTTGCGGCCGGAGTGGCCGATCTGGAGGCCGATGCGGGCCGGGCTCTGCGCGTGGACGGCGCCGGCGATGCGCGTCCAGGCCTGCTGCTGCTCGTCGTTCCAGAGACCGGTGCAGCCGGGGGTGATCCGGCCTTGCTCCGAGACGCAGACCATCTCGGTCATCACCAGGCCGGCGCCGCCGAGGGCCTTGCCGGCGAGGTGCGCGACGTGGAAGTCGGTCGGCACGCCGTCACCGTTGGCCATGTACATGTCCATGGGTGAGACGACGACCCGGTTGGCGAGCTCGAGCTCGCCGAGCCGGAACGGCTGGAACATGGGCGGCGTGCCCACTCGCCCGTCGGCCGTCTCCTCGCCGAACCATTGTTCGATGCGCTCGACGAACTCGGGGTCACGCACCCTGAGGTTGTCGTGGCTGACGCGCCGGCTGCGGGTCATGATGTTGAAGACGAACTGAGCAGGGTCCTGGTGGGTGTACTGCCCGAGGTTCTCGAACCACTCGAGACTGGCCTGCGCCGCGCGTTGTGTCGACTGCACCACCGGCTTGCGCTCGAGCTCGTAGGCGGTGAGCGAGGCGTCGAGCGAGTCGTGCTCATGCAGGCAGGCGGCCAGGGCGAGAGCGTCCTCCATGGCCAGCTTGGTGCCCGAGCCGATGGAGAAGTGCGCGGTGTGCGCCGCGTCGCCGAGGATGACGACGTTGTCGTGGCGCCAGTGCTCGTTGCGGATCGTGCTGAAGGAGATCCAGCGCGAGTTGTTGGCCATGACGTCGTGGCCTTCGAGAATGTGCCCACACAGGTCCTTGACGGCCTCGATGGACTTCTCGTCGGAGTCGCCCGGCCGCCACTGACGATCGGCGAACGCGCCGAAACCGGCCGCCTGCCAGACGTCCTCGTGCATCTCGATGATGAACGTGGAGCCCTTCTCGTCGAAGGGATAGCCGTGGACCTGCATGACGCCGTAAGGCGTGTCGAGGATGAAGAACTTGAACGCATCGAAGACCTTGCTCGTGCCCAGCCACATGTACTTGCACTGACGGACGTCGAGGGTTGGTCGGAAGGTGGCCGCGTAGCGTTGACGGACCGCCGAGTTCAGGCCGTCGGCGGCCAGAACCAGGTCGTGGGTGCGGGACAGCTCCTCGACCTCAGGTGCCTCGGTGAGATAGCTCAGGGTCACACCCAGCTCGCGGCACCGGTCCTGGAGGATCTCGAGCAACCGCTTGCGGCTCATCGCGGCGAACCCGTGGCCGCCGCTGGTGAAGACCTCCCCCCGGTAGTGCACGTCGATGTCGTCCCAGCGCGCGAACTCGCGCTCCATGGCGGCATACACGCTCTTGTCGGCATGCTCGATCCCGCCGAGCGTCTCATCAGAGAACACCACGCCGAATCCGAAGGTGTCGTCGGTGGCGTTGCGCTCCCACACGGTGATCTCGTGATGCGGGCCGAGCTGCTTGGCAAGGGCCGAGAAGTACAGGCCTCCCGGGCCGCCTCCGATCACCGCGATCTTCACTGGCCACTCCCGTTGTCGTGCGGTCGGATGCCACAGTATGTTGTCCGCGAGACGATCGTCAACAGAACGGTATGCACATATGGGCGCGCGCACAGATAGGTTCGTCGGCAAGGTGGCCGTGGTGACCGGTGGGTCCGGGGGAATCGGCAGGGCTGTCTGCGAGGGGTTTGCCGCGCACGGCGGGGCCGTCGCCGTCGTCGATCTCGACCAGGCGGCGTGCGACGCGGTCGCTGGTGCCCTCGTCTCGGCCGGGGGACCGGCGCAGGGGTATGCCGTGGACGTGCGCGACCGGGGCGCGGTCACCGACGTCATGGACCGGGCACGAGTCGATCTCGGTGGCCTCGACGTGCTCGTCACCCTCGCCGGTGGCTCGCTCGGGACGCCCAAGGGGCTCGAGGAGATCGACTGCGAGCACGTCGACCTGGTCGTCGACGTCAACGTCAAGGGGACGTTCTACTGCGCTCAGGCAGCGGCGGCCCACATGGGGCAGGGCGGTGCGATCGTCACCGTCTCCTCCATCGGAGGGCGCCAGCCGTCACCCGTCACGGGCGTGCCGTATGCCGCGTCCAAGGCTGCCGTGCTCGGCCTCACCCGGCGGCTTGCGCGCGAGGTCGGGCCACGCGGGATCCGGGTCAACGCGGTTGCCCCCGGACTGTTCCTCACCGGCCGGCTGCAGCGGATGTACGACGAGATGCCGGCCGCCGAACGGGAGGAGGTGTTGGACGCCATCCCGCTGGGCCGGTTTCCCGAGCTCCGCGAGATCGTCGACCCGGTGCTGTTCCTCGCCTCCTCGGAGTCGTCCTACGTCACCGGGGTCGTCCTGGACGTCAACGGTGGACGGTTCATGCCCCAGTGACGCGGGGTGACGCCTCGCCGCGCAGGATCGCGGCGACGTCGGCCGGCCACGTCTCGGCAGCCGTGCCGTCCGGTGCGGACTGAACGCACACCAGGCGACCCTTCGCCGCGGTGACGCCGTCACGGCATACCTCGAAGGCGTAGACCAGCGAGGTGCGGCCGACCGTAGCGACGCGTAGGTCGATACTCACCCGGTCGCGGAACCACAAACGCTCGAGGTAGTCCACCTCGTAGCGCACCCGCGGGACGCTGCCGAACAGCTCGGGCAACCCCAGCGACAGGTGCAGCTCGGACTCAGCGGCCTCGACCCAACGAATCACGCTGGAGTGGTGGTAGTGCCCTGCGGCATCGGTGTCGGGCCACTCGACGAGGCGCTCGATGCGGACGGCCGGCGCGGTCATGCCGGCTGCTCGGCGCTGCGGCGACCGCCGCTGCTGCTGTCGCTGTTCGGGTCGCTGCTCGTGCCGCCGCTCGTGAGCTGCCGCAGCCGGAACCGCTGGATCTTGCCGGAGGAGGTGCGGGGCAGCGCCTCGGCGAACTCGATGATGCGCGGGTACTTGTACGGCGCGATCATCGCCTTGACGTGGTCCTGCAGCTCCTTGGTGCGCGCCGCACGAGCATCGTCGTCGGCGACTGCGTCACCACCGCCCGCGAGGACGACGTAGGCCTTGACGACCTGGCCACGCGCGTCGTCGGGGTGGCCGACCACCGCGCACTCCACGACATCGTCGTGGGCCATCAGCGCCTCCTCGACCTCGGGCGCGGAGATGTTGTAGCCGGAGGAGACAATCATGTCGTCGCTGCGGGCCTGGTACCAGAAGTAGCCGTCCGCATCCTGCGAGAACGTGTCCCCGGTGATGTTCCAGCCGTTGCGCACGTAGATTTGCTGGCGCGGGTCCGCGAGGTAACGGCACCCCGTCGGCCCTTGCACCGCAAGGCTTCCCGCCGTGCCGGTCGGCACCTCCTCACCGTCCAGATTGACGACCTTAGCCCGGTACCCGGGCACGGGCCGACCCGTCGCTCCCGGACGGATGTCTTCGTCCGCCGCCGCGATGAAGATGTGCAGCATCTCGGTCGAGCCGATGCCGTCGATGAGGCTGATGCCGGTGGCGTCATGGAAGGCATGCCAGGACGCCTTCGGCAGATGCTCGCCGGCGGAGACGGCGCGCCGCACGGTGGCGAGCTGGCCGGCCTTCGCGCTGGCGAGCATGGCTTTGTATGCCGTGGGGGCGGTGAAGCACACCGTGACACCGTGGGCAGCGATCAGGTCGGCGAGCTGGTCGGGTGTGGACTTCTCCACGAGCAGCGAGGCCGCACCGACCCGCATCGGAAAGACGATGAGCCCGCCGAGGCCGAACGTGAAGGCGATCGGCGGGGTGCCGGTGAACACGTCGTCGGGCCGCGGCTTGAGGACATGATGCGAGAAGGTGTCGGCATTGGCGAGCACGTCACGGTGGAAGTGCATCGTCGCCTTGGGCCGGCCGGTGGTGCCGGAGGTGAACGCCAACATGGCCACGTCGTCCGAAGCGGTGTCGACGTTGTCGAAGTCGCTCGGCTTGTGACTGGACATCAGCTCGATGTCGCGTTCGCCTCCGCCGAAGGTGAGCAGGTCGAGGCCGGGGATGTTCGCCGCCAGGAGGTCCTCGGTGAAGCGGTGGTCACACAGAGCGAGCTCGAACTGGCCGATCTCGCTGATGGTCCTCAGCTCACCTGCCCGCAGCATGGGCATGGTGGGCACCACGACACCACCGGCCTTGAGGACGGCGAACCACACTGCCGCCAGACCAGGGTTGTTCGGGCCCCGCAGGAGCACCCGGTTGCCGGACACCAGGCCGCAGTCCTCCACGAGCACGCGCGCGATCCGGTTGGCGTGGCCGAGCAGCTCCCCGTAGGTCCAGCGGGTGCCGTCGGGTGACAGCAGGCACAGCCGGTCGCCGCCTTGACGCTCCACCATGGCGTCGAGCAGCTCGACGGCGCAGTTGAGGCGCTCGGGGTAGTGCACCTGCGGCACGTCGAAGCGAAACTCCGGCCACTGGTCCTGTGGGGGCAGGTTGTCGCGACAGAAGGTGTCGACGTGGGCGGACCGGTTGAGCTCCATCAGAGGCCTCTCGCTGACCGACGCCGACGGCGGTGCCGGCGTGCTGCACTGCACGCCACCCAGTATGTTAGAACGGTGACGACAGTCAAGGGTCCGCTATGTTCTCGACGGGTATCGGGCTTTTCGGGAGCGCCGAGCGGGTAATGTCCTGCCGTGCCCGAAGCAGAGCTGTCCCACGAGTTGACGGCCCCGCCCGCCGATGTCCGGCCGCGCGCCCTGATCGTCACCATCTACGGCCTGTATGCCCGCGAGATGGGCGGCTGGCTCAGCATCGGTGCCCTGATCCGGCTGCTCGGAGAGCTCGGGGTCGACGAGGCCGCAGTGCGGTCCTCGATCTCTCGCCTGAAACGGCGCGGCATCATCGAGGCCGAGCGGTTGGACGGGCGTGCGGGCTACTCCCTGTCTCCGCGAGCACGCGAGATCCTCGACGAGGGAGACCGCCGCATCTTCCACCGGCGCCGCGGGAGCCTGACGGAGGGCTGGGTGATGGCGGTCTTCAGCGTTCCCGAGTCCGAGCGTCAGAAGCGGCACACGCTCCGGTCGCGGCTGACGTGGCTGGGCTTCGGGACCGTTGCGCCCGGGGTGTGGATTGCCCCCGGGCATCTGGAGGCCGAGACCCGCGACCTGCTCGAGCGCCAGGGTCTGGCGGACTACGTCGACCTCTTCCAGGGGACGTATCTGGGCTTCCGAAACGTCGAACACGAGATCGCCACGTGGTGGGACCTGGACGGCCTCGGGTCGTTGTACCGTGAGTTCCTCTCGACCTACCAGCCCGTGCTGGCAGGGTGGCGAGCCCGCCGCAGGCGCGATGACGAAGGTGAGGCGTTCGCCGACTACGTGCGGACGTTGACGGCGTGGCGCCGGCTGCCGTACCTCGACCCGGGCCTGGCTCCAGAGCTGTTGCCGCGCAAGTGGGACGGTGCCGCGGCGGCTGACCTGTTCTTCGCCCTCCAGCGGCGCCTCGAGGCCCCGGCACACCGGTACGTCGAGACGGTCCGTTCCGGCTGATCCCCGGGTCCTCCCGCGCAGAGCGCGGTCGACGGCACCCACTGTCGGTCAACCGACGCCGAGCAGGGCCTTGGCCCGCGCATGGTCGGAGCGGAACTCGGCGAGTGTGGTGTCCAGACGCACGGAGCCCTTCTCGAGGACCACGACGCGATCAGCGACCGAGAAGGCCAGCCGGAGGTTCTGCTCGACGAGCAACACCGACATTCCCGTGCTGCAGAGCTCGGCGACCACCTCACCGAGCTGGTGGACGACGGCCGGCGCGAGACCGTCCGACGGCTCGTCGAGGAGCAACAGCCGCGGGTTGGTCAGCAGGGCGCGGGCGATGGCCAGCATCTGCTGCTCACCGCCGGACAGCTGGTCACCGCGGTGGTCCAGGCGCTCGCCAAGTCGCGGGAGCAGGTCGATGACCCGGGCGCGGTCCCAGTCGGCGCGCGCCGAGCGGGTCGCAATGGCGAGGTGCTCGGCCACGGTCAGCGGCGCGAAGACCCGACGCCCTTGCGGCACGAGCCCGACCCCGAGCCGGGCGACGGCGTCGGGACGGTGGCCGGCGACCTCGTGGCCGTCGATGACGACCGAGCCGGCCGTGGCACGGACGAGCCCCATCACGGTGTTGACGAGGGTCGACTTGCCGACGCCGTTGCGGCCGAGCAGGGCGAGCACCTGACCCTCGACGAGGTCGAGGTCGACCCCGTGCAGTACGGTGCTGCCCGCGTATCCCGATCGCAGCCCGCGCACCTCCAGGATGGTGCTCACCGCGCCTCCGCCGGAAAGAGCTCGCTCGTGTCCTGCGCGCCGAGGTACGCGCGTTGCACCTCGTCGCTGGCCCGGACCTGCGCCGCGGTGCCGGTCATCAGGTGCCGACCGAGGTGCAGGACGGTGACCCGCTCAGCCAGCCCGAAGACGAGATCGAGGTCATGCTCCACCAGCATGACCGTGATCTCGCGCGGCAGGTTTAGGACTAGCTGTTTGAGGTTGGCGGTCTCTGCCGTCGACATGCCGGCCGCCGGCTCGTCGAGGAGCAGCACGGAGGGGCTGGCCCCAAGGGCCACGGCCACTTCGAGCTGGCGGCGCTCGCCGTGCGAGAGGGAGCCGGCCGGGACCGCGGCTCGATCCTCCAGGCCGATGCCGGCCAACAGCTCGTTGGCGCGCTCGAGCAGCGCGGCCCGGCGGCGAAGCGGCCGCAACATCGACCACTGGGCGCCCTCCTGCCGTTGCACCGCGAGGACGACGTTCTCGATGGCGGTGGAGGCCAGGAACAGGGAGGAATGCTGGAAGGTGCGCACCAGCCCCTGCATCGCCCGTCGGTGCTCGGACATGCTCGTCACATCGTCGCCGTGCAGGAGGACCCGCCCCGCGCTGGGCGGGCGGGTCCCGGCGATGAGCGCGAACAGCGTCGACTTGCCGGCCCCGTTGGGCCCGATCACCGCATGCCGGCTGCCGCGTTCGACCGCGAAGGTCACGTCGTCCACGGCCTTCAGGCTGCCGAAGTGCTGGGCCACTCCCTCGAGGTCGATGGCCGGTGGAGTAGGCGGTGCCACGCTGGCCGGTGCCACGGTGCTCATGACGGCGCGCCCGTCGCCGGTGCCCGACGCCGTTGTCTCAGCCCGCCGGAGATCCCCCGGGGCAGGAGGTAGACGGCCACGACGAAGAGCACCCCCAGGAGCAGCGGTCCGTGGCCGGCAAGAGTCGCACCGATGTAGTCGCGGGTGAAGATGACGACCGCCGCACCGAGGCAGGCACCCCACATCGAGCCGACGCCTCCGACGATGACGGCGAGCAGCGCCATGGCGGCGACCTCGAAGCCCAGGTCGCCCGGCGCCACGAAGCGTTGAGTGGTGGCCCACATTGATCCCGCCGCGCCCGCGATCGCGCCCGCGATGATGTATGCCGTGAGCGCGTACCACGTCGTGTGGTAGCCGACGGCAGTCAGCCGGGCCTCGTTGTCACGCAAGCCTTTCAGCGTCAGACCGAAGGGTGAGCGTAACAGCAGGGTGATCAGCCCGAAGAGGATGAGGAAGACGGCCAGCACGTAGTAGTAGACGAGGCCCTCGTTGAGCGTGGGCGTGAGCCCGGGCAACGCGACCACCGGCGGCACGCCGGAGAGCCCGTCCGTGCCGTGCGTGATGGCGTCCAGGCGTCCGGCCGCGCTGTAGGCGATCTCGCCGATGGCCAGCGTGATCATGAGGAACGGCACTCCGCGGGCCCGGACGGCCACCGGGCCGGTGAGTGCGGCGGCAACGGCCCCCGCAAGAGCCGAGACCAGGACCTGTGCCGGGCCCAGTGCGGTGAGATGGATCGCCGTGAGTGCTCCGGCGTACGCGCCGACCCCGAAGTACGCGGACTGCCCCAGGGTCGGCAGGCCGGTCACCCCGGTGAGCAGGTTCACGCTCATCGCGAGGATCGCGAAGATGAGGATACGGGAGACGGTCGACACGGCATACGCGCCGATCAGCCAGGGGACGGCGAGCAGACCGACCAGGGCGGCTGCGAACAGTAGCCGGTGGCTCATGACCGGGTCACCAGCGACGCGAGTCCCTGCGGTCGCCAGGCGAGGACGACGAGCATCGCCCCGAACAGGAGGAAGGGGGCGTAGGCCGGCAACAGGGCAACGCCGAGGGTCTGCACCTGTCCGATGACGAGGGCGCCAAGCAGGGCCCCTCGCACGGAGCCGAGCCCACCGATCACGACGACGACGAGGGACAGGACGAGGACGTTCTCGTCGACGCCAGGTCCCGGAGCGAGGATCGGTGCCCCCAGGACACCGCCGAGGGCTGCGAGGCCAGCACCGAAGGCGAAGACGCCGAAGAGCACCTTGCGGGTGTCGACGCCCATGGCCCGCACCATGTCCCGGTCCGCGACGGTGGCCCGCACCAGCGCGCCGAGTGAGGACCGCTCGAACACGACATAGACCCCGGCGGCCAGCAGCCCGGCGACGACGATGAACAACAGCCGGTACAGGGGATAGCTGTGGCCGAGGACCGATGCCGACCGAGCCAGGCTCTCGGGCGGCCGGGTCGGCAGCACCTCCGCGCCGAAGATCATCACCATGACCTCGGCGGCGACCAGGGAGACGCCCAGGGTGAGTGCCGCCTGGTCCAGGTGCCCGCGGGTGGACAGGGGTGCCGTCATCGCCGCCAGGATGCCCCCGCCGAGCACACCCGCGAGCACCCCGACGACCACGGCCAGGGCGAGGCCGAGCCAGCTTCCGTCCGAGAGGGCGTATGCCGCGAAGGCGCCGACGAGGTAGAGCGAGCCGTGCGCGAGGTTGAGGACGTCCATCATCCCGAAGACCAGGGAGAGCCCCACCGCCAGCGTGAAGAGCAGCAGGCCATAGGCCACGCCGTCGACCATGCTCACGAGGTTGGTGTCGAACCAGTCCAGCACGGTGTCCAGCCCTGTCCGATATCGTGTGGCCCGTGTGACGGCTCAGCCGAGCTCGCCGAGCTCCTCGATCACCACGTTCGCGAGCCTACCGTCCTGCTCCTTGACCTCCCGAAGGTACCACTTCTGCTTCGGTGTGCCGTTGTCGTTGAATGCCCAGCTGCCGCGCGGGCTGTCGATCTGGCCCAGCTGGCCGATGGCGTCGTTGATCGACTTGGAGTCGGTCTTGCCGGCCTTCGCGATGGCCATGTCGATGACGCGGGCCGCGTCGTAGGAGGCCATGGCATACGTCGTCGGCAGCTTGCCCGTCGCGCCCTGGTAGGCCTTGACGAACGTGGTGTTGAGCTCGTTCTTCAGGTCGGCGTTGTAGTTCATCGCGGTGAGCGTGCCGAGCGCCGCCCTGCCCTGCGCCTCGAGGACCGCGCCCTCGGTGAGGAAGCCGGCCGAGTAGTGGGTGACCTTGCCGGTCAGGCCGAACTGGTCGTACTGCTTCACGAAGTCGACGGCCGCGCCTCCCGCGTAGAAGGTGAACACCGACTTCGCTGCGGACTTCTGCAGGTTGCCCAGGAAGGGCTGGAAGTTCTTGGTGGCCGGGAAGGGGGTGTAGACCTCGTCGGCGATCTTGCCACCGGCGGCCTGGAAGGTCTTCTTAAACCCGCCGGTCTCGTCCTTGCCGGCCTGGTAGTCGGCGGCGAGCAGGTAGACCGGGCCGGTTTCCTTCTTGGCGACGTAGCCGCCCATGGCCTTGCCGGGTTCGTCGTTGACGTAGGAGGTGCGCCAGATGAACTTCTTGCCGGTCAGGGTGGTGGGGGAGGCGTTGGAGCCGACCAGCGGAATGCCGGAGGTCTCGAACAGGTCAACGACGCCGTTCATGGTGGCCGAGTTGACCACGCCGGTGACCACCGCGACTTGGTCCTGCTTGACGAGCTTGTCGGCGGCGGCCTTTCCCGTGTCCGCCGTCTCGCCCTCGTCTGCGGTCACCACCTGGACCTCCTTGCCGCCGAGCTTGTTGCCCTTCTCCTTGAGGTAGACCTCGAAGCCGGCCTTCATGTCGTCCCCGAGGGACTTGTATACACCTGACTGGGGGACCAGGAGACCGATCTTGACCGGTCCGGCGGCCTGCTGCGAGGGAGCGGAGCCACCGCCCAAGGTCCCACCACCGCACCCGGCGAGGACAAGGCAGGCGGCGAGCGAGCCCGTGACGAACGTGAGTGAGGTGGTCCGTCGCGGCGTCATGGCTGTCCCTTACCTGAAGATGCGGCCGACGAGGTGACCGCGGCGATGCGAACCGACATTATGTTGGCTCTGTGTCGTTCGTCAAGAGAACGACATAAAGTTTTGGATTCAGGTGAGCACCGCGACACCCTGCACCTCGACCAGCGCCTCGGCATCCCAGAGTCGGTTGACGCCGATGCCGGCCATCGCCGGGTAGTCCCGACCGATGAGTCCCTTCCACACCTGCCCGATGTCGGCGGCGTGCGCTCGGTAGTCGTCCATGTCGACGATGTAGACGGTCAGACTGGCAAGGTGCTCCGGCTCGCCGCCGGCGGCCCGCAGTGCGGCCACGAGGTTGCCAAGAGCCTGCTCGAACTGCCTGACCACGCCGTCTCCGACGATCTGCCCCTGCGCGTCGAGGGCGGTCTGACCGGCAAGGAACACCATGCGCCCCTCGCCCACGACCGCGTGGCTAAAGCCACTCGGCGCACCGAGCTCGCGGGGGTTGATCCGTTCCAGTGCCATGCGGGACCCTTCCAAGTATGCCGGGTTGCTGCGTCAGGACTGGAGGGCGCCGCCGTCGACGTTGATGCCCTGTCCGGTCATCCCGGCGTTGCCCACGCACAGCATCACAGCCTGGGCCACCTCGTCCACGGAGATGAGGCGTCCGATCGGCTGTTTCGCCTCCAGCGCCGAGCGGGCCTGCTCCGGGCTGCGCCCGGTCTTGCTGACGATGCCCTCGACGGTCGCGTCAGTCATGGGCGTGTCGACATAGCCCGGGCAGACCGCGTTGACCGTGACTCCGGTGCAGGCGAGCTCAGCGGCCGTTGACCGCACGAGACCGAGGACACCGTGCTTACTCGCGGTGTAGGCGGCGATGTAGGGCTCGCCGACCTTGGCGGCGATCGAGGCGATGACCACGACCCGCCCGCCGCCGCGGTCCACCATCGACGGGATCGCCCGGCGGAGGCAGCGGAAGGGAGCCGTGAGGTTGAGGTCGAGCATGCGCTGCCACTGCTCGTCGGTCGTCCTGGCCACCGAGGCGGAGATCCCGGCGCCCGCGTTGGCCACGAGCACCTCGATCGGTCCCCAGGCGCGCTCCACCTCGGCGAACAGCCGCTCGACGGAGGCCGCCTCCGTGATGTCGCAGGGGAACTCCAGCGTCGGCCCCGGGCACTGGGCAGCGGTCGCTTCGAGCTCCTCAGGGCTTCGCGAGGTCAGGGCCACCCGGTGGCCGCCCTCGCTCAACCGCAACGCGACCGCACGTCCGATGCCGCGCCCGGCGCCCGTGACCAGGGCGACCGGCATACTGTTGGGAATGGCCACATCGAGAACCTTGCCATTCTTTCGTTACGACCGTCAAGATTGCGACACATGACTGAGCTTCGGGACGTCTACCTCATCGACGCCGTCCGCACGCCGTTCGGCAAGAACCGCGGGGCGCTGTCCACCATCCGCACCGACGACCTCGCCGCCTTGCCGATCGCCGAGCTGGTCGCGCGCCACGCCGACCTCGACCCGGCGCGCATCGAGGACGTGTACTACGGCGACACCAACGGGGCCGGCGAGGACAACCGCAACGTCGCCCGGATGGCCGCACTGCTGGCCGGACTGCCCGTCACCGTGCCCGGGGTGACGGTGAACCGGTTGTGCGCATCGGGCGGCGAGGCCGTCGTCCAGGCGGGCCGCGCGGTCGCGGCGGGCGATGCCGACCTGGTCATCGCGGGAGGTGTCGAGGGGATGAGCCGCGCGCCCTACGTGCTGCCCAAGTCCGACGAGTCGCTGCCGCGCGCCATGGCGCTGCACCAGACGACGGTCGGCTGGCGGATGACCAACCCGCGGTTCCCGAAGCACTGGACCGACTCCCTGGGTGCCTGCGCCGAGCGGGTCGCCACCGACCTCGGCATAGACCGCGACGAACAGGACGCGTGGGCGGTCCGCTCACACCAGCGGCTCGCGGCAGCCTACGAGGAGGGCAAGCACATGGACTTCGTCATGGAGGTGGGAGGGCTCACCCGCGACGAGTCACTGCGCCCCGACGCGACGGTGGAGTCACTGGCCGCACTGAAGCCCGCCTTCACGCCCGACGGCACCGTCACCGCTGCCAACTCGAGCCCGATCAACGACGGGGCGCTCGCCGCCTTCGTGGGCACGCGCCACATCGTCGACGAGCTCGGCGTCGAGCCGCTCGGCCGCATCATCGGCTCACGCACCGTGGCGGTCGAGCCGGACCGGTTCAGCGTCGCCCCCGTCCCGGCCATCGAGCAGGCGCTCGCCCGGGCCGGCTTGGCGATCGAGGACGTCGACCTGTGGGAGATCAACGAGGCGTTTGCCGCGATGGTCCTCTCGACGCTGCACTACCTGCCCCAGGTCGATCGGGAGATCGTCAACGTCAACGGCGGCGCCATCGCCATCGGCCACCCGCTCGGCGCCTCGGCGCCCCGCGTGGTCGTCGACCTGTGCCGCGAGCTGCGGCGGCGCGGGGGTGGAGTCGGCGTGGCCGCAGCATGCGTCGGCGTCGGCCTCGGATCGGCCATCGTCGTCCGGGTCGACTGAAAACCCCACCAGCCCCAACGCAAGGAGTGCAGGGATGATCCGCCCGGAGGACTACACCGACATCACGTATGCCGTGGAGGAGGACTCCTTTGCCATCATCACCATCGACCGGCCGCAGCGGATGAACTCCTTCCGCGGACGCACCGTCGATGAGCTCATCTCGGCGTTCAAGCACGCCTGGGCCGACAAACACGTCGGTGCCGTGATCCTGACCGGTGCGGGCGAGAAGGCGTTCTGCGCCGGAGGCGACGTCAAGGAGCGGGCCGAGACGGGCAGCTATGGGGAGACCGAGTGGGGCACGTTCGAGATCCAGCGGCTCCACCACCTCATCAGGGACATCCCGAAGCCGGTGATTGCCGCGGTCAACGGTGTGGCGGTGGGCGGTGGCCACGTGCTGCACGTCATCTGCGACCTTTCGATCGCCTCCGCGACCGCGCGCTTCGGGCAGGCCGGCCCTCGGGTGGGCTCGTTCGACGCCGGCTTCGGGTCGACCTATCTCGCCCGCGTGGTTGGGGAGAAGCGGGCCCGCCAGATCTGGTTCCTGCTCGACCTCTATGACGCGCAGACGGCCGAGCGCTGGAACCTCGTGAACGACGTGGTGCCACCCGATCAGTTGCTCGACAAGGCCCGCGAGTACGCCCGCAAGATCTCGTCGTACTCACCGACCGCCCTGCGGTTCCTCAAGCACTCGTTCAACGCCGACACCGAGCACATCACCGGCATCGGCAACGTCGCGTTCGATGGCCTCGACTTCTTCGTGAGCTCCGCGGAGGGCATGGAGGGGGCCCGGGCCTTCGCGGAGAAGCGCAGACCTGACTTCTCGCCCTACCGGTAGCGGGAATTAGTTAGCAGAGGTAATGAGTTATGCTAACTAACCATGAAGTCGCAGCTCCCCGCCCCCGCCACCCCCCCCCAGCAGCTGACCCGTCTGGCCAGCGACCTGCGTCTGGCCTGCATGCGGATCAGCCGTCGGGTCCGCTTCGAGTCCAGCCATGACGTCGCGCCGCACCAGTTCTCCGTGCTGTGCCGGCTCGAGGACGCCCCGCGGACTCCCGGAGAGCTTGCCGAAATCGGGGACTCCTCGGCTTTGCGTGGGTCGGTTGGTCAGGTCTTGGGGCGGGAACCCGTGTCCTTGTGGGAGTTCAGCCACGTCTGAGCGGTGACGTCAGGACGCGCACGTGCGGTCGCCTAGGTTTCGGA
>JAABUS010003990.1_pt1 | contig 22444 bp, 21 predicted proteins | sample 5560161 | NCBI WGS metagenome assembly JAABUS01 (sample SAMN10711885, study PRJNA513376) | rock metagenome | isolation source: Antarctica rocks | place: Antarctica: Victoria Land, Trio Nunatak nord | collected 2016-01-04
TCTTCGGCACCAGCGCCGGCAGCGACGTGCACCTGGACTGGCAGGCGGTCTACCGCGCCAACCTGCGGCTGCTCGGCTACGGCGGGATCGTCCTGTCCGGCGAGGAGCGCCGCCGCCGCCTGCAGCAGGTCCTGCTCGCCCTCGCGGACGGCCGCATGCGCATCCCGGTCGCCCGCACCGTCCCCCTTGCCGACGGCACCCACGTCTTCGACCGGCCGAAGGATGCCGGACCCGGCAAGACCCTGCTCGACCTCAGCTGACGGGCGAGGGGGTTGACAGGGCGGAGCAGGGGGGACGCTCCTGCCATGCGAATCGGTCGTGCAGGGCTCCTCGGAGCAGCCATCACCTTCGCCCGCAGCGAGCGCGGGCAGCGGCTGATCCGCGAGACCAGGCAGAAGTACGACACGCCGGCCAACCGGGCCAAGGCGCGCCAGGCGCTCAGCGGCCTGCGGGGCTCCCGCCGCCGCTGAGCATCCCTGCGGCCGGGCCGGCGCCGGCCGGGTCGACGGTCGCGCCGGTCCTCGTCGTCGGTGCCGGTCCGACCGGCCTCGCTGCGGCGCTCCTGCTGGCCCGCCAAGAGATCCGGGTCCTGGTCCTCGAGCGGTACGACGACGCCTTTCCGCTTCCGCGCGCGGTGCACCTCGACGACGAGGTGCACCGCATCCTGCAGGACGTGGGGGTCGCGGAGCAGTTCGCCGCCGTCAGCAGGCCGGCGCTGGGCCTGCGGCTGCTCGACGGCGGGCACCGGGTGTTGGCGGAGTTCGCGCGCGGCCCGGGTGTGGGCCGCAACGGCTACCCGCAGGCCAACATGTTCGACCAGCCCGGGCTGGAGAACCTGCTGCGAGAGGAGCTCGAGCGCCACCCCGGGGTCGAGCTGCGGACCGGCGCGGAGGTCCTGGCCGTGCAGCCCCGCGTCCGCCCGGTGGTGCGCTGGCGTGACCTCGCGACGGGTCGAGAGCAGGAGCAGGAGGCGTCGGCGGTGCTCGGCTGCGACGGCGCCAACAGCGTGACCCGGGCGGCGATCGGCGCCGGCCTCGACGACCTGCGCTTCGAGGAGCAGTGGCTCGTCGTCGACATGCGTTGCGCGGCTGCACTTCCGCTCTGGGACGGCGTGCACCAGGTCTGCGACCCGGGACGCGCCGCGACGTGCATGCGGGTCGGTGCGGACCGCTACCGGTGGGAGTTCCAGCTCCGCCTCAAGGATTCGGTGGCAGAGCTCAGCGCGCCAGCCGCGCTGCACGCACTGCTGCGCCCTTGGCTGGGCGACGTACCGCCGGAGAGTCTGGAGCTCGTCCGGGCCGCGGCGTACACCTTCCGGGCCCGTCTCGCTGACCGGTGGCGCCTGGGCCGGGTCTTCCTGCTCGGGGACGCCGCGCACCAGACCCCGCCGTTCGTGGGCCAGGGGCTCGGCGCGGGGCTGCGCGACGCGGCCAACCTGAGCTGGAAGCTGGCCCGGGTCCTGCAGGGCCGGGCCGACGAGCGGCTGCTCGACAGCTACCAGGTCGAGCGGAAGGCGCACGCCCGCAGCCAGATCCGGCTCGCTGTCGTCCTCGGCTGGGCGATGACCGGCGGGCAGGGACGGGCCGCGGTCGCCAGGCGGCTGGCGCTGAGCACCGCCTGCCGGCTGCCGGGCTTCGCCGGCCGCGTCCTGGACACCGGCTCCCCCGCGCTGGCCGCGGGTCCGCTCGTGGCGCGCAGCATGTTGCGCCGCCACCAGCTGGTCGGCACGCTCGTGCCGCAGCCGTGGGTGCTCGCCGAGGGGCGCCGGCAGCGGCTCGACGACGTGCTGGGCGCGGGCTTCGCCGTGCTCACGACGGCGCGGGTGGACCCCGACCTGCTGCTGCTGGCACGGCGGCTGCAGGCATCCGTCCTCGTGCTCCCGCCGGCCGTGCAGGACGACGGCGCGCTGCACCGCTGGCTCGCGTGGGGCCGTGCCTCGACCGTGGTGGTCCGACCGGACCGGACCGTCGTCGCGGTGACCCGGTCCCGTGACCGGCCGGGTGCCGCCCTGACGGCCGGGTCACCCGCCTGGCTGGCGCTGGTGTCGCCGGCCAACGCCACGACCCTCGTACCGGCCTGAGGGGGAGGGCCTGTGCTCCGCGTGCTGCTGGGGATCGCCGTCGCGCTGGCCGCGACCTACCTGCTGCTGCTCGCGGTCCTGCTGATGTCACGGCCCAAAGGCGGCCTGCTCCAGGAGGCGGTGCGGCTGCTGCCCGACACCCTGCGGCTGCTGCACCGCCTGGCCCGGGACCGGACGCTGCCGCGCGGCGTCCGGGTGCGGCTGTGGCTGCTGCTGGTCTACCTGGCCTCCCCCATCGACGTCGTCCCGGACTTCCTGCCGGTGGTCGGCTACGCCGACGACGTCGTAGTCGTCGTGCTCACGCTGCGCTCCGTCGCCCGCCGCGCCGGCCCCGACGCGTTGGGCCGGCACTGGCCGGGGACCCCGGACGGCCTGGCCACACTGCGGCGTCTCGCCGGGCTCCCGGTCCCGGGCCCGCAGGACGCACCGCGCGAGCCCTGACGGCCCCCGGCCGCATCGCGGACATCGCTTGCGAGATCCGCGACGACCTCCGGCCTGGCTGGCCCTTGCCAACGCTGGCAGCGGCTGTCAAAGTCCGTATGTCGAACATCTTGTTCGGAATGCAGGACGAAGGTGGGTTGAGGGTGGACGAGCGCGGCGCCGGCGACATCCAGGCCGTCTCCAGGGCCAGCCAGATCCTGAGCCTGTTCTCCCTCGAGCGGGCCCGCCTCACCGTCGCGGAGGCCGCCGCCGAGCTCGGTCTGCAGCGCACGACGGTGCACCGCTACTTCAGTTCACTGGTGGCCAGCCACCTGCTGGAGCGCGACCCGCGCAGCGGCGAGTTCGCCCCTGGCACCCTGCTCGTCCAGCTCGGCGCGCTGGCGCTCGGCCAGCGCAACGTGCTCGAGCTCGCTCCCCGCTACATGGCCAGGGCAGTCTCCAGCGCGCACGTCACGGTGGTCCTGAGCCTGTGGGGTGCGACGGGTGCGGTCGTCTCGCGGGTCCACGAAGACCCGCGCCAGCCCGTCCTGGTGACTGTCCGGGTCGGGTACCAGCTGCCGCTGGACGCGGCTCAGTCAGTGCTGTTCTGCGCGTTCCTGGGTGACCAGCTGCTCATCGAGCGGCTGCTGTCCGGGCTTCCGGCGAACTCGGCCGCCGAGCTGCGCGCCGGTATCGACAACGGTCGCCGTACCGGTCTGGCCGTGTACACCGCGCCCGGTCAGGGCGTGGTGTCGGTCGCGGCGCCGGTCTTCGACGAGTACGGCATCGCGGCCACGCTCGCCCTGGTGGGCACCTCGCAGTCCCTGTCCTCCGCAACCGACTCGGCCGAGGTCGTCGCGCTGGCCGAGGCCGCCGCCGACCTGTCCAAGGAGATGGGAGGTGACGCGTGGCTGCCGCGCCAGTGACCCACGGGGCACCGACCGACGCCACCCAACTTCACACCGATGGCCCGACACACCGATGGCCCGACACAACGATGGGAAGTGCCACATGCTCCTGATCCGCCGTACCACGCCTGTCCTCGCGCTGGCCGGGCTCGCGCTGCTGAGCGCCTGCGGCGGCTCCTCATCGTCCGGTGGCGGCGGCAGCGGCCCCATCCGGATCGGCATGGCGGTCGGCCTCAGCGGCTACCTGGCGTCGGTCGACAAGCCTGTCGTGGAGGGCGCCGAGATCGCCGTGGGGCGCATCAACGCCAGCGGAGGCGTCCTCGGGCGTCAGCTGGAGCTCAAGGTGCAGGACATGGCCAGCGACCCGGCCAAGGGCGTCACGGTCACCAACCAGCTCATCAACAGCGACAAGGCCGGCGTCCTGCTCAACGGCTTCACCTCGGCGGCCACTGCGGCGGAGACTCCCGTCGCCACCCGGGCGAAGGTTCCCATCATCGCCGCGTCGATCCTGCCCGCCGACCCGAGCTGGGTCTTCTCCACCATTCCGCCCAACAGGTACACCGCCCAGACGGCCCTCGGCTACGCCAAGAAGTCCGGTGCCAGGACGGTGGGCATCCTGTTCAGCCAGACGCCCTTCGGTGAGCAGGCAGCCAAGACGCTCGCGACGGAGGCCGGTGCGCAGGGGCTGCAGGTCGTCGGCTCCGAGACGGCTGACGCCGCGGCCACGAACCTCACCCCGCAGGTGTCTAAGCTGGCCGGTGCGGACGTGATCGTGGACGCGGTCACGGGACCGGCGCAGGTCGTCCTGGCGCAGAACGCCAAGACGCTGGGCTACAAGGGCTCGCTGCTGCTCAACATCGACAGCACCGGCGTCTTCCAACGGGCGAGTGAGGCCTACCCCAAGACGCTGTTCGTCGCGGCGCCGCCGCAGGTCTACCCGCAGGTCGCCGACGCCCAGGTGAAGAGCGCCAACGATGCCTTCGTCCCGGCATACAAGCAGAAGAACGCGGACAACTCCGGCGTGGCCTACGCCGGCCGCGGCTACGACGCCGTCTACATCGCCGCCGAGGCGATGAAGGCGAGCGGTGCCACCACCGGCGACAAGCTGCTCAAGGCGCTGGAAGGCGTGAAGTACGACGGCACCAGCGCCGTCTACGCCTTCTCCCCGGACGACCACAACGGCTACAAGGCCAATCCCTACGTCCTCGCCCGCTTCGTGCAGCCGGGCAAGATCGAGGTGGCCTATGCCCCGGGCGGCTGAGGCGCCCGCGCAGCCGGCCGGCCCCAACAGGCTGCTGGACGTGTCCGGGCTGAGCGCCAGGTATGGCGCGATCCACGCGCTCTCGGCTGTCGACCTGTCCGTCGACGAGGGCCAGCTGTGCCTCGTGCTGGGGCAGAACGGCGCCGGCAAGACCACCCTGGTACGCGCGATCGTCGGTGCCCTGCGCGCCAGCGGGGGCCGGGTCAGGCTGTCCGGCCGCGACGTCAGCTGGCTGCCGGCACACCGCCGGGTGCGGACGGGACTGGTCCTGGTGCCCGAGGGTCGCGGCGTGCTGCCGGGGATGAGTGTCTCCGACAACCTCGAGCTGGGGGCGGCCGCCGCTCCGCGCGGGCGGCAGCAGGAGGTGGCGGCTACCCGCAAGAGGGTGCTTGCGCTGTTCCCCGTCCTCGGACGACGGCTCGGGCAGGACAGCGGCACCCTCAGCGGCGGCGAGATGCAGATGCTCGCGATCGCCCGGGCGCTGCTGGCGCTGCCGCGCGTGCTGCTGCTGGACGAGCCGTCGCTGGGTCTCGCTCCGCAGATGGTGGCCACGGTGTACGACGCCCTTCGGGTGCTGAGCGAGGACGGGCTGGCCATGGTCCTGGTGGAGCAGAAGGCCGTGCCGTTGCACCGGGCCCCCGACAGCACCCTCGTCCTGCAGCGCGGTCGGGTCGCGCACCGCGGCATCGACGAGGTCCTCACCGAGGACCAGCTCGCGGGCTTCTACCTCGGCAGGGTGGAGGTCGCATGAGTGTGGTGGATCGGATTCCAACCCGGGCCCGCACGGTGGTGCCCGCCGTTGTCGTCGCTGCCGTCGTCCTGGGGGTCGCGGCGAGCCGCTCGACGTCCTGGATCTACAACATCACCACCGTCGCGATCCTGGCGATCGCGGTGGTCGGCCTCAACATCGTCATCGGGCTGGCCGGCCAGGTCAGCTTCGCGACGCCGGCGTTCATGGCGGTGGGGGGCTATGCCAGTGCGAACCTGGGAACGCGGGCCGGCTGGAACCCCTGGGTCGCCCTGCTCGCTGGTGCCGTCGCTGCCACGCTGTTCGCCGCGCTGATCGGCGTGCCGCTGATGCGCCTGCGCGGCCACTACCTCGCGATGGGGACCTTCGCCCTCGCGCTCGTCGTGGGGGGCCTCGCACTCGCCGCCAAGGGCGTGACCAACGGCAGCATCGGCATCGCTGGCGTACCGCCGTTCACGATCGGGTCGCTGGATCTCAGCGGCGCGGACGCCTTCTACTGGCTGAGCTGCGGCACCTGCGGCGCGGCGGTCCTGGCGGTGCGCCTGCTGCGCAGCTCCCGGGTGGGTCGGGCCTGGCGGGCAGTGGCCGCGCGCGACGACGTGGCGAGCAGTCTCGGGGTGGAGGTGGCCCGCTACAAGGTGATGGCGTTCGCCGCATCGGCCCTGCTGGCTGCGGTCGCCGGCTCCCTCTACGTCGAGTTCACCTCCTTCGTCGCGCCCGACCTGTACAGCACGGCCGTCAACGTCCAGATCTTCACGATGCTGTTCATCGGCGGGCTGGCCACGACGTGGGGACCGGTGACCGGCGCCGCCGTCGTCGTGCTGTTCCCGGTCGTGTTCAGCGGCCTGCGCGACACCCAGTCGGTGGTCCTCGGCGTTCTGCTGCTCGCCATCCTGGTGCTGCGACCGCAGGGCATCGGCGGTGGTCGCGGCACCTACGGGCCCATCGTGGACCTGCTGCCGGCAAGGTGGGCTGGGTCCCTGCGCTCGCTGACGACGGTGCCGCCGATCGCCGGTGCCCGGCGGTCGCGAAGGGGTGCGTCGGCGTGAGCACCGCTGTCCTGCAGGTGGACGGCCTGACCAAGGCCTTCGGTGGTGTCGCCGCGGTCTCGGACGTCTCGCTCCAGGTCGGTGAAACGACCCTGCACGGCCTCATCGGTCCCAACGGCGCCGGCAAGTCCACACTGCTGGCCCTGGTGTCCGGGTTCCACCGTCCCGACGCGGGCACCGTGCGGCTGGCCGGCGCTGACGTGACCGGCCGGGCCGCAGCTGCCCTGTCCCGCGCCGGTTTGGCCCGCACCTTCCAGGCGGCGACGCCGTTCCCGGGCCTGACCGTGCTGGAGAACGTCCTCGTCGGCTTCCACGGCAGCGGCCGGGCCGGCCTGGTCGGCTCGATCTTCCGGCCTCCGGCGGTACGCCGCGAGGAGCGCGACCTGCGGGAGCGGGCTATCCGCCTGCTGGAGCAGGTGGGGCTCGCCGACTCCGCCCACGTCGACGCCGGCAGCCTGTCCTTCGGCCAGCTGCGCCTGCTCGAGGTCGCCCGCGCCCTCGCCACCTCGCCGCGCCTGCTGCTGCTCGACGAGCCGGCGGCCGGCCTCAACGCCGTCGAGAGCACCCGGCTGGCCGCGCTGCTGCGCACCATCCGTGAGAGCGGCACGGCCGTGCTCGTGATCGACCACGACGTGCCGTTCTTGTTCGGGCTGTGCGAGGAGGTCCTGGTGATGGATGCGGGGCGCGTCATCGCGTCCGGGTCGCCGGCATCTGTCGCCGACGACCCGGCCGTGCGAGCCGCGTACCTCAGCGTGGACGCCAAGACCGAACCCGCGGACCAGGGACGGCCGGCATGATCGTCCTGCTCGTCATAGGCATGGGAATCGGGTGCATCTACGCGCTCGTAGCCGCCGGCTACGCGCTCATCTACCGCACGACCGGCATCGTGAACTTCGCCCAGGGCAGCTTCGTCATGGTCGGCGGGATGACCGCGTTCTGGTTCCGGGACGTGGTCCACCTGCCGTACCTGCTCGCCGGTGTCCTCGGCGTGCTCGCCTCGGCCGGCGTCGGTCTGGTCCTGTGGCTGCTCATCGCGCTGCCCATGTGGCAGCGCGGTGTCGCCGGCTACGTGCTCATCCTCGGCACGCTGGTCTTCTCGCTGCTCGTGGAGGATGTGGTCCTGCGCTGGCAGGGCACGGACCCGAAGATCCTGCCGCCGTGGGTTGGCGGCTTCGACCTGCACGTCGGCCAGGCCACCCTGTCGGGGCAGTACGTCCTCATCGTCGTCGCGATGGCCGCGGTCCTGCTGCTGCTGGGCGCCTTCCTGCGCTACAGCTCCCTCGGCCGCGCCATGCGAACCTGCGCGTCCGACCGGGAGACCAGCGCGCTGCTGGGCGTCTCGCCGGCACGGATGGGCGGCATCGCGATGGTGATGACCTCAGCGATCGGAGGCCTCGGCGGGCTGCTCATCACCCCGGTGCAGTACACCGCCTACAACGCCGGCCTAACCTACGCCATCTTCGGCTTCGTCGCCGGCGTCCTCGGCGGCTTCGGCAGCCTCAGCGGGGCTGTCGTCGGCGGCATCCTGCTGGGCGTCATCCAGCAGCTGACCGCCCGATACCTGTCCTCGTCGTACGAGACATTCATCGCCTTCGGGCTGCTGCTCGTCCTGCTCACCGTCCGGCCGCGCGGGCTGCTCGGCTCGCGCTGGGCCGAGGCATGACCACCACCCCTCTTCGGAAGGACCGCCATGACCGGCGCCGTTGACCTGCGCGACACGCTGACCACCGCACTTCCCAACGCAGCCGAGGGCTGTGCGGAGCCGCAGTACCTGCGCTTCTACGAGATGGAGCCGGAGCGAGGACCGGCCGAGGCCTCCTCCTGGCTGGCGCGCGGCCAGAACTGCGTGGTCTGGTACGCCAGCGGCGCCGACGGGACGACCTTCGAGCGGCCGGAGACGCAGGACGAGTACGTCGTCCTGCTGCCCGACGTCGGCGCGGTCGTGACGACGGCCGCCGGTGAGACCGAGGTCGACGCCGAGTCGCTGGTTGTCGTCCCGCCCGGCCGGAGCAGCGTACGGCTGCGCGGCTCCGGCCGGGCGGTGCTGCTGCTGACCTCCGAGGCGCAGGACCTGCTGCAGCGGGCGTCCAACGCCGCGGCCTACGACGAGTGGCATGCCAACGTCGCGCCGCTGGAGTGCTGGCCGGACCCGCCGGCCGGACCGGCTGTGCGCGTCTACCGGGTTGCCGACCATCCCTACGACGACAAGCGCTTCGCGCGGATCTTCCGGACCAGCAGCTTCATGGTCAACTGGTTCGACGCCGCGAACGGACCGCGCGACCCAGACGCCCTGTCCCCGCACATCCACGACGACTTCGAGCAGCTCTCGCTCGTGCTCGACGGCAGCTACGTGCACCACATCCGCACCCCCTGGGGGAAGCGGCTGCGGGACTGGCGCGCGGACGACCACGAGACCTGCGACGGGCCGTCGCTGTGCATCATCCCGCCGCCGGCTGTGCACACCAGCCAGGCCGTCGGCACCGGCCGCAACCTGCTCATCGACATCTTCTGCCCGCCCCGCGTGGACTTCTCGGAGAAGCCCGGCTGGGTGCTCAACGCGGACGACTACCCCACACCCTCCGTTTCCTGACCGCCCTCCGCCTACCAGGAAAGGCCTGCCATGCCGCGGTACGACGTCACGTTCTCGACACCCGAGGTCGCCGAGGAGGCGCGCGAGCTGCTCCGGGGAGCGGTCGACCTGCACGTCCATCCCGGGCCGTCCCCCTTTCCTCGGCGGATCGGCATCCTCGAGGCCGCAGAGCAGGCCGCCGATCTGGGTTTCCGGGCGATCGTGGTGAAGTCGCACCACCACAGCATGGTCACCGACGTGGCCGCGGTACGGGACTCCGTCGGAGCGCTGCCGCTCCCGGTCTTCGCCGGTGTCGCACTCAACGACCAGGTCGGCGGCCTGAACCCCTGGGCCGTCGAGCTGGCCCTGCAGATGGGCGGCCGCATCGTCTGGTTCCCCACGATCTCCTCCCGGGCCCACATCTGCGCGCACAGCGGTGAGCACGAGACCAGCTTCCCGACCGCGACCATGGCGCTGCGCCCCAACCGCGAGCTGTCGATCCTGGATGACGCGGGCCAGGTGCCCACCGAGGTCAAGGACATCCTGGAGGTCGTGCGGGACCACGGTGCGGTCCTCACCGGCGGCCACCTGGGGGTCGAGCAGGCCGACCGGCTGTTCGAGACCGCGCAGGAGGTGGGCGTGGAGAAGATCCTACTCAACCACCCCAACTTCATCGTGGGCGCCGAGGCGGACCTGTGCGCCAGGTGGTCCCGCCGCGGCATCTACGTCGAGCACTCGCTGTGCATGTACGACGAGGCGTCCTCCTTCCACCAGTGGGACATCGACGTGCTCGTCGACTACATCCGGGCCGTCGGTGTCGAGCACACGGTGCTGTCCTCGGACCTGGGCCAGACCAACCAGCCGCTGCCGGTCGAGTCCTACGGACGGATCGTGGTGCGTCTGGGCAAGGAGGGCTTCAGCGACGACGAGCTGCGCAGAATGGTCGGCGGCAACGCCGCAGACCTGCTCGGGCTGTGATCGACCTCGGCGCGCGGCTGCGGGAGTCCGACCGCTGCCTGGTGGGCACCTGGGTCAAGCTGTCGGCCGGCGAGACCGTCGAGCTGATGGCCCTGGCAGGGTTCGACTTCGTCGTCATCGACCTCGAGCACGGAACGCTCACGATGGAGCATGCCAGCCGGCACATCGCCGCGGCCGCCGCGCGCGGTGTCGCGCCGCTGGTGCGGGTCCCCGACCACGGGCAGTCCTCCATCCAGCGGGTGCTGGACGCCGGTGCGTCCGGGGTGCTGGTGCCGCACGTCGACGACGCCGACGAGGCGCTGCGGGTCTCACGGATGCTGCGCTTCGAGCCGCGCGGCACCCGCGGTTTCGGAGCCACCAGCCGGGCCGGGCAGTGGGGTGCGCTGCCGCGCGAGGAGTACCTGCGACGCGGCAACGAGCAGGCCATGTTCATCCCGCAGATCGAGTGCGTGCAGGCGGTCGACGCGCTGCCGGACATGCTGGCCCATGCGGACGTCTCGGCGGTCTTCCTCGGCCCGGGGGACCTCTCGGTCTCCCTCGGGGTACCGGACGACCATCCCCGGGTGCTCGCGGCTATGGACCAAGTCGTCGCTGCGGCGCGGGCGGCCGGGGTGCCGTGCGGCACGGCCATCGGCAACGACCCGGCGCGTCTCGCCTCGCTCGCCGCCCGCGGCTTCGACTTCGTGATGATCGGCAATGACGCGTCCTTCCTGGGGGCCGCCGCCCGTGGGGCGGTCGACGCGTCGCTGGCCGCGCTCGGCGCAGGCTGACCCGGGCACGCGCTGGTCGTCTACGCCCATCCCGAGCCGACCTCGTTCACCGGGGCGCTGAAGGAGCGCGCCGCGATCGAGCTGCTCGCTGCGGGCCACACGGTTGATGTCGCCGACCTGTATGCGGAGCACTTCGAGGCGATTGCCGGACGCCATGACTTCACCAGCGTCGCGGACCCAGGGCGCTTCCACTAACAGTCCGAGCAGGCGCATGCCGCCGAAGGCGGCGGCTTCGTCCCGGAGCTTGCTGCAATGCAGCCCCGCGTCCTGGCTGCCGACGCGGTCCTGCTGGTCTTCCCGCTGTGGTGGGGCGGTGTGCCCGCCGTGCTCAAGGGCTGGTTCGACCGGGTCCTTGCCTATGGCTTCGCCTACGCCGAAGGCCGCCGCTTCGAGACCGGCTTGTTCGCGGGCCGCAGCGGACTGCTCGGCGTGGTCACCGGCGGTACGCCGCAGCGCTTCTCGCGCGACGGTGTCTACGGCACCATCGATCAGGTCCTGTGGCCGACGCAGCGCTGCATCCTGGAGTATCTCGGCGTGGACAGCGGGGAGCCGTTCGTGGCCTACGGCGCCCCAAGCGTCGACGAGCAGACGCGGAGGGCCTATCTCGACGAGTGGGCCGGCCGGGTCCTCGCCCTGCGGACCAGGACGGCAGCACCGAGCAGCAGGACGGCAGCGGCGACGGGTAGGCCGAGCGGCAGCCCGGTGCTGGCCAGGGACCGCCCCGCTGGTGCGGCCCGGGGCGCCGTACCGACTGCGGAGCCGGCGTCGCCGCCGGAGCCGGCACCGGGAACACCCTCTGTCGTCAGGGCTCCGGAGACCAGCGGCAGCGTGAGCACGCCCGGCCGGGCGGCCGAGGTCGGGAACGACACCACGAACGGCTGCGTGTTGCCGGCGTAGGCCGAGTCGCTGCCGGCCACCACCAGCCGCACCCGGTGGCCCTTGGCGAAGCGGTGCACGATGCCGGGCAGCTGGACGTGCAGCGGCTCGGTGACGTCGCGCACCCGGACCGGAGACACCAGGCGTTCCGGGAGCACGACGGCGCCGTCATGCCCGACGTCGTAGACCTTGGCGAACAGCACCAGGTGCGTGGCCGGGTCGGAAGCCCGCTGCTGGCTCGCCACCGCGGGTGCGGACAGCCGCAGGTCGACGCTGGGAATGCCCGCGACGTCGGTGTCGGCCGCCAACGGCGCGCTGGTCCAGGTCGCCGCGGTGCCCGGCGGGTCGAACGGGGCGGGCTGCGGGTCCGGGTCGCCGTAGGACGAGGCGATCGCCGCCACCGACGTCTCGCTGTAGGAGGCGGGGGCGCCGACGGGCGTGGTCAGGCTCGCGGCCCGGCCGCTCACCTTGGCGCCTGGCGTGACCAGCGCGTCGCTGCCCGAAAGCAGCAGGCGGCGCGACGTGCCGGTCGGGAAGGACGGGGCATGGCCGTACGCCGCCGCGACAGCAGCCGGACCGCTCCCGGTGAGCGCCCACGGCCGGAAGTACGAGAAGTCGTTCGACGGCGCCGGCCCCTTGCCCTTGAGGTAGTGGTCGAACCAGGCCCCGAAAACCTTGCCCTGGTAGGTCGACAGCAGCGGCGTGGTGTCGGAGGGGTCGAGGGTGTTGACGTACTCGCCCGTCGCCGGGCCGATCCGGCTGTGCCCCCAGGACTGCCACATCATCTTCACCGGCACGCCACGCCCGCGCAGCTGCAGGTAGCTGGCGGTGGCCTCCTGCAGGTCGAACAGCGAGTCGCCCTCGCCCTGCGCGAGCAGCACAGGGACGTTGACGCGGTCGATGTAGCTGGCCACCGAGGAGTGGTGGAAGAAGCGGTACGCCGCGGCGTCGCCGTAGCCGTCCCGGGTGGCGGCGGCCTCCGCCTGACAGGTCTCCGGCTGGAAGCCGGGGCACATCAGGTCCGCGGCCGTCGGCGCGTCCCGGGTACCTAGCTGCTGGCGCGCGAACGCGGTCGCCCCGAGCCCGAAGAAGAAGTTGTCCCACTCGCGCTTGACCACACCGGGCAGCCCGGACTGCAGTGAGCCGGCCGTCGTGCCGCCGTTGCCGGGGGTGAGGGAGTAGGCCAGGTCGTGCCAGGTGATGAGCGGGATGAGCGTGTCGATCCGCTTGTCGACCGAGGCCGCCGCGAGCTGCACCTCACCGCCGTACGACCCGCCGATCATGCCGACCCGCGGGTCGTGGTCGGCCGCCGCGCCGTCGTGCGCGACCACGTCGAGCGGCCCGACCGGACCGGTCCAGCCCGCGACCTTGTCGAAGCGCTCGTAGGCGAAACCCTTCTGGCCGCCGAGGAAGCCGACCAGCTGGCTCGCCGCTCTGCCATCGGTGTCCGGGTCGTCGTCGCTGATCGGGCAGCCGGAACCGCCAAAGCCCAGGCCCGAGTAGGACAGCACGACGTAGCCGCGCCGGGTGAAGGCGTCCGCGACGTTGCGCTGGTCGTCCTTGCTGCCGCCGAACCCGTTGGTGGTGAGGATCGCCGGCGCCGGTGCCTGCGCCGTCGCCCCGACGGGGACGTAGAGGTCACCGACCACGTCACACCAGCGCTGCCCGACCTGGACCTTGAAGTGCAGGGTCCTGATCGCGGCGGCGCCGGCCGCGGACGCCGGTCCGGCTCCCGTCAGCAGCCCGGTGCCGACGAGCGCCGCGGCGAGCAGGCAGCGCAGCAAGCGCCGCAGCAAGCGTCGCAGCCGGGACGTGGTGGTCATGGCACGGGCTTCGCCGCCGTACGCCGGAGTCCTGCCCCCGCCGGTAGGAAACGCCGTTACCAGTGCACGCCTGGCAGCAGCCGGCTCAGCACGACCGCGCCGCGGGACAGTGCCTCCGGCGTGTCCGGCTGAGCGGCGTCCTCCCCGCCGGCGGCCTTGGAGTCGGGGAACAGCAGGTAGGCCGTGTGCAGCACGGCGTCGACCAGCTTGGGCGCCAGCGCCGTCGCCACGACCGCCGCCGTGCCGAGCCGGGTGCCGACGTGCTTGGGCTGCTCCTCGAGGGCCCGCACGATCATGGCGCCCGCCTCCTCCGGCGACAGCGTCGGGAAACGGTCGTACATCGTGGTCGGGGCGATCATCGGCGTGCGGACCAGCGGCATGTGGATGTTGGTGAACGTCACGCCGTGCCCGACCACCTCGGTCGCGGCAACCCGGCTGAAGGCGTCCAGCGCCGCCTTCGACGCGACGTACGCCGAGAAGCGCGGCGGGTTGGTCTGCACGCCGATCGAGGAGACGTTGACGATGTGCCCGAACCGGCGCTGGGCCATCTGGGGCAGCAACGCGAGCACCAGGCGGACGGGCGCGAAGTAGTTCAGCGCCATCGTCCGCTCGAAGTCGTGGAAGCGGTCGTAGGACAGCACGATCGACCGGCGGATGGAGCGGCCGGCGTTGTTGACGAGCATGTCGATGCCGTCGTGGTCGGCCAGCATCTGCTTGACGCAGGCGTCCACCGACTCCCCGGAGGTGAGGTCGATGGAGTAGACCGAGGCGCGCCCGCCGGTCGCCTCGATCTCGGCCTTGACCTTCTCCAGCTCCTCGGTGCGCCGGGCGAGCAGCAGCGGCACCCCGCCCCGGCGGGCGATCTGCAGCGAGGTCTCCCGGCCGATGCCGGACGAGGCCCCCGTCACGACGACGGTGCGGCCGTTGAGCGGACTGCCGCTGCGCCGCCGCCGGGCCCGCAGCGGGTCGAGGTGCTCGGCCCAGTAGGCGTACAGCGTGCCCGCGTAGTCGGCGAGCTCCGGCGGCGGGGCGATCCCCAGCCCGTCGAGCACCGAGCGGGTCCGGTTGGTCGAGAAGACCGGACGGAAGGTCAGGTGGGGCAGCACCTCGGCGGGCACACCGAGCCGGGCGGTGGCCAGCTCCGCGGCGGTGCGCACGCCGGGCACCCGGCCGAGCAGCGACATGCCCAGCCCGGCGGCGGGCAGCAGCCGACGGGTCAGCCCGAGGGCGACCTGCGGGGCACCGGCGGCCCGGGCCAGCGCGTTGTAGACCTCGAGCAGCGGCAGCGGCCGGGCCGAGCCCAGGTGGAAGGCCTGCCCGTCGAGCCCGTCGGCGTGGATCAGCGCGTCCATCGCGTCGGCGACGTAGTCGACCGGCACGACGTTGGTGTCGCCGAGGTCGGGCAGCACCAGCGGCACCCGGCCGAGCAGCGGCAGCTCGCCGAGGCTGCTCAGCAGCGGCAGGAAATAGTAGGGCCCGTCGACCTTGTCCATCTCGCCGGTGCGGCTGTCGCCGACGACGACGACCGGGCGGTAGACCCGCCAGGGGACGGCGGTCTGCTCACGGACGATCCGCTCCGCCTCGAACTTCGTCGCGTGGTACGCCGAGGGCAGCGACTGGCCCTCGTCGAACATCTCCTCGGTGAACCGGCCGTCGTACCCGCCGGCGACCGCGATGGAGGACACGTGGTGCAGCCGGCCGGCACGCAGGGCGGTCGCGAGGTCGACGACGCGCTGGGTGCCACCGACGTTGAGGTCCTGGTTGTCCCGCTCGTCGGCGGTCATGTCGTAGAGCGCGGCCAGGTGCACGACGTGGTCGACGGTGCCGGCGAGGCGGGTCACCGCCTTGCGGGACAGGCCAAGCCGGTCCGCCCGGATGTCGCCGACCAGCGGCACGAGCCGGTCCCCTCCGTGGAGCGAGTCGACGAGCTGCTCGAGCCGGCCGGCCGAGGAGGCCCGGACCAGCACGTGGACCTTGGCGTCCGGCCGGCGCAGCAGGCGGGCGAGCAGGTGACGGCCCACGAACCCCGTGCCACCCGTCAGCAGGTAGGTCGCCATCGCCGCTCTCCGTCCGTCGAGGTCGCAGCAGTGTCGCGCATGCCGTGGGAGCAGGCGCCCTGCGCCGGTCGGCCCTGCCCGCGGCGGCTCAAGTGCTGCCGGACGGCGGCGCGAGCGCCCCAGCTGGACGGCCGAGACTCCAGGCATGACAGCGATGACCGGCCGGACCGCCCGTGGCACGACCTGGGTGGACGTCGCCACCGACGCCGGCCTGCCGGTCGACACCACCGACGCGTGCGACAGCTGCTGGTCCCACCGCGACCTGTACCGGCTGCTCGGCCGCTCCACGGCGCTCTGCGCGCCCTGCTTCGCGGCCGCGCACGAGCCGGGCCCGGAGCACGGCGCCCAGGAAGCCGTGCTGGTACGACGTCCGCGCCCGCACCGGGCGCTGTCCGGGATCCGGCGGCCGCAGGCGGCGGGCGGCTGCCCACGGTCCAGGCCGGTCCTCGCACCCGGCCCGCGCGGCCGGCGCGGCTGACCGCCGGGCCCGTCCCGGAGTCTGCGGCCCGTCTCAGGTCGGACAGGGCAGACTTGGCGGGTGAGCCCGAGCCGTCCACTTCGCAGGACCGCCTCAGCGGTCGTGGCGGTGCTGACGGTCGGGCTGGCCATGGCGGGCTGTGGCGGCGCGCAGCCGGCCGCCGCTCCCGGGCCGGCCTGCGCCGCCGGCCAGGCAGGACAGGCTCCGGTCCCGCTGTCCGTCGAGCAGACCCGCAACGCAGTGGTCATCGCCGCTGTCGAGCAGCGGCTCGGTGTGCCGCACCACGCGGTGACGGTCGCACTGGCGACGGCCATGCAGGAGTCGGGGCTGCGCAACCTGCCCTACGGCGACCGCGACAGCCTCGGCCTGTTCCAGCAGCGACCCTCCCAGGGCTGGGGTCCCTCAGCGGTCGTGCTGACCCCACGGCTCGCGGCGGCCTCGTTCTACCGGCGGCTGGTCCGGGTGCCGCACTGGGCCACGCTGCCGGTCACGCAGGCCGCGCAAGCCGTGCAGCACAGCGCCCTGCCCAAGGCGTACGGGCAGCAGGAGCCGCAGGCCCGCGTCCTGGCCCGGGCCCTGACCGGCGAGGTCCCCGCGGGCCTGGCCTGCTCGGCGCCGCCGCCGCACGCAGCCAGCCCGGCGGTGCAGGTCCGCGCCCTCGCCGACCGTGAGCTCGGCAGTGGTGGACTCACACCACGCACGCCGGCGGGCCAGTGGGCGGCGGGCGCCTGGCTGGTCGGTCACGCGGCTGACCTCGGCCTGACCCGGGTCGAGGTGCGGGGCCGACGGTGGACGTCGTCGGCCGGCACCTGGCAGACCGGGCCGCAGCCGTCGAGCGGGCTGTTCTTCGCCTGATGACGACTCCCCGCCGAGAGGGTCCGCTCAGGTGCTGTTCAGAGCCCCTGACGCAGCCTGGCTCGATGCCCGCCCGTGCACGGACACGCCGGCGCACCGTGGTCGCGTTCCACGCGCACCCCGACGACGAGTCTCTGCTCACCGGCGGCACCCTGGCCCGGCTGTCCGCCGAGGGGCACCGGGTGGTGCTGGTCGTCGCGACGAGCGGCGAGGCCGGGCTCGCCGACGACAGCCGGTCGCTCGGCGCCCGCCGGCGCGAGGAGCTGCAGCGGGCGGCGGCCGAGCTCGGGTGCGCCCGGGTGGTGATGCTCGGCCACGCCGACTCCGGCATGGCAGGTGCGCCCAGCGCCGCCGAGTCGCCCTTCGCCGGCGCCGACGTCGAGCTGCTGGCCGCCGAGCTGGCGGCGCTGCTGCGCGAGGAGCGCGCCGACGTCCTGACCAGCTACGACCCGGCCGGGGGCTACGGCCACCCGGACCACCGGCAGGTCCACCTGGTGGGTGCGCGCGCCGCGCAGCTGGCCGGCACACCCGTCGTGCTCGAGGCGACGGTGGACCGCAGGGCGCTGCTGCGGGTCCTTCGACTGCTCGGCTGGCTGCCCGGCCTGCCCGAGGGGTTCCGTCCCAGCGGCCTGCGGGCCGCTTTCACGTCCCCGGAGCTGATCACTCACGAGGTCGACGTCCGGCACTACGCCGACGTCAAGCGGCGGGCCATGCGCGCGCACCTGAGCCAGACCCAGGCCGGCCCGCGGACGCTGCGCGTGCTGCTCGCGCTGCCTCCGTTCCTGTTCCGCCGCGTGCTCGGTCGCGAGTGGTACGTCGAGAACGGGCGCCGCCCCGGCGTCACCCGGCTCGACGACGTCCTCGCCTCGACGACGGCGCATCGGTGAGCCGGGCCCGCCGGCTGCGGGCCGCCGCCAGCCTCGCCGTGGTCGGCGGCCTGCTCGTGGTGGTCCTGCCGAAGGTCGTGGGCACGGGCGCGCGGGCCGTGCTGGAGCAGCTGGCGGCCCTGACCGCGGCGCAGCTGGCCGCGCTGGTCGCCCTGTGGCTGGCCGGGTTGTGGGCGCACACCTTCGTGGCGACCGCCGCGCTGCCGCGGCTCAGTCACCGGCAGGCGCTCACGCTCAACCTGGCCGGCAGCGCCGTGGCCAACAGCGCTCCGTTCGGCGGTGCGCTCGGCATGGGCCTCAACCTGGCCATGGTGCGCTCGTGGGGGCTGGACGTGAAGGGCTTCGCCCCGTTCACGGCGCTGACCGCCCTCTGGAACGTCCTCGTCAAGCTGGCCCTGCCGGTCCTGGCCTGCGGGCTGCTGCTCGCCGCCGGCAGCCTGGCGCCGCATGTCGCCGTGGCCGCGGCGGTGTGCGCCGGCGTCCTCACCGCCGTGCTCGCGTTCCTGGCGGTGGCCCTCGTCAGCCCCCGCGCGGGAGCCGGCCTGGGCCGGCTCGTCCACAGGGCCGTGCAGACGCTGGCCCGCCGGGTGCCCAGACTGGCGCATGTGCGCGTCGACGTCGCCTTCGCCGACGTCTGGCGGCGCAGCACCGGCCTGCTGGCGCGCGGCTGGCGCCGCATGCTGGTGTCGATGGCGGCGTACGTCCTGCTGCAGGCGATCCTGCTGTGGCTCGTGCTGAACATGCTGGGCAGCGAGCTCGGCCCGGTGCAGGTCTTCGCCGGCTTCGCGGTGGGTCGCGCGCTGACCCTGCTGGTGTTCACCCCGGGCGGAGTGGGACTGTCGGAGACCGGCACGGCGGCGCTGCTGGTCGGCCTGGGGGGAGATCCGGCCACCGTGGCGGCGGGGGTGCTGCTGTTCAGTGCGCTCACCTTCGCGCTGGAGATCCCCGTCGGCGGCGCCTGCGCCCTGGTGTGGTGGCAGCGGCAGCGGCGGTGCCTGTGAGGATCGCCCACGTCACCGACTGCTACCTGCCGCGGCTGGGTGGCATCGAGATGCAGGTCGCGGACCTCGCCGCCCGGCAGCGCCTGGCCGGGCACGACGTGGACGTGATCACCGCCTCGCCGGCGGCCCGGGACGAGGACGCCGACGAAGCGGCGGGCGTCATCCGGCTCGCCGCCCCGCTGCGCCATCCGCACGTCCTGCATCCCTGGCTCCTGCGGTCCGGCGTGCGGACGGTCCTGACCGGCGGGTACGACGCGGTGCACGTCCACGTGGGCATCCCCTCCCCGCTCGGCTTCCTCGCCGCCCGGGCGGCGGCCCGGGCCGGCCTGCCGACCGTCGTCACCGTGCACTCGATGTGGACGGGGGTGGTGGTGCTGTTCCGCCTGCTCGCCGTCGTCGGCGGATGGGCGCGCCTGCCGCTGGTGTGGACCGCCGTCAGCGAGGCGGCGGCAGGACCGGTCCGCCGGGTGCTCCCCGCCGGCCGTCCGGTCACGGTGCTGCCGAACGGGATCGACCAGGGCCACTGGCAGGCCGTCCCGGTGGCCGGCGACCCGCAGGACGTCCTGGTCGTGGGGACCATGCGGCTCGTACGACGCAAGCGCCCGCACGCGCTGCTGCACATCCTGCGCCAGGTCGACCGGCACCGGCCGCCCGGCGTACGCCTGCGCGCCGTGCTGCCCGGTGACGGCCCGAGGCGGGCCGGCCTGGAGCGCTACCTGCGCCGCCACGGCATGACGGACTGGGTGTCGCTGCCCGGCCGCCTCACCCGCGACGAGCTGTGCGAGCTTTACCGCCGGGCCGACGTCTTCGTCGCCCCGGCCGGGCTGGAGTCCTTCGGCATCGCGGCCCTGGAGGCGCGCTGCGCGGGACTGCCGGTGGTCGCCAAGCGGCGCGGCGGCGTCGGTGAGCTGGTCCGGCACGGCCGGGAGGGGCTGCTGGCCGGCTCGGACGCGCAGCTGACCGAGGCTCTGCTGCAGCTGGTGGCGGACAGCGACCTGCGGCACCGGATCCGGGACCACAACCGCACGACCCCGTGCCGGGTCAGCTGGGCCGGGGTCCTGCAGGAGACCGGGCGGGCCTACCTCCGGGCCGGTGCGGTCGACCCGTCGGCGGTCCAGGCCGTTCCCGCGGCCTGACCTCCCGCGCCGTCACGGCGGCGCGGCGGGCAGGGTGAACCGCAGCCTCGCCCCGCCGAGCGGGGAGTCCTGCACCTGCAGGTCGCCGCCGTGCGCCACCGCGACCGCCCGGGCGAGCGCGAGCCCGAGGCCGGCGCCGCCGTCCGACCGGCTGCGGGCGTGGTCCAGGCGGACCCACCGGTCGAAGACCCGCTCGCGGTCCGCCGGGTCGATCCCCGGCCCGTCGTCGTCCACGTCGAGCACCGCCAGCCCCTGCTCCCGGTGCGCGCTGACCCGCACCTGCCCCGCCACCCGCTCCGCGTTGTCCACGAGGTTGCCGACCAGGCGCGCCAGGGCGGCCCGGTCGCCGAGCACCAGCACCGGCGGCGAGCCGGGGGCGGAGTCGGGGGTCGAGTCGGGGGTCGAGTCGGGGGCCGAGTCGGGGGCCAGCCCGGCCAGGTCCACCGGCTCTCGGACCGGCACCGCCCGGGACTCCAGCCGGGCCAGCAGCAGCAGGTCGTCGGCCAGGTGCTGCAGGCGGTCCACGTCGGCCTGCAGGTCCGCGGCCAGCTCGTCGGTCCGCACCAGCGACGGGTGGCTGCTGGCCACGTCGAGCTGCACCCGCAGGCTGGCCAGCGGGGAGCGCAGCTCGTGGGCCGCGTCCGCGACGAAGGACCGCTCCCGGGTGAGGGCATCGTGCATCCGGGCGAGCAGGCTGTTGAGGGTGCGGGCCAGCCGCCCCACCTCGTCGTCGCGGTCGCCGACAGGCAGCAGCTCCGGCACCGGGCCGCCCCCCGCCAGCCGTACGGCGGCCGTCCGCAGCTCCTCCACCGGGCGCAGCGCCGAGCCGATCAGCGCCCGCGCCAGCAGCGTCGCGAGCGCGACCAGCACCGGCAGGACGAGCAGGAGCACCAGCCGCAGCGCCCCGACGGCCCGTCGTACGTCTCCGAGCGGCGCCGCCACCACCAGCAGCACCGGCGCGTCGGACAGGCGCTCGGCCCGGACCCGCAGCCGCAGCGGCACGTCGCCGTACGCCGGAGCGTCGTCGGTGCGCAGGACCTCGCGGCCGGACCGGGGCGGGGCGGCGCTCAGCGGCAGCAGCTGCCCGGCGGAGGCGGTCGACGCAAGCACGACCCCGTCCCGGCCGACGACCTGCGCGAGCAGGCCCGAGCCGGCCGGGAGCGGGAGCGGACGGGGCAGCTGGCCGGTCTGCACGAGCTGGGCGAGGACGTCGGCCTCCCGCGCGGTCTGGGCGTCGACCTCGTGCAGCCGGCCGGCCGCGAAGATCGCCACGAGTACGACGGTGCCGACCGCCAGCGCGAGCGCGAGGGGTACGACGGAGCCGACGACCAGCCGGGTCCGCAGGGAGCGGCCGTGCCACCACCGCGACAGCCATCCGAGGGACACGAGTGTCACGTCGCGACGCGGTAGCCGCTGCCGGGCACCGTCAGGACCGCGTCCCGGCCCAGCTTGCGGCGCAGGTAGCCGACGTACACCTCCACCAGGTTGGGGCCGCCGTCGGCGCCGACGTCGAAGACGTGCTCGAGCAGCTCGGTCTTGGTGACGCTCGCGCCCTCCCGGCGCATCAGGTGCTCCAGCAGCCGGAACTCGCGGGGTGAGAGCGCGACCGGCGCCCCGGCCAGCGACACCGAGCGGGTCGCCGGGTCGAGCTCGAGCCTGCCGCTGCGCAGCACCGCCGGACGCGGCTCGCGGCCGCGCCGCACCATGGCGCGGAGCCGGGCGAGCAGGACCACGTAGGAGAAGGGCTTGACCAGGTAGTCGTCGGCGCCCAGGTCGAGCGCGTCGGCGAGGTCGTGCTCCCCGTCCTTGGCGGACAGCACCAGCACCGGCGTCCAGTCGCCCCTGGCGCGCAGCCGGCGTACGACGTCGTAGCCGGACAGCCGGGGGAGCATCAGGTCGAGCAGGACCGCGTCGTAGTCCACCGCCTGCGCGAGCTCGAGCGCCTGCTGGCCGTCGGCTGCCACGTCGACCGCGAAGCCGTCAGCGCCCAGGCCGCGGGACAGCGCGGTGGTCAGCCGGGCCTCGTCGTCGACCAGCAGGAGCCGCACGTCCTCCCCGTCCTGCCGGGGCGGTACCGGCGTACGACCAGTCTCCCCCGTCTCGATGACCTTGCCTCCGCGCACGCCCGCCGTGACCTGCCCGCCGCCTCCCCGGCGGCTCTCAGCGGGCTCTCAGCACCGGCGGGGCAGGCTGCCTGCATGACCTCCTTCCTGCTCCGCCGCCGCGCTGTCTGGGCGGTGCCCGCGGTCGTCGCGGGCGCCGTCGTCGTCGCCGGCGTGCTGCCCACCTCCGCCCTCGGCACCGGTCACCCCAAGCTCCCCCCGCGCAGCGCGGCCCAGCTGCTGGCCGCGGTCCAGACCAGCAGCACCACCGCGCTGTCGGGCACCGTCGTGGAGACCGCCCGTCTCGGCCTGCCGGCACTGCCCGGGTCGGACCGCTCGGCCACGCTGAGCCTGCAGGCGTTGACCGCCGGCTCGCACACCGCCCGGGTCTGGGTCGACGGCCCGGACCGGCAGCGGTTCGCGCTGCTCGGGCAGCTCGCCGAGTC
>JAABUS010003992.1_pt1 | contig 22438 bp, 16 predicted proteins | sample 5560161 | NCBI WGS metagenome assembly JAABUS01 (sample SAMN10711885, study PRJNA513376) | rock metagenome | isolation source: Antarctica rocks | place: Antarctica: Victoria Land, Trio Nunatak nord | collected 2016-01-04
CGTGGACGCGCTCTGCGCCGCCTGGAATGCGTTACGTGACGAGACCGGGCGTCTTACCAGCCTGACCAGCTATCCCTGGATCATCCACGCCATCGATCAAGTCAGCAAATGAGGCAGTTGGTATCACACCTCGCGGAGACCGTCGCCGAGGCAGCAAGGAAGGAACGGGACGATGGCGGGTAGGCACCCCTTCAACCAATTGCGCGACAGCCTTCCAGCGGACGCGCGCGCCAAGGCTGCCGTCCTCACGGACGCGATGGAGCGGGACTTGTCTCTGGCGGAGCTGCGCCGCGCGCGGCTGATGACGCAGGACCAGCTTGCCGCGGATTTGCACATCAATCAGGCCTCGATCGCCAAGCTGGAGCGGCGGACGGACATGTATTTGTCCACCTTGCGCCGCTTCGTGGAGGCGATGGGCGGGGAGCTGGAGATCGTGGCCCGCTTCCCCGACCAGCCGCAGGTGCGGCTGCGCGGCATTGGCGAGCTGACCGGAAACGGGCGGGCACCGGACACGCCTTGATCCCAAGCGTTGCACTTCGTCAAACGGTCGTTTGACGAAGTGGTACAGACGGCGGTGGTCCGATTGCGACCCTTATCGGACCGAGCAGCTCGTGCTGGCTCGTAGCGGGTCCGCTCAAGCCAGGGTATCACGCGGGGGCTTGCCGCTCACCTCGGTGAGCGGGACTGTAGGGGGGCACAGCCGATGCCTGAAAACGTCAGTCCGTCCGCTGAACGCCATCCTGCCAGGATCGAGCCGGACGAACGCCTCGTTGTGCTTGCCCGAACGATGCACGCGCAGGGTTCAGGATCGGAAACGGCGTGGAGGGACGCCGCCACTAACGGGGTCAGCTTCGGGGAAACATGCCTTGGGCGGGCGCTTTACCGGCATTGCTCCGTTTTCCAAGGTTCTTCGGACGCGCCCGTATGGAGCCATCTCGAACTAAGCTACTTTCGCAGCATCGTTCCTGTTGGTGCCATCCGGGAGCTGGTTTTCAGCCCCTCGGCTGATCCGCACCTGTTGCGAGCGGAGGTTCTTCTGACCACCCCCTCTGCCTTCGTGATGCCGCGAGGCTGGCAGGGCTCGACGGACTGGCCTGAACGGCAAGCGTCGTTGGAATACATCAACGTGCAACCGGCGTACCTCGGCGAATACCGAGACATCATGCGGAAGTATATCGGCCCTGCCGCGGCGAAGCTTGTCGGGACGGACAGAATCGGGACGTTCAGGGCCATGGAAACGGCGGCGGTGCTCTATCATCACCCTTCACTGAATACCGACTGGAACCAGATCCATTTGTGCGAAGTGGATGCTGGCAGCTTCAAAGGCTTCGGGCAAGAGTTCGATGCCGCACTCCGGGAGATTTCACCCGACGGCGGCTTTGCGGGCGTTTTCGCTGGCCTCGACCGCATGCGCACGATCCCCCGTTGGACGTTCAATGAGCCTGTCGTCGAGGCGGATATCGCAGTCGGACAGCTCGGCGCGGCGAAGCCGGTCCCTTGATGCAGGATGGCTGTCCTGCCATCGAGGCCAGGCGAATCGCTCTGAACCAACGGCTCGCCACTATCGCAGTCCGCTGCCCATCCAAGGCAACCGCTGCTGACCGGAGCGGCACAGAATGCATTGTCCGTCAAATGGACCGTGACGGACACTACGTCGTGCATGTGTCGCATCATCCTTCGGTTTTCTGCACGGCGACCGGATGGAGGGCTGTCCAGACGCGCCCATCTATGGCGACCAAGCCAAGCCCGATCAGCGCCATGCCCGCGCATTGGAGGGCGGACAGGTTCTCGCCAAGAACGAGAGTTCCCAGGAAGATCGCGCTGACCGGAATAAGCAGCGTTACAAGGGAGATGTTTGTCGTCCCCGCGCTCCCGAGCAGCCGGAAGAAGATGGCGTAAGCCAGAGCCGTCGAGAGTAGCACGAGGCCGATCATCGCCGCCCATGCCACCGCAGAGGGTGGGGGCAGCAGCCAAGGGCGATCAAATACGAGCGCCGCGGGAGCCACCATGACGGCCGTCGCGGCGAGCTGGCCGAATGCACCCACGGTCGGCGCGATCCCCAGACGCTTGAACCTGCGGCCAAACACGTTGGCGAAGCCGTAGGATAGCGCCGCCCCAAGGCACCCAAGGATGCCTGGAAGGGTTCGGAGCGAGCCATCCAGGGCGTCAATGCCAACTAGGGCAGCAACCCCGGCGACGCCCAGCGCCACGCCGACGACCTTGTTGGCCGACATGCGATCATCGGTCGTAAAGCAGTGGGCGACCAGAATGGAGAACACCGGCGTCGTGGCGATCAGGACGGATGCCAGCCCGCTCGCGATGGTCTGCTGGCTCCAAGCGATGAGCGCCGCCGGGATCAGGTTGTTGAGCGCGCCCATGCCAGCAAAGGCGGCCCAGGTCGCCGCGGTCCGCGGCACAGGCGTCCTTTGTGCCTTGAGATAGGCTCCAAGCACCGCGGCAGCGAGGGTGAATCGGACCAAGACCAGCGTGAACGGCGGCACCTCCTGCACAATGATCTTGGAGAAGAACGAGCCACCCCACAGGACCGAGAGCAGCACCAGCAACCCCCATTCGCCAAGGGCCATCCTCGATTGGTCCTGCATAGGCTGCGCCTCCCTGCCCCGTGCCGGGTATGACGCGGAAGGGCGGCGGCCTGCTCGCCGGGATCGGACCTCATCCTCCCTCGGGCACGCGCGGCGTGTATGCTGGCACCATGCACGACGCAGACAGCAGAACCTGGGAGGAAGCGTGGCGGTGCCGCGACCCGGCCTTTGATGGCCGGTTCTTCATCGGCGTCCGGACAACGGGCGTTTACTGCCGGTGCGTGTGCCCGGTCAGGCTCCCATTCCGGCGTAATATCGAGTTCCTGCCGAGTGCGGCGGCAGCAGAGGTGGCGGGGTTCCGCCCGTGCCTACGCTGCCGGCCGGAGACAGCACCGTTCAGCCCGGCGTGGAACGGAACCCGGACAACTGTAGAGCGTGCGGCCCGCCTCATCATCGAGAAGGGAGCCTTGAATGACGGCACCACGGTCGAAGCCTTTGCGGCCCGGCTTGGCATGACGGCCCGGCACCTGAACAGGCTGTTTGCCCGTCATTGGGGGGCATCCCCGTCCATCGTCGCCAGGACTGCCCGTGTCCAACGCGCCAAGCGGCTGCTGAGCGACACCGACCTGCCGATGGTCGAGATTGCGGTGCAGGCCGGCTTTGGAAGCCTGCGGCGTTTCAACGCCGTGTTTGCGGAAGCTTACAAGCGTCCCCCGAGCGCCATCAGGCGCAGGTGCCTTCCAGGCCACCTATGACCGCCCCGCCCCGCCCTGTCCGCTAAACCAACAATGACCGGCCACCCCCGGATGGGTCCGCCAACCCTGGACGGCAAACGGGAAAGCGGACAATTTGATTGTCGGATGGGAAGGCGGACAGACACCGTTTGCAAAGGCAATGGCTTCAACTGCCAAGCGTCTGCTGGTGCTGGACAAGTTTCCAAGTGCCGTCGTCCGCGCGGCGCGTCGAGGTGCAAAAACAGCGGTAAGGCGCAACCCCGTTGCGTTGCTCCTCGGCGGAGTAGCCGAGCGAGACAACAGCGTCGCTTGGACGGCCGATCAAGCGGCCGGCCATCCGGACCGACGCCCAGCGCGGAGCCGTCCTTCAGGCTTTCCAAAACCTCGGCCGCTCGCATCACGCCCATGCCGGGGAAGGTCATCAGGCACTCGGGGTCGAGCAGCCCATCGTAAACGCTCGATCCCTCAAGCCAGAACCGTTTTCCGAGCGCTCACGCCTGCTCGTCGCCCACCTGTCATCTCCGCCGCTGCTGCAAGGCAAGCGTAGCGCCACCGTCGCCAAGACAACAGCGATCAACCGCCGATGCGCCGCACTCGGGCCATGTCCGCCCATCACCGGATCAGCGCCTGCATCCCGCGTTCGAGGTGTTCCGTCAGGCGGTCGAAGCTGGCGAGCAGCGCCTCGCTCAACCGCGCGATGTCGTCCTGGCCGGGCGCGGTGCCGGCCTGCGCGAGCGCTGCCTGGAAGCAGGTCCAGGCTTGGGTCGCCTGGCCGAGTTCCCGGACGATCTCGGCGTTGCTCAGCGGCAAGCCTTCCAGGTAGGCCAGCCCGGCGACCAGCTCGGCCGTTGATGAGTTCAGGCTGGCCCGTGCGGCGCGAGCAGCGGTGCCGCTGAGCAGGGCGCCCATGAGCGCGGCCTTGGCGGCCTGTTGCGACAGCATGCGCTGCCGGCCCGAGACGTTGATGACCCGCAGCTCGGCCGCGAAGCCGGCAATCTCCAGGTTGGCGGTCAACCGCTCGGCCTGCTGCAGCACCTCCTCCGCCAGCCGGTCCACCTCCTGGAGCCGGCTGGCCAGCGCCGGTGTTGCGAGGGCGTTGCGGAGCTGTGCCCAGGAGATCAGCACGGCGTCGAGCAGGTCGCCGAAGGTAGGCTTGGACAGGCTCCGCGCCAGGATCGCCAGGTTCGCGTCAACGTGGCCGATGGAGTCCGCGAACAGCGCTGTGGTCTCGCTGTGCCGGATGCCGGCGCAGGTCAGGGCATAGAGCTTCACCAGCCGCTGCGACAGCATGCGGAGCTGGCCCGCCCGGTTGATTGCCTCGGCGTAGCGGGCGGACTCGATGACACGCTGCGACACCTGGCCGATGCGCTGCTTGGTGTGCATCGCGGTGCTGCGCAGCGCCCGGAACGCCTCCTCTTCTCGTAGTTGGCGCGCGCCCATCAGGATGCCCTTGGCGCGATCCACCAGCTTGCGCTCGGCGAAGCGCTGGCTCACCTCGGTCAGCTTCCCACGGATGAGCTGGTCGTGATGGAAGCGCGCCTGGGCCAGGTGGATCACCGAGCGGAGGCGGTTCTGACTATAGCCGTTGACGACATAGGCATGCACGCATGACCGCGTCGCCAGGGCGATCTTCTCGGCGTCCGGGTCGGTGGTGAACACGACCACCGGTCGCGGCGCCGCGGCATTGACCGCCAAGGTGCTCTCAAACAGGGCAGCCTCCGGGTTGGTTTCATAGATAACGACAAGGTCGGGTGCATTCCTGAGCACGTCCTGCAGCAATGTTGAGCATTCCGACACTGGGAAGACTCGAATGCCCACGGCACTGAGGTCATCGGCAAGCGGGGGCGCACCGGGCGCGTTGCTCGACGATACGAGGGCAGACGTCATGGCGGGAACACTCTCCAGGCAACTTGGCCGCTTCGACGCAAGTTCCACACCACGCGACCGATAATGGCACGCATCGTGCATGCGCAACTGGATAGACACACTGACGTGTCTCGACCCACGCGACCGCACTGCGCGTCATGTCCACATCGTTGTGGGCAGCTTGTGCCTCCCGCCCCAGCCAGCCGGGGCCGTTTTTTGAGGTCGCTTTGACCGTGACGACGACGTACGAGATCAGCATTGCGCTGCTGGCTGAGAGCAACGCCCCGGCATTGGGATCGGCGCTATGATTTCGCAAAAAGCGACGAAGATCGACCTCTTCAGCTTTTCGACCCCGCAGATGCGCGCCTTCCATCTGGCTTGGATGGCGTTCTTCGTCTGCTTCTTCGCCTGGTTCGCCGTCTCGCCGCTGATGCCGGTCATCAAGGGCGAGTTCCACCTGACCGCCGATCAGATCGCCAACATCAACATCGCCGCCGTCGGCGTCACCATCCTGGTGCGCATGGCGGTCGGCCCGATGTGCGACAAGTGGGGGCCGCGCATCACCTACACCGCCCTGCTGGTGCTGGGCGCCATCCCGGTCATGGGCATCGCCTTCGCGACCTCGTATGAGAGCTTCCTGGTGTTCCGCCTGGCGATCGGCGCGATCGGCGCGAGCTTCGTCATCACGCAGTTCCACACCTCGGTGATGTTCGCGCCGAACGTGGTCGGCACGGCGAACGCGACGGTCGGCGGCTGGGGCAACGCCGGCGGCGGCGTAACGCAGAGCGTGATGCCGCTGCTCCTGGCGGCGATCGTCAGCCTCGGCGTGCAGCAGTCCTTGGGCTGGCGTCTCGCGATGTTCGTGCCGGGCGTCATGATGCTGATCGTGGCGGTGCTGTACTGGCGCTGCACGCAGGACACGCCAGAGGGCAATATCCTTGAGCTGCGCGCCCGCGGCATCGATGTCGACTCCGGCAAGCAGGGCGGCCTCGCGGTATTCAGGCAAGCCATGGGCAACTACCGGGTCTGGATGCTGGCGATCACCTACGGCGCCTGCTTCGGCGTCGAGATCTTCATCCATGCGGTGGCGGCCAGCTACTACGTGGACCGCTTCGGCCTGTCGCTGACCTCGGCCGGGATGGCTGCCGGCAGCTTCGGCCTGCTGGCGCTGTTTGCCCGCGCGCTGGGCGGCATCGCGTCCGACCGCGTCGCGCGCAACTGGGGGCTGGACGGCCGCACGTTGCTGCTCTGCGTGCTGATGGTCGGCGAGGGCATCGGCCTGCTGGCCTTCTCGACGATGGGTTCAGTATTGCCGGCCATCATCGCCATGCTGACCTTCGGCATGTTCACCCATATGGCTTGCGGCTCGACCTACGCGCTGGTGCCGTTCATCGACCGCAAGGCGCTGGGCGGCGTCGCGGGCATCGTCGGCGCCGGCGGCAATGTCGGTGCGGTGGCAGCCGGCTTCCTCTTGAAGTGGTCGGGAAACCTGCCGGAGGCGCTGTATATCCTCGGCTGGGCAGTCCTGTGCAGCGCGCTTTGCGCCGCTGCGGTGCGGTTCTCCGTCGCCCACAAGCAGACGGAGCAGCAGCTCTATGACCAGGCTGTGGCGCAGCGTACGGGCATGGGCACCAGCTCCGGCCTGGCGGCGGCGTCCTAGCAACGGGCGCTCATTCCGTGGGCGTAAAAATCAGCAACCAAGGTTGCGGGCGCTATAAGCGCCCGCAACCGACCTTGTTACTGCCTGCATAACACTCGTTTGCCTCGTTTATTGCCTATGAAATAGGCAGTAATGCTACTTGCATCCAACATATGACTAGCAATAGTGCTTTATTTGCTTGGCCAATGCTGATCTGCCGGTTATTCAACTGTAGAATTGCGTGAGGTATCGACAATGTGGACCTGCCAGCAGCCTTGATGGACAGCAACATCTCAATCTCCACAGGCATCGCCACGCACTGCCCCTATTGCGCGCTGCAATGCGGCATGAATGTCGTCCAGATCGGGACAGGCTGGGGCGTCGAGGCGCGCGACTTCCCGACCAACCGCGGCGGATTATGCCGGAAGGGCTGGACCGCGGCGGCCTTGCTCGACAGCCCCGACCGGCTGCTCGGTCCGCTGGTGCGCGATGCCAAAGGTCTGCCGCTCCGCCCGGCAAGCTGGGACGAGGCGCTCGACCGTGTCGCCGCAGGGATACGCGCGATCCAAGGCGCCGCCGGGCCGGATGCGGTCGCGGTGTTCGGCGGCGGCGGCCTGACCAACGAGAAGGCCTACGCGCTCGGCAAGTTCGCCCGCGTCGCGCTGGGCACCGCCAATATTGACTACAACGGCCGGTTCTGCATGGCCTCCGCCGCTGCGGCCGGGCTGCGCGCCTTTGGGCTGGACCGCGGGATGCCGTTCCCGCTCGCCGACATCGCCGCTGCCGACTGCGTGCTGGTCAGCGGCAGCAACCCAGCCGAGACGATGCCGCCCATCATGCAGTGGTTCGACGAAGGGCGTGGGCGTGGCGCGCAGTTGATCGTCTCCGACCCGCGCCGCACCGCCACCGCGCGCGCCGCCACGCTGCATCTGCCGCTGACCCCCGGCACCGATGGAGCGCTGGCCAACGGCCTGCTGCACGTCGCCATCGCCCGGCGGCTGATCGACATGGACTACATCGAGGCGCGCACCACCGGGTGGGACCGGGTGCGCCGCGCTGTCGCGAGCTACTGGCCCGACCGGGTGGAGCGGATCACCGGCGTGCCGGAGCGGGATATTGAGCGCGCGGCGATCCTGCTTGGCGAGGCTGCACGCGCGCTGATCCTGTCCGGCCGCGGCACCGAGCAGCAGAGCCACGGCGTGGACAACGCGCTGGCTTTCATCAACCTGGCGCTCGCCCTTGGCCTGCCGGGCCGGCACGGCAGCGGCTGGGGCTGCCTGACCGGCCAGGGCAACGGCCAGGGCGGGAGGGAGCACGGGCAGAAGGCCGACCAGTTGCCGGGCTACCGCCTGCTGGCCAACCCCGCGCACCGCGCCGAGGTCGCGGCGGTTTGGGGCATAACACCTGAGAGCCTGCCGCAGCCGGGCCTGTCGGCCTGCGAGCTGCTGGCGGCGACCGGCGGCCCCGGCGCCGAGGTGCGCGGCCTGCTGGTATTCGCCTGCAACCTGCTGGTGTCCGCCCCGGACGCGGATGCGCTCCGCGCCCGGCTGGAGGCCGCGGACCTGCTGGTGGTCGCCGACCCGTTCCTGTCCGAGACCGCCGCCATCGCCGACGTGGTGCTGCCCGTGGCGCAGTGGGCCGAGGAATCGGGCACGATGACCAACCTGGAGGGCCGCGTTCTGCTGCGCCGCCAGGCCAAGCCGCCGCCGCCGGGCGTATGGACCGACCTGCAGGTCATCGCCGGCCTGGCTGCGCGGCTCGGCGCGGGCCAGCATTTCTCTGGCAACGCGGCGGCTACCGGCGCCGAGTTCCGCCGTGCCACCTCGGGCGGCCCGGCCGACTACGCCGGCGCCACCTGGGACCGCGTGCAGAGCGAGGCGGGGCTGTTCTGGCCCTGTCCGGACACCGGGCATCCCGGCACGCCGCGTCTGTTCGCCGAACGCTTCGCCCATCCCGACGGCCTGGCCCGATTCCACGCGATCGAGCACCGCGGACCCGCCGAGCCGCCCTGTGCCGAGTTTCCATTGATCCTGACTACCGGGCGCGTGATGGGCCAATACCAAACTGGCACGCAGACCCGGCGCGTCCCCGAACTCGCCGCCGCCGAACCCGCCGCGTTCGCCGAAATCCACCCCGATACCGCGCGCCAGCACGGCCTGCAGGCCGGCGACGCGGTGCGCCTGACCACGCGCCGCGGCAGCGCGCGGATGGCGGTCCGCCTGACGCGGGACATCCGGCGGGATACCGTTTTCGTGCCGTTCCACTGGAGCGGCGAGGGCAGCGCCAATCGGCTGACCATTGCCGCACTCGACCCGGTATCGCGCATACCCGAGTACAAGGCCTGCGCCGTACGCATGGACCGCACGGCCGCCCTTACAGGAGAGCCAGCATGAGAGAGAGCACCCCCCGCATCCTGACGGGAATGCACACGTTCACCGGCGCCGGCTACGACGCGCCGGTGCCGCTGGGCGTGGCCTACAGCGTCCCCGGCGACCGCCGGGCGCAGATGATCTACTTCCGCGCCGGGAACAGCACGTCAGAGATGGTTACGGTCGTGCTGACGCGGGACGGCGCGCCGATGCGCTGCTTCCCGATCGGCGCCAAGGGCGCGGTGCACATCCCGCTCGTGGTCGTCGAGGACCTGACGCCCGAGACGAAATTGGAGTTTCTGGTGGCGGCGCCGTCGGGCACGGGCGGCACGCTCGCGCTCGATGTCGGGCTGGTCGAGATTTAGGGGACAATCATGGACGGCATGACATTCGGCAGCACCGTGCAGCGGCTCGTGGTGATCGGCAACGGCATGGCGGGCGCCCGCGCCGTGGAGGAGGTGCTGGCCCGCGGCGGCGCGGAGCAGTTCAGCATCACCATGTTCGGCGACGAGCCGTACGGCAACTACAACCGCATCCTGCTGTCCAACATCCTGAGTGGCCAGCAGGACTCCAGCGAGATCTATATCAACCCGCTGGAGTGGTACAAAGAAAACAACATCTGCCTGCACAGCGGCGCCCGCGTGACGCATATCGACCGCGCGGCCCGTATCGTGACGGCCGATAACGGCGTGCAGGAAGAGTACGACATCCTGCTGATCGCCACCGGCAGCCGCGCCTTCATCCCGCCGATGGAGGGTGTCTGGGCGCCTGACGGCAAGCTGCACCCCGGCGTGTTCGCCTTCCGCGGCATCGACGACTGCACCGCCATCGTCGCCCAGGCCGCCCGCAGCAAGCGCGCCGCGGTGATCGGCGGCGGCCTGCTGGGGCTTGAGGCGGCGCGCGGCCTGCTGAACCACGGCTGCGAGGTTCACGTGGTCCACCTGGGCCAGCATCTGATGGAAATGCAGCTCGACACCGCCGGCGGCGCCATGCTGCGCAAGGCGATGGAGGGCATGGGCGCGCAGGTGCACCTCGGCAAGATGACGACCACCGTGCTGTCGGAGGACGGGCAGGTCACCGGGCTGCGCTTCAAGGACGGGACGGAGCTCGCCTGCGACATGGTCGTCGTCTCCGCCGGCATCCGCCCCAACGCCGAGATCGGCAGCCGAGCCGGGCTGACGGTGGAGCGGGCGATCGTGGTGGGCAACGACATGCGCAGCCCGGACGACGCGCGCGTCTATGCGGTCGGCGAGTGCGTGCAGCACCGCGGCAAGGTCTATGGCCTGGTGGCGCCGATCTGGGATCAGGCGAAGGTGTTCGCCGACCAGGTGACGGGGGCGAACCCGGGCGCCGAGTACCTTGGCAGCAAGCTTGCGACGAAGCTGAAGGTGATGGGCGTCGAGCTGGCGAGCATGGGAATCACCGAGCCGGCCAGCGACGAGGACGAGGTGATTCAGTTCAGCGAGCCGAAGCGCGGCACCTACAAGAAGCTGATCGTGCGCGACGGCCGGCTGGTCGGCGGCATCCTGATGGGCGACATCAGCAAGGCCGCGTATTTAATGCAAGCCTTTGACCGCGACACGCGCCTGCCGGACGAGCGGCTGGAGCTGCTGTTCGACCTCGGCGCCCCGGCGCAGTCCGTGACGCTCGACGAGATGCCGGCCGAGGCGCAGGTCTGCAACTGCAACGGCGTGAGCAAGGCGGCGATCGGCGCCTGCGTCGCCGGCGGCGCGCGCAGCGGCACGGCGGTGATGAAGGCCACCCGCGCCGGCATGGGCTGCGGCTCGTGCAAGGGCCTGGTCAACGAGCTGGTCGAATGGTTCAGCGGCGGCCAGGTCGAAGAGGACCCGAGCATCCACTACTACGTCCCGGCCATTCCGCTCGCCAAACCGGAGCTGGTGGCGAAGATACGCGAGCAGGGCCTGCGTTCGGTGTCCGCGGTGTTCGCGGCCCTGGCGCCCGCCGGCGAGGACGCGGCCAGCAAGCCGCCGCTCGCCAGCCTGCTCGCCACGATCTGGGCCGGCGAGTACCAGGACGAGCGTGACGCCCGCTTCATCAACGACCGCGTGCACGCCAACATCCAGAAGGACGGCACCTTCTCCGTCGTGCCCGAGATGGCCGGCGGCGTCTGCACCCCGGCGGAACTGATGCGCATCGCCCAGGTCGCGGTGAAGTACAACGTGCCGCTGGTGAAGCTGACGGGCGGGCAGCGGATCGACCTGGTGGGCATCGCCAAGGCCGACCTGCCCGGCGTCTGGCAGGACCTCGACATGCCGGCCGGCACAGCATGGGGCAAGAGCTACCGGACCTGCAAAAGCTGCATCGGCACCGAGTTCTGCCGCTTCGGCCTCGGCGACAGCATGGGCCTGGCGACCAAGATCGAGCGCCGGTTCCGCGGCATCGACAGCCCGGCCAAGATGAAGCTCGCCACCGCCGGCTGCCCGCGCAACTGCTCGGAGGCGCTGGTGAAGGACGTGGGCCTGGTGGCGATCGGCGACGGCAAGTGGGAGATCTACATCGGCGGCGCGGCCGGGGCGCATATCCGCAAGGGCGATCTGCTGTGCGCGGTGGAGGGCGAGGACGCCGCCATGCAGATCTCCGGCCGCTTCATGCAGTACTACCGCGAGAACGCGAAGTGGAAGGAGCGCACCTACACCTTCGTGCCGCGCATCGGGCTGGAGCGCATCCGGGCGATCGTGGTGGAGGACGCCGACGGCACGGCGGAGGCGCTGGACCAGGCGATGCTGGTTTCGACCGAGGCGGCCTACGATCCCTGGAAGAAGGAGGCCGTGGCGCCGCATACCGCCAACCAGTTCGCCGAGGTCGTGGGAGGCGAGATGGTGGGAGGCGGCAGTGATTGAGGCCATCCTGCACTACCGGGTCGGCCCGCTGGAGGCGGTGCCGCGCGGCGAGGGCCGGGTGTTCGAGGTCGGCGGCCAGCGGCTGGCGGTGTTCCGCACCCATGCCGACGTGGTGTTCGCCACCCAGGACCGCTGCCCGCATCTGGGCGGCCCGCTGGCGGACGGGCTGATCGACCAGGGCGCGGTGATCTGCCCGCTGCACGACCGGACCTACGACCTGCGCAGCGGCGCCGGGCTGAATACTGAGTGCAAGCTGCAGACCTACCCGGCCTGGATCGGCGCCGACGGGATCATCGTCGTCGCGTTGGGACAGGAGTGACCCGCGCGATGCCGGGGACTATGCCCCGGCATCCGCGACATCCTGCTCCATAGACGCCCGGAAGCGGTATGCCGCCGGCGTGTTCCGGTCCAGCAGGTCCTGCAGCCGGGACGTCGCGTCGATGCTCTGCTTGCCCAGCGGCGAGAACGTCGCCTCGTTGAACACCTCGGGCGCCAGCAGCGGATTGGTCAGCGCGTGCGAGAACGCGTCGGCCGCCACCATGCGGCCGATCAGCCCAGGCACGGCGGCCCGCGGCGGCGAGGTCTCGGCCAACAGCCCGACGAAGAATTCGATCCGGTCCACGCAGCCGTAAACGCCGCGCAGCCCCTCGACCACGTGAGAAGCGTCGCTGATCTGCTCGAACCGGGTAACGCGAGGATAGTGCATGGCCTCGCGGTAGTCGTTGTAGCTGGCGAGCCCGTTGTCGCGCCCCTGCTGGAGGCTCGCCTGTTCCGCCTGCAGCAGGAAATCGGCCGTGTTGAACAGGCCGAGCCGCCACGCCTTGGTGCCGCTCGCGTTGTCGAACGCCTTGCCCAGGCCCTCTTGCAGCAGCGGGCGGTTGTCGAGCCGCATATCGACGATGGGCCGCAGCCGGCCGTCCCACGACACCCGCTCCGGAACCAAGCTATGCCAGCGGTACAGCAGGTTAAACTCGACCGGGACCCAGTTCTGCCGGTTCCAGGTCGCCTTGTAGCAGGCGGCGGGATTGGCCAGCATGTTGAACCAGAAGGGCGAGATGTGGTTGACGTACTCCTCAACCACAATCTTGATGAGCTGGGCGATGTTGACGTTGCGCGCCGTCTCGAACACGCGCGTGTCGTCCCAATCGGGGTAGGCCTGCTCCAACAATGCGCACAGGCGGTTGTGCTCGCGCAGGAACAGCGTGTTGAGCATTGCGGTGAACGGAGTGGTGTTGGCGCGCTCGCCGCCAAAGGCGAACAGGCCGGCCAGCTTCTCCGCCGGCCACTCCGGCAGTAGGCGGGCCGGCTTCGGCAGGGCTGCGAACTCCGGCTTACGCTGCCCGGCCTCGTCAAACAGCCGGGGCGCCCACTCCTCGCTGCCGATCGCCTCCGATTTCAGCCGGCCCCGCTGTCCCGGCTGCTCGGAGCAGCGGCGCAAGGCCTGCGTCGCGGCCGGAGTCATCCCATAGACCTGGCCAAGGTCGATCTGATGGCTGGTCGTGGTGCGGCGGCGGTTGCCGTCTTCGGTCATCATAAAGCCGTCGGTGAACCACTGCGCGAAGGACGGAAACAGCAGGGTGGACCGCTGCGACAGGCGCGGGCCGGCCGGACCGACCTTGAACAGCGCCATGACCTCATCGATCGGCGGCAAGCCCGCAGCAGTGCGCGGCGGCAGGTAGCGGCCGAACCAGGTGCGGTCGTTGAGCGACGACCAGGACGTGTAGGACGCGGCCGTGCTGAGCGCGAGCGGCCGCGCCGGCACCTTCAGCACCGCGTTGTTCACGATCACTCGGTTGCACAGCCGCGCGAGCGCCGGCCGGCGGTTCACGAACTGCCAGACCGGGCGCAGGCGGGTCAGCAGGGCGACCTCGATTCGGTTGCGCAGGCCGTCTCGGCTCGTGTCGCGCGTCGGAGCAGCCCTCGGCCGCTCCGACGCCATGGAGCCGCCAGGCACGGCGTCATAGCCTTTCAATGCTTCGCCCATCGCCATTCCTTCCTCGTGCTTCGCGCAGTTTCCCGTCCTTTGCGCACTATGCGGCGGTGGATGCCGAAGATGTGTGACCTGCGTCACAGCTCCCAAGAACTTGCGCGAGCATGATCGCCTGGCCTGCACGACAACCGTGCATTCGGTAGGCTCGGTGTCCAGGTCCGGCCCGCACGCCAACAAGGAGGCCCCATGCCGCAGCCCGACACCTGTCCTCGGACCGCTCGCGACTTCCATGGATGAGCTCGCCCATCTGCTCGAAAGCCTGGGTCTGCAGCACTATGAGCCGGCGTTCGTCGCGAATGACGTCGATCTCGCGGCTCTGCGCCTGCTGTCCGAAGCCGACCTCAAGGAGCTCGGCCTGTCGCTCGGCCACCGGCGCAAGCTGATGGCCGCTGCTGCAAGCGCCGCGCCGCAAGCCGTGGCAGGCGGCGCGACGCCGGCGGTGGCCGAGGCCGCGCAGCCCGCCGTCCTGGAGCCGCCGGCGGAGCGGCGCCAGCTTACCGTCATGTTCTGCGACCTGGTCGGCTCGACCGCGCTGACGGCGGCGCTGGACCCGGAGCGCATGGAGCGGCTGCTGCGCGACTACCAGGACGTCTGCGCCGGCGAGATCGCCCGCTTCGACGGTTTTGTCGAGCACTTCTTCGGCGACGGCGTCCTCGCCTATTTCGGCTACCCGCGGGCCAACGAGGACGCGGCCGAGCGGGCGGTGTGGGCCGGCCTCGGCGTCATTGGCGCCGTGCAGCGGCTGCCCGCGCCGCTCGGCACGCCGCTCGCCGTGCGGATCGGCATCGCCAGCGGCCTGGTGGTCACGCGCGGCCGGGTCCTGCGCGGCGGCGTGAACGAACACCCCGTCGTCGGACAGACCGTGCAGCTTGCGGCCCGTCTGCAGGCCTGCGCGGTGCCGGGCACCGTCGTCATCGCCTCCGGCACGCACCGGCTGATCAGCGGCCTGTTCGAGTTCGAGGCGCTCGGGGCGCATAAGCTGAAGGGCCTGCTGGTTCCGGAGCAGGTCTGGCGCGTCACCTCGAAGCGGGCGGCGGCGACGCGGTTCGAGGCGACGCACGCGGCTGGGTCGGCGACGCTGATTGGCCGCGACCAGGAGGTCGCGCTGCTGCTCGACCGGTGGGAGCTGGCGCGGGCAGGCGACGGCCAGGTGGTGCTGCTTTCGGGCGAGGCCGGCATAGGCAAATCGCGCATCGGCCAGGCGCTGTGCGAGCACGTCGCGGCCGGGTTCCACTGCGCAGTGCGCTACCAGTGCTCGCCCTTCCACAGCAACAGCACGCTGCAGCCGGCGATCGCCTATCTCGAACGCGCCTGCGCCATCGGCCCGGACGACACAGCGGACACGCGGCTCGACAAGCTGGAGCGCTGGGCCGCCGGCATGTCCGACGCGATCCGCGCAGGCGTCCCATTGCTGGCGACGCTGCTCGCGCTACCCACCAAGGAGCGCTACCCGGCGCTGGCCTTGTCGCCGGAGCAGCACAAGGAACGCCTGCTCGATCACCTTGCCGAACTCCTGACCAGCAACGGCGGCGAGCCGATCCTGTTCCTGGTCGAGGACGTCCACTGGATCGACCCGACCACGCGGGAGCTGCTGGACCTGTGCATCGAGCGGGCTTCGACCTCCCGCTGCCTGGTGCTGCTGACCTTCCGGCCCGACTTCCAGCACGCCTGGGCGGCGCGCGCCGAGGTGACCGCGCTGGCGCTGAACCGGATCGGCCGCCGCCAGTCGGCGGAGCTGATTGAATGCGTGGCGGGGGGGACGCGGCTGCCGGACGAGGTGCTCGAGCAGATCCTCGGCAAGACCGATGGGGTGCCGCTGTTCGTCGAGGAGCTGACGAAGGCCGTGATCGAGTCGGGGTTGCTCAAAAAATCGGCAAACGGCTACGTCCTGGCCGGGCCGCTGCCGCCGCTGGCGATCCCGGCGACGCTGCAGGATTCGCTGCTCGCCCGCCTCGACCGTCTCGGCTCGGCCAAGGAGCTGGCGCAGATCGGCTCGGTGATCGGGCGGGACTTCTCCTGCGCTGCGGTGACGGCGCTGTCGTCGCTTGGCGGCGACGCGCTCGACCGCGCGCTGCAGCAGCTCGTGGCAACCGGGCTGGTGCACCAGCATAGCCGGCCGACGGGCGCCACCTACACGTTCAAGCACGCTTTGGTGCAGGATGCCGCCTATAGCACGCTCCTGCTGAGCCGGCGCCAGCAGTTGCACGCGCGCTGCGCCGAGGTGCTGCAGGCGCTCGCCCCGGAGCTCGCCGAGCGGGAGCCCGAGGTGCTGGCCCGGCACTACACCGAGGCGGGGTTCGCCGAGCGGGCGGTTGACCTGTGGCTTGCTGCCGGCCGGCGCGCGGCCGAGCGGTCGGCTAACCTCGAGGCGATCGGGCATCTGACCAAGGGCCTCGCAGTGCTGGCGGACCTGCCGGCGGGAGAGGCCCGGGCGCGTCACGAGCTGCTGCTGCAGGTCGCGCTGGGGATACCGCTCATGGCGTGCCGGGGCTACGCCGCGCCCGAGACCGGCGAGGCGTTCCGGCGGGCGAGCGAGCTGGCGGAGCAGCTTGGCGACAACGTGCAGCGGACCAGCGCCTTCTACGGTCTCTGGGCGTACTACTGCATGTTGGGCGAGAACCGCGTGGCCGAGGCCCTGGCGGCGCGCCTGGTTCGGCTCGCGACCGAGGTGGGAGACCGCAACGTCGCGGTCATCGCCCGCCGCGCCTTAGGTACGTCGCGCTACCTGCTAGGCGACCAGGCGGGAGGGCGCGACGAGATCGAAGCCAGCCTGCAGCTGCATGACACCGCGGTCCAGCGTCCGCTGGTGCATCGCTTCGGACAGGACCAGCGCGTCGCCGGGTTGGCAACGCTCGCGGTCATCGATTGGATCGAGGGGTATCCCGATCGGGCGCAGCGGACCAGCCTGGCGGCCGTCGAGGCCGCGCGCGCGAGCAGGCATGCCAACTCGCTCGGGTTTGCCCTCGCCCACAGCGCGTGCCCGGTCGCCATATTCCGCGGCGAGTGGGACGCGGCCGGACGGCTGGTCGAGACGCTGCTGGACCACTCGCGCGACAACCGGCTCGGCCTATGGCACGCCCACGCCCTCGCCTTCCGCGGCGAGGTGCTCGCCGCGGAAGGCGAGTTCACCGCTGCCATCGCGGACTTCCGCGCGGCGCTGCTGGAGTTCAAGGTGGTGGTGTCCAGCGTGCGGCTGCCGGCGCATTTGGGCGCCTTTGCACGCACCCTGGGCCGCGCCGGCCAACTCGACGAGGCGCTCGCCGTCGCAGAGGACACCGTCCGCCTCGCCGAGCGGCGCGAGGAACACTGGTGCATGGCGGAGCTGCTGCAGATCAAGGGCGACATCCTGTTGGCCTGCGGCAGCACTGGCCTAGCCGAGGCCGCCTTGCTCGATGCTCTCAGTGTAAGCCGCCGTCAGGCAATGCGCGGGTGGGAGCTGCGCGCATCCCTCAGCCTCGGCAGGCTATGGCGCCGCATGGGGCGCCAGGGGGAAGCCTCCGATCTTATCTTCGCGGCGTTGGCGCCGTTTGCCGAGGGCGAGGCCACGGCGGATATCTCGGACGCCCGGCAGCAGCTATCGGAGATGGCGTCCCGTCCGCCGGCCTGCCAGGTTCAGCTCGCCGCCAACGATGCAAGCCAGGCGGCGTAGGGTGTGTTGCGCGCCATACGCCGGTTGTAGTCGGGTGCGCCGTCCGTCCACCAGACGGGACCCCGCTCGCCCAATGCCCGCTTCGCCGCATCGATGCGCTGCCGCGCCGTTTCGCGCGCCGTCGCATCCGCCTGTCGCAGCGCCGCCTGCTTCGCACGCCGTGCGGACATCAGCTCCCGGGTATGGGCGGCCCGCGTTTCGACGTCCAGGGCGGGGTCGGCGCAACGCCACAGGCGGCCGCGAACGACGAAATAGCGGCCGTCCGGTGTCACGGGGTAGCGCATAGGCCTGAAACCCTCCAACCCATGCTGGATGTGCGATGAACGTCGAAATAAGAAACATAACCACGCCGGCACAGCAGGAGCAGAGCCCGCGTCCGGTGGGCTGGGCGGAGGCGTTCGAGCATGAGCTTGCGGCGCTTGGCCCGGCGGCGCGACGCGGCCGGCTGCATGCCCTCTGCCTGTCCGGCGGCGGGGTGCGCAGCGCGGCCTACTGCCTCGGCGTGCTCCAGGCACTGGCCGCGGCCGGGCAACTGACCGGGTTCCACTATCTCTCCACCGTCTCCGGCGGCGGATACATCGGTGCCTGGCTGCAGACGATGATCCAGCGGCACGGCGTCGCGGGAGCGCAGAAGCGGCTCGCCCACGGCGACGCTGCCGAGCCGGGGCGGGATCCGATCGAGTTGCGGCGGCTGCGCAGCTATACGGACTGGCTGACGCCCAATGGCGGCCTGCTCTCGCTCGACGGCTGGACCGGGCTTGCGATCTATTTGCGCAACGTGCTGCTGAACTGGCTGGTGTTCGGGCCGCTGTTCCTGCTGGGCGCACTGCTCGCGGTGACCGCCCGCACGACGTTCTTTTTCCTGCAAGGCAAGCCTTCGTCCGGCGCGGAGCTGCAGTTGTCGGGCATCGGCGGCGTGCCGGCCGTGGTGGCCTCGCTGTTCCTGTTGGCCGGGCTGGCGGGCCTGGTATGGGGCACCATGGGCTCCTGCAAAGGCCTGCCGAGCCGCCGTCCGCATCGGGCCGGGCTGGCGGACTATTGGAGGCCGCCCGTCATCGAGCGCCGGATCGTCGCGCCCTCGCTGGTCTGGGCGTTCTGCATCCCGCCCGCGGTGGCGCCGGCCTGGGGCTGGCTGCTGGAGGGGCCGTGGTATGCGCGCTGGGCGCTGCCGCTGCTGTTCGCTGTGGGCAGCATCGCCGGATACCTGGCTGCGGCCGTCACCCGGCCAGCGGGCACGCCGTCGCACTGGAACAACCTGGCGCCATGGTGCCTGGCCAGCGCCGCCGGGGCGCTCATGCTCCGCACCGGGCTGCTGCTCGCATGGGCGCTGCCGCCGGCTCAGGCCGCGGAGGTCATGGCGATCGCGGGACCAGCCTGGCTGCTGCTGTGCTATGCCGTGCTGTCGGCGGTGCACGCCGGCCTGCGCGGCGCCACCGGCACGCCGTGGAGCCGGCACGCGGTCGATACATTCTCTGGCATGGACATCGAGTGGATGGCGCGCATCACCGCAATGCGGCTGCGCATCGGGCTGGCGTGGGGCGGTTTCGCGCTCTGTGTGCTGACGCTGTCGCACCTGCTGGTCCACCGCCCGCCCTATACGATGCTGAAACCCGTGTGGATCGGGGCGTTGGTCGCCGGGCCCGCGGCGGCGTGGCTCGGCAAGCAGGCGTTCAGCCAGGTCGGCGCCTTGCTGAGCGGCAAGCCCGGCCTGATCACCTGGGACCTGGTGCTGCGCGCCGCTGCGCTGGCCTTCGCCGTCGCGGTGCTGGCCGGGTCTGGCGTGATCGTGGAGGACGTGCTGGGGCAGTTGCAGGGCTGGTTCAGCACCGATGGCCAATGCAGCCTCGGCGGCTGCACGCTGTGGGCCTACCTGCTGCCCGGTTTCATCCTGGCGGTCATTCTGGGCGGCGCGGATAGCTGGATACGGACCAACCGCTTCTCGATGCACGGCGTCTATCGGGACCGGCTCGTGCGCGCCTTCGTCGGACCGGCACGGGCGGGCCGGCGTGACGCCGAGACCAATGAGACCGTGCGCCGCGCCGACCCATTCACCGGCTTCGACCCGGCCGACAACCCGCCGCTGCATTCGCTCGCGCCGCACCGGACGGATTGGCGGCTGTTCCCGGTGATCAACGCCACGCTGAACCTGAGCGCGTCGCGGCGGCCCGACTGGGCCGATCGCAAGGCGGCGCCGTTCACCCTGACGCCGCTGCATTGCGGGGCGGCCCATTTTGACAACCGATGCGGACGGTACGTCGCGACCGCGGACTATGCCGGGTCAGGGCCCGACGGCATCTCGCTGGGGACCGCGATGGCGGTGTCCGGGGCCGCAGTCAGCCCCAATTCGGGCTACCACTCATCGACCCTGACAGCCTTCGTCATGACGCTGTTCAATGCGCGCCTGGGCGCCTGGCTGCCCAACCCGGCGCGCCCGCAGCTTGCGGTCGGCCAGGCCGGGGCGCCGGGATGGCGGCTGCTCGCGGACGAGCTGCTGGCGCGGACGGATGACCTGCGCGCCTATGTGTATCTCTCGGACGGCGGGCACTTCGACAACCTTGGCCTTTACGAGATGCTGCGGCGACGCTGCCGGCTGATCGCCGTGGTCGATGCGACGTGCGACCCGGACGGCATCAGCTCGGACCTGGGCGCCGTGGTCAGCAAGGCGCGGATCGACATGGGGGTGCAAATCCGGCTCGCGCACGGACAGCCGGATGCCGGAACTTCGGACCTGGGCATGGCCGGCATGGGCGTGGGCCTGATCCGCTACCCCGATGGCACACGCGGCGTGCTGCTGTTGCTGAAACCGACGCTCGCCGACGACGTGCCGGCGGACGTGCGGGCCTACCATGCGCAGCATCCCAGCTTCCCCAACGAGGCCACGGCGGAACAGTGGTTTACCGAGGTCCAGTTCGAGAGCTATCGCGTCCTGGGAGCGCATCAGGCGGGGCTGATGGTGGACCGCGTCGAGCGAGGCCTGGTCAGGAAGCAACTGCCGGCCCTGTTGACCGGGGCCTGACGGCGAACGCTACGGCGTTATTTCGCAGCGTCCAACCCGGCCATCGGTAGCCGTGCATGCGGCGGCAGCTCGATCTGGGTGCGGCGCAGCATGCGGTAGAGGGTGACCCGCGACACCCCGATCGCCTCGGCGGCGCGCGTCATGTTGTGCCGGCTCGCCTCCAGGGCGTTCAGGATCGCCGCCCGCTCGGCCGGGCTGCCTGGCTCGGGCCGGGGTCCGTCGTCTTGGGCGCGGTACGGCCGCGTCCGCGCGGCCAGCATGCCCACGGCGAGCGGCGCCGGCTCGATCCGCAGGTCGGACACCTCGATCCGCGCGCCGTTGGCGAGGATGACCGCACGCCGCAGCGTGGCGATCATCTCGCGGATGTTGCCAGGCCAGGAATGCCCGCAGATCGCCGCCATGGCGGCCGGGGCGATCACCCGGCGGTCCTGTCCCAGTTCGCGCTCGATCTTGCGCAGCAGGTGGACCGCCAGCAGCTCCGCATCGCCGGCACGGTCGCGCAACGGCGGCAGATGCAGCGTCAGCACGTTCAGGCGATAGAACAGGTCCTCGCGCAGCCGTCCGGCCGCGATCGCGGCGCGAAGCGGGATGTTGGTCGCGGTGATGACGCGGGCATCGACCTTGATCGGCGTGCGGCCGCCGACCCGGACGATCTCGCTCTCCTGCAGGAAGCGCAGCAGGTAGCCCTGCAGGTCGAGCGGCATGTCGCCGATCTCGTCGAGGAACAGGGTGCCGCCCTCGGAGTGCTCGATATGCCCGCACCGCCGCGCCATAGCGCCAGTAAAGGCGCCCTTCTCATAGCCGAACAGCTCCGAGGCGATCAGCGACGCCGGCAAGGCCGCGCAGTTGATCGCCACGTTAGGCCCGCCAGCCCGGCGCGACCGCTCATGGATGGCGCGGACCACCAGCTCTTTGCCGGTGCCGCTCTCTCCGGTGATCAGCACCGGCAGGTCGCAGGCGGCAAAACGACGGATCTGGTCGAATACCTCGAGCATTGCCGGGCTGTTGCCGACCATAGCGCTCGCCATCGGCGTCGCATCGTCGCCCGCATCAATGCCGCGGAGGGGACGGTTCATGGCAGCCTTCTTGTTTTGCATCCTGGCATCGCCAGCGCCATGGTATCGCATAGCCCCACTCAAAAGAATTTTTTTGCGACGTGTGGCGGTAATATGCTTCTTTTTGCATTGTTTTGACGTCTGAATATCTCGTAACAGAGATTATATCACCGCGTTAATCAACAAAATGTGTTATGAAACGTGAAGGTTTCAGGGTCGTCGTTTGCCTAAGCCAACTCGGCTACCGGATGAGGTTGAGCGTTTCGGCATGGTTTTCTTCAACATCCGCTTCCGATTCGCCCCAGACCTGCGAGGCGAGCGCCCCGCGCGCGTAAGCCCATGACGGCGAGCAGAGTGCTGCGTGATCACGGTTGTAGCGCTCGTACATCCACTGGATTATTTCCTCCCGCCGATCGCTCTCGAAGTCCACGTCGATGTCGGGCGGCTCGCGGCGCTCGGCCGAGACGAAGCGCTCGAACAGCAGGCCGGTGCGCCCGGGTCGATCGATGTGATGCCCAGCATGTAGCAGACGGCGGAGTTGGCGGCGGAGCCGCGCCTCTGGCACAGGATGCCCCGGCTGCGCGCAGCGGCGGACCCATAACCAACGCGGCTCGCGGTTTTATGTCTTCCCCGCATATCGTACATCACTGATTGTCTCGTCCGGGAACGCACGAGCCTGATTGGCTCGGACAAAGCGCCGCAACAACGAATGCGCT
>JAABUS010003993.1_pt1 | contig 22434 bp, 25 predicted proteins | sample 5560161 | NCBI WGS metagenome assembly JAABUS01 (sample SAMN10711885, study PRJNA513376) | rock metagenome | isolation source: Antarctica rocks | place: Antarctica: Victoria Land, Trio Nunatak nord | collected 2016-01-04
AAATAAGGACAGATTTGCCTCCGTTACAACATCCATCATGTGGTGTTTAGCGTCGCAAGAATTTACTGCCCTTAGTTCTGAATTTGAGAATTCAAAGATATGTGGTTGCTCCAAAGATATGAGCGTCCAAGAATGAATCATTGAAATACTAATGCAGGTGTCAAAAATTTTCTAATTCATTTTCATCAAAGCTATTTATTTTTTAAACATCTCAGGATGCTGCAAATGATAATTAGTCAATAGCTGGAACTTTTTTGCAAAAGCAGTTATAGTTGCTTCACTGTACAAATTACCGCCGATAAATGTAATACTTGAAGGCGCACCATTTTCTAAAAATCCTGAAGGAAGCGTTATACATGGATTGCCGGTTAAACAGGTTAAAGCCATGGGTTCATCAGCCATGCTGGGAACAATAATAATATCATACTTACTCAAGAGCGGAAATGCCTGTTGCATCACCAGGTAACGTAAACGGCAAACATTTAAATACTCTACAGCAGGAATAAACCTGGCGCTTCTAAGCATATTAGGATAACGGCTTTTCCATTGCTGCACCATCTTTTCGTCTTCACCACTGCGGGTTAACGGATCAAATGCGGCAGCAGACTCTGCCGCCCAAATTGTCACCAGCAAATCATTAGTATGAAGGTTTGAGGGAAAATCAATCGGCGTAATTTTCACTCCTGCATTTTTCAAAGTATTAATTACATTCTTTTCCGTACTGTTATCAGGCAGGGTATCAATATAGTTTTTAGCATAAGCGACTTTGAGATTAAGCAGGTTAACAGTACCTGTATAATTAAAAGGCATTGTTCTTGAAGCTCTGTCTGCGCTATCTGATCCATGGATATAAGCAAACACAATAGCTGCATCCTCAGCGCTTCGGCAAATAGGGCCAATTCTGTCTGATGTCCATGCTAATGTCATTCCTCCTGTTCTGGCTACGCTTCCAAAAGTAGGTCTGAGGCCTGTGGCTCCGCAAACTGCAGAGGGAGCAACAATGGAACCATACGTCTCAGTACCGATAGAAAACGGAACGAGTCCGGCGACAGTTGCGGAAGCAGAACCGGCAGAAGAACCGTTTGATCCCTGGTTAAGATTCCACGGATTTTTTGTTTGCCCGCCAAACCATATATCATCCATAGCCAGTTCTCCCATTGATAATTTTGCAACCAATACTGCTCCTGCTTTTTCAAGTTGCGCATATAAAAAAGCATCTTCATCTATCACCTGGTCTTTGTATGGCGGAGTGCCAAAAGTTGTTTTAGTATTTCTTACTGCAAACAGATCTTTTATACCATAAGGTATCCCCTGCAAGGGGCTTTTGTATATTTTCCTTGCCAGATCATCATCTGCCTTTTTAGCCTGTTTCATGGCAATATCTTCTGTCAGGCTTATTACACAATGAAGTGTATCTCCATATTGCTTTATCCGGCTTATAAAAAATTTTGTTAGTTCTGCAGAACTAATTTTTTTGTGTTTTATAAGAGATGCCAACTGAAGTATAGAATAAAATGCAAGATCGTTTGTATCTTTGGGCATCATAACATTCTCAGGAATATTCCAGTAAATTTTATTTTGTTTTGTATTGAAACTCATTTCAGGTAATACCGGATCAAACCATTGAGGTAAGGGCACGTTGTTAGGCAGGTTAAAAGAATGCAAGTACCTGTAATATTGAAAATTCGTTTTCAATTGATCTATCATTGAGTCCCTTTTTGCCGGGGTAAAATGCAGGTCATACATTTTTTCTGCATTTGCAATTTGATCTGCTATAATATAATCCTGATTATTCTGTGCATGCAGGATTACATTAAAGAACAATAGAAAAGCCAGAATAATAATTACTCTTATCTTGAATAAATTTGGTATCATAAAAACGAAATTAAATAACGTGGACTGATAAATGAAAAACTAAATGAATTTGTCATTTGAATTAGGTATGGCAAAAGGAGATATCAAAACTGACAGGATAAGCAATTTTGATAATCGTGTTTCTCAAATTTGTATGGCTAAAATTGACAAGAGTTTTTTTCCCGCTGATTTCGCCGATTCCGCTGATTTTAGCACAGATAAAAATTGTTGGTCTGCGCGATCTGCGGGAATATTTACTCGATCCAAATAGAACCGTTAAGTTATTTGAATAAATGCTGAATTTTAGGTAAAAATATAATAACGCCAATAATACCACTGCTAACAGAAACCCATAAAACCGCACCTGCAGAAATATCTTTAATAACCTTAACAGCAGGATGATACTTAGGATGAACGAGATTGCATAGTTTCTCAATAGCACTATTAATCATTTCAAACGAAAGAACAGCGCCCACGCAAACCAATAAAATAATCCAATCTAAAGCTGACACCTGAAGGGAAAAAGCGAGAATTGCAACTAAAGCCGCAACGACCAACTGTATTCTTCCGTTTCTTTCATGTCTGAAAAAAACCACGATACCATTATAAGCATACAAAAAACCTTTAAAAAAATTAACCATTTTACCTTATTTGCTGAAAAACTTTTTATTTATACGCAAAACCCGTAGCCGTTTCTTCCGCTATCAACTTTTACAGAAAGGCAGTACATTTTTCCTGCAAGTTCTTACGGAACAGGGTCATATCCATGTCCACCCCATGGATTACATCGGGCAATTCTTTTAATTGTCATCCATCCTCCTTTTAAAATCCCGTGTTTCTGCAAAGCTTCTTTTCCGTACTGAGAGCATGTAGGTGTATATCTGCAACTGCGACCAATTATGGGAGAGATACCTGCCTGATATATTTTTATGAGAAGAATAAAAGGATATGCAAATATTTTAGAAATAAGTTTCAATTTTTCAGGATAAGTTTTTAACATAGTTTTCCAGCTTCTGTAAAATTATTCCCATCTTTTTATATACCTCGGCATAAACAGGTAAATCTTTTCCTGTATAAATAAAAAAAAGTGCAAGGGATATACTTTGTTTCTCTAAGGCCTGCTGAAGCAAAGGCTTTTGCAACCGGTATGCTTCACGTAAAACCCTTTTCACCCTGTTTCTTTCAACTGCTTTTTTAAACTTACGGCTGCTTGTAGTTACTCCCGCCTGCAGCGTCACTGATGTATTTTCTACAAAATCATATAATACCTTAACCGGAAATGCCGACATATTTTTGCCTTTGCTAAATAAATGTTCTATCAGCTTCCGGCTTTTGAGTCTTTCTTCTTTATTGTATGTGAATTGTCTGGAAATGATAAAGATTTTTACAAAAATAAAAACCCCATCTCAAAGACAGGGCTAATTATACAAAACACGCAAGAAATGCGGGTTTATTTTAATCTCTTTTCGTTTGAAACTGTGAGTTTCACACGACCTTTGCTGCGACGGCTGGCCAATACTTTACGTCCGTTAGCAGTTTCCATACGTTTACGAAATCCATGAACAGATTTACGGCGACGACGGTGAGGTTGAAATGTACGTTTCATTTTCTTGTTTTTACTAAGCCCGGAATAAGGTTTCAGACAGTAGCAGTACATCCCATAAATACTGCTATGTTGAAAGGACGGCAAAAGTAGGTGTTTTTATTTAAACCTTCACAACTGTATTAATATTTTTAATAAGCCTGTAATTTGTTTTTTTAATAACAGAATGTCAGGTGTTATATAAATCTACAGAGTTTTCAATCAGGTTTAGGTTTATTTGTGTGTTGGCTCTTATTAACAATTTCAGCGGATATAAAAACGAGGTTAAAAATAATTGAAATGAACTTAAACCACTATGACATTAGTAAGCATAAAACAAAAGAGAATATATATGAGTTTATCAGTTAAGGAGTAAAAAATATATCAAAAGTGGTTGAACTTCAACCTACAGATATACCGGAAGTTTATAACTTAGCTATGGCAGATAAGATCCGTGGAAAGATAAGTTATACTCATGTTAGCAATAACAAAGACACTGAAAAAGTGATGGAAACAGTAGGGTATATAATACAATCATATACATTAGAGTATCCGCAAAGAAGAATATTTGTAACAGGTAACACTCCAGTTAAAACGAGGCTATACCAAATGTACCTATCTAAAAATCTTACCAAAGTTCAAAAAGAGTTTTATGTGTGGGGACAGCCTGCCTCTGAAGCGGCTTTTGAACTATTTACAAAAGATAAAAAATATGTTGGTTTCTTGGGCAAAAAGAAAGTAAAGGGCTAATTTCACAATATTATGAAAGAAGTTAACTTTAATGCAAAAACAAAGAAAGACCCTAAACTAAGAAAGCGAACAGAAGGCAGATTGAAAAAAGGTATATTAATGCCTGAAAAACTTGCTTTAGCTAATAAACTTCTTGCGGGAGTTAAACTTCCTGATGAACCGGAAGCGAGATAACAACTTCCTTTTATTCATTTACTAATAGAATACTCTTTCGTTTTTATAATTCCCATCACATCTTCAACTATTAATTGATTTTTTCACGCAAATAAACTTCTATTACTCCAAGTCAACATGCTGAGATAGCAAAGGTCGCCCATAAAAAATACTTGCTTGCTTATCAAAATCTTCCGGCGAGTCCGTTGTATAAAAAAGTATTCTGCTGTTCTTACTGCAATTTTCTTCTATTTCGTGATGACGACTCAAATAATCTGCAAGACTTTCTGCTACTATATTTCCCTGCGATATAACAGTAACTGCATCTGGTAAAAACTCTTTAAACTTATTTTTCAATAAAGGGTAATGCGTGCAAGCAAGCAGAATGGTATCAATTTCATTTGATTGATTTAAAAGGCTTTTTAAATATTTTTTTATAAAAAAATCTGCTCCTGCAGTTTCGTATTCCCGGTTTTCGATCAAGGGCACTAGCATAGGACATGCTTGCTGGTAAACATGTATATCAGGAAAAAATTTTTCAATTTCAATAAGGTATGATTGCGACTGCACTGTTCCATTGGTTCCTAAAACACCAACATTGCTGGTTTTAGTGAATTCACCAATGCGCTCTGTCGTAGGCCTTATTACACCTAAAACTCTTTTGCCAGGCGCCATTGCAGGCAAATTATTTTGTTGGATCGTTCGAAGTGCTTTTGCAGATGCCGTATTACAGGCAAGAATTACCAGCGGGCAGTTTTGCTTAAAAAACCATTGAACACATTCCAAGGTATAATGGTATACAGTCTCAAAAGAACGCGGTCCGTACGGAGCACGTGCATTATCTCCAAGGTAGATATAATCATACCGGGGCAATAGTTTTACTATCTCTTTAAGAACAGTTAAGCCCCCGTATCCGCTGTCAAAAACTCCAATTGGACCTTCTATAGACATACTGTAAAAATAAGAACCATGCAAATTTGCATGGTTCTTTTATGAAATTAAATAATAATTTCCCCGTTTACTTATGGCTTTTTTGGTGCTGGCCTTGTTACTCCTGAACGTGCAGGTGGTGTAACAGGCTGAGTTGCTGATGGCTGCTGTTGTTGTGCAGGGCTCTGACTTCTAAATTGTTCCGGTACCGGAAGCTTTAATTCTTTAAATACCTTTTCAAAAACAATTTCTACTTTAGATCCGTACTCATAAGCTCCTGGCTTCAGTACAAGAAGGTAATTATTTGATTGTAAAACCTTTTGATAAGCTGCTATTACTTTTTCATATAAAGGTCCTGCCAATTCCTGTCTTTTTTGCTCGACCTTTTGCTGAGAGATTTGCTGCCAGTACACGATTGTTGTAACGACCTGGGATCTTTGATCTTTCTGGTAATTCAAAACAGTAGCCGATTTTTTAGCTGCAGAGTCAGCTTTATAATTACTGTCTAAACGATTGTATTCTTTCACTGCAAAATCATACTCGCCTCTCAAAGAATCCTGCTGATACAATGCAAGTAAACTATCAACTCTGCGATAACCTGGCATATTCTGAACCATAAGATCAATATCAAAGACACCTATTTTTGCTCCTGCCTGGGCATTAGCATCGTTGGCAGTAATAAAACTTCCTGCAAAAATTAACACCACAAATAAAACTTTTTTCATTTTTCTTTTTTTAATTTCAACCGGCATAATCGTTAAATCAAGAGTCTCTACTGTTATACCTGAATGTACGATGCCCATTTTGTTTTTTTAGAGTTTATAATTGATGTAACAGATTAACTTTTTATTCCTAATTCTTTTAAAATCTCTTCACTCTTGTCTAATTTAGGGTCGGCAAATATAACCGTAATTCCTTCACTTTTATCCAGCACAAAATCATACCCGCGGTTTACTGCCATTTTTTGAATTGCGTTATACACCTTATCCTGTACTGGTTTTACCAGCTTTTGTCTTTCTTTAAAAAGATCCCCTTCAAATCCGAAACGCTTTTTTTGCAGATCTCTTATTTCCTTCTCTGAGTTGAAAAGCTGATCCTCTCTTTTCTTTTTCAGATCGTCGCTGAGCATATATTGTTCTGCATCGAAGTTGTGATACATCTGGTTTAGCTGACCTTGTTTATCATCTATTTCTTTTTGCCATTGACCGCTCGTCTCGGCTAATTTCTTATCAGCATCTTTATACTCAGGCATTTTATCCAAAATATATTTAGTGTCTATTATAGCATAGCGCTGAGCAGAAACAGTTGCAGATGTAAGTATTAAACTGATTGAAATAAATAATAGTTTTTTCATACTATAAAATTTAAAGATTTTGGAGAAGATAATATTAATATTATTCAGGTTCATAACCTAACATAAAGGTAAAGCGTCCGGCATCCTTTAAACCGCCATTAGGCGTGTATCTATCCAAACCTATGCCGTAATCAAAACCCAACAATCCAAACATGGGTAAATAAAATCTCATACCTAAACCAACTGAACGGCGAAGCTTAAACGGGTTATATTCTTTCATACTATACCAGCCATTTGCAGCCTCAAAGAAGCCAAGAGCAAATATGGTACTGCTTGGGTTTAAGCTCAACGGATAACGAAGTTCCATCGTATACTTGTTAAACATAGTGAAGAAGCGGGAAGCATTTTGCCGATCAGGGTTGACTTTAGGGTTGCTGGTTTCATACACCGGATAGCCGCGTTGAGCAATTATATCATAGCCTAACAAAGCGAAATTATTGCTTAAACCTGCATCACCTAACTGAAACCGTTCAAAGGGAGATACTTCAATCTTATTATTATACCTGCCTATATATCCATACTTAACTGCTGCTTTTAAGACAAACTGCTTATTTCTTTCAGCGCCAGATGGCCTGCCAATAGGCACGTACCACTCACCATTAAACCTCCATTTGTGGTACTCTACCAACTGATAAGGATTTTTAGAACCGGCTATATTTTTATCAATAAGAGAATAAGGCGGTGTGAATTGCCCGCTCACTAAAAAAGTAGAACCATTTCTTGGAAAAATAGGCTGGTCAACAGATGAACGTTGCAAGGCAATCTTAACATTTACATTATTAGACACGCCATTGCTGAACCCTTGAAAAATTGCGTAGTCTTTTAAAACGTAACGGGTATAGTTTAGAGAAGTTACCAGGCTGAAAAAATCATCGGGCCATTTTAATTGTTTACCCAGGCTGATACTTGCACCAGAAGTTTGAATATAAGAGTCATTTTCACCAAAATTGTAATATCCTGTATAGCCGTTATAAATACCGTTTCTATACTTTGTATCGTATATACTTACCGTTAACGAATTTCTCTTTTTACCGCCTAACCAGGGTTCGGTAAATGAGATATTATAAGACCTAAAAGCTTTACCATTACTTTGAAAGCGAATGCTCAGCTTCTGACCATCGCCTGTAGGTAAGGGCTGCCATGCAGATTTTTTAAATATATTATTTATTGAAAAGTTATTAAAAGTTACTCCTAAAGTACCTGTCAACCCAATACCTCCGCCAAATCCTGCACTAAGCTCTAACTGGTCACTTGATTTTTCTTCTACCGTCCAGTTAATATCTACTGTTCCATCAATTTCATTTGGAACTACACCTGGAATAATTTTTTCCTGGTTAAAAAAGTTTAACTGTGCAAGTTCACGGGTAGAACGTATAATGTCTGAACGGCTGAATTTTTCTCCAGGTATAGTTCTCAGCTCACGACGTATAACATGCTCTTTAGTTTTCTCATTCCCTGCTATACGAATATTTTTAAGAGTAGCCTGCGGCCCTTCTCTAAGTCTTATTTCATGGTCAATAGTGTCATTATATACTGCTGTTTCAACCGCATCTGCCTGAAAAAATAAGTAACCATCATCCATATACAATCCGCTTATATCTCCACCTTCGGGAGACAATTGCTTTCCTAATTTCTTATTAAGTATATCAAGGTCATAAACATCTCCTTTTTGAATTCCCAGGATATTTGCTAAAACACTGTCAGAATATTTTGTATTTCCACGCCAGGTAATGTTTCCAAAATAATATTTATGGCCTTCATTAACTTTGATGTTTATATTAAGATTACCGTTACTATTATAATATTGTGTATCAGAAACTATTGCCGCATCACGATAACCGAGGGAGTTGTAATAACCCAGTATTTTTTCTTTATCCTCCTGGTACTTTTTTTCATTAAACTTGGCTGAAGAAAGCTTTAATCTTACATAAGGGTCAAGCAATTCCCTGGTTTTTGTAAAAGAAAGAAAACCATTATGGCGAAGATAATCTTTGAAAGTTAGGTGATTGCCCGATGATATAAAACCCGCAGTGTCAACAGGAGGATGAACAGTAAGCCTCATCATTTCCTTTGTACCTTTCAACTGCTTTTTAAGTCTCTGTTCTGGCACAGAATTACCAGTAAAATAAATATCACTAATCTTTACTTTGTTACCTTTTGTAACGAACAATGTCATTAAGATTGAGTTATCAACTTTAGGGTCTTTTGCCTCTTGTATTGTCGTTTTTACACCCCTATAACCTTTTTCAGCATAGTATTTTTCTATTGCTTCCGTTGCGGCTCTGCGATTATTTTCAGTAACTATACGGCCTCTTACCAAACCAACTTTTGGAGTAAGATCATCAGCCTGGCTTTTAGGAATCCCTTTAAATATAAATGAAGACAAACGGGGTCTTTCCGTTACAGCAATTTCAAGGGATATATTAGAACCTTCTACTTTTGTTATATAAATTTCTGCATTACTAAAATAATTCTGCTTCCACAAATTGGTAATAGCCTTAGAAAAATTATCTCCTCCCGGTATCGATATTTCATCACCGATATTAATATTAGCAATAGAGATGAGTAAAGCGGCATCAAAATATTTATTTCCGGTAACGGCAACATTAGCTACTTTATAGCGATGCGGAGTTTTTTGATTAAATATATTTTCGAGATTAACATCTATTGAAGCGGGTTTGCTTGTATCTATTAAAGCGGTTCCACTTGTATCTATTGATGCAGGTCTGCCCGTAGTATCAGCAGGGTTAAGAGTTACCTGTGCTGAAGCGTTACTATAGAACCAGCAAGCACCTATTATTACTAAAAAGAGTTTGTAAACTTTACACATCAATGCTGATTTGGTTGTTTTTTAAGCCGGGCTGTATGCAGCTAACAGAAGAGGCATCTTCAATCCGGGGCAAATTAGCTGGAATATTTAAAAGTGTTTGTTAAATAGTATTCACTAAAGGGTGAAGTGTAAGATTTTACCATACTATTTCAGCGCTTCCTGTAGTTGTTCGCTTATTTTACCAAACCTTCTTTCTCTTGACTGAAAATCAAGAATAGCTTCATAGAGATTATGTTTTCTGAAATCAGGCCAGCGGGTATTGGTAAAATATAATTCGGCGTAAGCCAGTTGATATAATAAAAAATTACTGATCCTGTATTCTCCGCTGGTACGGATCATTAACTCAGGATCAGGAAAATCACTGGTACATAGATATTTTTCAAGTGTTTTATGTGTTATTTTTTGGGGATCTATTTCTCCTGCCTGTACATCAATGGCAATATTTTTAACTGCATTTACCAGTTCCCACCTGCTGCTGTAGCTAAGAGCCATCACAAGATTTAAGCCCATGTTATGGCTCGTCATTTCTCTTGCTTCCTGCAGTTCATCAAAAGCATACTTAGGCAACATATTCATATCGCCAATTACATGCAGCTTGATATTATTTTTATTAAGTGTATCAACTTCTCTTCGCACCGTATCTACTAATAATTCCATTAAACCATTTACCTCGATTTCAGGCCTGTCCCAGTTTTCTGTGCTGAAAGCATATAGAGTAAGGTATCCAATTCCCAACTCCGCACAGCCTTCCACAATATTTCTTACACTTTCAACACCATGAAAATGGCCGAAAAGTCTGTCTTCTCCCTTTTCTTTTGCCCAACGTCCGTTTCCATCCATTATTATTGCAATATGGTTAGGCAATCGGGAAAGGTCAATTTTTTCTTTCAAATCCTGCATGTTGAAAACCTCTCATTAAAGGGGCAAAGGTAGGAAAACGAATTGTTTAAGTGGAAAAGATTTATAATGTAAACCCAATGCCTTTAACCTGAGAAAATTCAAACCTTACTTAATATCCAGTGAACAACGTTCAATACTCAATATTTGTATTAACTCTACAGCTTATTGTTCCTTTTGGCGATAATGATACTTTTTGCGACGGATTGCAATTAGTTCTTTTTTCTGTATAACCACTACTAATAACAGTGACGTAAAATTTCCAACGCTACTTTATGTGATATATTAATATGCAACACCACTCCTAATATACCGTTACCTATTAAGGTTTGGGACAACGGTAAGAAGAAATATTAAAAGAAACACCTATCTGTGCAATCACATAAGCATCTTTCTGAATACTGTTTCCACGCTGGCGGTTTTTGATACCGATAGGTTCACCAAATTCATAACTGCGGTCCGACAAGAGCATTGCAGGAGATGGTGTTCCGTCAGGCAAAGGCAGAAATGCATCAGGAGTATAAGTGGTGCTTACATCATCTATATAGTCAGCATTGGTGAAGCGATATCCGACTTCAGCAAAAACATTTATATTTTCCTTTACATTATATTTAAATCCTACTGCTACGGGCAAGCAAAGCGACATAGATCCGTAGGGTTTACGATCAGGATAGAGCGGGCTCCCCTGTCCCTCAGTACCCAGAGTGCGTAAAAAATATTTTTTATTACCAAGATAAGCGAAAGGGTCATAAGAAAAAACGCCAACTCCTAAAGAGACATAAGGCGTGTAGGTAAAACCTGAAACGCCAGGATAAAATTTAAAAAAATTAAAATCGCCGCTAACTGAGAACTCCCAGATGTTTGTATTGAAGCTTAAGTTTCTGCGTTGCTGAACCGGATTGTCGCTATATTTATCGGAATAACCTAAGCGGGCATAATTGCCGGCCAGTTTTATACCTATATAATTACCAAATTGTTTACGAAAAAAAATGCCTGCACTTATTTTAGGACGGTTGAAAGCCGCACGGTTATTAATATCGCCAAAGTAGTGTGCTCCTCCTATTGCAATGCCAAATTCACCTTCCTGAACATAACTGTTCATATCCTGAGCCTGGCTGTTAATACATATAACAGCGGCAAAGATTACAATTGCTATTTTTTTCATATAAATTATTGAAGGGTGAATTTTAATTACACAAAAAAATCGTTTTTATTTTAAATTAACTATTAATTTCTTTTGTCGTAGCCCCAAGTTAACTTTTCTCTAAGAGTTGTAAGAAAACTGTTTTCATTTAATACAACAAATAAAATTTCAAACTCTTCTTTTTTTACAGCAAGCTGTATGTCATTTTCAACAATTTCTCTCCTTGAATCCATAGTGCAAATAAACTCATCTGTGCGCCCCTCTACTTCGAAACTGATAATATTACTATCGGGTATAACGATCGGGCGAACATTTAAATTGTGTGGAGCGACCGGGGTTATAACAAAACTGGCGCTGTCAGGAAAAAGAATAGGCCCGTTACAACTCATATTGTAACCGGTAGAACCGGTTGGTGTTGATACAATTAAACCATCGGCCCAATAACTGTTTAAAAATTCACCATTTAAATATGTGTGAATTTTTATCATAGAAGAAAAATCACGCTTGTGAATTGCAAATTCATTTAGTGCAAAAGGCGCATCTCCAAATACTGGTTTGCTTGCATCAAGGTGTAAAAGGGTTCGCTTCTCTGTTACATATCTGCCGTTAGCCAATGCTTCTACTGCTGTTGTGAGCTCATCTTTGCTTATACTTGCTAAAAAACCAAGACGGCCAAAGTTAATACCCATAATGGGTATTTTTTTGTTACGAACAAGTGTGGCGGTGTCAAGCATAGTACCATCACCACCAAGGCTTATGATGCAATCTATACTGGAGTTAAGATCGTGATGGCGTGAGAAAACAGAAAAATCCCTGGGAAGCATATTTACCGCAGAATCAGGTCCTGTAAGAGATTTATGCAGGCAGGCTTTTATATGAAAACGTCTTAGCTCCTCAAGAAGGGTAAGCAACAAAACTTCCTGGTCGGAGTCAAGCCCGCGGCTGTATATAGCTACTTTCATTAATGAATTAGTGTGCAATTATTTTAAAATTACAGAATAAAATACGACAGGAATAAAAAGGAAACATTAATTTTTTGGATCAGATAATAGACAAACGAAAGAATGTTTAATCAAAGATATAAGAGTGCGACGCAAAAAAAGATTAATAGCAATTGTTGCTGGCTCAATAAAACAAATATAATAAGTAAAACTTAAAAATCGGTTTGGGTATGTATAAAGAATCCTTTATCACCTAATTGATTAAAGCTGTACTCGAGCTTAATTACTATATCATAAAAGGTTACTATATCCGCACCTGCTCCCCATGTACGAAGTAATTTATTGTTTAGGATGCTATTACCATAATTAGGCGTATAAGAATAGCCAAGATCACCATAAGCCTTTAGGAAAACACGGAAAGGAATTTTATCATGGGTTTTGCTTCTTATAATATTCCTGACATTTAATGATAAGACTTCATTTTTTACGGTTGCCCTTGCCACTCCGCCCGCAACACCTTCTATAACGTAATATTCCAATCCCCGCATGTAAAGATCAGTTGATCCCATCAGGTTATTTGATATGTATGGTTGGTTAAAAGGAAAACGCAGGAGTCCTGCTGACTGTAATTGAATAAATGAAGCAGGTGAAAATTTAATGTTGTAATTACCTCTGCCGCTTATTTGCCAGAAGTTAGAGCTTCTTCCGAATCTTTTATAAATACTTGCATCACCTGAAAAGCCCTTGAGGGGATAGGGTATATAATCAACATTGGTGTAGGATAAGCTGTAACTTAGATCGGCATATCTTACCCTGGTGGCTGACGAACCAAAATAGTGAGGGTTTAATTTTATCACCGAATCATCAATACCAATATTGGCATAAGAGGCTTTAATAGTATGTCTTGTTTTTATAGCAGGCCTGTATGTATAAGCAAAATCAATGTAATTCTGGTTAATTATAAAACGATCATCATGTTTAAAAAAACCTATTTTGTTTGGCTTGATCGAATCCATACCATAATTTAATTCCCTGTTACGCTTCATTCCAAACCCTATGTTTATTCCATGCTTAAGTTTATTATCAATATTTGGATTATCATAACGCAGTGAAAATTGCTGGGTAAACCCTGAAATAAACCATAGATTCACGTTATCCTTTCTGCCCGTGAAGTTGTTTTGCATAAACTTAAGACCGTACTCTACCCTATCTAAACTATGGTTCTCCTCTACCCACCATGTATTAAAATTGCGGCTGACAATTCTAAAATAAGGAATAGGGAATAAATACCATCTTTCTTTCACAGTTATGTCAACAAAAACATGATTACTGTCAAGATTAACCGGCTTTACATCAACATCTACGAACAGTGTTGTGTTCATTAATTGCTGCTTGCATAAATTAAGTTTTGATTTAAAATCAGTACGTAATATATATTCTCCCTTTCTAAAGGGAATTTCTCTTTCAATTATATAAAGTTTGGTTTTCTTAAAACCGGCAACTATAATATGTGATATTACAACCAATGTATTGAGAGAATCAGCCGGAGCAGTTACTACGGCAACAGGAGAAGGTGGTGCTTTTTCAATTAATTGCGCATGGCTGGTTATCACTACAAGATTAAAAACCGGTAAAAGAAACAGTATCCTGCATAAATTTTGCATTACAAGGCAACCAATGTTTTTTAATATTTTAAATGTAAAAATTCAGGTATTAATAAAATCAGACAGGGATGATATTAACAAATTGAATTTTATTTCAGGAAATTTATATAGAAGTTAGATTTTCAAATAAGACATCAAATGATCATAATTATACCTCAGTTCATTTTCATACTGTTCTTCACCGATAAAATATCTGACAATGTACTCGTAACGCTGAAAAGTTGAAAGAATATCAGATACTTCCAACTTATTTATTTTAATAGTTACGATTAAAAGGCCGGTTTCGGTTTCGAAAAAAGTATTAAATTGAGTAATGTAAGCATCATTGGTTTCTACCAGGCGGCTTATTTCACCAAAGGAATAACTTTTACGCTCCATCTCAAGTACAATTACTGCCCCGGGTTCTTCGGCGCCTGTAAATTTTGCTGAAGCTTTTAATAATTCAATGGATGGAATAGCACCCACCCACTCCCGTTCTTTATTAGTTACAGGCACTAAAGAGAGACTGTTTTCGGAAGCCAATTTCAATACAGAAAGAAAATGTTCATCTGTCTTTACAGATTTTTGCAGCATGCGATTCATCAGTTCTTTTATAAAAGTACTATCGTCTGCATCAAGGAAATCATCTTTACTGATAAGGCCAATGTACTTGTTATGATCTACCACTGCTATATGAAGGATATCGAAATCTTCCATCAACTGCAGTGCAAGAGAAATTTTATCATCCGGATCTACTGTAGGATAGTGATTTGTTATTAATTGGTTTGCTAACATTCAAAAGGCCCTCTGTTTTTCTATAAAGAGCAAACTCTAAGCCAATATAGCTGCATGCTGTTTGTTTTTACTTAGAAACTGCTCAAGTATAACGTTAAATTCTGATGGTACCTCCATCATCGGTGCGTGTCCGCACTTATCTATAAAATGTACCTCACTGTTAGGTATTAATTTATTAAATTCTTTTGCAACAAACGGCGGAGTTATAGTATCATTGTTTCCCCAAATGAGACAAGTTGGTTGTTTTATGAGATTTAGTTCTTTGCCGAGGTTATTACGAATAGCGCTTTTAGCTAAAGCAATAATTTTAATAACTTTTATCCTGTTATTAGTTATCTCAAACACTTCATTTACCAGTTCATCTGTTGCCATAGCAGGATCGTAAAAAGTAAGTTCTGATTTTTTACGGATGTACTCCTTATTGCCACGTTTAGGATAACTGTCGCCCATACCGCTTTCAAAAAGACCGGAACTGCCGGTAAGAGTGAGTGTTTTAATTCTTTCAGGATGTTTTAATATATAGACGAGGCCTACATGACCTCCTAAAGAATTTCCTAACAGGTGAACATTGTTATAACCACGAGCTTCTATAAACCTGTGAACAAATTTCGCCAATCCTCCTACACTTGTATGAAAGATGTCTAATTCAAAAAGCGGGAGCATTGGAACGACAACTTTATAACTCTGGCTAAAATAATTTATGAGATCTTTAAAATTACTTAATGCACCAAACAAGCCATGAAGCAGGACTAACGGCTCTCCCGCTCCGATTTCTATAAACTTAAATTTATCCTGATGTTTTATTTCGTACTTCATCTGCAGTTATAATGTATGAGCAAAACAATCTTATTTCTACAAATAAACACAAATAATACGAAAGAAAGATTTGGTTAATGCAAACATAATCAAACAAATTTTTAGATCATACAACAAAATAGTTTAAAAGCAGTAAGATAAACAGCAGTTGTACTATTACACTTTCCTGGATACACCCTCAAAAAAACGGCTGAGATCAGAAAACATGTGACTGAAAAAAGGCAAAACTCTTCCCACAAGACTCATTACTTTAGGTCCGAATGGCTCTATATAAGAATATGTTTTTGAAGCAGCCTGAGCTTCAGGAGTAATCAAATGTATGCGGGTTGCATAAAACAAGATGACGCTAAAAACCATAAGATATATAACAGCATATAAGATAATGCCCGCTAATGTGTCAATCCATCCCAGGAAAACAATGCTTGCTGCTTTTTTTACAAGTGCAGCGCCCCATCTTATTAAAAGGACAACACAGACAAAAACTATCAGGAAAGAAAGAAAAGGTAACCAATAGCCATCAAGATACATTTTATCGTGTAAATGTTTTGCAACAGTCGCCGATAATTTAAGCGCTGCTGCCAGCCCTATTATAAAAGCAAGCAGTGAAAAAACCGCAACGATAAATCCCCTGCTTATTCCTTTAAAAATGGCAAGAATCATTAGAATTAAAAAAATAACATCAATAACCATATTTGAAAAAATCTAAAATATGATGAAAAGGCTGCCAATGCATTTTATAACGTAACAATAATTCTATAAAATATATTTTTCCTGACAAGCACACAAAGAAAAACACGCAAGGTGACGCAAAAGAGAGGACTTAGCCTGCTTTACAAAATCTTAGCGCTTTTTTGCAATTAAGCAGTGATATACTATTTAGAAAGCTGTTCTTTCACAGCAGCAGAGATTGCTTTTCCATCTGCCTTTCCTGCTAATTGTTTTGTTGCTGCAGCCATCACCTTTCCCATATCTGCAGGAGATGATGCTCCTAACTGAGAAATGATTGCAGATAGTTGGTTTTTCAATTCTTCTGCTGTCATTTGTTTAGGCAGAAACTTTTCTATAATGTTTATTTCTTCCTGTTCTTTCTGCGCCAGATCTTCACGATTTTGATTTTTAAAAATTTCAAAGCTGTCACGGCGTTGCTTTACCAGTTTTTGTAAAAGTCTGGTTTCATCTTCTTCCTTAAGTTCTCCCCGGGCGCCTTCAGATGTTTTTGCAATAATTATTGCCGCTTTAATAGCTCTTAATCCCCTTAAGGCTGCTTCATTTTTAGCTTTCATGGCATCTTTCATCTCTGCCATTACATTTTGTTCGAGACCCATATATTTTGTTTTAATGTTTTTAAGTTAATTAATAATGCTATGAACCTCAGGCTGCAAGCTTCTGGCTATAAGCTTCAAGCTTTTTACCAATAATTTATTTAACATTGCCACCTAATGCCCCAATGACTTATTGCCTTAATGACCTAATGACTTAATGACCTAATGACTTCTTTCTCACACAAGTTTATTTGTCTCAAGTTGCTTTTCTCTGAATTTACTATAAAAATCTTTTGCAAAGTTTTTCATATCCTGCGCTAAATCCCCGTATTGGGTAGCACGCCCGTACGTATCTGCCATTGTCATTATAGTCTGATAAAAAAAGTCAGACATTTCATCTACCATCATATCTTTTGTCCAAAGATCAATGCGAAGAGCAGATTTGTCAGCTCCATCCCAAAAAGAGATCATCATTGCTTTTGCCTTCTGAGCCGTATCAGCAGTACTGTCGGAAGCTCGCCATGAGATTTGTTGCGGCACTTTTTCAGGATCTAACTGTACATCAATAGTTATTGTGCTGTTATTCATTGATAAATAAATTAATAAGCTGAGAGAATATAAAATGAATAAGTTATTTATATTAAAGTCACAAAAGTACGGGAGATTATTCGGATACAGCCTCTTGAATAAGCTGCCAGGTAAGAGAAGATGTTTTATCCCAGCTATAGGCTTTTACCCGCTCCCTGCCATTTGATATAAGTTTATTTCGAAGCTGTTCATCTTTAAAAATGCGTTTCATTTCCTCTGCAATCTCCTGCGGGTTTTCAGGGTTTGCATACAGCGCCGCATCACCTGCTATTTCTACCATGCTGGTGTGAGACGATGTTATTACCGGAACTTCACATTGCATTGCTTCTAAAACAGCCACTCCAAATCCTTCATAAAAAGAGGGAAAAATCATCGCATAAGCTCCGCCGGTTACGTGTGCCAACTCATGTTTAGAAAGATTCTCAGCAAAAAGTAATTCGTTTTTGTACTTATATGAATTTAATTTGTCTGTCTGCTCTTTATATTCACCTGCATGTATTATTACGACCAGCTTCATATTTGTCTTCTGCCACTTTTTAAAAATTGAAAATGCTTTTAATAAATTAATCAGGTTCTTTGCAGGATTAAGACCACCTGTAAAAACAAAGTATTCACAACCCCGGGCATACTGCTCTTTTACTTTCTCCCTTTCTTCCCAATGCAAAGGTTTAAAAGAACTATCAGCAGCACTGCCAATTACTGTAATTTTTTTTGGAGGAATGTTATATGAACTAATAATTTCTTCTTTTATAAAATTAGAAAGTGCAGCAATTACCTTAGCCTTTTTCAGAAACCTGCGCGTAAAGTTTCTATAAAAAGATAAGCTGTCTTTAGAAAAAAAAACAGCATTATGAAGAAATGCAAGATCATGTACAAAAAGCACCTGTGGTATTAAAGTTGTTAAACTGCACAAGCCAGAGGTACAAATAAAAACATCTGTCTTATACTTCTTTAAGGCTAAAGGAACTTTTATATCATACCACCATTTATACAATAAAACATTTGTTGGCTTAGGAGTTATGACAACAGATGTAACGTTTTCAGGTAAATTGATCAAAGGGTCAATAGGAGTATCAGACAAAAATATAAAGTGGTGTACTGCATACAGTTTTGCAAGCCTCAACATTACTTCTTTTGTAAAAATTTTATATTCGCTTATTGTATCTGCCTGCAAAAATCTCGCGTCAACTGCTATTCGCATACGAGGACAAAGGTATGAATGATTATAAATTGTTGTTTAATTTAAAAACAGTTGTTCAGCGGCTCTTTATCAGATTTTACTATATCTAACTTACTCCTTTAGCAGAAAATGAGAAGGAACACAACAGTATTTATTACTATTTATTACTTTTCTTTTAATATAGAAGTATAAACAAAGAAAAGATGAGAAGTGACATTAAAAACATTCACAAGATTAATCCTTTCTTACGTTCTGAATGTGTTCCATACTTTTTGTGCAACTATTTTAGCACCGCCTGCTGACAGCTGGGCTGCAAACGACAACGTCGGCAAAGTGGTTTTGGAAGAAAAGACATTCCCAGTATAAATTTATCACAAACAGCAGTTACTGTTTTGAATAATACAGTAACTATATTACAAAATAAAATTACATTTGAAGTAGTCCGAACATAACTGATAGCTACAGAAAAAATTAAAAAAGTTATTAATTTATTAATAAAAATAGGCTTTATAGGAGGCATATTTTCATCTACATTTAGTTTTTTTTGGAACATTCAAATACACAAATTATTTGATCCAAAAGGAGATTTGGTATATGAGCAGCCAACTATTTCGTATTATAAAGAAAATTCAAATAAATTCTCTGTAGTTAATATCAATGTAACTAATATAGGTAATACGTATGTTGAAAGTATTTCGTTTTCCGTAAGCTTAAAAGGTCATAACAAAAATTTAAAATGTTCTTATGACCAAAGCTCTCTTTTAATTAAAGTCCTTAACGAAGTTGATACAATAAAGAATAATATTTATACTATTGCGTTCCTAAATAGAGCCGAAAATATTCGATTCAACACTGTAGTATCCGGGTATATCAATACTGATCAATTGATAATTGAATTAAGAGGAAAGGGTTATATCGGTCATAAATTGTTAGATAAAAAAGTAGACGCCCTTAAAAGATTTTACGCCTCCTTTCTAAGTTTTGTAATAATCATCATGATAGTACTAATGTATGGTATTTTCGTGAAATTTCAACAACTGAAAAGGTTAAATGGAAAAGTAAAAAATTGGGAAGACGAAAATATAAAAGAAGTGTAAAAATTATTATATCAAGTTGTACCTATCCAGAAATCCTCTGCCCCTGTCGGTGTCCTTAGAAGTACCGCCGTTGCAGGGGTGTATCCCTGCACCTATACCAGGTTCCATGCTGTAAATAGTGTAATCCCTAAATAATCAAAAGAAAACTTTTTACTTTACTTTAATTTGCATGTCTAAAGTAACTTTCAATTACTATCCACAAATTTTCTATTTCAGAATTGATTATTGAACTATGAGCTAACATGCTTTACAATAACACCATCAACACACTGAATTACTTTAATTAAAGTTCTTTATTGGCGTAATCCGAAGGATCATGTCAGGTTTGTTTAACAGAACATAAAGGGCACCATCAGGGCTTGTTTTAATATCTCTGACCCGGCCAAATCCTTTCATAATAATCTCCTGTTTAATTACTTTATCATTTACAATAACAAGTCTTCGCAATTCTTCAAACGCAAGAGCCCCTATCAACAGATTATTTTTCCATTTCGAAAAAAGCGGACTGGTGCAAAACTCTGCGGGGCATACTGCAATTGATGGTGTCCATTGCACAACGGGTTGCTCCATACCTTTTTGTCGTGTTTTTTCTGAAACAATCTCCCCGCTATAATCTATCCCACATGTAATAACAGGCCAGCCATAATTCGCTCCCTTTTTTAATATGTTCAATTCGTCTCCGCCCCTGGGGCCATGCTCGGTTGCCCAGAGAGCCCCGGTAATGGGATGTTGGGTAATGCCTTGCACATTGCGGTTACCAAGAGTGAATATTGCAGGCAGTGCTCCGGGGGTGTTAACAAAAGGATTATCTTTTGGTATAGAACCGTCAGGATGAATGCGATAAACTTTTCCTATAGCACGACTTAGATTTTGAGAGTCCATTGCTTTGCCCATATCACCAATGGTGAAGTAAAGATAACCGGCCTTATCAAACAAAAACCTGCAACCCCAGCGATTACCTTCAACAACCATCAAAGAGTCTGGCACTTCAAATAACGTTTGTTCATCCGTCCATTCATGGTCTTTTATTTTACCGCGTATTATTTTTGTCATGGCGGGTGCATTTGTATCCTGGATATTTCCTCTTGTATGGCTGTAACTTAAATAAACCCATCCATTTTGCTGATACTTAGGATCCAAAGCAATGTCCATATAACCTCCTGTAGAAGTTTTTGTATGGGTAGCCGGAAGTCCACGAATAGGAACTGTATCAAGGTTACCATTAATCAGCCAGCGAAGCCTTCCATTTTTTTCAGAAATCAAAGCACGGTTTGCATTTACAAACTCAATACCCCAGGGAGTGGTAATATCATTTGTAACAAGCTTTTCAACCTTTAATATATAATTCCTGGTGACAATTTTCACAGGAATTGTATCTTTAGTTTTAGCAGGTTTATTTTGAGAATCAATAATAAAATCTGCCAAAGCTCTAATCTGGTTATCTTTTAAAACATTGCCCCAGCCTTTCATTTCAGTATTAGGAATCCCCAATTTTATAGTGCGGAATATGGCATTACGACCAGAGCCATGCAGCCAATTACTTTTAATTAACTTAGTTGCTGAGTTGCCTTCCATGTTTGCACCATGGCAACCTCCGCAATATGTTTTGTATATACTTTCTGCTTGCTGAGGGTACGCTGGTTTTACAATTATAAAAAAAAATACACACCAAACTAATACTTGTTTCATAAAGTGATTTTAAAAGTACTCTTGTTTATTATGGCATCGATTCCCGGCTTTCCGTATTGCCCGAACTTAGGCGTCCCCGCTTGCTCAACTCTCCGGCACGGATGACTTAAATAAAACATGATAATAGGACTTCCTCAGCTATATTAGCATTTATTCTCTTATTAATTCAAACTTTTTGTTAGAATTGCAGAAGTTGCACTTCTAACAGTCATTCCCGACAGCGAAGGTCACTTTATTTTAGTTTACATTCATTCGAAAGAAATATTACGTGCACTTCGTAAGGGATTTTTTATGTACTTAGCTGTTTAAATGTATTTAATCATGACTAAAAAAATTGCCTATATAACAGACATCCATTTAGATGAAAGTACTCCTGGAGACATCAGAGTTGATACAAGAGATAACTGGAAATCGATACTTAAAGATGTTGCTGCAAGAAGTGCAGATGAAATAATATTTGGAGGCGACATTGGTGAGACAGAAGCGTACTCATGGTTTTTTCAGTCATTTAAAAACTATACATCTAATCTGAAAATTACATTAGGTAATCACGATGTATTTTCAGAAGTTATTAAATATTATTCAGTTAATACTGACCGTGGAGGCAAGGAATTGTATTACAGTGACGAAGATGATTACTGCAAACACATCTTCCTTGATTCTTCCGCTTATGAAATAAGCGACAAACAATATAAATGGCTTGCCGGGGAAATTGATACACCAAAAAAAGTGATACTGTTTATCCATCATCCGGTTCTTACAACAGACTCTGCAGCAGATAAAGAATTCCCTTTGAATGGAAGAGAAGAAATAAAAGAAGTTTTACATAAGCATAAAAGTGAGGTATATATTTTTTGCGGGCATTATCATACAATTGATGAAAGAACAGATGGAAATATAAAACAATTTATCACTCCGGCGGCGTCTTT
>JAABUS010003994.1_pt1 | contig 22433 bp, 18 predicted proteins | sample 5560161 | NCBI WGS metagenome assembly JAABUS01 (sample SAMN10711885, study PRJNA513376) | rock metagenome | isolation source: Antarctica rocks | place: Antarctica: Victoria Land, Trio Nunatak nord | collected 2016-01-04
GCGTGAGACTGGCTCATTCCCTCGTCCTCGACCGCCCGCACGATGCGAAACCGGAGATCGTCACTGTATGCTCTGCTCATGTCCCTCAGTCTCGCACCGGCTCAGCAATTCCGCAAACCGCTCTAGTGGTACGGAGTATGCTTTGCATATGATGGCGAGGCATTTCTCGCTATATCGATCAAGGGGTGGCACGCCGTACGACCGCCCGCATCCTGCAATGAGGCAGGATAGAAAGCAGTGATGCTTGATGCCCGCAACAATCATTGATGTCTTCAGCGATCCCATCACCACGACGGATCTTGGGCGCGTCGAGGACGCGATCCGCGAGACGGTCGCGGTGAACTACCCAGTGATGACCGATCTCCTCAACGGGATCATCGCGGCGAAGGGCAAGATGCTCCGGCCCCGGATGCTGCTCACTGCCGCCCAACTCTTCAATTACGACCTCCCCCGCCTCGCCCCCGCCGCCGCAGGCCTCGAATTGCTGCACATCGCCAGCCTGATCCACGACGACACGGTGGACAAGGCGCTCTTCCGGCGCGGCGCGGCGACGCTCAACTCGGTGCTGCCGACGACAATCGTCGTGCTGCTCGGCGATTATCTCTTCGCGCAGTCGGCGGTGCTCGTCTCCAAGTCGCACGATCTCCGCGCGATGACGCTCTTCGCGGAGACGCTCGGCGACATCTGCAACGGCGAGTTAGACGAGATTTTCCAGACCCGCCAGTGGGATCAGACGCGCCAGCAGTACGACCGGCGCATCCACGGCAAAACGGCGGCGTTGTTCGCCACCGCCGCCGAGTTCGGTGGCATCCTCTCCGGCGCGCCGGAGGAGGCCGTGCAGGCGCTCCGCGCGTACGGCGCCGCGTTCGGCATGGGCTATCAGATCGTCGATGACGTGCTCGATCTGCGCGAGACCTCGGAGTCAATCGGCAAGCCCGCCGGTTCCGATTTGCGGCAGGGCACGCTGACGCTGCCGATGATGCTCTTCATGGAGCGATACGCGACGGCGGACGATCTCGCCCTGATTCGCAAGGTTGTCCTCGGCACCAAGACTGATGACGCGCAGATCGACGCGCTCGTGGGCCGCGTCCGCACCTCCGGCGCGCTGGACGACGCGATCGGCGAGGCGCAGGCGGCCATCGACAGCGCGAAGCGGCACCTCGACGCGCTTCCCGCGACCCAGCCGCGTGCCTATCTCGGCGCATTGGCGGACTTCGTCACGACCCGGCGGTCGTAACGCCGGATCAGCCAACTCCCCGCCCCCCTTCCCCACGGGGGAAGGGGGCGCGAGCGTGCGAAATAGCGGGGCACTAAAGGGAACGCCTCAGTATCGCGACGAGTCACCCCTTCCCGCCCCGAGAAGGGGCCGGGGGTTAGGATTCCCCAGCAGAGATCGCGTGCCATTACTGCGGTGACGGCAACCCGAGCGTTTCGGTGAAGTAGGCGCTGAAGCGGGCGGTGTCCACGGCCTGCGCGACGTTCGTGATGAACCCTCCCGTTTCGCGCGCCTTGTGCTGGCAGAGCGTCGCGCCCGCGCTGTACCGGCCACCCGTCTCGATCACCACCTGTTCCTGGGGCGACTCCACGAGCGTCGGGTCCGCCGCAACCGCCACGGCGAGCGGGTCGTGCAACTGGAATGTGTCGCGCCCCATCTGCGTGAACGTGCGCATCCCCGCGAGCCGGACGACTCCCGCGTTCGCCGCCTTCTCGCCCGCTAACCGCTCCCACTGCGCCCGCGTCAGCAGCGCTTTCGTTGTCACATCCAGCCCCACCCACGTCGCGTTGAACCCCGCCGCCAGCACCTGCGCCGCCGCTTCGGGATCGGCGAAGATGTTGAACTCGGCGGCGGCGGTCGTGTTGCCGGGGACGCGGAACGCGCCGCCCATGATGACGAGCCGCGTGATGAGGCGCGGCAACTCCGGCTCCAGCGCCACCGCGACCGCGAGGTTCGTCAGCGGGCCGACGAAGATGAATGTCAGATCGCCGGGCGACCGACGCGCCGCATCGATCAGGTACTGCGGCGCGCTCCGTGGCTCGACCGACCGCCCCGACTGCGGGAAGTCCGCGCCGCCGAGGCCGTCGTCGCCGTGGATATGCGCCGCATCGTGCAGCGGCCGGTCGAGCGGGCGGCTCATGCCCCGATAGACCGGGATGTGCGACGCGCCGATGTAGTCGAGCACGCGGAGCGTGTTCCGCGTCGTGTGCTCGAGCGCCACGTTCCCCGCCACCGTCGTCACCCCGATCAGGTCAACCGTCGGCGCGGCGACGGCGAGCGCAATCGCCATCGCGTCATCCACCCCGGTATCGACATCAAGAATCGCGCGAATCGGTTCCAGTCCCACACGTCCCTCCATCTCATCTACACGTACACTGAACGATTGAACCGCCAAGACGCCGAGAACACTGGAAGAAAATGTGAACACAGAGTACACGAAGCGCACGGAGGATACAGAGGAGGCGAAGAGAAAGAGGCTAGAACTGACGCAGTTCACCAGATAGCAGTGCCACTTGAGCCTGTAGCGCTAGTCAACACCCCAGGATGTGGCACAACTGCATACGTCCTACTATATTTTCCCTGTGCTCTCTGCGTCCTCCGTGCGCTCTGTGTTAAATTCCCCTTCATCTCTTGTCGTCCTGAGCGGCTCAGTCAATGCTCATTCACCATCACCCGGAGTGCCAACGGCAACTGCGGCCTCCCATAACGCGACGGGCGGTGTCTTCTCCATCGGTGACGCGGTGAGCACATCGAGGAAGTACGGCCCACCATCGGCGAACGCGGTCTGCAGGGCACGTCCGAGGTCCGCAGGGTCCGCGACGCGCGTGCTCTTCAGGCCAAAGCCGCGCGCGATGGCGCTGTAGTCCGTCTCCGTCGAGAAATCGACCGAGTAATAGCGCTGGCCATGATAGAGGTGCTGCAACTCCTTGATCCAGCCGAACGACCCATTGTTGCAGAGGATGACGACGACCGGCAGGTTCAGGCGGCTGATCGTCTCGAGATCGCCGCACGACATGCCGAACGAGCCGTCGCCCGTCATCGCCACGACACGCTGACCGGCCCGCGCCGCCATCGCCGCCCCGATGACGCCACCGATCGCGTAGCCGAGGCCACCGTGCGCTCGCGGGATCGCGAAGCCGCGCCCCGCGACCTGCATTTGGAATTGCGCCGCGAGGTACGGCGTCGGCGTGCCGGGGTCCGCGACGATCAGCGGGTCGCCGGAGAGCAGGTCGCGCAGGTGCCGGATGAGGCGCGCGGGGTGGATTGGCCGCACATCGCTTTGCGCGTCGGCGTCCACCCGTTCCCACCACGCAGCCGCCTCCTGAGCGAGTGCGGCGATGCGCGGTGCATTGCGGGCGCCGATACGTGTGGGATCGCCGATCGCGTCGAGCAGGTCATCGAGCGCAAGGCGGGCATCGCCTACGAGCGCGACAGCGGCGCGGTAGTTGTTCCCGACTTCCCACGGCTCTACATCGAGGTGAATCACCGTCGGGCCACCCGCCTCCGAGCGGGCGGGCAGGCTCCAGTTCAGCGTCGTGACGCTGTCCGTGCGCGTGCCGATGAAGAAGGCGACATCCGCGTCCATCAGCGCGCGCCGCGTGTAGTCACGCCCGCCGTTCCCACCGACGACGCCGAGGCTGACCGCGCTCGTCTCCGCGATGCTCCCTTTGCCATTGATGCTCGTCGCGACGGGGATGTTCAGCGTCTCCGCGAACCGCGTCAGGGCGTCCCATGCGCGGGAGCCGTGCACGCCGCCACCCGCGACGATGATCGGTCGGTCCGCCGCCTCGATCAGCCGCGCCGCGCGCTCGATGGCGGCGGGGTCTGGGCGCACGGGCGCGGCGGGTGCGCTCCCCCAGAGCGGGTCCGTATGCACCGACGCCGCGCCGATGTCGCCCGCGAGCACATCCGCCGGGAGCGCGAGGTGCGTCGCGCCGGGCCGACCGCTGGTGGCGAGTCGGAGCGCGCGTCGCAGGGCGTCCGGCAGCCCCTCGCTCGTCTTCACCTTCGTCGTCCACTTCGTGACCGCCGTGAAGAGCGTCACCTGATCGAGTTCCGTCAGGACGCCGCGCCCCTCCTCGGAAACCGGCGTGTCCGTCGTCAGACAGAGCAGCGGCACGGCGGAACCGTGCGCCTCTGCCACGCCGGGGATGATGTACGTCGCGCCGCCGCCGGACGGTCCCTCCGTCACGCCGATGCGGTTCGTGAACCGCGCGTAGGCGTCCGCCGCGAACGATGCCGACCGCTCGTCGCGGAACATGATGTGACGGATCGCGTCGGCGCGATGGTAGAGCGCGTCGTAGAAACTCATGCTCGTGTCGCCGGGCAAGCCAAACATGTGCGTCACGCCGGTATCAATCAGCATCTGCACCAGCGCTTCCGATGCGTTCATCCCCGCTCCCTTCCCGTGCTTTCACCGTCCTCTCCGGCGCATTCTAGCATGGGGGCAGCCGGTAGTCGGCAGTGTGATATACTGCCGCGCACGGGGTGCATCGTACGTACAGTTTGCATAACGTAGGGACGTTGAGGGGTAGTGTGAAGCAGGAACAAGGGCAGCATTTCTCTTTGTCGCGGATGCGGCGTCTCATCGCCGGGTTGCTGTGCATCGTCCTCATCACGAGTGTCGCGCTACTGCCGGTGGTCGCCGCCACGAGCGACCCATTCACGATCAAGCCCGTCATGACCGCCACGCCGACCGCCGATCAGACCGACCCGGTGATGGCGGGGACGGAGATCGCGTGGGCGGACCGCCGGACGGGCATCTTCGATGTGGTGACGTACGACACGGACGAGGGGCAGGAGCAGCGGCTCGCGCTCGCCGTCCCGCTTACCACACCGGGGACCGAGCGCAACCAGCCCGCCATCGACGGGCAGACGCTCGTCTGGGTCAACACCCCACCACCCGACGTTTCACCCATCAGCACGCCAACCGCCGCTGCGGCGCAGCCGCAGACGCAGACGATTGGCGCGTACGACCTCACGCGGCGGAAGATCATCCCCCTGACCAATATCGGCGCGGGCCGGAAGCGACGCCCGGTTGTCAGCGGAAATGTGATCGTCTACGGCGACAAGCGCGGCGGCGACTGGGATTTGTACGGGTATGATTTCACGACGAACTCCGAGTTCCCCGTCGCGGTCGGTGGCGGCGCCCACGGCTACGCCGCGACCAACGGCGGCACAGTCGTCTATGAAGTCTTCCGCGACGGCAACTGGGACGTGATGGCGTACACCCTGCGGGACCGGAAGACGTTCGCCGTTGCCGCCGGACCCGGCGACCAGAATTACCCGCAGGTTTCCGGCAACACCGTGGTCTACCTCGACCAGGGAATGACGGGAGGCACGCCCTCGCTCAAGATGTACGACATCGAGACGAAGCAGACGAAGACGATTGCGAAGGATCATCGTGTGGCCCGCCCATCCATCAGCGGCGACTTCATCGTGTGGGAGGATTGGCGCAATGGCGCGCCGAACATCTTCGCCTACGATATGAAGAAGAATGTGGAATATACGCTCACCCGGAGCGGTGATGCCCGCGTGCCCTTCGTCGCCAGCCAGTTCATCGGCTGGCTTAAGAGCGACGCCTTCAGCGCGCGCGTCACCGCCGTCAAATTGGTGACGAAACTCCCGTCGGACCGGCTCGAACCGCCCACCGCACCCGAACCGGATGTCCGCTACTATCAGGAAACCGGGCACTTCCTCAAATTGGGGTTCAAGGACTTCTGGCAGACGCACGGTGGCCTCGCGTACTTCGGCTATCCGGTCTCCGAGGAGTTTTCCGACACCGCGAGCGATGGGCAGGCGGTGACCGTCCAATACTTCGAGCGTTCCAAGCTCGAATACGTCAAGGCGACGGGCGCGACACGCATCGGCCTCGTCGGCACCGAACTGACCCGCGACCGGAGGTTCGACCCGATTCTTCCATTCCCGGACACACCGGACCGGCGGTATCTGAAGGAGACCGGGCATTCGCTGGCGACGGGCTTCAAGAAATACTGGGACGACAACGGCAATGTCGGCACTTTCGGCTTCCCGATCTCCGAGGAACTGACGGAGAATGGGCTGGTTGTGCAGTACTTCGAGCGCGGGCGACTGGAATACCATCCGGAACTGCCGGAAGGCAAGCGGATCACGCTCGGTCGCCTCGGTGAGGAGTTGCTCGAGGCGCGCGGCTGGATCAAGCCACCACCGCCGGACACGACGCAGTTCCCCGAACGCTAGGGCGTGACCTTAGCTTGATACGGTAGACGGGAGGGTCGGGGCTGAGGGCGAGGGGGCAGCCGATGTCTACGGCGTGGTCTATCACGCGGGGCAATGATAGGCGGTGTGCCGGTGCTATGTGCGGTGGACATCGCGCGAAACCGCGCGGCGGACCCTGCGCCGACTCTCGGGGATCGTTTGTGAGCGATGGCCGATGACGCCGCTTGACTGCTGCCGCCAGTTGCTGGCAGAAATCAGCGCCGAGGTTGCCGCAACGCTGCCGCCGGGTCGCGCGCGGGCACTGCTCGCGTTGGTGCGCGCCGGGGATACGATGGCACTCGTCGGCGATCCCGCGCAGGCCGCGCGACCGGGTTGGAATCTGGCCCTGCGGCTCTGCCTGGAACGGCAAGCCGACGAGGACGGCGACAGTTCCGCCGACCATACGATGCCCGCCGCCTGGGCCGAGCGATTCCTCGCCGACTGCGACCAGTTGACGCTCGCCAGCCTGGCGTTGGCGCAGTGCGCGTCGGGCCATCTGCAACTTCAGCAGCGCGCTCCCCGCACCTTCGTCGCCTGGGCGACGAGTCGGCGCCTCTCAACCGAGCAGCGCGAGCGGGCCGACTTCGAGTGGTGGTCGGCGCACATGGCACGCCGGGTCGCTCCTCGCCTGGCGAGCCTCCTCGTTGAACGGCACCGGATGGGTGCACTCCTCAGCCAGGAAGGCGCCCTAACCCCCGAATCGGCGGGCTATGTCGCGAGCGACCCAGCCGTCGAACGCTACTATCGCCAGCTCGGCCAGGCCCACGTCACCCGCTTCTCCTGTCAGCACAGCTACCCGGCCGACGCGGCGATCGGCGGCGCGACCTTCGGCCGGTACACCGATATCCTGGCGCTGCTGATCGGCTGGATGTACCGCGAGCGCGACCATCGCACGCCCGACGGCGATCACACGCCCACACCCCGGGACGAACGGGCGATGATCGCGGCGCTGGCCGAGGCGCTCGACGCCGACCCGGCGGCGATCGGGCGTGCCCTCCAGCCCTTTATCCTCGATCGCGACAACGCCGCCTATCACAGCGCCCTTCCGGGCCGCGCCGCGCCGCCGCTGATCCGCCTCGATGGGGGTCGGGTGATCTGGTCGGCGCGCGGGCTGCTGGGCGAGCCCCTGATCTTCCTCGCGCGAGAACTGCGCCGCCGCCACGCGCAGGAGTATCACAACAGCGCCCACCTGCGCGAGGGGGTCTTCCGACAGGATCTCTACCGCCTCTTCGGCGACAGGCGCTTCGTTCTGAGCGCGGGCCGGGTCGAGCTGAAGCGGAGCGGCGAGGCACGCACCGACCTCGACGCCCTCGTCTTCGACCGCAGGACCGGCACGCTCGGCGTCTTCGAGTTGAAGGCGCAAGACCCCTTCGCGCGCTCGGTTGAGGAGCGGCAGCGGCAGCGCGACAACTTCTTCCATGCCAACCGCCAGGTCTCGGCGATCCTGGAGTGGGTGCAGCGCCACGGCCCCGACGACCTGCTGGTTCGCTTCGACGAGCGTGCCGCGAAGCGGTTCCACGTGCAGAAGGTCCACGTCTTCGTGCTCGGGCGTTACCTGGCCCACTTCACCGGTGGCCCCGAGCCGGACCGTCGCGCCGCCTGGGGAAGTTGGCCGCAGGTGCTCCAAGTGGTCGGCGTCGGGAATGGACCCTTCGGCCCCGACAATCGCAACCCGCTCGGCGCGCTCTTCGCCCGGCTGCGCGATGCGACGCCCCCCAGCGCGCCAGCCAGCGCCGACCGCCAAGAGATCGTGGTCGGTGACCTGCGCCTGCGGGTCTTTCCCTCTTTCGTCGAAATGCGTTCAGAGGAAGAGCGCCCGGCGTAGCCGACTGGCGGCTGCGAGCGTCTCTCGCCAAGGCGTTTCCTCAGTTGGGGAAAGTGGGTGCATGGGCGCGCGGGAAGCCGCGTCCCCATGCGCCAAATCCCGCTGTTGCGCTGCTTGCAATCGCAAGGGTTATCTGGTATATTTGCGGACAACAACGCGACGAGTGAAAGAGAAGACGGCGAGCGATTCACCACGTCCGCGCAGTTCTCGCCTGACACACTCACAAAACTCCTCGCGGTTGCGTTAATACGGGCATGGGGATGCCCGGACTGCGGGATTGTGCATCGATGTGGGAAGCAGGAGAGGGGTTTGTCGTGGAATTCTCGGACCGCATCCTGGCATGTCGCGACTGTGGGAAACCATTCACCTGGACGGCCGGCGAGCAGACATTCTACGCGGAGAAGAGCCTCATGAACGAGCCGGCGCGCTGCCCGGAATGCCGCGCGGCGCGCAAAGCCCGCCTCGGCCTCGAACCGCCCCGGGTGATGCACACCATCGTCTGCGCGGAGTGCGGTCAGGAAACGACCGTCCCGTTTGTCCCGCGCAACGGCCGCCCGGTGCTCTGCTCCTCATGCTTCACGAAGGCAAAAGCGGCGGGGATGGACGTGCGCGCGGTCGCCCTCGCGGACTAGGGTCTTTCCATAAGCCACAGCCGAAACCCAAAGCCCAAAGAAGGATTTATTCAGGGTCGCCGTCGGGGATTCTACCCCCCTACTGCCCGGAGGGAAGCGGGCGCCATCCGGGCAGCGGGGAGAAGGGCCGGAGGTGAGGAAGAGCACCCGGCGCTAAATACCGACGGCGCATCCATCCGCGCGCGGCTCGCTGCCCGCGACGTAGACGCCGTTCCTGAGGCGGCGGATGATCTGCCCCTTGCCGAAACCGCCGCCCGCGTGCTGCACCGCGAGCATGTGACCACGCGCGGCGAGGCCGCTGAGGACGTGCTGCGGCGCAGACATCTCCACCGAGACCTGCGTATCCCTAATCCACTGCCAGCGGGGGGCGTCGAGGCTCGTCTGCGGGTTCATACCGTAATCGACCTGGTTGACGACCATCTGCACATGCCCTTGCGGCTGCATGTACCCACCCATCACGCCGAATGGCCCGACCGCCTCGCCGCCGCGTGTGAGGAACGAGGGGATGATCGTGTGGTACGGTCGCTTGCCGGGCGCGACGACATTGAGGTGGTTCGGGTCCAGCCGGAAGCCCGCGCCCCGGTTCTGAAGCGCGATACCCGTCCCCGGCACGACAATACCGCTGCCGAACCCCTGATAATTCGACTGGATCATCGAGATCATCATGCCGTCGCCATCGACCGCGCAGAGGTAGACCGTGCCGCCGCGCGGCGGCTGCCCCGCCTCCGGTAGCATCGCCTGCTCGCCGATCAAGCGGCGGCGCTGCGACGCATACTCCTTATCGAGGAGACCGGCCATCGGCACGTCGGCGTGCTCCATGTCCGCGACGTGGACGAGCGCGTCCGCGAAGCCAAGTTTCATCGCCTCGATCTGCAAGTGATAACTCTCGGCGGATTCGCGCGGGATCGCGCCCAGGTCGAACCCTTCGAGGATGTTCAGGGCGGAGAGCGCCGCGATCCCCTGCCCGTTCGGCGGGATCTCCCAGACCTCATGCCCGCGATACGAGACGCTGATCGGGTCCACCCAGGTGCTCGTGTGCGCGGCGAGGTCGTCGCAGGTGATATATCCGTTCGTCTCCGCCGCGAATGCCGCGATGCGCCGAGCCAGATCACCCTGATAGAACGACTCCGCGTTGCTCTCCGCAATCGACCGCAGCGTGCGCGCGTGATCGGGCAGGCGCCACATCTCGCCGACGCGCGGCGGCGTGCCGTCCTTCGTGAAGGTGGTGAACCACGGCTGGAACTCCGGCCCGTGATGGGTCGCGGCATACCGGCGCGCCGTGCCGCCCCATCCCTCGGCGGTGACGGGGGCAAGCGGGTAGCCGCCCTCAGCGTAGCGGATCGCGGGTTCGAAGAGCGACGCAAAGGGCAGTTTGCCGAACTTCGCATGCAGGTCGCGCCACGCCCCCGGCGCACCGGGAACCGTCACCGGCAGCCAGCCGTGCGACGGCACTACCGTGTGGCCGAGGCCCGCAAACAACTCCGGTGTGTGCGTCGCAGGCGCGCGGCCCGACGCATTCAGCCCGTGCAACGTCGCTCCATCCCAGACGAGCGCGAACGCATCGGAGCCAATGCCGTTCGAGGTCGGCTCGACGACGGTGAGGGTGATCGCGGTGGCGATGGCGGCATCGACCGCGTTGCCGCCCCGCTGGAGCATTTCGAGGCCCGCCTGCGCCGCCAGCGGCTCGCTCGTCGCGACGATCCCGCGCGACGCGATGACCGGCATCCGCCGCGACGGGTACGCATAACTCTCGGCGCGCAAATTTTCCGCTGAATCTCGCTGCATATCTCACTCCCAGCTGCGTATCGCACTCAGCACTGGCAGAGGTGGTGCCGAAGGAGGGACTCGAACCCTCATGCCCTTGCGGACAACGGTTTTTGAGACCGTCGCGTCTGCCATTCCGCCACTTCGGCACAGCGGCCGAAAGCATAGCAGCACGCGCGTGACGGGTCAATTTCGTCGCGCTCTCGGAGTCTGCCCCTCTCCGCTCCGAGGAGGGGAGCAATGCTGGGGAATCGCCAAGAGGCAATTCCCGCTCCTCCTTCCCCATGGGGAAGAGGGCTGGGGGTTAGGATTCCCCGGCGGCACATGGTCAGGTCTCTGTGCCGATGGAGCCGGATATCCCGTGTATACTTCCCATCGCGCGACGAAGCGGGGGAGCATCTTCTCTCTTCGCGTGCGCCGCGATGGGAGGGTGGTGTATGGGTCTTGGAGGAGCGCCTTCTACTGCGGGGACGTCGGGGTCCGGCGCGGTGATCACGACCATCGTCCTTCTGCTCGTCGCGGTACTCGGTGTTGCGGTCTTCACGCACTTCGTGCGCGTGCCGTACACCGTCGCGCTGGTCGTGGCGGGGCTGGCGCTGGGTGTCATCGGCGGCCCGTTCCGAGTGCCGCTGTCGGAGAATCTGATTCTCGAAGTCTTCCTGCCGGTGCTGCTCTTCGAGGCGTCGTACAACCTGCCATGGTCGCGGCTGCGTCGGGAAATTCGCCCGATCACCGCGCTCGCGATCCCCGGCGTGATCGCGGGGACATTCATCGTCGGCGCGATTGTTCATCTGGCAGGGTTGCGCTGGCCCGTCGCGCTCGTCTTCGGCGCGCTGATCTCCGCGACCGACCCCGTCTCCGTGCTCGCCACCTTCCGTCAACTCGGCACCGACCGGCGACTGGCGACGATCGTGGAGGGCGAGAGCCTCTTCAACGACGGCACGGGCCTTGTCGTCTTCAAGCTCGTGCTGACCTTCGCGGTCGTGGGGAGCGTCTCCGCGAGCGCGACGTTGCTCGCGTTCGTCGTCTCCATCACGGGTGGCGTGCTCGTTGGCCTCGGCGTGGGCTATCTCGGGGCGCTGGCGCTGCGGCAGATCGATGAATACCTGATCGAGATCACGGCGACGCTGCTGATGGCGTACGGCACCTTCATCCTGTGCGAGCGCGTGCATGTATCGGTGCGCGGGGCTGATATCGGGGCGTCGCCCGTCATTGCCGTTGTCGTGCTCGGCCTCGTGATCGGCAGCTACGCCTCGCGCGCCAGCATGTCCGCCGCGACGCGCGTCTCGATGCACGACACATGGGAACTCGCGGGCTATCTCGCGAACTCGTTCATCTTTCTCCTGATCGGTTTGCAGGTGCACGGCACGAGCATTCACGGGTCGGATGTGCCGCTGATGCTCGCCGCAGTCGTCGGCATCATCGTCAGTCGCGCGCTCGTCGTCTACGCGGTCAGCGGATACACGAACCTGCGTGCGTCGCCCGCCGACCGCGTGCCGGTACCGTTCCAGCACGTCATCGTCTGGGGTGGCCTGCGCGGCGCGGTCGCGCTCGCGGCGGCGCTCAGCATTCCGGCGGCGGACGTGCCCGAACGTTCGACGGTGCTCCTGATGACCTTCGGCATCGTCGTCTTCACGCTCCTGGTGCAGGGATTGACGATCCGTCCACTCGTCGCGCGGCTCAGCCTGGGTGGCACGGGGAAATCGGCGCACCTGCTCGCGTTCGAGCGATTGCAGGGCCAGCTCGTCGCGGCGCAGGCGGCACGGCGCGTACTCAGCGAGTCGAACGAGGCGGGTGAGATCGCGCCCGATGCGTACGCGGAACTGGGCGGCGCGTACGAGCGGCGTGCGGCAACGCTCCGCGCCGACCTCGCGGGCTTGCAAGTCTCGGCGGAGGACCTGCGCGCCGAACGGTTCCTGATCGCCCACCGCAAGGCATTGCAGGCCGAAAAGGACGCCCTGCTCTCACTCCGCAACCGTGGCGCGATCACCCGCGCGGTCTACCAGTCCCTCAACGCAGACATCGATCAGCGTCTGCTCCACCTCGAAGCGGGCGGCGCAGACGACGATGCTTGAACCACGTCTGCCCAAAGGGCAGATGTGGTTCAATTCCCAGCCCGCTACGCCACCGCGCCCCCGGCACGGTACGCCGCGACCGCCGCGTCATCGAAGCCGAGTTCGCGCAGGATTGCCTCCGTATGCTCGCCGAGCAGGGGCGGCGGGAGGGTCACTTCGAGATCGGTGGTGTGCAGGTGGTACGGCATCCCCGGCACCGTGAGCGAGCCGATGGTTGGGTGCTCGACGGTGCGCGCGAGGCGTTCGTGCCGCACCTGCGGGTTCGCGAAGACCTCATCGATTGATGAGATCGGGCCACATGGGACGTTCGCGGAACCGAGCAATTCGAGCAGCGCCGCCGTTGTCATAGTCCGGAATCGCCCGCCAATGAGCGCCGTCAGTTCCTCGACGCGCGCGATGCGGTCGGGATTGCGCGCGTAGCGGGGGTCGCGCGCGAGTTCGTCCCAGCCCAGCACGGCGCACAGTCGGCCCCAGATCGCGTCGTTCCCGACCGCGAGCGAGATGAAGCCATCGGCGGTCGGATAGACATCGTACGGCGCGATGGTCTGGTGCCGGTTGCCGACACGCCGCGCGACGATGTCGTTCATATGGAAGTTGACGCTGTAGTACGTCAGCATCGAGACCTGCGCGCCGAGCAGCGACGCATCGATGAATTCACCGCCGCCGCCGCTCACCTTGCGGTAGAGCGCGGCGACGATGGCATACGCAGCGAACATCCCGGCGGTCATGTCCGCGATTGGGATGCCGACGCGCGTGGGCGGGCCGTCCTCCTGCCCGGTGAGGCTCATAATACCGCTCATCCCCTGGAGGATCAGGTCGTACGCCGTCCAGTTGCGCCCCGGTCCCGTCTGCCCGAACCCGGAGATCGAGCAGTAGACTATCTCCGGTCGCACCGCCGCGACCGCCGCGTAGTCGAATCCGAGGCGGTCAATCGTGCCGGGGCTGAAGTTCTCAACGAAAACATCTGCCCCCGCGATCAGTTTCCAGAGGATCTCCTTGCCGCCGTCGCTCTTGAGATCGAGCGCGATGGAGCGCTTGTTGCGGTTCACGCTCAGGTAGTAATTCGCCTCGCCGTGCGTGAACGGCGGCCCCCACGCGCGGGTGTCGTCGCCCCTGCCCGGCTGCTCGATCTTGATAACCTCCGCGCCCATGTCCGCGAGCATCATCGTGCAATACGGCCCCGTCATCACCCGCGTAAGATCGACGATTCTGACGCCCGCGAGCGGTAATTTGCCCTTCAAGCCGCGCTCCCTACCTGAGTTTGTACAAGGCGTAGGTGAAGCCCGCGTCAATCGCGGCCTGCACATCGGTATCCGGCTTCAGCACGAGCACGAGGTTTGGGGAGACGCGTGATTCCGTCATCTGCACGAGCGCGACGCGGGTATAGAGCGCGTCGAAGCCGGGACGGTCGAGGCCACGGCCCGGCCTGCCGCCACTCGTCACTTTGCTCATCCCCACCGCGATGTACGTCGGGCGCTGCGCGAGGATATAGTCGGGGTCGGTTTTCTCATGGCCCGGCAAGCCATCCCCCGTCGCCTTAACCGTATGCGCGATGTGATAGTCACTCAGTCCGAGCATATCCAGTGTTGGGAGGCGGCTGATGAACGGAACAACGCCCGCCGCGTCAATCGCCAGCGTTGCGTCCGGCGGTGCGGTATCGCGCAGGTAGTCGCCAAGCGCGGTCAGGCCGGTGACGACGCGCATGTGCGTATTCGCCACGCGCTGCTTCATGAACGTGTTCGGCGGCACGAGGGGCAGGAAGAGCCAAAATGCGATCAGCGCGACTGAAAAGGCCGCAAGCGCCGAGGCACGTTCCTCCGCCCACCCCTGCGCATCACCTGGCGCCGATCCACGGCGGATCGGGTACGAACGCAGCAGGGATCGGACGCCCGCGACCGCGAGCACGATGAGGAGCGGGAAGACATGAAAGAGGAAGCGCGGCCCGATGAAATCCCCGCCGACCAGCACGATATACCCCACGAACGCCACGACAAGCAGCGCGAGGTAGCGCGCGGCGGCATTCCAGATCGCGACGGACGGGATAAGGGCGAGAAAAAGGATCAGCGTAACAAGGACGAAGGGATGCAACTGTGGCAGACTGTGCGTAACATAGTCGATGCCCCGCTTCACCTGCTGCGTTGCCGTGCCGACTTTGTCGTAAAAGGTATTCGGCACCGGTTCGCCGTAATACGACAGTCGCCATATCTCGTGCGCGCCCGCGAGGAGCACGAATGGCAGCGCGAATGCGGCGATCTCGCGGGGGCGCGGGGGCGCAAACCCTGTTGCGCCACCATCGCGCCGGAGAACGCGCGGGAAATACGGCACGACAGCGGGCGCCACAGCCTGCCAGACGAGCCAGGCAAGCGTCACCGCCCACAGGCCCGCCCCTTCGGGCCGCGTCAGATACGCCCCGGTGAAGATCAGCCCCGCCCACGGCCATTGTCGGCGCAACAGTAAACAGACCGCGACGACGACGAGGAGCGCGAAGAGGTGCGTTTCCAACCCAATTGCGGCATAGTATGCATACCAGCCGCACCCCGCCAGCATGAGGCTCGGTGTCGCGCGGAGGAGACCGCTCGCTTCGGGCAGCACGAGCGTTGTCAACCAGTACGTCACGGCGACTACGCCAACCGCCGCACCGATGGAGATGATCTTCGCCATCGTCACGATCGGTAGCCCAACCTTGATGCAGGCCGCGAGGAGGACGGTGAGCAGGAAGTTGGTGTACCCCTCGACCGGTCGTTCACCGGGGTTGAATCGCAGACCATGCCCGTCCGCGAGATTCTGCGCGTACCGGAGCGAGATGTGCGTGTCGTCGTACAACCGGCCAAAGAGCTGATGGGAGGCGTACAGCGCGTACCCAAGCGAAACGAGCATCGCCAGTGCGAGCAGCCATCGCCCGTCGACCACCGCCAACCGACGGACCCAAGGACGCGCGCGCAACGGCTGGTGCCAGACGAACACCAGCGCAACCAGCGCCGCCACCGTGAACCCGAAAACGGCGTGCGCCTGCCTGCCCGGATCTTCCGTTCGGAGCAGTGCGAGGTATACGGCAGTGAGTGCGACCGGTCCGTATGCGACGATGACGAATTGGCCAAGTGGCGGCGAGACCGACAACGCCATCAGGCCAAGAGCAGCGGCCATACCGAGGGCAAGCAGGAGCGGCAGTATTGGCGGCACGACCGGGCCGAACCGGAGAGGGTTCGTGAAGACAACGATCTGCTCGACGGCGACACCAAGATCACGGTTATCCTTCGGCGGCGTCACCGTGTCCGAGGGAGTGATGACAAGGCCGGGGACCTCCGAGGGATTCAACGAGCCGCCGATCCGTGGCAACCGCACGCGGTATACCGCGAAATCCGCCGTGCTCTGCATGTCGGCCAGTGGCGCCTCGCCGACCAACTCGATTGCGAAGGCCACGCGGGGCGGCTTGCTGCCGGGCCGGTCGCCGGAGAGTACGACATCCACCTCACCAGGGAAAACACCCTGCGGAAGGAGGACAATCGCATGGTCGGTCGTCCAGCGATACGTGAAGCCGCCCTTGCCTTCCGGGTCATAAAAGCCGCGCACAATCGGCTGGCCGCTCGCGCTCACTTCGCCGATGCGGACGGTGTGGCGATACGGGACCTGAAACAGCACGATGACGGCGCTGACCGCGAAGATGCACAGCGCGAGCAACATAAACGCCCGCGCCCGCGCGCTATCCGGCGACCAGCGCAACGCTGCAGCAATATCGCCCGCCGACCATTGACGTTCTTGTGTTGCTGCGATCATTCCTCATCCCACTCGCGGCGCAACGCACTCTTCCCCACCGCGACGTATTGTAGCATGCCATATCGCGCGGCACCGCGTGTTATGATGGCCCGAGGCGCGAAAGGAGCGATCGTGGCGACAGCACTTCAGACTGGGGCGACATCCCTGATCAACGCGCTCGCGGCGCAAGGAGTTGCGTACCTCTTCGGCATCCCCGGCGTGCACACGCTCCTCCCCTACGACCTCCTGCACGATCATCCGTCGATCCGCGCAGTCGTCACGCGGCACGAGGGCGGCGCGGGCTTCGCCGCCGATGGATACGCCCGCGCGACCGGCAAACCGGGCGTCTGCCTCGTCGTCCCCGGCCCCGGCACGACGAACCTGGCGACCGCCGCGCTCGTCGCGAAGAGCGACAGCGTGCCGCTCGTCCTCATTACGGCGGCGGTGCCGGACGCGCTGCATGGCCGCTACGCGATCCACGAACTCGACCTCGCCGCCTTCATGCGCCCGCTCGTCAAAATGCAAATACAGGTCCGGCACGAGATCGGAATCCTTGATGCGGTAACCGACGCATTCGCGATTGCCCAGGCGGAACAACCCGGCCCCGTTCATTTGTCCATCCCTTACGACATCTTCGGTCGGCATGACACAAGCGGGATTGCCGATGCTGATAGACCGGAGCGCGAGCGGAGTCCAGTGGAAGACACCCTCCTACCCGATGCCGCCGCACTCAACACGGCTTTATCGCTCCTGCAGAATGCGAAAGCGCCACTGATCTACGCGGGGCACGGCGTCGTGCGGTCGGGTGCGGGTGCGGCGCTCGTCGCGCTCGCGGAGTCGCTCAATGCGCCGGTGGTCACGTCGAACAAGGCGCGTGGGATCATCCCCGAGGATCACCCGCTCGCCGTCGGCGTCCCAAGCATGGCGGGCGTCGCGGCGATCATCCGCGAGGCGGATGTCTGTCTCGCGCTCGGCACGCATTTCAACGAGTACACGACGCTCACCTGGAAGATGCCGCTGCCCGCCCGCCTCATCCGCGTGGATTGCGACCGCGCCGCCCTGACGATGAATTACCCCGCCGAAGTCGCCATCACCGGCGATGTCGCCGCCGCCGTCGATTGGCTGCTCGAACGCCTGCCCGCCGCGCCCACCACGACGACGCTCGCGGCGGCAACGGCGCGCTTGCAGGAACGGCGACGAACCGCGCTCGCGTCATTCATGGCCTCTGAGAGCGACCCCGCGCCGCCGTTCCACCCGCGATGGGTGGCGCGGCTGCTCCGCGACGCCTTCCCGCCCGATACCATTGTCACATCCGACGGCTCCGCGACCGAATCGTGGCTGTACGAACCGGGATTCATGGTCACGCGGCCCGGTTCCGTGCTCGTGCCGGAGGTGCAGCAGACGATGGGCTACGCGGTCGGTGCGGCGCTCGGTGCGGCGCTCGGCGCGCCCGAGCGCCGCGCGCTCGCGGTCGTCGGCGACGGCAGCCTGACGATGGCGCTCGGCGAACTCGCGACAATCGCGGCGATGCGCGTGCCGCTGACGATCTGCGTCTTCAACGACGGTCAGTACAACGCGCTCCGCGTCCGGCAGGAGGCGTTGTTCAACCGGCGCTACGTCGGCACGGAACTCGGCTCGCTCGACTATGCACAGGTCGCGCGCGGCCTCGGGATGTGCGGCGAGAAGATCGCGACCGCCGCCCAACTCCGCGACATTCTCCGCGATGCCGCCACGCTATCAGAACCGCTCCTGCTCGACATTCCGATCTCGCCGGAGCCGCTCTCCGAGCGCTACACCGCCGTGATCGAGGCCGGAAGATAGCCGGACAACGCCAAACGAGGGAAGCCATCATGCAAAGAGAGACCATCATCATTCAGGAGCAGGACGATGCCGGGGCGAGCGCGGGCGTCAGCCGCACGCTCGCCGCATTCGCCGCGACAACCCGCTACGAGGAGATCCCCGCGCCCGTGATCGCCGACGCGAAACTGGCGATTCTCGATTGGTTCGGCTCCGCGCTGGCGGGCGCGCTCGAACCCCCGGCACGCATCGCGCGGGCGGTCGTCCGCTCGCTCGGCGCGTCCGACGACGCGACGGTCTTCCCCGCTGGTCGGTCGTCCACCGCCGGTGCCGCGCTCGCGAACGGCGTCGCGTCGCACATCCTCGAATTTGACGACGTGCACAAAGGCTCGACGATGCACGCCGCCGCGCCGATCCTCCCCGCCGCATTCGCGATGGCAGAGCGCGAGCACGCCGATGGGCGCGCGCTGCTCCGCGCGGCGGTGCTCGGATACGACGCAGGGCTGCGGGTCGGGGAGGCCGTCAACCCGAGCCACTACGCCTTCTGGCATCCGACGGGCACGGCGGCGACCTTCGGTGCGGCAGTCGCGGCGGGTTCACTCCTCCGTCTCGACACCGACCAGATGCTCGACGCGCTCGGCAGTGCGGGGACACAGGCGGCGGGGCTGTGGGAGTTCAACGCGGACGGCGCGATGAGCAAGCACCTGCACCCCGGCAAGGCCGCATTCAACGGCATCCTCGCCGCCGACCTCGCGCGGCACGGCTTCACGGGGGCGACGCGCATCCTCGAAGGCGAACGTGGCTTCTTCCGCGCAACGAGCACCGCGCACGACGCATCGCGCGTCACCGTCGGGCTGGGCAGCCAGTGGAAGATCAGCGAGAACTGCTACAAACTGCACTCGTGCTGCGGCCACACGCACACCGCGATTGACACCGCGCAGAACCTCCGCGCCCGGCAGGGTTGGCAGGGCGACGACGCAATTGACGCCATCAAACAGATCGAGATTGCGCTGTACGGGCCGGGGTACGACGTAGTGCGCCGGATGAACCCGCGCACCAGTTACCAAGCGAAGTTCAGCGTCGCCTACTGTGTCGCGGCGGCGCTGATCGAGGGGCACGCCGGGCTGGCGCAGTTCGATCCGGTGCGGTTCGACGCGGACGGCGTGCAGCACTCCGGCATCGCCGCCCTGCTGCAACGAACACACGTCGCCGCCGATCCCGCCCTCTCCGCGTGCTACCCGGAACGCTGGCCCGCGCGCGTGACGCTCCGCCTCGCAAATGGCGAGACGATCACGGGATATGCGGATTACCCGCGCGGCAACCCGGAGAACCCGGCTTCCCTCGCGACGCTCGAAGCGAAGTTCCGCGCACTCGTCGAACCGCGCTACGACGCCGTGCTCGCCGACCGCGTCATCGACGCCGTGCGCACGCTCGACCGCTGCCCCGATGTCGCGCCGCTGATGCGTGCAATTGTGTCCGGCATCCGCGCATGAATGAGCCGCCGTCGCCGGTCACGTTCCCGATCGCCGTCCTGCTCTCCGGGCAAGGACGCACCCTCGCGAACCTGATCGCGCACCGTGAGCGCGGCGAATTGCCCGTCCGCATCTCCTGCGTCATCGGCAGTAAGCCCGGTATCGGCGGACTCCAGATCGCCGCCGATGCAGGCATCCCGCGTCACGTCGTCGCGCGGCGCGGATACGCGGATGCGACGGCGTTCAGCGCCGCCGTCTGGGAAACAATCGCGCCGTACGATGTGCGACTGGTCGTGCATGCGGGGTTCCTGCACAAACTGCTCGTCCCGCCCATGTGGGAGGGGCGCGTCCTCAACATCCACCCGTCGCTTCTCCCGGCCTTCGGCGGCAAGGGGATGTACGGCGGCCACGTCCACGCGGCGGTGCTCGCGCATGGCTGCAAGGTGACAGGGTGCACCGTGCACATCTGCGACGATGCCTACGACGCGGGGCCAATCGTCGCGCAGCGGTGCGTCCCCGTGCGCGACGACGACACTGCCGACACGCTGGCGGGCCGCGTCTTCGCCGCCGAATGCGTGCTCTACCCGGCGGTCATCCGCGCCTTCGCGGAGGGGCGTATCCAACAGACGGGCAGGCGCGTTACAATGATCGGAATCGGAATCGGAGTCGGAGCCGGGGGCACGACGGTGTGCCGGGCCGCTCAATCGGAGGAGTGACAGATGCGCGTTATCTGGCTCAACACCCTGCTCTGCATTGCGGTGATCGTCTTCGCCGCCAGTATCTACGCGGGCGTCAACGACTCCATCCGGCTCATCTTCTCCTTGCTCATCGTCGCGCTTGGGTTATACCGGCTCGCGGACATCGTCAGGGAGTAGCCGGAGGAAGTAGACAGTAGACGGTAGGCGGTAGTCAGCAGATACGAAAAAGATGACCTCGGGCTGTAAAGCGGCCCGAGGTCATCGCGCTGTCAGACTGTCTACTTATGCCGCGCCTCGCGCCAGAGGGAGGCGGTGAGGCCGAGGGCGACGGCAACAGGAAGCAGCCACCACGCGGCGATATTGCTGCGCGACAGCAGGGCGGTCAGGGCCAACGCGATCACGACGCCAGCTGCAATCGTCCAATCGTCACCGACAATGAAATCGTACCAGAACTGGAAAAATCCGATAACATATTTCATCGTTTAATCCCCCGCGCCGCGCGCGGCGGGTGTTGCCGCGACTGTCCGCGCATGTTGCTGCTTGAGCAGCGCCACCAAACCGAACGCGACGAGGATGATGAAGGCGAGGATCGCGAGAATCGCACCCTCCCGACCCGGCCAGTCAACATTCACGTCCGCTGCGCGCCCCGCACCACGCGCGCCTTCCACACCCCAGAAGATCCCGAAGGTCGTCAGCATCACGCCGACCGCGAACTTCATCGTATTCTCCGGCACGCGCGATAGCGGCGCGTGCACGGCAAGCCCGACACCGCCAACGATCACGAGCGCGGCCAGCGCGCCGAAGGTCGCCAGCACGATTCCTCGCGAGGTTGCTTGCGTGGCACCCTTTTCTGTGAACGTGCTGCCGAAGGTGAGCACGATGAACGCGACTTCCAACCCCTCCAGGAAGACGCCTTTGAACGAGAGGGTGAAGGAGTACCAATCCATCCCGGCGCGAACAACCCTCCCCGCCGCGCGCGCCGCTTCGAGTTCCTTGCGATACGTCGCTTCCTCGTCATGCAGCGCCTTGTAGCCGCTGGCCCGCATGATCGCCTTGCGCAACCACTGCAAGCCAAAGATCAACAGCAACGCGCCGACGACGAGCCGGAGCCACGCGATCGGGATGAGTATCAATGCGGGGCCGAGTGCGGCAACCACCGCAGCGAGCGCCACCGTCGCGACGGCCACGCCGATCAGCGTCGAGCGCCAGCCGCGCGTTACGCCGACCGCAAGGACAATCGTCAGCGCCTCGACCATCTCCACCGCCGAGGCGAGAAAGGCTGCGAGAACCAGAAAGATCGCACCCGTACTCATGCGTCCATCTCCCCCTCTTTTTCCGAACGCTTCATTCTCAGCGGCGGCGACAGCCCAATGACCGGCAATCCCGCAACATTTGGCACCTCATGCGATGCCCCATCCGGCGCGCCATCGCTGGTGCGGCGGTAGACCTCCTGCTCGAATGCGCCGAGCAATTCCACACACCGCTCGATCCAGACCGCCACATCGCCGCGCCGGTCCGCCCCGAACCAGTCCCGGTCGATGATCCGCGCGTACCAGCGGCGTATCTTCTCGAGGTCCTGCCCGATCTCCTCCGCCTCCTCGAAGGTGTAGTTCTGCCGGAAATGCTCGAACTCGATCTCCTTGACGAATTTCGTCTCGCATTCCTCGACGATCTCGGCGTACTCCTTGTTGCGGAGGTCACGGAATGCCCGCACGATTTTCGTCTCGTCCTCGTCGCGCAGCCGGGGCAGGTCGAAGAGCGTGAATTCGCCCTCCATGCCGGGGATTTTCGCCGTCACGCGGTCCAGTTCCTCCCGCAGCGCGGGCAAATCGGGCATGATGCAGACGCATTGCTGCAAGTAGAGCGCGCCCATCCGCTTCAGGTCGCGCCAGACCGTCACACGCTTGCTCGCAGGATCACTCGGCACGCGATAGACGAGCAGCAGCCACGCATTTGAAGCCATCGTGTCCCTTTCGGTGTGAACAGCCGTTGCAATGTAACACCTGCACATTATCGACAGTACCTGTCGGCGTGCAGCATGTCAAGTGGTATCTGCGTGTGTTTTCCGGGGTCAAAACCAGGGGAGGGCAACGCGATGAGCGTCTGCTCGTCATGCGTTGCCCTTCGTTCCACACAGCGGCATCGACCGAATCCCGCCGCGCGCGACGGCGCCGGTTATCGCTCC
>JAABUS010003997.1_pt1 | contig 22422 bp, 12 predicted proteins | sample 5560161 | NCBI WGS metagenome assembly JAABUS01 (sample SAMN10711885, study PRJNA513376) | rock metagenome | isolation source: Antarctica rocks | place: Antarctica: Victoria Land, Trio Nunatak nord | collected 2016-01-04
TTTGTCAGGGGCCGATTCGAGTTCTGCGCGGGGGAGTTCCCGCCTCTGGTATCAGGTGGTGATGGCGGGTTCTCTGCGGGATGGCACTATCAGGGCCGCACCGGGCGACGGCTCATCTCTGCGGCTCATCTCTCGTGTTCGTGGCGCGCGCATCGACCGGGATGGCTCGTACCTGCGCGACGCGGATACGGTCGACCGCTTCGACCCGGAGTCGGTACGAGCCGTCGAGATCGGGTACTTCGTCACCAACCTTTGCTGGTCGGCCGCGCCGGGAGAAAACGTATCCGCCAATCGTTTCGATCCCATCGCCACTGACGATCAGGTCGATATCATACAGGTCACGGATCTCCATCAACGACGTGAGCCCATCGAACATGAAGCTGCCGTCGCTGGACTTGACCGGCTGTGTGGCTGGGTCGTGCTCGTCGTTGATCTCGCCAACAAGCCCTTCTACCAGGTCCTCGAGCGTCACGATACCGGCGGTTCCGCCGTACTCGTCGATGACCACCGCGAATGGGTGGCGACTCTCTCGCATCCGGTTCATGACCTCTGCCGTCTGGGCGCCTTCCGGAATCACAAACGGTTCGCTCATCAGGGCGAGCAGATCGTCCGCATCGTCTATCGAGCCACCACGGGCCCGCGCCAGGACGACGGGGATCAGGCGCTTAACATTCACCACGCCAACGATGTGATCGACATTGTCGCCATAGACCGGGAAGCGGGTGTGGCCAGTCTCGACCGAGCGATCCACGATCTCCTCCAGCGAGGCCGTCACGCTGACGGCGTCCACCTCGGTTCGCGGGATCATCGCGTGCCGGACCTCGAGTTCCGCGAACCGGAAGGCCCGATTGACCAGGTCGCTGGAGTGCTGGTCGAAGATGCCCGCCTGACGACTGGCGTTGACGGACATGCGCAGTTCTTCCGCTGACTGAACCAGGGCGTGGCCTGCGGCAGGCTGGATGCCAATCAGGCGAACGACAGCATTGCCAATCGTATTGAGTGCAACGATCGCCGGCCGGAAGACCAGGTAGAACCACTGGATCGGCGACGCCACGAAGATCGAGGCGGACTCGGATCGCTGCAGGGCGATGCTCTTGGGCGCCAGCTCGCCGATGACGATGTGCAGCGCGGTCACGATCGAGAACGCGATGGCGAAGGCGATCGTGTGCGTTAGCGGGTCAAGCACGGACTGGGGAATCAGCGGGAGATTCTCGATCAGCGGTTCGATGAGGTGCGCGATAGTCGGTTCACCGATCCAGCCAAGCCCGATGCTCGACAGGGTGATCCCGAGCTGGGTGGCCGCGAGATAGGTGTCGAGGTGGTCGATCCGGTCAAGGACTCGCATCGCTCCGCGGTGGCCTTCCGAGGCGAGTTGCTGGATCCGGGTTCGGCGGACCGAGACGAGGGAGAATTCGGTCAGAACGAAGAAGCCGTTGGCGACAGCCAGCGCAACGACCGCGAAGAGACCAAGCCACGTACTGATGGGGTGCTCCTACCCGAAGACAACGTGAGGGCGCAGGCATGGGTCGGCGACAGCTGCCCACAAGGATAACACATTTTCGACATCGCTATAACGATAATTAGCTAGAGCTAAAGGACTGCTCGACGGCGACGTACGGCCGCAACCGCTAAAGACCTGCTCGATAACCGGGTCATCGCCGCGCGATCCTGACCAAGGTGCTGATCGTCGTTAATCCTTGAGCTCTGCGGCCGTCAACGACGGACACACTTTTGTCCGATCGTCCATCTCGCCAACCACCCATGCGGTATCATCTTGGGTCTTCCGCGTCGGCATCCCGCGAGACAGGGGGCGTTCAAAGGGTCAAACTCCGCAGAGTACGGATTCTGGCGCCTTTCTGATCACACAAGCTTAAGACGCCCTTAAGGAATGTGCTGTACGATGGCGATGCTTCACGCATGTACGGACGCCGTTCCGCGGCGTCATGGGCTGTTCGCTCCGGTGCTCGCCACCGGGTGGTCACCGCGGTCGCGCTGCCGGCGTCGTCCCGGTAGTGGTGGCTACGGTGGTGGCGCCGGGCTACGAGGAGGTCGCAATGGACGTGTCCGAACCCGACATCCGGACCGAGTCGCTCGTCTTCCGATATGGGCGGGACATGGCGCCGGAGGCGATCGCCGCCGAGACGCCGGGCGCCCGCTTCGTCGCCCGGGCCCGCCTGGTCGGAGGCACCGCCACCGGGATCGCCGGCAAGACGGATGGCGCCGGTCCTGAGGCCGAACCGGTCTGGGGGATCCTGCTGATCCAGCCGGAGCCACCGGCCGCCCAGAGCGCCGCCGACGTCATCACCGATGACGGGCGTGTGACCCACGCCACCGTGCTCACCGATGCGGCGGCCCTGGCCGACCTCGGCGCGGTCGTCACCCAGGCACGGTACTGGGAACTGGCGCCGTCATACATCGACCGGCTGGACCGGCGCCGGACGGCCGTTCACTGATCGGGTCATCCGGACCTCGGCCGGGTCCGGGTCCGGGTCCGGGCGCGATCGCGCATCACGCGCCGAGCCATCCGTTCGGATGACGGGCAGGGCACGTATAATGGCGAGACATACGTCACAGCCGGATCGGGACGGGGGGTCCCACCGGCCTGGGGATAGAGGACGGGGATGGGAAGGCGCATTCCGCGGGGGGCTGGCTGGCGCCTCGTGGCCGTGACGACGCTCCTGATCGCGCTGGCCGGCATGTTCCCCTTCGGGGCGCAGGCGGCCAGCGGGATCGCCATTGCAGTGACCGATGACGCCGGTACTCCGCTCGCGGGGGCCGCCTTCGGCGTCTACGCCGCCAGCGTCCACCTGGACGGTATCCGGTCCATCGACCCCGCCGCCCTGATCGGCGGGCCGGTCGTCACTGACGACGATGGCCTCGCCTCCCTGGCCGAGCTGCCCGACGGCCTGACGGTCGGCGTCCGCCAGCTCGTGATCCCGGGCGGGTATCAGGCCGATGCCGCCGGGGACCAGTTCGTCACGACCGACCCGGAGTTCAACCAGTCGCTCTCCGTCGTCAATGCTCCCGCCAATGCCGCCCCCCCCGTCACCGGCCAGAGCGGTATCGTCACGGTGGCCGTCACCGAGCAGACCAGTGCCGTCGCGCTGGGCGGCGTGGCGATCGAGGTGCAGGTGCTCGACTCGACGACCGGAACCGCCGCCGGCGAGGCCGTCGCCGCCACCGTCAGCGACCCGGCCGGGGCCGTCGCCCTCACCCTCCCGGTCGGGTCGTACGTCGTCTCGGTCGTGCCACCCGGCGGCTACCGGCCGGCCGATGCCCAGCCCGTCGAGGTCGGGCTCCCGTCCGGGGGGGTGCCGGCCCAGACGACCGTCGCCTTCGGACTCCAGCCCGAGCCGACCGAACCCACCGAGCCCACCGAACCGACCGCGACGGTGGTCCCGACCGACCCACCGTCCCCCGAGCCGACCGCGACGGAGACCGCCGTCCCGACCGTGCTCCCGACCGACGTGCCGCCGACCGAAACACCCGAGCCGACCGAGCCGACGGCGACGACCGAGCCGACCGCGACGACGGCTTCGGACAACCCGTCGGCCGCGCCCTCGGCGGCGGAGACGGCGCCCGCGTCGTCGGATGGCTCCGGCTTCGTTCCCAACCAGCCCGCCTCCGTCCTCGTCCGGGCGATCGTCTGCATCTCGGACGAACCGGAGCTGATCGGAGCGATGCGGATCAGACCGGACGACGAGTACGTCGCGCTCGGTGCCGAACTGCCCCCGGACTGCCGGCCGGCCGGCCCGGGCGAGTTCACCTTCGTCTTCCGCGATCCGCGCCAGGCCTCGCCCTGGGACGACCAGCCGCTCGGCCAGCGCCCGACGGACGCGAACGGCGTCGCGTCGTTCGACACACTCATCACCCGCGAGGGGCAGGACGTCTTCGTCATCGAGCAGGCCAACCAGAACGACTTCTCCGACAGCTTCCGGCTCGTGCCGAACGACACCGTCTCGCTGCTCGCGATCAAGGTCATCGGCGAGCCGAAGGGCGACGTCGTCGTCCGGCCGGTCGACTCCGTCTCCGGGGCGCCGGTCGCCGGGACCTGCTACGACCTGGCCGCGGCCGGGGCGCCGGACGTCCCGCTGGCCTCTGGCTGCGATGCCGACGACGAGACCGACGGCCTTGTGCATATCCCGGGCGTCGCCAATGGCTCCTATGTCGCGGTGCCGAGCACCACGGCGCCGGGCTATGTCTTCGCGCCGGCGACCCCGCTCACCGTCGCGTCCGGGCCGGTCGACCTGCCGCTGACCGTCGCGCCGTACGGGACACTCCAGCTGCTGGCCCGCTCCTGCCTGTCCGCTCCGGCCGGGGTGACGATCCCGACGCCGACGCCAGCGGGCGGTGACGGGATCGATGGCCTGGACAGCGCGGCGATCGAGAGCCTGCCCGAGGCCGGCTCCGGGACACCGGTCGTGGTCTTCGGTGTCGTGGATGGCTCGGCGATCGACGCGGCCGGGACCGGGCTGGAGGGCGGCCCGACGACCAGCGACTGCACGCAGATCGGCGCCTCGCTGACCGTGACGGCGCCGGACGGCACGGCGACGGCCATCGCGGTCGGGCAGGACGGGGTCGCCGTACCGGCCTCACTCCCGCCGACGGCCGGGGATCAGCGGTACACCGTCCGGGACGATGCGAGCGGCGCCGAGCAGACCGTTGCCGTCAACCCGGCCGGCACCACCACGGTGACGATGGTGATCCTCGCGGGTGGGCCGGGGGACGGGACCTGATCCACCATGGGATCGATTGGGCGCCGACTCCGTCTCCGGGGCATCGCGAATGATCGCCGACAGTGGTAGTGGGCTGTAGGGCAGACGGTTGGTCGGGTCAGCATCTGGGGCACCGACGGTGACGCCGGCACACTCGTCCGTAGGGACATGGCTTGCCTTGTCCGCGCCGCGGGCGCCACGAGCTTCGCCGTCGTGGGGCCGCGGTAGGACACAGTCTTCCTATAGGAAGTTGATTAGCCAGATCCCCCCACACGATTCCTTAGACGACGTGTTCCAGCACTGAATCGGCAGCCAGCTGGCCCTCAAGGGTCCGGCTGAACGACATGGGTTGTGAAGCAGAGGACCGGGAGCACGGCTTCGCCATCGGTGCAGTTGGCGGCAATCACCGCCTACAGCCAGGCTCACAAGCGTTGTCCGGATCGAGGCTGACCGCTTGCTATCGCCCGCGGCGATGCCCGGCCATACATGGCAGCGAAGCGAGCCGGGCTCAGGAACAGCGCGAAGCGTCCCTTGACACGCGTTTGATCCAGAAAGCGATCAACCGGACAACCTTTGTGAGAACCGCTGTAATTTAATGACCTTCAGCCGGACCCTTGAGGGCCAGTGAGGAGCGAACGCTCGGGCGACTCATCGAGGGCCGGCCGGTGGCCCCGGCCGTAATTGAGATTGCGGATTTACTTCGGTGCTCATCGTGACGCTTCGCGCCGTTCCTGAGCTCGGTCCCTTATTGAGATTGCGGATTTACTTCGGTGCTCATCGTGACGCTTGCGCCGTTCCTGAGTCCGGTCCCTTTAGGGCCGGGCTGCGCCGCCAGCGAAGCGAGAGGCGCTCTGACGCCGCCAACCAGCACGTTGCCTGACGACCGGATTATTTTCGCAATCTCAATTACGGCCGGGGCCACTTCCGCCCTGTATGGCCGAACCTCGCCGCTCGATCCGCTGTCGGCGAGCACTGGCCACGGTAACGAAAGATCCGCGCTGACGGCCGCGCTTCCAGCCAGAATGAACGCGCCCGCCGCTGTCACGAATCGACCCCCTCATGCGTCACAACGAGCAGCCGGCGTTTCGGCTGGCGCCGAAGCCAGTCTCGCCCTGCCGCATGGACATCTTTTGTCCCCATCCCGAACGCGTCCCCGACCAATAGTGGGCAATCTTCGCCTTTTTCCGAGGAAAATCCCCAAACGGGGTGACAACAGGGCATGACTGCGTATACTGACGACGTACCGGATCGGGGGGCGATCCGGCTGTACGCACGTTCCCGGGAGGGAATCTCTGATGCGCAAGGCGTTTGCAGTGATCCGCGTCTATGCAGCACTGGCTCTGGTGCTCGCATTGATGGCGGGTTTTGTCGGGACCACGGGCAGTTCAGCCCAGGGTGGCTCGACCGTTTCACAGGACGGCGGCAACGGCGGTGATGGCGCCGGCAATGGCGGCGACGCCACCGGCGGCTCGGCCACCGGCGGCGCCGGCGGTTCCAACAACGGCGGCAACGGCGGCGACGCCAGCGGCGACGGCGGTGCTGGCGGTGCTGGCGATGGCTCCGGCGGCGATGCCACCGGCGGCGACGCCAACGCCAACGGTGGCGTCGGTGACGGCGGCGACGGCGGCGACGGCGGCTCCGACGTCAGTTCCGGCGACGACTCCAGCAACAGCAACAGCAACAGCAACAGCAACAGCAACAGCAACAGCAACAGCAACAGCGGCGGCGACGGCGGCGACGGCGGCGCTAATGGCGGCATCGCCACCGGCGGCGACGCCACCGGCGGCGACGGCGGTTCCAATAACGGCGGCGACGGCGGCGACGGCGGCGACGTCATCGGCGGCACCCCCACGGCCGGCGGCGGCAATGGTGGCGACGGCGGCGACGGCGACGGGTCCGGTGGCGATGCCACTGGCGGTGACGCCAACGCCAACGGCGGCGTCGGCAACGGCGGCGACGGCGGCAACGGCGGCAACGTCGACGGCTGTGATGACAACAACGGGTCCGATGACAATAACGGGTCCGATGACAATAACGGGTCCGATGACAACAACGGGTCCGATGACAACAACGGGTCCGATGACAACAACGGGTCCGATGACAACAACGGGTCCGATGACAACAACGGGTCCGATGACAACAACGGCAACGGCAACGGCAACGGCAACGGCAACGGCAGCGGCAGCGGCAGCGGCAGCGGCAGCGGCAGCGGGTCGAACGGTGCCTCGACATCCGGTGGCACCATGAGTACCACGAGCACCACGGCCGGGACGGGCGGCACGACCTCCCTCCCGAACACCGGGGCCGGCGATTCCAGCACGGGCTCCTCGGTGACCTGGGCGCTCGCCACGCTCCTGGCCCTCGTGAGCGTAGTCGCCGCGGGCTTCGGTCTGCGCCGCCACAACGCCTAGTCGGTAACCGTCACCTCGTCCGGCGAGTAACCCGGTAACGGGAACCCTCGGCAGACCAAGGGACAATGTGACAGGCCGGTTCGGGAACCTCCCGAGCCGGCCTGTCCTTCGTTTTCGGGTCCAGCCGATCGCGGGACGATTGGTCGGCCGTGTCCGGTCCCAGCCATACATGGCCTTGCTTACGACTGGCGCTGCGCGTCGGAACACCAAGCGTCTACTCGCGGGGCAAAGAATGCCTGATGACCGCCACGCCGTAGACGGCCGGGTGGCAATAGGCCGGGCCGTATACTGACGATGGACCCGGTCGGAGAGTGATCCGGGTCCGTCCGCGTTCTCGGGGAGAAGTTCTATGCGCAAGGCATTTGCGGTGATCCGCCTCTCGGCGGCAGTGGCTCTGGTGCTCGGAATGATGGTGGGATTCTTCGGCACGACGGTCAGTTCCGCCCAAGGCATCATGATGACTGTCGGTTCAGGCGGTTCAGGCGGTTCAGGCGGCGACGGCGGCGACGGCGGCGATGGTGGTGGATCCGACGCAAGCGACCACACCGACGAGGTCGGCTGCACCGATGGCGGTGATGGCGACAACGCTGACGAAGGCGCCAACGGCTCGGATGGCACTGACGGCGTTGATGGGGCCGATGGCACCGACGGCCAGGATGGGCGTGACGGCCAGGATGGAGCGGACGGGTCCAATGGGGCTGGCGGCGGTACGGCCAACGGCGGTCGTGGTACCGGTGGCAACGGGGGCTCCGGCAACGGCGGCAATGGTGGCAACGGCGGCAACGGGGGCAACGGGGGCAACGGGGGCAACGGGGGCAATGGCGGCAACGGCGACGGGTCCGGCGGCACGGGCACCGGCGGCGATGCCAATGCCGACGGCGCCGATGGCACCTGCTCCGACAACGGGACCACCCCTGACGATTGCACCGGCTCGGGCGATGGCGCGACCAACGGCGACTCAGTCAACGGTGCTGACGGCATCGGTAATGGCGGTGAAAGCGGTACTGGCGGCGACGGCCAGGACGGCCAGGACGGCCAGGACGGCCAGGACGGCCAGGACGGCCAGGATGGCCAGGACGGCCAGGACGGCCAGGACGGAGCCGATGCGGGTACCGTGATCACGGAAGGCGTCGTCATCACCGGTCAGTGCCAGGAGGACGCCGCCCGCGCCGGCGGGTTCGAGTATGTCTCCAACGTCGCCTCGACCGACGCCGTCAACGATGTCCGCCGCGCCGGAGCGGGAGAGCAGACGTACGTCGTGGCGTATTACGCCGAGGACGACGGGGACGCGACGACCGATGAGCTCGTCACCGTCGACTCCGGCTCGACCGACGAGAACGGCGTGGTCACGCTCGATGCGCCGGTGGATCAGGACTACTTCATCTACGAGGTGAACGACCACAACGAGCCGTTCGGCTCCGAGACCATCCCGGCCGGGACATCGTCGACCTTCCGGGTGATCGAGTACGTCGAGACCATCGCGGCGTCCGCAAGCGCCTCGGCGTCCGCGAGCGCGTCGGCCTCCAGCGGCGGCTCGGCCTCCAGCGCTGGCACGACCCGCACGGGAGGTGGCGCGGCCACGACCCTGCTGAACGCCGGTGCCGGTGACTCCGGCCCGGGCTCCTCGATGACCTGGGCGCTGTTCGCGCTGCTGGCCGTCGTGGGGATCGCTGGCGCAGGCTTCGGTCTGCGTCGCCGTCACTCCCCGTCGATACCCATCACCTCGTCTGCTGAGTGACCCGCAAACGGGGGAGATCACCGGACCATCGGACAGTGAGACAGGCCGGTTCAGGACACCCTGAACCGGCCTGTCTCGTTGTTCCCTGCTCCGGCCGATCGACGGACGATCTCTCGACCCTGGCACACCGGCCGTGATGGAGAATGCGAAGTTTTTTCGGTGTCAGGCGACGGAGAGCATCGGTTCATGGAGATCTGTCCCGCCCAGCCAATCTACCCCGCCGACCGCGCCGGAGAATCCGGGATGACAACGGGTTGGAATTTCTTATACTGACGACATACCAGGTCGGAGTGCGATTCGGACGTGTTTTGGTTTCCAGGAAGAAATGTTCATGCGCAGGGTATTTGCGGTAATCCGCATCTATGCGGCAATGGCTCTGGTACTTGCCTTCATGACCGGGTTCGTCGGCACGACGGGCAGTTCCGCCCAGGGTGTCCCGACCGTGTCCGGCATCCCTACGGGTTCTGGTTCAGGCGGCGACGGCGGCAACGGTGGGAATGGCAGCGCCAATGGTGGCACCGCGATAGGCGGTTCAGCGACCGGCGGCGCTGGCGGTTCCGGTAACGGCGGCGACGGCGGCGACTCCGGCGGGGGCATCATCAACCTCGGCGATAGCGGCGATAGCGGCGATAGCGGTGGCGGTGGCGGCGATGGCGACGGGTCCGGCGGCGATGCCATCGGCGGCGACGCCAGCGCCAACGGCGGCAGCGCCAGCGGCGGCGACGGTGGCGACGGTGGCGACACCAACTCCGATGACGGCGGCACCGCCAGTGGCGGCGACGGCGGCGACGGCGGCAATGGGAACGCCAACGGTGGTGACGCCACGGGCGGAGCCGCGGCCGGCGGCACCGGCGGCGACGAGAACGGCGGCGACGGCGGCGACTCCGGCGGCGGCCCCATCGACATCGGCCCGTTCCCGTTCCCGTTCCCGTTCCCGTTCCCGCTCCTGGACTCGGATCTGGACCCCGACCTGAGCCTGGGCCTGGGCTCGATCTTCGGCGCGGGCACCGGCGACGGGGGTGACGGCGGCGCCGGTGATGGCTCCGGCGGCAACGCTGTTGGCGGCGATGCCAGTGCCAACGGTGGTGACAGCAGCGGCGGCGACGGTGGCGACGGCGGATCCGACGAACTCGGCACCGACGACTTCGACGGCTTCGAGCTGTAGAAACGCTGACGTCTGCGCCAGCACGGCGTCTCGACGACAAACGTCCCCTCGTCGGGTGAGTGACCCGGTAACGACGGACCTCACCAGACCAGGGGACAGCGCGACGGGCCGGTTCGGGATATCCCGAGCCGGCCCGTCGCTCATTTTCGGGTCCAGCGGGTCCAGCGGGTCCAGCGGGTCCAGCGGGTCCAGCGGGTCCAGCGGGTCCAGCGGGTCCAGCGGGTCCAGCGGGTCGGGGGGGATCGCCTGACCCTGGCGGCGGCCACAGGTGCGTCTCTCAGAACCACTCCTCGCGGGACGTTTGGTCGAGCGACGAGGTGGGGCGGACGGACTTCCCGGCAGGCCACCGGACAGGACGTCAGGAACGTCGCGGGGACGATGGGGCTCCCGGCTCGACGCGGGCACCACGGCGGGGCAGCCAGTCGCCAGTGAACACCCGTGCGATCCCATCGCTGGCGCATCACGGAGGCGGGTGAGACGGCTATGGGCGGTATGCCGACAATCGAGACAAGAGATGCCTGCTGACTCCCGCGCGGGAAAACTCGCAGTGACAACCGGGTGGGACTACGTATACTGACGACGGACCGGATCGGGGGGCGATCCGGGTATGCACGCGTTCCCGGGGGGGAAGCACATGCACAGAGCGTTTATGGCATTTCGCGCTATCGCGGCACTGGCTTTGATGCTCGCAATGGTTACCGGCATGTTCACGGTCCAGCAGGCTCGCGCCGGAGCTGGTGTCACGGCCGTCGTGTCGGGCGCGCCCACCAGTGACGCCCCGGAACCCAGTGACGACAGCGCCGCCGGCGGGACGGGCAACGGCGGCAGTGGTGCCGGCGGCGGGGGCGGCTCCGACAACGGCGGCGCCGGCGGCAACGGTGGTGGGAGTGGCAACGGCGGTAATGGCGGCGCTGGCAATGGCGCCGGCGGCGACGCCACGGGCGGCGACGCCAACGCCAACGGCGGCGAGACCGACTGCTCCGACAACGGCACCGGTGACGGTAGCGACAGCAGCGCCGACGGCGGCACGGCCACTGGCGGTGGGGCTACCGGTGGCGCTGGCGGATCCGGAAATGGTGGTGCCGGCGGTGCCGGTGGCTCCGGTGGTGGCACCGGCGGCAACGGTGGCGCTGGCGATGGCTCCGGCGGCGACGCCACGGGCGGCGATGCCAATGCCAACGGCGGCACCTGCTCCGACACCGCTTCCGTCGAGGGCACCGAGTCGACTGGTCCAATCGAGTCCCTTGACCCGATCGAGTCCCTTGACCCGATCGAGTCGATCGACCCGATCGAATCCGCTGACGCGACCGGCTCGGACGATGCGACCGAGTCGACTGACCCGATCGAGTCGGCTGACCCGACCGCCTCCGACGATGGCTCCGCGTCCGATGACGGGGACGTGATCGCGGATGGCGTCATCATCACCGGTCAGTTCCAGGAGGACCCGGCGCGGGCCGGCGAGTTCGAGTACCTGTACAACTTCGTCTCGACCGACGCCGTCAACGACATCCGCCTGGCTGGGGCGGGGGAGCAGACCTACGTCGTGGCGTACTACGCCGAGGACGACGGGGACGCGACGACCGATGAGCTGGTCGAAGTGGATTCCGGGTCGACCGACGAGAACGGCATGGTCACGCTGAACGCGCCGGTGGATGAGGACTACTTCATCTACGAGGTGGACGACTTCAACGATCCGTTCGGCTCCGACACGATTCCAGCGGGGACGTCGTCGAACTTCCGCGTCGTTGAGTACGTCGATGCCATCGCGGCCTCCGTGAGCGCGTCGGCCTCGGCGTCCGTGAGCGAGTCGGCGTCGGCGTCTGCATCCGTGAGTGCCTCGGCCTCAGCGGTGGCGTCGGCCTCCAGCGGCGGCACGGCCTCCAGCGGCGGCACGGCCTCCAGTGGCGGCACCGCGTCGGCTGCCGCAACGGCCAGCACGGGTGGTGGCGCGGCCACGACCCTGCCGAACACCGGTGCCGGTGACTCCGGACCGGGCTCCTCGATGACGTGGGCGCTGTTCGCGCTGCTGGCCATCGTGGGGATCGCCGTCGCGGGTCTGGGGCTGCGCCGCCCCAGGGTCTAGGCGGTCATCGTCACCTGACGTGACCTGGTGACGGACTCCCGGTAAGGGGCGACGTCACTGGGCGTAGGTACAGCGCGACAGGCCGGTTCGGAACACTCCGAACCGGCCTGTCGCTCGTTTTCGGACCCAGCCGATCGAGGGGCGATCGCTCGGTCCTGGCCCCGGTCCCTGATTGAGATTGCAAGAATAGTTCGGTATCGGTCGGCCGTTTGGTCCCGGCCATACATGACCTGGCTCGGGACCGGCGCTGCCCGTCGCGACGGCACGGTTAGCCGAAATTCATCCGCACAATCAATCAGGGCCGGTCTGCTGCCTTTTCGATGCTGGAAAACCCTCTCGGGTCGGTAGCGAACCGTGGCGATCGCGGGCAGCCGGGATATAGGAAATCGGTCCGGGTGCGTTCCAACGATCGGCCTATGATAGTAGTGGTGACCTCTCAATAGTCACTTTCAGACCGATTTGGGAGAAAGATGCCGCGAAATGTTCACGCTGTCCCGAATCACATAGTCAATTAGTCCCTATCACGCGATATTGTCACCATTCCGTTCGGGAATATTCCAGTTCGCTCCTATACTGGATGTACAGGCGTTCCGGGAGGAACGTGCCTGATCCATCGTTATCGCCCTGGGAGGGGTTCCGAATGCACAGGTTATTCACGGCCTTCCGCGCCTTCGCGGCACTGACTCTGGTGCTTGCATTGGTCGCGGGTACGTTCAACATCCAGGGCGCCAGTGCCCAGGATGCGGCTCTGCCAGGCGCGGGCACCGTTGGTGTCGCGGTTACCGGGTCGGTGACCTTCGCGACCCCGGTAAGCGATGCCACGGTCGGGTTGTTCCCCGATGCCAGCTGTACCTTTGGCACAGCCCTGGTTACGGGCGCGGCTACCCTCGGTGGCGCCGGCTCCGGTCTGGTCACCGTGTCGCTGACTCCTGACACCGCCGGCGACTTCTTCATCGGCGTCTCGGCGACTGCTGGACCCGCGTCGGCTGACGACCTGCCAGGCCATCATGATCGCCGATGTCGTGGTTGATCCGCCGGTCGTGGTGGACCCGATCCTGACTCCCGCCCTGCCGGGCACGGGCACCGTCGGTGAGCCGATCGCCGGCTCGGTGGCTGTCGCCATCGATGGTGTCGGCGTTGCGGTGGTCGATGCGTCCGCTGGCCTCTTCACCGATGCCGACTGCACGGACCTGTTGCTCGCGGCTACCACCGAAATCGACGCGGTCGACACCGGGTCGGTGCTCGTCTCGCTGACCCCGGACACCGCTGGCGACTTCTTCCTGGGTGTCACGGTGACCACGGCCGCCGGCGTCACGCTGACGACCTGTGTGGCCATCACGATCGACGACATTGTCGGCGTTCCAGGCGGAAGCGTTCCGACCAGCGCTCCGCTCGTCATCATCAAGATCGACGCGGAGACCGGCGACCTGCTTGACGGCGCCTGCTTCACCGCTGGCACCATCGTTCCGAGCATCGATGTCTCGGCCGATGTCCTGGGCCTCGTTGCTCCGCTGCTGGCGAATATCACGCTGGGCGACCTCGGCTGCACGGTCGACGGCCAGATCGTCGTTGCCAACCCGGTCGGCGACCTCCTGCTCGGCCTGAACGCCCTGGCGCCGGCCCTCGCCCTGGTCGGCACGACGCCTGAGGAAGTTGCCGCCAACATCACGCTGACGGTCACGCTGACCGAGAGTGATGCCCCGGATGGCTTCGAGCTACCCGTAAACGGCACGGTTACGGCCGTCATCAACCTGGCAGATCTCCTCGGTGGCGAGGGCATCACCATCGAGAACACAGCAGTGGCGGCCAGCGGTTCGGCGTCCGGCTCCGCCAGCGGTTCGGCGTCCGGCTCCGCCAGCGGTTCGGCGTCCGGCTCCGCCCGCGGTTCGGCGTCCGGCTCCGCCCGCGGTTCGGCGTCCGGCTCCGCCAGCGGTTCGGCGTCCGGCTCCGCCCGCGGTTCGGCGTCCGGCTCCGCCAGCGGTTCGGCGTCCGGCTCCGCCAGCGGTTCGGCGTCCGGCTCCGCCCGCGGTTCGGCGTCCGGCTCCGCCCGCGGTTCGGCGTCCGGCTCCGCCAGCGGCTCGGCGGTTGCCAGTGCCTCCGCTCAAGCGAGTGGTTCCGGCAACGGCACCGCGTCCAACAACGACACCGCCTCCAAGCGCCCGGCTCGCTCCAACGCCGGGACGACCACCGGTGATGGCACGGCGACCACTGGTGGTGGCACGGCGACCACTGGTGGTGGTTCCGCCACGACCCTGCCGAACACCGGTGCCGGCGACTCCGGCACGGGCTCCTCGATGACCTGGGCGCTGTTCGCGCTGCTGGCCGTCGTCGGTGTCGTCGCCGCGGGCTTCGGTCTGCGTCGCCGCACCGTCTAGCTCCCCAGCGCCCGGTCCGGTGAGGGTGCCCGGCAACGGGACACCTTCCCGGACCGAGGGACAATGCGACCGGCCGGTTCGGGACATTCCCGAACCGGCCGGTCGCTCGTTTTCAGCCCGGGAACAGGCATCGTGTCCGGCTAGTGTGTAACCGGACGTGCAGTCGTGCATTACTGATTTGTACGTATGTTCGTACACACTGTACTCGCATCCCTCGACTGGTGATCCGGTTCTGGTCGACCGCCGCGCCAGGAACCGGGCCCTGCGGTGAGCGGTGAACCTGGCGGTAGGCAGAGCGGCCCTTCGCACCGATACCGAGGCGGCACGACGTGTTGCCAGCGAGCACCTGGCTCCGGAGGTGCCGGTATACTGCGGTCATGAATATCCGCAACTCGCCATGGCAGCGTCTCCAGTCCCGCCGGGGGAGACCGCTCATCGGTCTTCCGTTCGTGGTCATCGCTCGATGCGTTGCCGTCGCCGTCCTCGTGCTGACGGTGCTCGCCGGTGCGGGTGGCGGTTCCACCGCGGCCCAAGACCAGGAGGCCGGTACCGCCGCCGGGACCGTCATCCCGGACATGATCACGATCCAGGGCATCGTCGCCCAGGACAACGACCGGGCCGGGAGCTACGAGTACCTCGTCGACATCACCGCCTCGGCCGACGTCGCCGATGGCTACCGGCTCGCCGGCGCCGGTGAGCAGACCTACATCGCGGTCGACTCGACCACGTTCGAGGACATCGACGTCGCCACGACCGATGCCAGCGGTATCGCGGTCCTCGACGGAGAGGTCGGCGCCAGCTTCTACGTCTACGAGGTCAACGACGTCGACGGCGGCGGCATCCCGCTCGGGACCGATGACCTCTTCCTGCCGGCCAACGACCCCAATCCGGCCATCACGCTGACCGGCATCGTCTACGTCACCGGTCCGGCTGTCGAGCCGGAGCCATCGGTGCCGCCGACCGTCGAACCCTCGGCCGAGCCCTCGACGCCCGGCACCGCCACCGGCACGATCCTGCCGGATGCGATCAGCGTCAAGGGCATCGTCGTCGAGGATGCCGTCCGGGCCGGGGAGACCGACTATCTGATCAACGTCACGACCGCCGCCGAGGTGGGCGACTTCCGCTCGGCCCGGGCGGGTGAGCAGACCTACCAGGTCGTCGATCTCGACACCAATACGGTCATCGACCAGGCCAGCACCGACGCCAACGGCCAGGCAGTCCTCGACGGGGAGGTCGATGCCGCCTACTACGTGGTCGAGATCAACGACACCGGCGCGATCCCCGGAACCGACAGCCTGCGCTACGCGGCGGGCGATCCCAACGCCTTCATCGCCCTGACCGCGGTGGTCTACGTCTCGCGGCTGGAGCCGATCCCGATCCCATCACCGAGCCCTGACCTGCCCGTCTCGCCCAGCCCGGAAGGGTCGGAGAGCCCGGTCGCCAGCCCGAGCGTGGCCGAGCGTCCGTCGTCGTTGACAGGCAGCTCAGACGATCCCGGACCGTTGGTCGATCCCAGCCCATCGCTGGACGCATCCGCGCCCCCGGACGCGTCGGGTTCCGCCGGCTCCCCGGCGGTCCCCTCGGGCAGCGACGTCGCCGGCACGTCCGCCGAACCGTCGACGTCGGACGAGACCGGCGAGACCGTGACGATCACGATCCTGGTCCCGCTCCCCGAGGGCGTCGAGATCTGCCTGGGCGACCAGTGCCAGATCCTGCGGTCAAGCGGGAGTGCGTCGAGCTCGATCGAAGCCGACCGGCGGAAGGCCGGTCGGCGACACGTCATCGCGCAGACCGGGATTCCGGCCGGGACGGTCGTCGTCTTCGAGAACGTGCCGCCCGGAACCAATCGACTGACCATCTCGCTGGATGGCGTCCTGCTCTACGCCACCGCGATCGACGTCGTGGCCGGCCAGCCGACCAGCGGAACCATCGATGCGCGGGATCGGGTCGATCCATTGGCCGCCACGTCGACTGGTGCCGTCGCGGGGGATGGCATCGCCGGTCCCAGCGCCGCGGCCAGCCGGGCGGCGGCTCCGGTCATCAGCCAGCGGGACGACATCGGCACCCTGCCCAACACCGGCGCTGGTCCTGGCGCGGCCTCGACATCGCTCACGGTGCTAGCCGCGTTGCTGGCGATCGCGGCCGTCGTGGTCGCCGCCCTCGCCCTCAGGTTGCGGCGTCGCGGAGCGTGACGTTCGCACGGCTGCCCGATCGCTTTGTCGCGGCGGCCGTCGTAGGGCTATGGCTGGCGCTGCGCTGGCGCGCCGCGGGCACCACACCGCGCAGCGGTCCCGGTGTTCGGGAACGACCCGTTTCGTTGTGACGCGTCGATGGCAACGCCGGTCTCGCCTTGCGGCGAAGGCCGCTGCGGCGACCGGGCTCGCCAGCGCAGCGCGAGCGTCGCCCTTACAAGACGGATGATGCACATTGTTTTCGCACGATCGCCAAAACGCCCGTGGAAGCGGCCCGACTGCCGGAGCCGACCCCCGGGGAGCGGGATCGTGCGTACCCAGCGCGTCCGAACGTACGCACATCCCCAATAATATGCATCACCCGTTACGGACGGCCGCCGGCAGACGGGCATCGGGGGGCGAGCGTCCGAAATGCGTTGGATCGCAAGGTGTCATGATTGAGACTGGATCGGGCTGACCTGGTCTCGCTGACGTCCGGTCATTGTCCCCGCCGACGGCGGAGCATGAATCGGGCAACCCTCGCGGTCACGGTCATCCCCTCACGTATCATGGGATCGAACCGTCCCACACAGACAGGAGTTCCCCGGACCGATGCGTCGATCACCATGGCCTGGCCTTCGCGGGCGACAGCTCACGTTCACGATCGCCTTGCTCATCGCCAGCATGGTCGTCTGGGCGATCGCGCTGCCTGCCCTTGCCAATGGGGCCTTGTTGTCCGGGCCACCGATCGGACGGCAGCGGGTGGTCGCGCCGATCGAACCGCAGGGCGTCCAGGCGCTGGGCCGGCCATCGGTCGGACCAGAGGCGATCCGTTCGGTCGGCGGCGTACCGGACGAACGACGTCCAGCCAGCCAGCCATCGCCCGCGCCTGCTACCGGAGGAGGCGGGGTTGCGTCCGCCCACTCGGGTCGGCCGGCAGCGTCGTCGTCTCCCTCCGTCTCTCCGTCGCCCTCGCCGTCCGCACCACCGGCTCCGGCGCTGGCGACGGATACGGTCTCGCTGTTCGGCTTCGTCTGCGCCGACCCCGGTGGCGGGGACCGAGTCGTCTACAGCCGGAATCCGGCGCTGGCCGATCCAGCGGGCCACTGCCGGACGGCCCGGTCCGGAGAGCTGTCCATCGTCGTGACCGACCCGGCCGACCCGACCGTTCGCTACGACCGCGTCCAGACCGGTCCCGACGGTTACGCCAACGCCGTCGTCCCGGTCGGACGGCCGTTCGTGCTGGTCCTCGCGACGGGGAACGAACCAGTCACCCACACAGGGATGTCGCCGGTCTACCGGCTCAACGCCCGGCCCGACCTGCGCGAGCCGATCTCGGTCCGCATCTTCCAGCTCACGGGCGGCGACGCGAACGGAACGCCCGCCGCAAGCGACCCGACCAGGTCTGGCGCCGGGACGCCGGGAGCCGGCTCCGCCGACCGCCAGCCGATCACGATCATCGGGATGATCTGCGTCTTGGAGACCCGCGCCGGGATCTACGACTACCTGCCGGGCGCCGACCAGCCAGCGCTCGATGAGGAGCAGTGCCGCCGGGCGACCATCGATGAGCTGGAATTCCTGCTGCTGGACAACGACAACGCGTCAACCCTCTATGACGACGCCATGACCGGGATCGATGGGGCCGCGATCGCCAATGCCCCGGTCGGCCGGCCATTCTTCGTGACCGAGTTCAGCGATGATCCGGGCGTCGAGACGGGGCTGCCCGGCGGGTCGGCGGCGATCACGATCCCGTGGGACGTTGGCGCCCACCAGCCAGTGGTGCTGACCGTCGTCCGGAACGTCGCCCCCGGTGCGCTCGATCTGCCGGCCGGGACGCTGATGCTGAGCACGGTCGTCTGCCCACCGGCAGCCGGTGCCGGGTCGCTGACCGTCCTCGGGCCAGCACCGACGATCCTGATCCGGCCGGCGGGCGCGTCACCCGCCGTGCCGCAACCCGGCGGCGATCCAGACTGCGAGGAGGCGACTGGCCGCTATGAGGTCGCCCCCTACGGCGACGACACGGTGCCCCCGATCGAGGTCGGGGACGAGGCGGACGACGGAGCGCTGATCGTCCCGCTACCCGCCACCCTCGCCGTCGACGGGACCAGGGTGTTCGATCCCTACTGGATCACCGAGACCAGCACCGGCCAGACGGCGACGTTCGATATCCGGGAAGGTGCCTGGACCTCGCTCCGGGTCGTCCTCGTCGACCGCCCGGCCACGCCGGTCGCGACGGACGACCCGACGGCGACCGTTTCTGATGCGGGCACCCCCGAGTCCCAACCGGGGGCATCCGGCGACGCAGCCGGTTCCCTGCCCGGCACTCCGGCTGCCCCTGATGGTGCCGGGCAGGGTGACCCGAGTGCGACCTCGGCCGCGACGGCGGCGGCGGCGGCCGCTCCGGACGAGAACGAGTCGGCCGGGCTGTCGTACTCACCGGTCCGGCTGCTCTGGGCCGCCCTGGCCGTCCTCGCGATTGGCATCTTCCTGGTCGGAGCCTGGGTGCTCCGCCGTCCCGGCCACCGCTGGCGCCGGCGGGCGGGTTCCTGACGGGGCGGTTCATGGTGCGGCCCATGCGGCCCGGTGAGGATGGGTTGACCGGGACCAAACGACCGGCATGATCTGTCGCGGACCGGACGGTAAGTGGATTCAAGGCCGGGCGACGGCGGGAGCAGCGACATGGTGTACAAGGCGACGCGGGACGTCGTGCGGCGGGTGATGCCGCTGCTGGACCAGCTGGCGGGCCAGGCCATCGACAAGGCGCGGCTGCTGCAATATCTCTCCGCCCGCGCCGGAGCGGACTGGGGCGTCCTTCGGATCGTCGCGGACCGGGTCGCGCCGGGCGGGGAGCCAGGCGAGGGCGACCGTCTGTTCACGTTTCAGGACGTCGCGTCGGGGTCGGACTATGACCTGCGTTACCCGGCCTGCCTGCCCGAGCATCTCGACGACCTCGTCCGCGACGAGTACAAGCGGCTGGCGGTGGACAGGCCGCTGACGAGCATGGCCCGGCCACTGTTCGACTGGCTGTACGCCGACCGCTTCTGCGGGTTCTGCCGCTGGCGGGGCGCCGAGTACGACCCGTTCCACCGGGAGTGCTGGTTCGCCGGGAGCCCGGTCAACTTCGAGGCCGCCCAGCGGCCCTAAGGGAGATCGTCGTTCCACGGCGGTCCTGTGTTGTGTATGGCCCGTAAACACTCGGGTTGCGCCCGTGTCTGGTGTTCCTGGCGAGAAGTGTGATGGAAATCCAAAGTGTTTTGCTGATCGAACACGAACGATGCTTCGGATCTTCAAAGTGTTCTACAAAATGGGGATTGCAATCCCGATTAGACGTATTACGATTGAACGACCCGAACGAAACCTTCGCCCGGGTACCGTTCGCGCCGACGTGAGACTCGACGAGCCGCACAGACCTTTGCGCTGGGAACGGGTACGAAAGAGGGTGTCAGGTGACTGACGATAATGCGTCCGATCATGCGTCCAACGAGTTGACGCGACGAAAGCTGCTCCAGATGAGTGGCGCCGCGGCGGTCCCGGTCGTTGGGCTGGCCGCCATGGCGCGGTCCGGCGCCCTGGCCGGGTCGGGGACGCCGCAGGCCGGCACCCCGGCCGCGACGCCGGTCGGGCCAGTCGGTACCGGCGCGACCCCGGGCGCGACGCCGGGCGCCACCCCGACCGCCGCCGGTGACGCCGGTAGCTGGGCGACCTTCGGTGGCGACTACGGCCAGACGCGCCACTCGCCGATGGGCCAGATCACCCGCGACAACGTCACCGACCTCGGTATCGCCTGGCAGGTCGATTTCCAGGCGATCGACGACACGATCCCGCCGGCCAACCAGTCCTTCCCGCTCGTCGTCGATGGCGTCATCTACGTCACGACGACGTACAGCCACGTCTTCGCGCTCGACGCCGCCACGGGCGACGTCAAGTGGCACTGGCAGCCGGACCAGATCGGCTTCTTCAAGAACTTCGGCGTCTCGGCCAACCGCGGCGTCGCGGTCGGTAACGGCAGCGTCTTCGTCATGACGCTCGATATGCACATCTACAAGCTCGACCAGGCGACCGGCGAGCTTCAGCAGGACCTTCAGATCTGGGACGTCGTCCCCGACGCCCGGGCCGAGTTCGGCTACTACGAGTCGACCGCGCCGATCCTCTACGACGGCGTGCTCTACTTCGGCGTCTCCGGTTCCGACAACGGCGTCCGCGGCTTCCTGATGGCGATCAACGCCGCCGACATGAGCCCGGCATGGCCGGCCCCGTTCTGGACGATCCCGCCGGACGGCCAGGACTGGCGCAGCCAGGGCGAGAACCACGGCGGCGGCACCCCGTGGATGCCGGCGTCCCTCGACCCTGACACGGGCATCCTCTACTTCGTCAGCGGCAACCCGTCGCCGGACTTCTTCGGCGACGTCCGGCCGGGCAGCAACCCGAACACCAACAGCGTCATCGCCGTCGACGCGAAGTCCGGTGAGCAGATCTGGGTCCGGCAGTCGATCGACCGCGACGTCTGGGACTACGACATGGCGGCCCCGCCGGTCCTGTTCACCGCCGTCATCGACGGGGCGGAGCGCAAGGTCGTCGCCGAGGGCAGCAAGGCCGGCCAGTGGTGGTGCTGGGACGCGGCCACGGGCGACGTCATTTACGACGGCGTGCCGTTCGCCACGATCGACCACCCGGAACCAACTCCGGACGGCGTGCTTGTCTACCCCGGCATCCTCGGCGGCTCCAACTACGCGCCACAGTCCTACGACCCGACGACCAACTTCTACCTGATCTGCAACATCGAGTGGCCGTCCGTGGTCTCGTATGCCGATCCGGCCGCCGTCGAGCGGCGCGGGCGCGGCGACATCGACTACGGCGGCACGTCGATCTTCTCCACCGATGTCGCGCCCTACGGCACCTACGTCGCCATCGACATGGCCACCGGTGAGGTCGCCTACTCGAAGGAGCGACCGGGCATCCTCCGGAGCGGTTTCACGACCACCGCCTCGGGGCTCGGCTTCTTCGGTGGGACGACCTATGCCGATTCCAACCTGCACTGCATCGACACCGCCACCGGTGACGTGCTCTGGTCGTTCGGGGTCGGCAACGACGTCCAGTCCGCCCCGTCGATCTTCGAGCTGGACGGCCAGCAGTACATCGCCCAGGTCGTCGGTGGCACGGGCTCGAAGCTGATCGTGTTCGGGCTGGGCGGCGACAAGGCTCAGATCGATGCGCCGGCGCCGCCCGAGCGGGCGACGACCCCGCCACCGACCGACCCGGTCCAGTTCCTCCAGCTCGACACCCAGAAGGAGAAGACAATCGTCTTCAACGCCGTCGGCGGCTACGACGACGCCAACAACGGCCTGAACTTCAACGGCTACAGCAAGGGCGACGCGAAGATCACCGTCCCGGCGGGCTGGGGTCTGATCGTCAACCTCTGGAACAACGCCCCGATCCCGCACAGCCTCGGCATCGTCACCGCCGACCAGGTGACGCAGGCGACGGACTACACCTTCGCCTTTCAGGGCGCTTACACGCCGAACCCGATCAATGGGTTCACGGGCGACCAGGAGCAGCACCTCGTGGCGGTGGAATCCCCACTGCCGCTGGCAAGCCCGGGCGAGTTCGCGATCATCTGCGTGATCCCCGGCCATACCCCGGCCGGCATGTGGCTGAACCTCGTCATCGACGAGAACGCCACGACCGCGACGCTCGAAGGTCCGGACGGCACGTTCGAGGCGATGCTGCCGGCGACATCGGCTACTCCTGAGGCAACGCCGCAGTC